>Ga0137403_10000019_pt1 | contig 163985 bp, 136 predicted proteins | sample CZOMad2_1_16fung_FD_122057 | JGI IMG/M metagenome (GOLD analysis project Ga0137403, IMG submission 122057) | Vadose zone soil fungal communities from Angelo Coast Range Reserve, California, USA - CZOMad2_1_16fungal (Hybrid Assembly) | ecosystem: Environmental > Terrestrial > Soil > Vadose... | reverse complement strand
GTTATTCGGAACGTTCAGATAACAAACGGTTCAGTCACTGGTCTCGGAGTTGGTAAAACGAGGAGAACACCCATTTCTTGAAGAATGGATGCCGCGGCATAGATACGACCAGATTCAACAGACTGGCGCCAAGGTAGGATGGGAGCGATTGAAACCGATCAAGGAATTGCTGCCAGAAGAAATCTCTTACGGAGAAATCCGACTTGTTGCTGCCCGTCAGCGGTTGCAAACCGTTCAACAATAGTGAGACGTCCGGTTAGCTGGAGCCCGGCTTGGCGTTGACCATGGCCCGCAGCAGCCATTTCTTCAAAACAGGAACAGAATAGCTGGCGATCTGATCGAACGTCGCGCCCATCCCAAGATGGGGTTGCGCGTAGATTACTCGTCCCTTGGCTTCAAAGAATTCGTTTTCAAAGAAAATCTTGACGTGAATGGGAGTGCCGTCCGGCAGCGGGTTCACCATGTCGAAATAGCACCCGTTCAGGCTGAGTTCCGCGACGCGCATCTCCATCTTTGTACCTGACTTTTCGTCAATCAATTCCGCGACCGCCACAAACGGGTAGCGCGGAGTTTTACGTCGTTCTTCAGTCACAGCGTCACCTCGAACTACGCGTTTTTCGGGCCGAAGATTGCGTTTTCACGTATCGCGAATGTTCTCTTTAATGTTTATAGCACGAACAATTATTGCTGGATGATCGGGAAAGCGGTGCTTCGTCGAAAGACGCAACGCCCGTGCTACTTCGCCGGGGCTGCTTCAAATTGCTCGGACATCCACTGTTTCAGCGCTTCCATGTTTTGCGGACGCCCCAGAAAATTCTTCACCAAATCGTTCGCGGACATCGAGCCGCCGGGTTCCAGCACCAGACGGCGATATTTTGCCGCCGGGCCCGGCGCAAGAAGATTCTTACGATCAAACTGCGTCACAAAATCCTCCGCGATTACCTTGTCCCACAAGTATGTGTAATACGCCGAGGAGTATCCGGCGAGATGCCCGAACGAGGCGTAGTCGTGAATTCCCGGCGTCGGCATGAACAAACTGTAGCGCCGCTGATCGTTCGCTGAAATCACGTCCGGATCGACCGCTTCCGGCTTCCGGTTATAAAGGTCAAACGAAACCGTCGTAAACACGTTTTGCCGCGTCACCCAACCGCCGCGGCCAAACGCATCCGCGCGATTCATGCGGGCCACGAGTTCCGCAGGAATAACTTCATTCGTTTTGTAGTGTCTTGCGAACGTCGCCAAAACTTGGGGACTGTGCATCCACTCTTCCAGCATTTCCGAAGGCGCTTCACCGAAATCGGCCTCCATGCTGATACCGCTGATTCCCGCCCACTGCTGTGCGCCGAGAATCCAGTGCATCAGGTGGCCAAATTCGTGGAAGAACGTGACCACATCGTTGTAGTCCATTAACCCCGGATTGTCCGCCGAAGGCACGGGAAAATTGCAAACTAGCACCGCTTCGGGAACCTGTTTACCGCGGATGCCGTCGAGCACTGGCGTCATCTCCGCGTGACTGAATTTGCCCTCGCGCGGATGCATGTCGAGATACATGCGCCCGATCATTTTTCCCTGATCGAAGACATCCCACGTCTCCACGCTGGGATCCCACGCGGGAACGCCCTGTTCCTGAATGAACGAGAGGTTGAAGAGTTTCGCTGCCGTGTCCAAAACGCCTTTTTTCACGCGCTCGTACGGCAAATAAGGCCTCACGCTGGCAGAGTCAAAATCGAACTTGGAGCGGCGCACCACTTCCCGGAGAAAAAATACCTCGTAATCGGAGATGCCTTTCGCGTTTGGCTCCAGCTTCCGTTTTTCCTCAAGCGCCATGGTGTATTCGCGCTGCGCGACCGGTTTGGCCACGGCATCCACTTGCTGAATGAAATCGCTGACGTTCTTGGCCGAGCCAATCATGCGGTCGGCGGCGTTGTAATCGGCCCACGACGAATAACCGATGATGGATGCAATTTCGAAGCGCGCGCGAACCATGTCCATGAGGACTTCGCGGTTCTTCGGATACGCGCGGTTGTCAAACTCAAGATAAAGACGCTTGCGCACGGCGTCGCTTTTTGCAAATGTCAGAACCGGAAACGCATCCGGATAGTTCGTCGTGATTTTGATTTTTCCGTCAGGGCCGGGCTTGTGCGCATCGATGTAATCGTCGGGCAAGCCGTCGAGTTCCGACGCGGAATCCACACTGATGCTGCGCTGGTCGTCGGAAATGTTGCGGTCGAACGCGGACTGCAGGTCGGTTAATTTATCCAGCAGCGTTTTCAAACGCGCTCGCGTCGCGTCGTCTTTATCAACGCCGGCCAGGCGAAATTCAAGCAGCTGCCGCTGCACATAATACTTCGTTGCGGGATCAACGCCGGACAAGTCGATGGCCGCGAGCGCTTTATAGACGCCCTGGTTTAACGCAAGCGAAGAGCCTGCTGCACCCACTTTGGAAGTCATCGCGGTCGCCGAATCGCGAAACTTCGCGTCCGGATGGACCTGCTGCATCAACCCGGAGAGGTAGCCGGCCGTGTTGTATTGACGTACAACCTCGTCATAGAGGACGAGGGTGTTCTCAACCGTGTGTGCGCCTTTCACAGCAAGAATTTGTTCAATCGCGCGCTGCCCGGCGGCGAGGCGTTCGTTTTCTATTTTTTCAAAGGCTGCAACATCGGGCTTGCTGATCCAGACGGGCGCTTGCACGACAGTCGCCGTCTGCGCGCACGCGGGCAGCGGCATTCCATAGGCTCCGATGATGACGAGAAGATAAGGCAACAATCGTTTCGAAGAAGTGGTCGCTTTCATGGTGAACTCCACAATTGGCTTTCTTTTGCTACGCGATTTTTCACGCCCAGATTCCCAAGAGGTCAATTCTTTAGACGCATGCCGAGCGTTCTCCAGGAGCACGCGGCAAACACTTTCAGCGAAGAACAAGAAATTCCTCGACGAGCAGGCGCGCCAGCCGCTTCGAATCGTGGCGGATCACTCCATGTTCTTCGAGCAGCGAATCCAGAATGACGCGCACGCGCTGCTTCTTTAGGAGCGGCAGGTCCACGACCACGCGCTCCGCTCCTTCCTTCCTGTAACGGCGGGCGACGTCTGGTGAGACGCTTTTGCGATTCGCGACCACAAAATCAACGATGCGGCCGGGGACGTGGCGCTGGATCGCGTTCAAATGCTCCGAAAGAGAGTAACCCGTGGTTTCCCCCGGTTGCGTCATTAAATTTGCGATATAGACGCGCGCCGCTTTCGAACGGCGAATAGCGTTCGCGATTTCCGGAATCAGAAGGTTCGGCAGAATGCTCGTATAGAGCGAGCCGGGGCCAAGCAAAATCAAATCCGCGTGGCGAATCGCTTCGACCGCCTCCGGAACGGGGCGCACACGGCGCGGATTCAATTGCAGCCTTCGAATCGGCGCCTTGCTCGCTGAAATGCTCGTCTCCCCGTGAACGCGTTTCCCGCTTTCCAGGACGGCCTCAAGCGTTACGTTTGCAACGGTTGAGGGAAAAATTCTCCCGCGAATCGCGAGCACTTTGCTGGAAACGCGCACCGCTTCCGTAAAATCTCCGGTGACGTGCGTTAGCGCAGCAAGAAACAAATTTCCAAAGTTGTGCCCGGTCAGTCCACGGCCCGCGTGAAACCGGTATTGAAAAAGGTGACTCAGCAGCGCTTCATCGCTGGCCAGCGCCACCATGCAATTTCGAATATCGCCGGGCGGCAAAATACGGTTTTCCCGCCGCAAGCGCCCGGAGCTTCCGCCGTCGTCGGTCACCGTGACAATCGCGGCAAGATCAGCGATAGGCCGTTTTGCCGTGGGCGTTAGATCCTGCCGTCGCACGACATTATATTTCAGCCCGCGCAGCAATGAGGAAAGTCCCGTGCCGCCGCCGAGGGCGACGACGCGCAAACCGCGGTGTCCGGCATTTTCGTTGGACTGTTTCATCACGGAAATTCCTGCTGGCTGAAAGGCGTCTTACTTTAGCAGTGAAACATGCAGGGGGAAATTCTCCAAGACGGAGAAAACCTTAGTCGCCCATACCGTCTTTTTCTGGATACAGAAGTTCCGTGAAGCGCGGATCTTCTTGCAAGAATGCGAAGTCTTCGTCGTTGCGCGCATGGAAGCGGTTCGCGGACCGCAGCTCGATGGCAATTTTCAGATTAGCAAGCGCAGCGTCCGCTTCGCCGGTCAGGCAATCGAGCGCAGCAACCGCGTAAACGATGTGATCCGCCTTCGGTGCGAGCTTGCGCGCCTTGTCCAGGCTTTCGCGCGCTTCATCCCAGCGACCGAGATTCATCATGGCCACGCCGCGCTGGTAATGTTCTTCCGCGTTGCGCGGATTTTGCTCGGCGACGGGCTTCATCCGCTGCTCGGCAATCTTGATGTGCATGCGCGCGCGGTCCGCAAGTTCTTTGCTCGGGCCCTCCAGAACCTTTTCAAGTTCCTGCTTCGCCTTGCCGTATTTCTGCTGGTGGAACAAGCCAAGCGCTTCGTCATAGGTCTTCATTTGCGCCTGAACGAGCGGATTGACAAGCTCCACGCCGCCACGCTGTACGGGGGGAGGAGCTGATAAACCTTTTCTTTTCTTCATTTTAGATGACTTACCCGAGGAGCCCGCACGGGCGGATGACTTTCTAGCCTTTACCATGGCGCGCATGCTAACAGAGCAGGATAGCTGCGTCAATGTGGTGCTAAGACCGTCTTCTTTACAGGATCGCTTCCCTCCTCGTACACTGGCTCTCGTATGGCTTCGCGCGCCGGCGTCAAAAGTTACCGGATTAGCTTCGATTTTTACGTCACTCCGGGTGTCAAGCTCCTCCTTATCGCTAATTTCGCCGTCTTTATCCTCGAAGCCTTTGTTCACTACTTCCGAGGAGAGGCCGGCTACACTTCGTTCGTCAAAATTTTCGGGCTCGTTCCCGCCGGTGTTTTTCCTGGCCTGCGCGTTTGGCAGCCGTTCACCTACCTTTTCCTCCATTCGGTCACGGATGTCTGGCACATTCTACTGAACATGCTCATGCTCTGGATGTTCGGCCGCGAAGTCGAACTCGTCTGGGGCCGCAGTCGTTTTCTCCGGTATTATTTTCTTACGGGCGTCGGCGCGGGCTTGATCAACGTCATCGTCAACAATTTCCCTCACCTTTGGGGGCATGATTATTCATACATACCCACTATCGGAGCGTCCGGCGCGATTTTCGGCGTCTTGATCGCCTGCGTGGTTCTGTTCCCGGACCGCAAGGCTTATCTGTTCCCCATTCCTGTCGCGCTCAAAATGAAATGGATCGTCGCCGCAATGACGGTCATCACGTTTCTTGGCACGCTCGGCATCGGCGACAGCAAAGTGAGTCACATTTGCCATCTGGGGGGAATGCTGGTCGGTTATCTCTATCTCCGCCGCGATTCCTATCTTTACCGTCTGCGCAACGAAGTCTCCGACTGGAAGTATCAGCGCAACCGCAAACGTTTTGAGGTTTATATCAACAAGCACAAGGGCGACCCACCTTCACGCCCCGATCGCTGGGTCAACTAGAGATCCGATAACCGCGAAGATTGGCCTTTTTCAGCGCGCCGCGCTGATCACGTGAAACTTCATGAAGTTTGTCGTGCCGCGAACACCCATCGGCGTTCCCGCCACAATCCCAATCACATCTCCCTTTCGCACCAGCCGCTCCAGCAATAGCTTCTTTTCGGTTATCCCTGCTAGCGTATCAATGCGGTGCGGGTCGCGCGATTCCAGCGGCAGTACGCCCCAGATCAGCGCCATGCGGCGCAGCGTTGCCACTTCCGGCGTCAGCGCAATGATTGGCACGTGCGGACGGTAGCGCGAGATCAGCCGCGCCGTAAATCCGCTGTGCGTAAACACAACGATCAATTTCATGTGAAGTTCGCGCGAAGCGTGGCAGACCAGCTCCGCGACCGTCTCTGCGACTTTCAATTTCTCCTGCGCCGCCGGCCGCGAGAATTCCTGAATGCTTCCTTCCGCGGCCTCAATAATTCGAGCCATCATGCTTACGGCTTCCACCGGATATTTCCCGCTGGCCGTCTCCGCCGAAAGCATCACCGCATCGGACCCGTCAAAAATTGCATTCGCCACGTCGGAAGCTTCTGCGCGCGTCGGGCGCGGATTTTCTGTCATGGACTCCAGCATTTGCGTCGCGGTAATCACCGGACGGCGAAATTCGCGTGCTCGCTGAATAATCTGCTTTTGCACGACCGGAACTTTTTCCGGATTCATCTCCACGCCCAAATCGCCCCGCGCTACCATCACGCCATCCGCAACCTGCAGGATCGCGTCCAAGTTTTCAATCGCCTCCGGTTTCTCCAGCTTCGCAATCACCGGCGTCTCTTTCTTCGCCAGCCGGATCAATCGCTTTGCGAGCGCCACATCCTCAGCGCGACGCACAAAACTCACCGCGATATAGTCCGCGCTGTGCGTCAGCGCAAATCGCAAATCCGCTTTATCCTTTGCCGTCAGCGCGGGCACACGCAATTTCACTCCCGGCAAATTGATTCCTTTGTTTTCGCCGAGCGCGCCGCCGTTCACAACTTCGCAAATTACATTGGGCCTGCGCACCTGCCGCACGCGCAGCTCAATCAAACCGTCAGAAAGCAAAATCCGGTCGCCAGCCTTCACTTCGTTCGGCAGAGATTCAAATATAGTATTCACGCGGGTTGAGTCGCCGAGGATTTTCGAAGTTGTGATGGTAAATTCCTGCCCCGTTCGCAACAGCACAGGCCCGCCGCCCGCGAGAACGCCCGTGCGAATCTTCGGCCCTTGCAAATCCGCCAGAATCGCGATTGTCTTTTTCATTGCTACGGCGGCGCTTCGCAGCAGTGAAATATTCCTAGCGTGTTCCTCGTGCGTCCCGTGGGAAAAATTCAGCCGTGCGACGTTCATCCCAGCCTCAAGCAATTTCTTGATAATGCGAGGCGAGCTGCTGGCTGGGCCGATGGTGCAGACAATTTTGGAATGACGAAATGAAGTCACGACTCGTCCCGCTCCGGAACTTCGGGGAAACAGATACAGCCTAACTCATTCCCAAGAATTCCGGTGCGGTGAACTCAATTGTTCTCTGCGTGAATTGCATGCGATCGCCGTCTGTCAAACGAAGCTACTTCGCGACTGCGAACTCGTTCACAATGCGGACCATCAGGTCCACACCTTTGGAGAATGCCGCCACCGGAATGCGTTCGTCGTCTCCGTGCATGCGCTTCAGGTCTTCCTCGGTCAGTGGAAAAGGCACAAGGCCATAAGCTTGCACATTGTGAAGCCGTAATTGCGCCGAATCCGTTCCCCACGTGGATTGATACGGCAGCACGGGCGCGCCTCCAAACTCCTGCGCGGCCGCCTTCACGATGGCGTTGTAAAAATCGTTTTCGAGCGACGAGGTTGGCGCCGCGAGCCCCGCGTTCTGTTGAATCTCAAATTTCACCTGGGAATCGCTTACCAGTTTGCTTAGCTGCCCAAGCAATGCATCAATCGTGTCGCCCGGAAGCAAACGAATATTCAGCGTACCGCGTGCCTCGGTGGGAATGACGTTGGCACGCACCCCCGCGTTCAGCATCGTCGGCGAAATCGTGTCGCGCAGCATCGCATTCCACGCAGGGTTCGCATCCGAAATCACGCGTGCGGCATGTTCGCCGCGGTCCGACGTGTCGAGCGAGCGAATCCATTTCCCGAGTTCGTCGTCCTGCAACGGCGCGACGCCTTCAAAATAGCGCCGCGTTACCGCAGTCAAGTGGACCGGCGCGGAATAACCCGCGATCTTTTCGATAGCCGCGGCCAGATGCACGACGGCATTGTCCTTTAGCGGAATCGAAGCATGGCCTGACGTCCCTCGCGCGACCACATCGACGTTGTATGTCACTTTTTCGCTGGCTTGGACTGCGGCGTACTGCACCCTGCCGCCCTTTGCAATCACTACGCCGCCTTCGTTGATGGCAAATCCCGCTGCAAATTTATCCCAATTTCTTGCGATCAAAGCCTTGATGCTGGCGTCGCCGAAAGCCTCTTCGTCGCACGTCGCCAGAAAAATCACATCGCGATTCAAGCGGGCGTTGCTGCGTTTTAATGAAACGAACGCGGCAAGATTTGCCGCCAGCATTCCTTTGTCGTCCACTGCTCCTCGGCCGTAGAGATAACCGTCTTTCATCACCGCGCCGAAGGGATCTACAGTCCACCGGGATCGGTCCACTCCCACGACGTCCATATGCGCGACGAGCAGCAGCGCGCGCGATGGATCGGCAATGGCTGAATTCCGGAGTCTCGCTACAAGGGCGCTGCGCCCGGCGCTGATGGGCAGAATCTCCGACGAAATTCCTTCCTTCTGTAGAATACCAGCGACATATTTCGCGGCGGCTTCTTCATTTCCGGGAGGATTTGTCGTGTTGATCTTGATCAAATCGGCGAGCCAGCCTAGAGCTTCCTGCGCGAGCGCAGTCGTGCTCGGCGCCGCGGGGGGACGTGCAGGAGTCACGGGCAACCCGGGCCCGTTTTGCGCCGTCAAATTCCCTGCACCACACAATGTCAGCCCAGACGCAAGAATTCCCACAAGAATCTTCTGCTTCCCGATCACCAGACTTCCTCCTTGGTCAGAAACTGGAAAATTTTCATGCGACAACTGTTTTGCCGGGAAAGTGCTTCATACTAACATGCAAGGGCGGAAGCCCCGGCCTGCGCAATACGCGAAGTTTCGTAAGTTCTAAGGCCAGCGGCTCTTTTAGGGTAACAGTTTTGCGGTTTCTGTCGAGGATGGGGGAAAGAATGAAGAGAATTGCAGCGGGACTTTTGTCCGCAAGCCTGTTTCTGGCGTTGAGTCAAACTCCCGCCGCCGCACAGGCTCCTCCGAGCCCGCAACCCGGCCAGGAACCGAAGGAAAATCCGCCCCAATCGCAAACACCGCAAAATCCGCCCGGGCAACAGCCGCAGACCGGCGGCGTCTCCATCTCCGTGGAAGTTCCTCTGGTGACGATCGAAGTCGGGGCCGCGACCGCAAACGGCGACCTGATTACAGGGCTGAAGCGCGAGAATTTCCGCGTTTACGAAGACGGAGTGCCTCAACAAATAACGAATTTTGGGCCCAGCGATTCTCCGATCACCATGGTGCTAGTTCTGGAGTTTGGCGGCCGGAGCTACGGCCTCTTTGGTTACCTCGCGAAATATTGGTCGCAATACCTCTTCGCCAATCTAAAGCAGCAGGATTGGATCGCACTCGAAACGTTCGACATGCGAACTCGCATCGAACAAGACTTCACACAAAACAAGGAAGAAGTCCTTGCTGCGATCAATCACCTCTATTTTCCCGGATTCAATGAATCGAACGTTTTTGACGCGCTCCTCGAAACCACCGACCGCCTGAAGGACGTGAAAGGCAAGAAGTCCATCGTGATTCTGGCCAGCGGTGTGGATACATTTTCGAAACACAATCTCGACCAGACCATGAAGCAGCTTCGCCAATCCGACGTGACGATATTTTGTATTGGTTTGGGCGAATTCCTCATTACGAGATCCCCGAATATGGGCTCCCTGCGGGAAATGGACTACCTCCAGGCGCAGAATCAGTTGAAGACGTTCTCGAAGGAAACCGGCGGCTATGCCTGGTTTCCGCGGTTCGAAGGCGAAATGCCGGAAATTTTCCGAGCGGTCGCGGCTTTCCTGCGGAACCAGTACAGCATCTCTTATTCACCCGGCAATCGCGTGCGCGATGGAAAATTTCGCAAAGTAAAAATCGAACTTGTGGCGCCCGATGGCTCGCCCCTCACCGTTCTCGATCAAAAAGGCAAAAAGCAGAAGTACGCGGTTTACTCGCGCGAAGGCTACAACGCACCCAAAGGGGCCGACTGACGTTCCCTCAATAGCCGCGAGCGAGATTAACCACGTTTTTCATTTCGCGGCCGCTGAACCAAAGCTCCAGCAACTCCACAAGCAAATCCGTTTCGCGCTGCCAGAGGCGATCGCTCACCGCGCTCGTGTGCGGAGTAATAAAAAGATTCGGCGCTTTCCAAAGCGGAGAATTCTCAGGCAGCGGCTCAACGCCGGCGACGTCGAGGGCTGCGCCAGCCAAATGTCCGTTCTCGAGCGCGGAGATCAATGCCGCTTCGTCCAACAATGAGCCGCGGCCCACGTTGATGAGACGAGCCCCGCGTTTCATTCGGGAAATCTCGGCGGCGCCGATCAGATGTTTGGTTTCAGCAGTCTCTGGCGCCGCAATCACAACGTAATCCGCTTCCGAAAGCGCCTCATGTAGCTGACTTGCGGGGAGAATCTTTTCCACAAATGACGCGTCGCCTTTGCCCGAGCGTGTAATTCCCCATACACGCATGTCGAAAACTCTTGCGCGTTTCGCCAGTTCCTCGCCGATGGAGCCATAACCTACAATCAGCAAAACCTTTCCGCTAAGTTCCGTCAATTTTTGAGGCATATCCCAAAGCCGTTGCTGTCCCCAGGTGGATTTGTCCTGGAAGCGAACTGAGTCCGGAAAATTCCGCGCCATCGCGATGAGCAGCCCCATGGTGTGCTCCGCCATCGGAACGGAAAATACGCCGCGCGGATTGGTCACTAGAATTCCGGATTCGCGCAGTTCGGGGTAGGTAAGCTGCGCTACACCGGCTGCAGTCGAATGTATCCACTTTAGCTTTTTGGCATGTTTCAATTGCTCGGCGCGTAGTGAGTATCCGACAAAAATATCCGTGTCCGGCAACTCCGGCGGAAGCAAGTCGTAGTTGGGCAGGTGCACGACGCGCATCTGCGGCCATCGCGCGCGCGGCGTTTCCGCCATCACGGGCTGCGGCCGCCAAAACGCAAACGCGTGCCAAACACAAATGACCAGCTTGGTTTCGCTCGGTTTCGTGCGATTCATTTTCGCGCTGGAAAAATTCGCATCACGGCAAGATTCGCAGATCGTTGCCCGTCATGTCCGCGGGCGACTTTTCGCCGATGACGCCGAGCAAAGTGGGCGCAATGTCGCGCAAAGCGCCTCCGCACCGCAACTTTAACTTGTCGTTCTCCGTGACGAGAAGGAACGGAACCGGATTGGTCGTGTGATAGGTATGCGGGCCGCCGGTTTTGGGATCGATCATCGTTTCCGCGTTTCCATGATCCGCCGTAATGATCCACGCGCCACCGCGCGGCTTCAGCGTTTGATAAATCTTCCCAAGTCCCGCATCCACAGCCTCCACCGCTTTGATCGCGGCTTCCAGTTTCCCCGAATGGCCGACCATATCCGCGTTGGCGTAGTTCATGATGATGGCGTCAAATTCACCCTTTTCAATGGCCTTTACAACCGTATCGGTAATCCCTTCCGCGGACATTTCCGGCTTCAAATCATATGTCGCCACTTTCGGCGATGGCACTAGGATGCGCTCTTCGCCTTCGAACGGTTTTTCTACGCCGCCATTGAAGAAATAAGTCACGTGCGCGTATTTTTCCGTCTCCGCCGTGCGTAAATTCTTGTAATTTAGCCCGGCAAATACTTGCGCGAGAATATGTTCCAATTTTTCCGGCTTGATTACAGACTGCAGCCATGGCCAATTCTTGTCGTACTGCGTCATCGCGATATAAAAAAGATTCTTGGGCCGCTTTGCGTCGCTAAATTTGTCGCAGTCCGGCGCGGCCAGCGCGTAAGTCATCTGTCGTGCCCGGTCCGCGCGAAAATTGTAGAAAATCACCGCATCGTCATCTCGAATCATTCCGGCGGACGCCGCGGATGCTCCGTCACCCTTAGTAACCACAACAGGCTTCACAAACTCATCCGTCACGCCGCCTTCGTAACTCTTCGCCAGTGCTGCCACGGGATCGTTTGTCTTTATCTCCGCTTCGCCGTGTACGAGCGCGCGGTACGCAATCTCGATACGCTCCCAGCGATTGTCGCGGTCCATCGCATAATAGCGGCCGACAACCGTCGCAATTTCCCCGACGCCCAGCTCACGCATTTTTTGCTGAAGCTGCTGCACGAACTCCCTGCCACTGTGAGGAGGCGTATCGCGTCCGTCCATGAAGCAATGCACAAAAACTTTTCCCACTTTGTGCCGTTTCGCCATTTCCAGCAGCGCAAACAGATGCTCGATGTGCGAATGCACACCGCCGTCGCTCAGCAATCCGAGAAAATGTAATTGCCGTTGCCGCCCGCGTTCCATCGCCTGCTTGAAAAGCGGCACTTCATCCAGCTGCTTTTTCGCCACGAGCACGTCAATCTTTGTGATGTCCATCCGCACCACTCGCCCCGCGCCGATATTCATGTGCCCGACTTCGCTGTTGCCCATTTGCCCTTCCGGCAAACCGACCGCGGGGCCGGACGTGCTGATCAGCGTGTTCGGAAATTTGCGCAAAAGTTCGTCGTACGTAGGCTTGCGCGCCTGTGCGATTGCGTTACCCTCCGCCTCCGCGCGGTATCCCCATCCATCCAGCACAGTCAACACAATCGGTTTCGGTCGTCTTGTCATAGTCAAAAAGAATACACGTCCCCCGCCGCACTTGTCACACCGCCTAAGAATAATTGGGAGTTGGATTTCTTTCTTAGAATCGGGCGCTAAACTCTTTCAGCGCGGCAAGCAGTCGGTCCACTTCTTCAGCGGTGTTGTAGTGAACAATCCCCACACGCAAGACGCCGCCTTTTTGCTCAACCCCAAGGCGCTCCGACAAATTCAGCGCATAAAAATTCCCGTCCCAAGTAAACAGCCCTCGTTCGCCGAGAAACGCCGCGATCTCCGTCGGATTGTGTTCGCCAATTCGAAATGAAATCGTCGCGCAGCGCTCGCCGAATCGCGCCCTGTCCGTAATCCCGAAAATGTGGGCTCCGGGCAACGCCTCCAAGCCTTCGATCAGCCGCGTTAGCAGCGCTCGCTCGTACGGCACCGTAGTCCGGTAAGCCGCGGCCAAAGTTTCGCGCCGAGTCTTCGCAGATGGATCGCACTTCCTTCCAAGCTCAGCAATGTAGTCTACCGCCGCGCCGATGCCCGCGATCAACTCGTGCACTTGCGTTCCCGTCTCCCAACATTCCGGAGAAACATTCGTCGCCGGCCGCACCTTGTACGGCTTGAATCGCTCTAAATGTTCCTTTTTTCCGTACAGCGTGCCCATGTGCGGCCCAAAAAACTTGTACGGCGAGCACACTAGAAAATCGCAATCGAGCGCCTTCACGTCTATCAATCCGTGCGGCGCATAATGGACCGCGTCAATAAACATCAGCGCGCCCACGTCGTGCGCCATCTTTGTGATTTGCGCGACCGGATTGATCGTCCCAACCATATTCGACGCATATCCGGCAGCCACCAGCTTCGTTTTGTTTGTGATTTTCTTCCGCAAATCGTCCAGGTCTAGCGTGCAATCCGATTCGCGAATGTCCACTTGCCGCACCACAACGCCTTTTTCTTCCAGCGCACGCCACGGCCCCACATTCGCGTCGTGGTCGAGAGTCGTCACCACAATTTCGTCGCCCGCCTTCAATTCGCGCCCGATCGCGCGCGCAAGCCCCAGCGTGATCGTCGTCATGTTTTGCCCGAAAACGACTTCCTCAGGGGTGCAATTGAAAAAGTCCGCCATCGCCGCGCGCACGCTCACAATCATCTCGTTCGTCCGCCGGCTCGTCAAAAACGCGCCATACGTGTTCGCATTCTCGGACGCCAAATAATTCTGGATCGCTTCCAGCACCTGCCGCGGCACCTGCGTTCCTGCTGGCCCGTCGAGAAATGCCGCTGGCTTGCCGCCGACTTCCACTTTCAGCGAAGGAAACTGCTCGCGCACCCACGCAATATCCAATAGCTTGTTGTTCGCTTCCTGCATCGCCGCTCTGATCATCCATTTCTCCCAACAATTCGCGTGCGCTAGTTTCTCACACTCGCCCTCGCCCGGGCGATTCCGCGTTCGTGCTAGCATGTTTGCAGCACCTTCCACTCAAGCCGCGGGCGCCGGCTATCAACTGAAGCGTCTGGTTTCATCCACGGTGTCCATCATGCCGGATTCTTTTGCACCCACCGAGCGCACGCAAATTTTGCGCGAGCCGCAGCGCGCCGTTTACGATCGCGCCGCCATTTACGAAATTCTCGACGAAGGATTCGTTTGCCACATCGGTTTTACCGCGGACTCGCAAACCTATGTCATCCCGACCATGTACGCCCGCGTCGCTGATTTTCTTTATTTTCACGGCTCTGCCGCCAGCCGCATGTTGCGCAATCTTTCGAACGGCCTCTCCGTCTGCATCACCGTCACGCTCACGGACGGCCTTGTTCTCGCGCGCTCCGTTTTCAATCACTCCATGAATTATCGCTCCGTTGTCGCCCTGGGAACAGCAACCCTGGTTGACGACCCAGCGGAGAAACTCGACGTGCTTCATGCCTTTACGGAAAAAATTCTGCCGGGCCGCTGGAACGACGCTCGCCAGCCCAACGAAAAAGAATTGAAAGCCACAAGCATTCTCAAACTGCCGCTCACGGAAATTTCCGCAAAAGTCCGTGTCGGCCCCGTCGAAGACGACGCCGACGATTACGCGCTTCCTGTTTGGGCGGGAATCGTGCCGTTGCGGCTCGTCGCCGATGCACCTGTTCGCGACGAGCGTTGCGATGCATCTCTTCCCGTTCCCTCGTACGCGCTGAATTTCAAAAGATAGATCTGGACTGGCATTATCCAGCCGCCGCAACGCGCACAAAATCCGCCAGCAATCCAAACGCAGTCGCTTCGATGCCCGGATTGTGCTCCACGATCGACAACCCAAACATGTCGAGATCGAAACGTATCGCCGAGCTCGTTCCTTCGAGTCCGGCAAGCGGGTCCGTCATCAACAACAGCTCCGGCTGCACGGAGCACTGCACGCCATCGCCGCGCCGCTCTGCCCGGCAAACGAGCTTGTAACGCATACCCGCGGCGCGCACCGAACGAATTTTCTCTTCGCTCAAGTCGCGAATTCCGGCGCGCTTTACTTGTTCAATCTTCACATCCGCGCCCATCAGCACTATCGCGAGTGCGGCAAGTTTCACTGCCGCGTCCCAACCATCCAAATCCGCGGCCGGATCCGTCTCTGCAATCCCGAGCGATTGCGCCTTCTGCACCGCCTCGTCAAAGGATCGCCCTTTTTCAATTTCGGTGAGCACGACGTTTGTCGTCGAATTCAGTACGCCGTGAAACCCTCGTAATTCCGTCGCAGGCAGTCCCAGCGGAAACAGCGAGAAAATCGGAACGCCGTCCATTACTGTCGATTCGAACAAGAATTGCCGACCTTTTTCCTTGGCGAGCGCGGTGAGCTCGCGGTACGCGTGGACAATCGGTCCTTTGTTTGCCGAAATCGCATGCGCGCCATTCTCGAGCGCAGCCCGCAAATGCTCCGTCGCCGGCTGCCCCGTCTCTACTGCTAGTGAGCTCGCTTCGAAAAATACATCCGCTTTGGCGCGCTCCAGCCATTCGCGAACGTTGCGAGGCTGAGGCGCGCTGCCGTGTGCGGGCCAATGCCCATTCAACAATGCAATCGGATTAAATCCATCCGCATCGGCAAACCAGCCGACACGCCGCGTCGCCACGCCTGTTAGCCGCCAGCGAATGTCGTACTTCCTCCGCAGCTCCCTCTCTTTCGCAATTAACAAACGCAAAAAAGCGCGGCCGACGTGGCCGAATCCGACGATCGCTAGGTTGTAAGAAGGCATGCGAAACCAGTCTTAATTTGTTTGGACTTGCGCGCGAAGCTTCGCCGCCGCTTGCGAGATCTGCGCCGCTTCGCTTTCCAGCACGCGCGCCACGCGCGCCGCGGACTCTTCCGCCTGTTTCCACTTTTTCAGCTCGAGCCCCTCCCGTACCGCCGGAATCGCCTTCGCTGCATAACCCGTGTACGCGCCCGGCGCATAAAGTTCATGCTTGTACCAGAAACGCCCGGGCAATCCTTCGGGCGTCGTCAGCTTGTGCTCGCTCTGTATCAGCATTTCGTTGATCTCTTTGAGCGAAGCCTTTGCCAGCGCGGCCCCGCCGTTCGCCGCCGCCGCATTCAACGCCTTCTGATACTCTTCCGCGCTTCGGTTCAGTTTTTCCACCGCGTTATCCAATGGCGCAAAATTGATATGTGGTGGCACTTCCTCCTTGGCCGGCGGCACGTAAGTTTTCTTTGGATCCGCAGCCGCCGTGTACGCTCCTTCTTCAATTTCGCGGTTCCGTTCGATCACCTCATCGTGCTGATCAGCGGCAAACTTCTTCACTCCCTTCACATACGTCTGCACGTCGTCGGCAAAATCCATAAACTCAAACGGCAATAAATCCGCATCCGCAAGCCGCATCATTGCTGTCCCGCCGGTTTGCGAAAGCGCTTTCCCATACGCAAAATCCGCATCGCTGAAATGTGTGTACCAGTAAAAATCATCGTAAATTGAATGATAAATCCCGCCGCCGTCTTCTCCGCCGAATCCGATTCCGAGCGCGGCGACTCCCGCAAAGTTATTGAAGGGAGCGTGATCGGATCCCCCGCCAAGCATGTCCAGCCGCAAATCGCCCCGGCTGCGCGCCTCTCGCCGGTCCTCCGCGGAACCTGCGTGACGTATCTCCCGAAGCTGCGCCCTCTTCCAAACGGAAAGTTTCGTCTCTGGATCCTGAATATCGCGCGCCACGTCGTTCATGAATTTCTCCAGCGTCTGCGACCCTTCAAACCCTAGGAATCCGCGGCTGTTGCTGTCTGAATTGATGTACGCAACCGCGTGCTTCTTCAAATCGTCCACATGCGTTTCCACCCACTCCGTCGAACCCAGCAGTCCCGGTTCTTCTCCGTCCCACGCGCAGTAAATCATCGTCCGTTTCGGTTTCCATCCTTGCTTTACAAGCTCGCCGATCCCGCGCGCTTCTTCCATCAACGAAACCAATCCGGAAATCGGATCTTCCGCCCCGTTCACCCACGCATCGTGATGGTTTCCGCGAATCACCCACTCATCCGGAAACGTCGAGCCAGGAATTTTTCCAATCACGTCGTAAAGCCGCTTGATATCCCAATTCGATGCAACCTTCAAATGCACTTTCGCCGGACCCGGGCCGATGTGATACGTAATCGGCAATCCGCCGCGCCAGTCTCGCGGCGCAATCGCACCGCTCATCGCTTCCAGCAGAGGTTGTGCATCGCCGTACGAAATCGGCAGCACTGGAATTTTCGTCAGCGTCTGCGCGTCTTTGATCGCCACACGCTTTGCATCCGGCGTCGCTCCAACTCCCGGCGTCAGCGGATCGCCCATAAACACGGCGCTGTCCTGCACGCTGCCGCGTTGCACGCCGTCTTTCGGCCGCCACGCGCCTTTCGGAAACGTCTCGCCTCCGGAGTATCCGTCGTCGCGCGGATCGGAATAGATCAAGCAGCCGATCGCGCCGTGCTCCCCGGCAACGAGCGGCTTAATTCCACGCCACGCATGTCCGTATCGCGCAATCACGATCGCGCCTTTCACGGAAACGCCGCGCCGTTCCAGCTCTTCGTAATCCTCGGGCACTCCGTAATTCACATAAACGAGCGGACCCGTCACGTCTCCGTCAATCGAATACGCGTTGTACGTCGGCAACTGCTCACTCGTCTGGTTTGAAGTTGGATCTTCTGGCAGCGCCGGCTCCTGCAATTTCGCTTTGAAAAGCGGCCCGCCTTCCACTAGCTCGACCAGCCGCTCCTTCGGCGTTGGATACAGCACGTCGAAATTTTCAATCTGTGTTTCGAGCCCAAACTCCTTGAACTTCGCCGCAATCCATTCCGCATTGTTCTTGTCGTAGGGTGAGCCGACGTTGTGCGGGTGCGCCGTAAGCCGTTGCATGTACGTGCGGTGATTTTCCGGATTAGGAATCGCCCGGAATTTCTCCTCCCACTGTCTTTCCGGCCGCGACGATTCCGCGCTAAATCCAAAAAGGGGCGCTTCGTCTCCCGTTGTAGAGTGAAGAAAAGGCACAAAAGCCGCTACTACGAGCAAACCACCGGCGATCAAAACAGCACGTTTCATGAGTCCTCCCAAAAAGTGCAAATAAAAATCAGTTGAAAACAATCTTCTTCAGGATCCAGCCGCCAATCAGCGGAAACTCCGCCCACTCGCCGTTGTTAGCCTTAATTCCGTAAACAATCCCGAGGATGATGTTCACAATTCCGCCGCCAAATGCAAAAAGCCACACAATTCCAAAAACTCCGAAAAAGACTAGCGGTGGCTGATTGCTGTGCTGAGGAGGAGGAAATCCAATGCTCGCGAAGAGAGACACGAAAGCGATGATCAAGCCGAAAAAGAAGATCACCATATAAAGGACGTGCCACGCCAGCGCCTGCAGCGCGTGAAACGACACGAATTTCGAGTCACGTTTGATAAGGAAAATTACGAGCGGCGCGATGAACCCGGAAAAAATTGCGAGAACGTGTGCGAGAAGCGCAAATGTCCTTTCGTCGTTCGCTGGTGAGTACAGAGCTGGGCTTTGTGGGTAACCGCTCAAGCATCTCTCCGCGCGCCGGCTAAAAGCGCGTCAGATTATTTCCCGATCTGCCGCTAGCCGCAAGTGCGGATTGATAAAGAGTTGAGTGGCGATTATTCGACCTCGGAGCCTTTTTTCTTGTGCGTGGTGTTCAGGATTTCATCGGGAATGCGCAAGCGCTCGACGGGCTGATTCCCAATGATGTGCGACTCGATAATTTCGTCCACATCTTCCGGTTTCACGCCGCCGTACCACACACCCTCCGGATAGACGACCACGTTGGGGCCGAGTTCGCATTGATCGAGACAGCCTGATTTGTTCGCTCGCACGAGTTTTATGCCGCGCTCCGCCAATTTCACTTTGAAAAGGCGCTGCAATTCTCCTTGTCCGGTCGGATCGCAACACCCGCGCGGATGCCCCGGTTCGCGCTGGTTCATGCAGATAAAAATGTGCTTTGCAAATTTCGGCATCAGTCCTCAGGAAAAACTTCTATTTCGGATTCGGCACGAACTCGTACCCGACTCCGCGCACTGTTAGCAAATGCTTCGGATGCGCCGGCTCTTTTTCGATGTATTTGCGCAGCCGCACAATGAAATTATCAATCGCGCGCGTGTCGGTGTCTTCCCGTAAATCCCAGACGTCTTCGAGTATCGCCTTGCGCGAAACTGGTTGCCCCGCGCGACGAATCAGATATCGCAGCAGTTCGGTTTCCATCAGCGTGAGCTGCATCGTCGTTTTCCCGACGTGCAGCTTCAAACCCTGAAAATCGATCGTCTTGTCCCCGAACGTATAAAGCCGCGGAAGATCGGATTGTTCCGCTTCCCCTCCGTTTTCTTCGCCGTTCTCGCGCTGCGCCCACTTCTTCCGTCGGACCATGCTGTCCAGCCGCGCCAGCAATATTTTCAAGTTGAACGGCTTCGGCAAATAGTCGTCCGCGCCCGCCTCAAATCCCTTCAGCACATCTTCCTGCCGCCCCCGCGCCGTCAACATAAGGACGGGAATATAGTTCTGCGCTTCGCGAAGTTCGCGCGCCACTGTGAATCCATCTTTTCCCGGCAGCATTACGTCCAGAACCAGCGCGTCAAATTCTTGTTTTTCTTTCAGGAGCCGCTTCAGCGCAATCTCTCCCTTATCCGTGACTTCGACCGAATGGCCTTCTTCTTCAAGGTTAAACCGCAAACCTTGCGCGAGGTGTTCTTCATCTTCGACAACTAAAATCCGGCTCATGCTCGATACACCCGCGGCAGGCGCACAAAAAATGTGCTCCCTTGCCCCTCGCCCGCACTCTCGGCGTACGCATCGCCGCCGTAACGCCGCGCCACCGACCGCACTATGAAAAGCCCCAGGCCTGTGCCCTTCACTTGTTTTGTTTTTTCAGACTGCGCGCGGTAAAAGCGCCGGAAAATCCGCTTCAATTCGCCCTTGGGAATTCCCGTGCCGTTGTCGTGAACGCTCAGCGAAATCGTGTCGAGCGTCGGCGTCTTGATTTCCACGGCGATGTCTTTTTGCTCGTCGGAATATTTCACGGCATTGTCGAAAAGGTTCAGCACGAGCGTTCGCAGCTCTTCGGAATTTCCCCGCACCAGAATTTCGTCGCCGGGCGCGTTTTCCAGGTACAACTCTTCCGGTTTCAACCGGTGTCGTGTGCGCGCGACTTCCACGCTCTCGCCAACCAGTTTTGCAAAATCCACTTCCGTCCAGTTTTTGCGCGTGCTCCGCTGCCGCACTTCGCTCGCTTTCAGCACCTGCTCCACCGTGCCCAGCAAACGGTCCGTGTCCTGCAGCATATTGTGGTAAAACTCTCGCCGTTTTGTATCGTCCAGCTGCCGGCTCTCCAGCGTTTCGATGTAAAGCCGCAGCGACGCGATCGGCGTTTTCAATTCGTGCGTGACCGCATTCAAAAAACTGTCGTGCTGTTCGTTGCGACGGATTTCGCGCACAAGGAAAATCGTGTTAACGACCACGCCGGCCGTGATGAATCCGAAGAGAATTACTCCGAGAACGAGCGGTACCACTTCGCGCCAGTTGATCACAATCCAACTGACGTTCAGCGCGATGGTAAGGGCGACAAGGCATGCGCCGAGCGTGATGAAAAATGCGGTCGCTTTGGCGCGGCTCGTGATTTTCATGGGAGATGCTTTTCTTCAGCAACTCCAATGATAGATGAGAAACCGCCCGCAATACAGAATCGCGGGGGCGGAGAAAATCCTAGTCGCCCGAAATGGCCGCGGTCATCTCTTCGGGCTGAGGAATCACCGAAGGAACCGTTGCCAGCTCGGCCGCGGACAATTTTGCCTTCGGCAATTTGATGTCCCACGCGAGACCCAGTGCTTTGAGGGCGCGGATTCCGTACCAGTTCACGTCGAACTCGTACCAGGCAATACCGTGGCGCGCGGCCTGCGGCGAAGCGTGGTGATTGTTGTGCCAGCCTTCGCCAAACGTAAGCATGGCCACCCAAAAACTGTTCGTCGAAGAATCACCCGTCAAAAATCTCTGCGAGCCCCACATATGCGTCGCCGAATTTACGAACCACGTGGAATGCAGCCCAACAACGGTGCGGAGAAAAACGGCCCACAACAGACACGACCAGCCAAATGCGGCATAGATGATCACAGCCAGAACGACCGGCGGTACCCAATGGTACTTGCTAACCCAAGCGTAATATTTATCCTTGCGCAGATCGGGAACGAACGGAAGCAACTCTTCCGCGCGCGTGTGCATGGATTTTCCGGTGATGATCCAGCCCATGTGCGCGAAAAACCCGCCGTCATGCGGCGAATGCGGATCGCCTTCCTTGTCCGTATTTTGGTGATGCACGCGATGCGTCGCAACCCACGCAATCGGTCCGCCTTCAATCGCGAGCGTTCCGCAAGTGGTCAAAATATATTCCACCCATTTCGGTGTTTTATAACCGCGATGCGTGAGCAAGCGGTGGTAGCCCATGCCGATGCCGAGGCTGCCCGCCATCCAATATGTAATCACGGCAAGAATGAGGCCCGTCCAGGAGAAATAGAAGAGTGCGACAACTGCAAGGATATGGAGAGCGATAAAGAATGCAGTGATTCCCCAGATGATCGGGCGTGAAAACGTTTTGTCGTGTTGGAAAATGCTCATGTTTCTCCTGACGGGATGGGGGCCGAATACAACTAAAAATTAGCACGAGGTGGAAAGGCGTTCTGTAATACCTGTGTAATCCTTGCGCCGGGAAAAACTGTCCGCTGGGACAGGTTGCAGGAAGTACCAAATCAGAGGTCAGGTAAGTTCTGTACGCGCATTTCCTTGGGATGAAATTCCACGCGAATAGCAATCGCATTCGAGCGGCCAGGCATTTCCTTTTTTGCCGTTCCGCGGCAATGGAAGATCACTTTTTCGCTGTCGGGATCAATTGCGGGCTTGTCTTCGACCTGCCGTGGAAAATGAAATTCAGTGCGAAGAGGATCGGCGTCCGCGCCGTCTAGAAATTGCACATTCGCAAGATCGAGTGTGAAGCCGTTATCGAGTTCCAGAAAAACCGTGTCATGCAGATCTTCCTTGGCGTTCTGCAGGATGCGCATCGGCTCATCGCCTTCGATGGCAATGACATAATCAGGCGATTCTTTTGCATTCAACGGAGGCTGCGCGCCGCCTGCTACATTCGATCTCATCCGGTGCATTTTTTCGAGCGCGAGCCGCATCGTTTTCGCCGACATCCACTTCACAAAATAAGAAGGCGTGGAACTTCCCTTGCTAAGCTGCACGCCGCGCACATTGTTTGTGTTGTTCAGATTGACGTCAGAATCTGAAATGAGACCGGTGAGTGGCTCCGTGTGTTTCTGCGTGAATTTTGCTTCGATGGTGATTTTTGAGGAAGTCCACGGCGAGTCTTCAAGAATTTTGTTGGCGTCGGCGGCGGTCCACTGGTCCGCCGGCTTGTCCCAGGGCCCGTTCGCCGGAAATGGAAGCGCGAGAATTGCCGCAATTGCGAAACGTGAAATGAATGTTGGCTGAGGCATAGGGCTATCTGCTGCGATGCCGGCTTCTTGACTTGCGTTGTCCTTCGATTTTCTGATCGGCCGTTGTTACATAGATTTCCTGTTGGCTACTTTTTGGGCGGCTTCAGCGGCGCGAATGGATCCTTTGTTGGGACAAATTCGACCGGGACTTCGGTAACAAAAGTTTTGAGCCAGACGGTACATTCCTCCATGCCGGGCTGTTCGGAGGGAACATGACTGAGCATGATGAGCGCCTTGTGGCGGCCTTCGGCGACCGCGTCGGCCACGTATTCGACGGTTTCCCATTCGCGCGATTCGCCGGTGATCAGAAGTTCGATGTCTGGCATCTCAAGCGCGCCCACTTCCCGATGAAATCCGGCGGCGCCGGGGCTCAATGCGACGCGTTTCACTTTCATATCGCGGTCGCCGACGACGCGCATGACGTGGATGCCGAGCTTCTTTTGCAATTCCTCAGAAAGTTGGTCGACGGCAGATTCCGGGATCGTGAATAGATATTGATTGTTTGGATCCTGGAATTTTTCCCAGCCAAGTTTATGAATCACGCCGATGAGAATTCCGTCGGGCTTGCGCAGGTGCCAGTGATCGTGAAATCTCCACACGACAAGATGATGTTGCGCGAGGAAAGCACGTTTTTCCGCCAGGACCGCGTCGCTTTCGCCTTGCGGTAATTCCTTGGAAGTGTCGAGGTGATCGTAAAAGGTAGGTTCGTGCGTGATGATGAGATTTTGATTTTTGGCTGCGGCGCGTTGGAGGACGTCGAGCGTGGCCATCATCGTAACGGCGATGCCGGTGACTTTCGCGTTGGGATCTCCAGCTTTAAACGTATCCACGGTTTCGGCGCGCCATTCGACGCCGACATTTCTCTTGATGCGGTCAATGACTTCGTTCGCGGTAATCTCTTTCGGTGCTTGTGCGAACGCGGAAGCAGCGAAGGAAAAAAGAGAGAGAAAAATCGCAATGCGTTTCACGAAGCCTCCGACACCTTGAGCAATTTCGACATGTGAATGAAGTGGCAGGGAGCCTTCAACACCACAAAATCCGGCAACGGCGAAGTTCCCGTGACCGAATAACCGAGTTGTTCGTAAAACTTCTGCATAACTTCACTTCGCGCACTGATGATCCGCAAATCCATCGCGACGCAACTTTCCCTATTTGCAAACTCCTCGGCAGCCACGACAAGCTTCCTGCCGAATTCCCGTTCCCTGCAGCGACGGCGCGACGCTCAAGAGACCGAGACAGCAGCGGTTCTCTTTCTTTTGAACGTAAACGCAGCCGACGATGGATCCATCTTCTTCGTGAACGAGAAAGCTTCCGGAACGCATGTTGAGCAGAACGCCTTCACGGTCAATGCGATCCCCCTCGATGGCGACGCGCTCCACGACGAAGGCTTCGTTGATGAGCCGCTTGAGTGCTTCGGCATCGGAAATTTCTGCAACACGAATTGGAAAAAACCCCTCCCTCAAGAACTCAGGAAAAAATGGAGCGGCCGGGGAATTTTGCGGCGGCGCCAAGTTCCTCTTCGATGCGAAGAAGCTGATTGTATTTGGCGATACGGTCGGTGCGCGAGGCGGAGCCGGTCTTGATCTGGCCCGCGCCGGTGGCAACGGCAAGATCGGCAATAAAGGTGTCTTCGGTTTCGCCGCTGCGGTGCGAAATGATGGAGTTGTATCCAGCCTTGCGCGCGAGTTCGATGGCGTCAATCGTTTCGGTTACGCTGCCGATTTGATTGAGCTTGATAAGAATAGCGTTGGCAACGCCTTCGTTGATGCCGCGCGAAAGGCGTTGTGTGTTTGTGACAAAGAGATCGTCGCCGACAAGCTGGATTTTTTTCTTGGAAGATTTAGCGCCGACAGAATTGGTGAGAGTTTTCCATCCGGCCCAGTCGTCTTCAGCCATGCCGTCTTCGATGGAGGCGATGGGATATTTTTCGACCCAGCTGGTCCAGTAAGCGGCCATCTGTTCGGAAGAGTGTTCGGACTTGTCCGATTTCTTGAAAACATATTTGCTCTTGGACTTATCGTAGAACTCGCTGGAAGCAGGGTCGAGAGCAATCGAAACCTGTTCACCGGGCTTGTAGCCTGCGCTGGAAATGGCTTCGAGAACAATTTGAATGGCTTCCTCATTGGATTTGCAGCTTGGCGCGAAGCCGCCTTCGTCGCCGACGGCAGTATTGTAGCCTCGCTTTTTCAGGGCTGACTTGAGCGCATGAAAGATTTCAACGCCCCAGCGAAGAGCTTCCGAGAACGACGGAGCGCCGACGGGCATGACCATAAATTCCTGAAAGTCCACGGAGCTGTCGGCGTGAGCGCCGCCGTTCAAAATGTTCATCATCGGAACGGGAAGGATGGAGGCGGATTTTTCGCTGGAATAACGAGAAAGATATTTGTAGAGCGGCTGCTTGAGCGCACCGGCGGCGGCGCGCGCGGCGGCCATGGAGACGGCGAGGATGGCGTTGGCACCGAGGCGTGATTTGGTGGGCGTGCCGTCGAGCGAAATCATTTTGTGGTCGAGGCCGCGCTGATCGGCGGCGTCAAAACCGGTGACGGCTTTGGCAATTTCGTTGTTGGCGTTTGCAACTGCTTTCAAAGTGCCCTTGCCGAGATATTTCGATTTGTCGGCGTCGCGAAGTTCGAGGGCTTCGTGCTCACCGGTGGAAGCACCGCTCGGAACGGCAGCGCGGCCGAGAAAGCCGGATTCGACGAGGACGTCGGCTTCGACGGTGGGATTGCCGCGCGAATCGAGGACCTGGCGGGCGTGGACTTTGGTGATCTTCGTGGACATTGCTAAGAGTTCTCCTGAGTGGAAATGAACTGAAGATTGTAGCAGAGGGGCAAGGGATGGCCGAGAACGGGGTGAACTGCTCTCGGGCGTTGTGAAGCGAGGGGTGTGTAACCCCCGGTGTTTCTTGCAAAGAGTGCGCAAACGATTGGAAAGACGGGAGATGAGTTGCCGAGTTGAGCAAAAGAGTGAGGCATGAGCGCAGAAGAGAGCGGAGCAAGAAGAGGCACTGGTCAGAAATGCCCACCCCACCCCCGGGCAGTTCAGATGGTTATCAAAAGAAAGGGGTTGCGGGAGGGGCAATTCGGATGAATGTGAAAAAGAAGGACTTAGAGAAAGTGGCCAGTTCTGGCAGGGTTTGGCGGGAAAAGTGGGCCCGAAGATTTCGAATAGAGCTCGATTACACTCGTCAGAGTAGCACGAATTTTTTACTATGTCAATAAATATCGTATCTGTATTATTTGCAATCCTTTGGCGGTGAGTGTGGCGGTTGGGGTCAAACCGGGACCCGGTTGAGGGGCGTGATGAACTGGATGCCGTCCACTTGTTTGCCGTGAAGGCGTTCGTCGTTGGTGACAAAGAGATCGACGCCGTAGGAAGCGGCACAAGCGAGTTGAATGGCGTCCGGCGCGCGGAGAGCGGAGTCACAGCGGAGCTTCGCATAGAGGACAGCCGCTTTTTCGTCGAGTTGCAGAAGCGTAGCGGTCGCGGGAATCGTCCGCTGGTATTCACTTGCGAGCGCAGCATTACCCATTTTCAGCGGTTTTACCAGGATTTCCCCGAGGGTCAACGTGGACGTCAATAATTCGTCGCCGCGTTTGAGCATTTTCTGCCTGAGCGCCACGACTTGTGGTCCAAAGACGGAGGAGCCTTCGAATAGATAGATAAAGAGATTCGTGTCCCAGAAGATGCGGCTCACTGCCAGCCCCCGCGGAGCCGTTCCACATATTCATCGGCAGGTTCGTCAGCCCAAAGGCGTTTCCCGGAGCCGCTAAGCCGCAAGAGGGGATCGCTGACCGATTGGCCCTGCGCCGTGCGTTCGGACCACCCCTCATACCAAAGCAGGAGTTTTTTGTATTCGGCCGGGATGTCCTCCGACTGAGGAATCACTTTCGCTCCCGCCCGCGCAGGATGAAAAGGATCAGATTTTCGATAGAGTCTGCGGCGACCGTCCGCGGTTTCATAGAGGATGCGATACCTGCCGGGATTCGGAGGCCGGTTGGCGACACAGTGTTGAATGACGTGTACGTAGACGCCAGGACGAGCGTGATCTGAATCCTCGAGTTTGTGAGCGGCGGCAACGATTTCCTCCACGGAGAAGTCCGTGGCATTGGGATGAGCACGGTGGAGTTGGGCGGTGGCGAGCCAGACTTCATCGGCGATTTTCAAAGAGTGTTTGACAGGACTCATCGCAATATGACCTAAATGTAATAACCTTAATACAAGGTAGAATAGCATTTACATGACTTGTGTACAACTTACTTTAAAAAGGCCCGCTTCGCGTCCCTTGGCTGCGCCCAAGGTAAGAAGCGGCCTAGCCCGAGACGCAATCGAAGAAGGTAACAACGCTCCTCCGGCGGGCAGGTATATCATGCCCCGTCTGGAGAGGAGTCGATGGGCGCGCGTGGCACTGCGACTGACGCGACTGGCAGACGGTGAAGTGTTTTTCAGGCGCGGCTACAAGGGAGTGCAAGAAATTGCTGACGAATGAGTCGCGAATAGGACGACTCTCAGAGAAAAGTGAAAGGAAAGAGAGACACATCGGCTGCCGCGCCGGGGAATTTGAATTGCAGGCAACATACGACGTGGCGGTGAACATCCAGATGGAACAGGACCGACGCCGGGAAATTTCTTGAGAACTCGCTCCAGAAAGAAATTGGGCCCTCAGGGAGCGGGAGGCCGCGGTGAAGCAGTTTTGGTTGTTGGTAATTCCCTTCCTGGCACTGGCCTTAGCGCCGACGCTTTCAGCACAGACATTCATTCCGCATCCACCTAGTCCGCCTCGGTATGCCGTGCTCGATACGCGACGGCTTACCACAGTGAAGCAGGAACTGACACTGATCGCGATGCAGGGCTACCGGGCAGCGTATGTTGCGCCACGGCGAGGAAGTGCGCTGTGGCCCGCAGGAATGACGATGATCTTAGAAAGACTGCCGGAGGGCGCGCAGGCACCTGAGTACGTGCTGGTGGAAGAGAAAAATGGATCAGCGATTCACTATTTGCTGGATGACGCGCGCAAAGGCTTCCGCTATGTGCGAAATTCCGCATTCGTGCACCGCGGCCACGATTTCTGGGGAGATTTCTGGGCGACCGCAGTTTTCGGAGAGAAACACGTCCGGCACGAGAGATACGACACGTTCACGAATTACATCCTGCTGGAACTGAGCAAGGATAATGCGGCGTGCCGGTAACCGGGTGCAACAAACAGATCCTGGCCACGAAAATCGTTCGCCGAGGCGCCACTTCGCGGAGGGATTTCAAGTGGCAGGAGAAATCGAAAGAATGCTGGTTCTTGAAAACTGCATGGACCCGGCTATTCAAGCCGAAGAGGGTGCGACGGAATTCGGGGAAGCGACTGTGAAAGAGCGCTACCGTTTGCTCTCGAGTACAGACAGCAAGAAACGACAGGAAGAGTTAGCGAAAGCGGTTACGTCGGGATGAGCGCGTCTCGCACGCGAGCGGGAATCTTATTTGTCTAGTGAAGACTGATTCGCGGGAGGCAGCAAGCGGTTACATGTCCGTGGCAGCGAAGACGGAGCCGGAGCTAGAAAAGAAATTGAATTCCGCGGCGGGATTCCGGATGGTTCCCGAAACGTTGGCGAGGAAATCGAGTTTCTGGAGCGGCACGGAGTATCAGATTGTGATGGAAAAAGTGCCCGAAGACGGGCCGCAATACCGGTACAGAATTTTGCGGGAAAAAAATGGAAACGAAGTGCAGGACCTTCTCAATCTTTTGAGTGAAAAAGGCTATGGAGTAAAGGGCATGAGCCGGGATGCGATGGGGATTACAGTGCTCATGGAAAAGATTGTTGGAAAAGAGATTCCGCTAACGAAACCAGAAGAAGTAACCGAGCAGCATTGACAAATGAAGCATTTGTCCAACGAAAAGAAAATGGGCCGGCCTAAAGGACAGCTTCCCCGCTGTTGGCGAGATGGGGACAAAAAATGAGGAGAGCGGCCAGCCCGAACTTTAACCTGCTAAGCTGGCCGCAGGTTTCTCATACCCAGCAAAGGAGATCCCCGATGAAAGCACTTATAGGAATTGCCGTTGTGTTGTTTGTGCCGGCTTGCGGTTACGCGCAAGGTGCAAAGGCTTGCGAAGAACTGAAGACAGAAATTGCCGCCAAGCTGGATGCGAAGGGCGTGAAGGGCTACACGCTGGATATTGTGGCGAAAGACGCGGATGCGGGAGACGCGAAAGTCGTTGGCACGTGCGAAGGCGGAACGAAGAAGATTTTGTATAAGAGAGGCGAGGCTGCCCCGGCGAAGAGCGAGAAGAAGGAGCCGACCAAGGAGTAGCACAAAATCGAAATTGAATTGTAAAAAGGGCCGCTCAAATGGGCGGCCTTTTTGTTTAGGTTCTCTCATTCGCGCTGGTCGGAGTCAGTTGGTCTTGGAGCCGGTGAGATGGCCATTGTTGCCGAAGAGAGCTAAAAGCTCCGCCCTTACGTAAGCCCGGGCTCGCGGTGGTCGAAGATGCCGTCCTAAGGGACGGCTCTACAAAGGGCAAACTAAGTAGCGGGCGCGAGTTCACGGACCCAGACGTTGCGGAAGCGGACCGGGTGGTTGTGGTCCTGCAGCGCCAGAGGAAGTTTATCAGCGTGGGGCTTGTCGGCTTCGCCGGTGACGGTTGGGCCCTGAATTTCGACATTGTCCTGCACGAGTACGCCGTTGTGAAAGACGGTGACGCGGCCGAGGCGGATGAGTTTTCCATCCTTATCGAAGCGAGAGGGATGGAAAACGACGTCGTAGGCCTGCCACTGACCGGGCTGCCGCGAGGCGTTGACGAGCGGAGGATATTGGCCGTAGACGGCGGCGGCCTGGCCGTCGGCGTAAGTCTTGTTATTGAAGGAATCGAGGACCTGAATTTCGTACATGCCCATCAGGAAGACGCCGCTATTGCCGCGATCCTGATCCTGCCCTTCGGGTGGCGTGGGCGTGGCGAATTCAACGTGAAGCTGCATATCGCCGAAGGATTGCTTCGTGTACATGTAGCCGGATTTGGGAACGGTTTCGAAGTAGCCGTTGCCGACTTTCCATTTGGCGGGTTCGCCGGATTTTGTGGACCAGGCAGAGAGGTCTTTGCCGTCGAAAAGAACGACTGCGTCGCTCGGGGCTTTGCCGGGCGTGTCTTGGGTGGAGGAGACGCCGGGATCGATGACGGGAGGAACGGGGCGGTTGCGATCGTGAGGTTTCCATTGCGTCGTGGGAGTTTGGGCACAACCGACGGAACAGAAAAAAAGCGCGCAGAGGTAAGTTGCGTGGATGCGGAATCGCGTGGTCATAACAGACTCCAAGAAAAGAAAAGTGTACAGCGGCAAATACCATACATCGGAATGCAAGAAGAGATGAGGATAAGTTTTGAGTTGGCGGGGCGCTATTGGAAATTGAGGACGAGGATGGTGATGTCGTCTTCCTGGGCGCGGCCGGAAGCGTGATTCGAAAAAGCTTTGACGGAATCGAGCAAGCCATCGGCAAGAGCGGCGGGCGCTAAATCGGGATTTTCCTGCAGAAATTGTTTGCAACGCGACTTTCCAAATTCTTCCTGCCGGGCGCTGCTGGATTCCAGGAGGCCGTCGGTGTAAAGCAGACAGCGAGTTCCGGAAGCGACGCGGAACTCGGCATACGAATAGGCCGCTTCGGGAAAGAGGCCCAGCATGAGGCCGTTTTCCTCGAGTTCAACCGCAGAGCCGACTTTTTTCGAAAACAGCAGCAGCGGGGGATGGCCGGCGGCTGCGTACCGCAAAATACCTTTTTCCAGATCCACAAAGAGATAGGCGGCGGTGACGAAATGCTCTTCGAATTTGCCGCACAAGGCGTGGTTGAGACCTGCGAGAACGCGGGCGGGATCATCGGCATGCGCGGTCTGCGCGGCAAACGCGACTTTCAGCATGGAAGCGATGAGCGCCGCGGGAACGCCGTGGCCCGTGACGTCCGCGACAAGAACGCCGAGCCGCTTTTCGTCAATGGGAAGAAAATCGTAAAAATCTCCGGCGACGGCGCTCATGGGTGAGTAACGAGCGGCGATGTCCAGCCCGGCGTGGACGGGCACACTCTGCGGAAGAATGGAGGACTGGATCCTGCGCGCAATTTCGAGTTCCTTATTGATGGCGAAGAGGCGCTGTTCGTTCGAGAGAATGCGGTTCAGGGAAATGTAGGCGAGACAACAAACGAAGACAAAGAACCCGACAAATTCCACGTTGGTGCCGGGAAGAATCTTAAGGTGCAAAAGATTGACGTGGACGATGAAAACGGCCCATACCAGAAAGCCTGCAACGAAAATGCGGGCTTCGCGGTTCGAACGCGAATCTGAATCTGCGGCACCAAGGAAAAGGAGCGACGTGCCGACAACGACGGTGGCGAGAACAACGATGTTGTTTGTGATATCGAGAGAGAACTGGGACATTCCGAACGCAGCGGCTACGACTCCGAAGACAGCGAAAATAGACTGCGCGTAAACCATCCACAGAGCGAACTTCTTCACTCTTTCCGGCATGACCTGGTGAAAAAAGAGACCGAAGGGGACCAGGATCGTGCAGGTGATGACCCAGATGACGTAAACCCAAAACACATTGGGCTGATGAAAGAGCGTGCGGACAAGCGTGCAGCCTGCGAGCATCCTGACGGCGTAAAGAAAACAAAAAAGGGCGAAGTACAGGAGGATTCGTTCGCGGACCCTTCTGCGAAAAAAGAAAAGGGCGGTGGCGGCAAAAGAAAAAGTGAGGAGCGCTGCGGACACTGCGATGTTGGCGAGTTCCAACAAAAGCAGCGAATGGGGAAAAGGAAACGAAGCTTGCGCCAGCAGATGCAATGCTTCGATCAAGGTTTACCGGCGGCCCGGGACTTTCGGCCGGGAATGACGTCGATCTGGAATGTCGGGTCGGCGGCGGGGATGTAGGTTGTGGGCAGGCCGAGTTCGCGGCGGACGATGTTGGCTCCCTGAGCGATGGCGCTGGCTTTGTAGAAAGCGATTTCGCGGTTGCAGCCCTGGCGGCCGAAACCGCAGTCGTTCGAAACGATGAGTTTTTCCGCGGGAATGTATTTAAGAGCTTTGCGGATTTCGGCGGCGACGTCTTCGGGGCGGTCGGCCTGAAGCTGGCGATGGCTGACGACGCCGATACAAATCTTTTTCTTGAGATTGTTTTTGTAAGCGGCGAACAGTTCGAGATCTTTCTGATTGCGGTCTTTCATTTCGAGCGTCCAGACGTCACCGCGGCAGCGCTCGAGATAAATCTCGATGGAGTTGGCGTAGCCGGTTTCTTCCATGACGCGCTGCATATTGGGATTGCCCCAGCAGGTGTGAATCCAGAGTTCGACATCGTCGAGGCCCTGCACTTCGCGGTTGAATGCGTCGACCATGAATTTCACTTCGTCGTGATCCTTGCCGAATGTGTTGGCCATGAAGTGGAAAGTCGGCTCCTCGATTTGAATACAGCGGCAGCCAGCGTCGCGAAGTGCGAGGAGTTCCTTGTTCATGGCTTCGGCCATGTCCCAGATAATCTGGCGCTTGTCCTTGTATTTAGGCGTGTGAATGTCCAGGAAGAGAGCCATAACTTGCGAGCAGCAGGTGCCGAATTTGATGGGCTTGCGGGTTTTGCCCTGCGCGAGGCGCCACAACTTGGGATAGTCGAGCGGGCGATGTTCGATTTTGTCCACGACATGGGGCCAGCGCCAGCCCGTATAGATTTCGTTGAGCAAAGTGCCGGGCGGATAGTGAAGCCAGGGCGCGGTGGTTTCTTCGGGTTGAAGATGATCGCCTTCGAAACCGGCCCAGCGTTGCAGCGGATAGTGATGCCAGGCGCGGCCGGCGAGGTCTTCGTCCACATGAAAATCGCCGTGGGCGAGAACGTCGAGGCCGGCGCGCTCCTGCTCGCTGATGACGACGGCAAGGGCGTCCTGGAATTTTTCGCGGAAGCGGACGTCGAGCATGCAGGTGTCGAGAGGACGTCCCCACATGCTGACGTCAAACCAGCGCGGGCGAGGAAACGATCCGGTGACGGTACTCGGAAGGACTAAATCGGCGGTGGCGGTAAACATGAGGCTCCTTGCTATGCGGTTTCGGGTTCTTCGATGAGGGATTCCTGGCGGACAACGACGATGATGCCCGAATCGGTGACGTGATAGCGGCGCTTGTCGGCCTCGAGGTCGTAGCCGATTTCGGTGCGCTCGGGAAGACTGACGTGGCGGTCAATGATGGCGCGGCGAATGCGCGAGTGGCGGCCGATGTTGACGTGATTGTAGAGGATGGATTCGCTGACTTCGCTGAAACTGTTGACGCGAACGTTGTTGCCGATGACGGATTGCGAAACGCGCCCGCCCGAGACGATGGAGCCGCCGGCGACGATGGAATCAATGGCGACGCCCATGCGGTCGGGATCGCCGAAGACGAATTTTGCGGGCGGATATTGATGCTGCCAGGTGCGAAGCGGCCAAGCGCTGTCGTAAAGATTGAAAACGGGGGAAACGCTGACGAGGTCCATGTTTGCTTCGTAGTAGGCGTCGAGGGTGCCGACATCGCGCCAGTATTGGGAAGTCTCGCTGTTTTCGTCCACGAAATCGTAGGCGAAGACGCGGTGCTTCGAAATAATGCGGGGAAGAATGTCCTTGCCAAAGTCGTGATGGGATTTGGGATCTTCAGCATCGGCGATGAGGATTGGGATAAGGAGGTGCGTGTTGAAAATGTAGATGCCCATAGAAGCGTTGCACTGGCCGGGTTTGTGAGGAGATTCCTTGGGCTGCGCGGGCTTTTCTTCAAAACCGATGATGCGCCAGTCTTTGTCCACTTCGATGACGCCGAACTGGTGAGCAGCTTCACCCACGGGAATTTGAATGGTACCTACTGTAACGTCGGCGGCGAAGTCGAGATGCTGCTGGAGCATCTTGGCGTAGTTCATTTTGTAGATGTGGTCGCCGGAGAGGATGAAGACGTGTTTGGAGCGCTCGCTGCCGATGGAGTAGATGTTCTGATAGACGGCGTCGGCGGTGCCGCGATACCACTCTTTGCTGACGCGCATTTGGGGCGGAAGGATTTCAATAAATTCGCCGAGGCCAACAATGGAAGACCAGCCGGCTCTAACATGGCGGCTAAGGCTGAGAGCTTTGTACTGGGTGAGGACGAAAACGCGGCGGAGATCGGAGTTGATGCAGTTGGAGAGAGTGATGTCAATGATGCGGTAAGCGGCGCCGAAAGGAACGGCGGGCTTGGCGCGATCGCGGGTGAGGGGCCACAAGCGCTCGCCTTGACCACCGGCGAGAAGAACGACGATGGCATCGCGCATGTCGGTCATGGAACTTCCTCCGGGCGGGCAGCTGAGCGGCGCGGCCATTCTAGCAGGGGAAAGGCAGGAAGCAAGGAGAAGCGTGGTGCGGGAAGCGCGGGAGAAGAGGCGGAATTGGGTAAAGCCAGGGGAAGTTGCAATGCGGGCAATAGGGTAGCAAAAAAGTTAATGGAGGGCGAGGAAGCGGGGAAAATCGCGGATTTTGAGAAAGATTGCTTGACAGGGGAGGCGGAATTGAATAGAAATCACGGCATAACCACAGCAGGTGCCTCGAAAAGCGCAAAAAGCGGCAGCAAGCCAGGCGCGAAGCAATGACCACGCGCGGCTTGGCATGCGATAATGAAGTGGGCAGAGCCCGCACAGGCGAGGCTTTGCAACGTAGCCAATTTGAACCGGAATTGGGGTGAAGGTACACAGTGGCAGAAGTCATTATCCAAGAGAGTGAGTCTCTGGAAAACGCACTGCGGCGTTTCAAGCGCAAGGTGCAACAGGAAGACATCATCAAGGAAATCAAGAAGCACAGCTTCTACATGAAGCCCGGTGAGAAACGACGGGCAAAGGAAGCGCTTTCGCGGAAGCGTTTGCGCAAAAAGCAGCGGCGCGAACAGGAGTAATCCTGTTGGTGTTGCGGCTCGGCGCCGCCTCCGTGATTCAGGCCCCGGTCAGGTAAAGACGTTAGGGAGTAGTTGGCACTTCCGTGCCCGCAGGCTTAAGGGACCCCAGCCCGGTTTCTTACGGCATAGGTACCCGGATTTCGAACGCCTATCGAGCAGACTGTGCGCGTCCCCCGGATCGAGGCAGGGCAAGGGGGAAGCGGCAGATGGAATTCCATGACAAGGTGCTGAAGTGCGCGGAGTGCGGTGCCGAGTTCGTATTCACGTCCGGGGAACAGATGTTTTTCGCGGACAAAGGATTCAAGAACGAGCCGAAGCGATGTAAGGGCTGCAAAGCCAAGCGGGCCGAAGGCGGCGGTGGCGGCGGGCAGATGAGGGCGGAGACGAAAACGTCCTGCTCACAATGCGGCAAGGAAACGACCGTTCCCTTCCGGCCGACGCAAGGACGCCCGGTGTTTTGCAGGGAGTGCTTTCAGCAAAGGCGCGCATTGGGCGCGGCATAGGAAGCGCAAGTTCCCAGTTAGGACGAAGGTTGCACAATCTCCCCGCTGAGGGGGATGCCTTTCCAAAAAGCAGAGCGAGCTGAACCGCAGTGTAGTGTCATTTTTGCGCAGGCAGCGGTATGATACCCGGCGCAGTCCCCAGTAAAGCCTAACGACCCGGAGGGCCACCCCATGGCTCACCGCTTCACCATCGGAGTCGAAGAAGAGTTCCAAATCATTGACCCTGCTACGTGCGAATTACGTTCGCACGTGATGCAACTTGTGTCTGCGGCTTCGCCGGCGATTGTGGATCAAGTGAAGCATGAGATGCACCAGTCCATCGTAGAGACGGGCACGCAGATTTGCGAGAACGTGGCGGACTTGCGCGTCGAGATGCACCGGACGCGCGGAGAGTTGGTGGCGGCGGCGGAACGCGCAGGTTTGCAGGTCGCGGCGGCGGGAACGCATCCGTTTTCGAGCTGGATTGACCAAGTGATTTCGCCGGGCGAGCGGTATCAGCACATCGTGGAAGAGTTGCAGCAACTGGCGCGTTCGCTACTGATTTTCGGAATGCATATCCACGTGGCGATGCCGGACAAGCAGACGACGATCGACATGATGAACATGGTGCGCTATTTCCTGCCGCATCTGCTGGCGCTTTCGACGAGTTCGCCATTCTGGATGGGGCGAAATACGGGATTGAAGTCGTTTCGAACGACGGTGTTCCGGAGATTTCCGCGGACGGGGATTCCGGAGCAATTCGAATCGTGGAGCGAGTACGAAAATTTCGTGAACTTGCTGGTGAAACTAAATTGCATTGATACCGGGAAAAAGATTTGGTGGGACGTGCGACCGCATCCGACATTTGGGACGCTGGAATTCCGGATGTGCGACGTGACGACAAAAGTGGAAGAGGCGGTGGCGATTGCGGCGCTGACGCAAGCGCTGGTGGTAAAACTCCACCGGCTCTACAAAAACAATCAGAGCTGGCGACTTTACCGGCGGGCGCTAATCGAAGAGAACAAGTGGCGGGCGGCGCGGTACGGAATTGAAGGAAAGCTGATTGACTTGGGTAAGGAAGAGGAAGTTCCGATGCGGGCGCTTCTGCCGGAACTGCTCGAGCTCGTGGACGATGTAGTGGACGATTTGGGAAGCCGCAGCGCTGTGGAGTACGTAAACACGATTCTGCGTGAAGGAACGAGTGCGGAAAGGCAATTGCGCGTGTTCGAACAGACGGGCGATTTAAAGGCGGTGGTGCGGCACATTGTGGCGGAGACAAAAGGCGCGGCAAATGAGTCGCGGCAGGCATCAGCGCGCGCGGTGAATTGAGCTTCCGGAAGTTTCCTCAGGAGCCTTGTCATGAAAAAAATTGGATTGCTGTGCGGGCGTGAGTACGCGTTTCCACCGGCATTTTTAGCGCGGGTGAATCAAGTCGGAAAAAAAGACGGCGTGGCGGCTGAATTTGTGAAGCTCGGCGGAACGAAGATGAATGAGCCGGCCGAGTACAGCGTAATCGTGGACCGCATTTCGCATGAGGTGGAGTATTACCGCGGGTTTTTGAAACACGCCGTGCTGCAAGGAACCTACGTCATCAACAACCCCTTTTGGTGGACGGCTGACGACAAATATTTCAATTACTCGATGGCCGCAAAGCTGGGCATCGCGATTCCGAAAACGGTGCTGCTGCCCCAGAAGGGATATCCGAGCAACGTGGATATCACGGCGGAATCCCTGCACAACCTGAAATATCCAATCGATTGGGACGGGCTGCTGGACTATGTGGGGCGGCCGGCGATTTTGAAACCGTTCTCGGGCGGCGGATGGAAGCACGTATACAAGGTGAACAACAAGGAAGAGTTGTGGGCGGCATATGACCAGACCGCGCCGTATTGCATGACACTGCAGGAGTTTATTGATTTCGACAAGTACGTCCGGTGCTTCACGTTTGGAAAGACGGACATTGTGCCGGCGCATTACGACCCGAAAGAGCGGAAGTATCTGGTGGAGCATGACTATTTGTCTTCGAGGCTGACGCAGCGCGTGGTGAAGGACGCGCAGACCATCAATCAGGCGCTCGGCTATGAGATGAACACGATCGAGTTTGCCGTGAAGGGCGACGTGCCGTACGCGATTGACTTCCTGAATCCCGCGCCGGATTTCGAACGGGACAGGATTACGGAATATTACTTTGAGATGGTGCTGGACAAGATGTCACGGCTAGTAATTGATCGCGCGTTGAACGGGGCGCCTTCGAATCCGTGGCCAAGATGGGAAGAGATGCTCGGCATAGGAGCGGCGGGCGGATTTACAGGAGCACCTAGGGCAGCGGCACAAACGGCGAGCGCGCAAACCGCGGGCGCGCACGTGAAAGCAGTTGTGCCAGATCCGACGGGAAGATGAGCAGCGGAACGTCACCGATAGCAGGCGCCAAAGATCCCGCAGAGCATTGGCACGCGTTGCTGAGGCCGCAGGTCGCGGAGTCACACAAATTCACTGAGCAATTTTATGAGAAGTTGCGTCGCGAGAAGCTGACGTTCGGCAATCGCGTACACTGCCCTTTTTTGCGGCCGTTTTTTCTTTCGCCGGATGATGAACAGCGCGTTCGAAACGTGGCCGAGAAAATGGCGGAGCTCGGCGAGCGAGTTGCCGCTGCGGCGCTGGATGAGCCGGCGCTGTTCAAACGGTTTCATTTGCGCGAGGGTGAAGAACGGCTGGCGCGGATGCATACGGGATATGGACCGGCGAGCACGGCTTCGCGGCTGGATGCTTTTTTGTTGCCAGATTCGCTGAAGTTTGCGGAATACAACGGCGAGTCGCCCGCAGGCTCAGGGTACACGGAAACGTTATCGGAAATATTTCGCGACCTGCCGGTGATGAAGGAGTTCGCGAAGAGTTTTGAGATTCACAGCTACCCGCTGAGCGCAAAATTACTGGACGCGCTGATTGCGACTTATTTGGATTGGGGCGGGACTTCGAAGCGGCCGCAAATGTTGATTACAGACTGGCGGGAAGTGCCGACGTGGAGTGAGTTTGAAATTTTGAAGGCGCGCTTTGAAAAGATGGGCGTGCCGGTGGAGATTGCCGATCCGCAGGATTTGGTGTTCGACGGAAAGACGCTGAGCGCGAACGGAAAGAAGATTGATCTGGTGTACCGGCGCGTGCTGATTAACGATATTTTGGCGCGCCCGGCGGAGTGCAAGGCGCTGGTGGATGCGTACGCTGCGAACGCAGTATGCGTGGCAAATAATTTCCGGTGCAAGATTCCCCATGTGAAAGCGTTTTTCGCTGTCCTGACGGACGAGCAGAACGCTGGAATGTTCTCTTTTGACGAGCGAGAGATGATCCACTCTCACGTGCCGTGGACGCGCGTGGTGGCGGACGTGCCGACCGCTTACTATGGCGAACACATCGAATTGCTGGCGTTTGTGCGCAAAGAGCGGAATAAGCTGGTCCTGAAACCGAGCGATGAGTACGGCGGGAGCGGTGTGACGCTCGGCTGGGAGACGGATGAGAAGGCGTGGGACGCGACCATTGAGAAAGCGATTTCATCGAATGGCGGTGCCTGGATTGTGCAGGAGCGAATTCCGATTCGGCGGGAAGTTTTCCCGTGGGTGAAGCCGGATGGCGAGGTGGAGTTTCGCGACATGCTGGTGGATTTTGCGCCATACCTGTTTCGCGGCAAAGTGTGCGGATTCTTGACGCGGCTGAGCGCTACGGGGCTAGCGAACGTGACGAGCGGCGGCGGGCAGGTCCCCGCGTTTCGCGTCAGCGCAAAGAATTAGCGAAAATTAGATTTCGACGAAGTCAAGAAGCCCGAATTATCCTGGTCCTTTCCTTATCGCTGGCAGACAGAGATACAAAAAAATCAACTGGCTCAACGTAATTTCGCAAATACGTCTAGCGGGCATCGGGTATTTACCGGATACGACTGCAACCGATTTATTGACATTCAACGACGCTGCCACGCACCAGTAATCTCTTCCCGCTATCACACCATTTGCCCGCAGACCCTCGCCCCAAGGAGAACCCATGTCGTCGTTTCATTCAAACGAAAGAAAGCGACTGTCCGGCAAACCGGTCTTTGCTGCTCTCGTCGCCTGTTCGATGTTGATGTATACGCCCATAAGCCTCGCCGGCGACGGAACCGGCACGGGGCAAAAAACCAATGACACGGCAAGCCCAATCAAGCACGTCATTATCATCGTGGGGGAAAACCGCAGCTTCGATCACGTCTATGCCACCTACGTCCCGAAAAACAAGGGCGAGAAAGTCCAAAACCTTCTGTCCGAAGGCATCATCAATGCGGACGGCACACCAGGCGAAAATTTCGCGCAGGCTTATCAGTTTGAGCTGACCGGCGCCCCTAACAACGGAAAGTACTTCGTTAATGCGCCCGACGCGGTAAAGAGTCTTTATCCCGTACTTCCGGCTCCCGACCTCGCAGGAACTCCGCCTGTGTCAGGGCTATCTTTCATTCTTCAAGTGACCGGCGGAGATCCCGGGTTGCCGGCGGCAGACCAGTTCTTGTTCGGCACAGGGGGCACCGGGCTGAATGTTCCTCCGCCGTTCGTTGGACCGGATACTCGCATCACCAATGTGAACAATCTGCCTCCGGGTCCATTCCAGATGACCGGACCGACGATGCCATATGATGCGTTTACGGGGGACACCATTCATCAGTTCTTCCAGATGTTCCAACAAGTCGATTGCGATGGAAGCCGGGCCACGCGCAAGAATCCCACAGGCTGCCTGCACGACCTGCAATCGTTTACAACCACGACTTACTCCACCGTGCCTGGCGGAACGCCACATGACACGGGCCAGACGATGGCATTCTTCAACGTTCTGCAGGGCGACGCGCCGCTCTTTAAGGAACTCGCCGATGAATACACAATGAGCGACAACTACCATCAACCGGTGCTTGGCGGTACGGGGCCAGACAGCACCTATATTGGGTTTGCTGACTACGTTCCTTTTTCGGACGCAAACGGCAACGCAGCCACTCCGCCTGCCAAAGACATTTACAATCCCGATCCACAAGCCGGCACTCTGAACCTCTACACAAAGCGGGCAACCTACTTTAACTGCTCAGATCCTGCGCAGCCCGGTGTGCAGGCCATCCTTAGCTATTTGAGCAGCTTGCCTTACTCCGTTTCGCCAAAATGTGACCAGGGACGTTACTACCCGGCTGTGAATCATGGCCAGGGTTTCAACACCGACGGCACGCCGACCGATCCAACCAAGAACATTCCTCCCACAAACATGCGGAGCATAGGCGATGCTTTGAACGACAAAGGCATTTCATGGATCTATTACGGCGGAGGTTACGATCTTTCTGTCGCCCACAATCCGATTAACGGCTACTGTACCATTTGCAATCCCTTCGAATATGAATCGAACTTCCCTGCCCAGCGGACGGACCACATCCGCGACGTCACGGATCTTTTCGACGACCTGAAGAATGGCACGCTTCCCGCAGTCTCGTTTGTCAAGCCGGACGGCGCAATGGATGGGCACCCGAACTCTTCGAAGCTCAATCTATTTGAAGCGTTCACGAAAAATATCATTGACCTGGCTCAAAGCAATCCGGAGCAGTGGGCCTCCACGGCTATTCTTATCACCGTCGACGAAGGCGGTGGCTACTACGACAGCGGTTTTATTCAAGCATTGGACTTCTTCGGAGATGGACCGCGCATCCCGCTAATCGCAGTCTCGCCCTTTTCAAAGGGCGGCCATATTCGTCATGCCTATGGAGATCACGCTTCGTTGGTGAAGTTCATCGAACGAAATTGGCGGCTTTCTCCGCTGTCCGACCGCAGTCGTGATAATTTGCCGAACCCCAAATTCGACGAAGGCAACCCCTACGTTCCAAAAAACATGCCGGCGATTGGCGATCTCTTTGACATGTTTAACTTTCATTCGGACGACGCCCGCACTAATGTGGATAATTAGTCCGGGTTCTGGAAACTAGTAGCTCTGCCTGTTCAGAAGCAAAAAAAGCACAGCGCGCGAATAAGGGCGCCCGTCTCGATGGGCGCCCTTATGCTTGAGCCGCGAAGAAATTGGCGCCATAGGACGCCGGTTCTGATGGCAACTACTGGCGCGAAGAATTGACACAGAAAATTAAAATCCCAGTAAAATAATTAGATGCCATTTGGTCCTTTACAACCAGAGTTGATGCCTGGCGCGAAGAACGCGGTGGAAACGTGTCTTGCGGTGCGTCCCGACGAGCACGTAGCGCTGATTGCGGATGAAGCGAGTTCGACAGTGGCGGCGAGCCTTGCCGTGGCGCTTGGCGATAACAAAGCCGCTTACACGGGATTGCTGCTCGAGAACTTTGGCCCACGGCCAATGAAGGGTGCGCCGAAACCAGTGCTGGACGCGCTGGAAAAGACTGATGTCGGAATTTTGTGCATGAATCCGCAGCCGGGGGAATTGGGCGCGCGGATGGCGATCGTGCAAGTGGTGGAACGGCGGCGAATCCGGTATGCGCACATGGTGGGCGTTACGCCGCAAATTATGCAGCAGGGCATGCGCGCTGACTACAAAATGGTGGACAAATTGAGCGACCGCCTACGCGAACGGATGTTGCGCGCGGAAACGCTCACTGTGAAGACCGAAGCTGGCACGTCGTTCGCCGCGCATTTTGACCGTGGCCTTGATTGGGTGAAAACGAGTGGGCTCATTAGTCCGCGCTATTGGTCGAACTTGCCCGCAGGAGAGGTTTTTACAACGCCGGCGACGGTGGATGGCACGTTTGTTTGCGATGCGACGGCAGGCGATTACTTCAATGGAAAGTACGGCGACTTGCAGGCGACCCCGATGAAACTGACGATTGAAGGCGGCCGGCTAAAGAAAGTGGAGTGCGAGCGCCACGAGTTGGAGAAAGAATTTTGGGATTATTGCCACACCGATGAGAACAGCGACCGCGTTGGGGAGCTTGCGTTTGGAACGAACCTCGGACTCTCCGAGATGATTGGAATTCTGCTTCAGGACGAAAAGTTTCCCGGTGTGCACATAGCGTTTGGCGATCCTTATGGCAGCCAGACACACGCCAATTGGAAATCGAAGACCCACGTAGACGTGCTCACGCGGAAATGCGACGTTTGGATCGATCAGGACCAGATCATCGAAAAGGGCAAATACCAGCTGGACCATCTGGGCTTAGGTTAAGACGCGCACGGTGCGGTGGCTCGCCCAGATCCGTTCTTCCTTGAGACGGACCTGAAACAAATACTTCACAGCTTTTCGAGACTCCATTTTGGGCGGCAGTGGCGGGGCCGTGTCATCCGCGGAAAACGAATGTCGCATGATATTCATCTGCGGCCAATCCTGCAGAAAAAGTGAGTTGAGACCGTGCAGCAACTGGACGATGTGCACGGAGGGAACATGCGTCTCACACACTTGAAGTTTGCTTTGCCTATATTTCTGGCTGCAGGCGCGCTTGCGGCAGGAGTACATCATCTCACGCACGTACCATCAGCAAATCCAAAAAGCCCTGGAACTGCGCAACCTAACATCCTTTCGCCGGAACTAATTGAAACGATCGTGGCCCAAGGATCGGTTCGTCTGGAGAATCCATCGGCGTTGACCAGCTTCTACGGATACGACAATGACGGGCCGCAAGTGCCCGTGCCCGGGGATTTACCCTCGGCGTCGCACAAAGTGGAAGCAACCAAAACAGAACCCGACAAGAACACCTACTTGGTACTGGAAGGTCAAAAAGGGAACGACCCGACCTATGACTACGGCACGCATTTCATTTTCCAAGGACACGAAAACGGGGCCAGCGGGCAGGGCTACATCACCCGGATCAATCTGGACGCGGACGGAGCGCATCGCGTCACGCTGCTCGCAACAACTGACGTAGACGGACATACCTTGCCGACGCTGGACGGATCGACCTGGTATCCGTTTTCGCAAAAACTGCTGTTCACTTCAGAGAGCGGAAATAACGCAAGCATCCTGCAAGCTTCTTTGGATTTCCCTTCCGTGGTTGAAGATATTTCGGGGATCCTCGGACGCGGCGGTTATGAAGGCGTTCAAGCGGATCGCTGGGGACGGCTAATCATCGTGGAAGATGTGGGAGGCAGCACAGGAACGGTGAACAGCCACGCGCGGCGGCCGAACAGTTTTGTCTACAGGTTCCTGCCAAACAGCCCCGGAGACTTGAAAATGGGCGGCAAGCTGCAAGTGTTGCAAGTCCAATCCAGAGCGCACTCCGGGCCAATTGTGTTTGGGTCCAATGCCGACGCCGATATCACATCCCAGGACCAGAAGGATCTGCACACGTACGGACTGCATTTCAGAACTACGTGGGTAACGATTCACGACACGGCCACGCAAGGTTCTTCACCCTTTAGCGCAAATGCTGCGGCGAAGGCGGCGGGGGGCACGCCGTTTAAACGTCCGGAAAACGGCCAATTCCGACCGGGGACGAACTTCGGCGAGTTTTTCTTCGATGCCACGGGCGATACCAACGCGCTGACGGAAGCCGGTGCATTTGGCGGGTTTGGGGCGCTGTTCCGTTTGAAACTCTCCGGGGACAATGGCGATCTTTCCCTCTTCTATCTTTCGGACGTGGCGCACTCCGGATTCGACAACTGCGCATTCTGGGATGCGAACCATATCGTCTTCGTGGAAGACGCGGGCGACACACTGCACGCGCAACGGAACGCGCTCGACTCAGCGTTCTTGTTCGACGTGAATGCCGACTACAGCAATCCGGCAAACCAGCCAGTGCGAATCCTTGCCGAAGGGCGGGACGCTTCCGCGACGCTTGATTCGCAGTTTTTGGGAATGGCCGGTTTTCAGAATGACGGAGACAACGAAATCACCGGCTGGCATGAATCCGATGGAGATCCCACTGTCTTTGGACTGCTGGGAGCAAAGATTCCCAAACCATTCCATGATGGTTGGCGGGTGTTTTTCACCCAGCAGCACGGAGACAACAATACGTGGGAGATCGTGAAAGCGAGCAATCGGGATCGCGACGAAGACGACGACTAAAAACGACGATAGGATAAAAACAAAGCCCGGCCCGAAGCATGGGCCGGGCTTGTTGTTTGTTGTGCTCTGAACCAATGCTCCGTTGGCGTGTGCTCTTACTTGAGCATCTTCACGTTTTGAACTGTGATGGTGCCCTTATCGGAATCGGCTGACGCTTTCACCTGGACATGGTGTCCCTGGTGAGCGGCCAAAGAGTCCGGATTGGCGACGGTCCAGATTTTGTTGTCAGCATCATTTACGAGAACGAGCTTTGCGCCCTTGGCGACGTGCTCCTTGTTGTCGCACTTCTTGTTTCCTTCGGCGGCACACTCAGAATCGCTGACCCAGCCTTTGAAGACCTGATCCTTGGCCATCTTGTCTTTGGCCATTTTATCCTTCGCCATTTTGTCCTTCGACATGTCGTCGTGGGACATGGAGTCTTTTCGCATGGAATCGCTCTTCATCGAATCGCCCTGCGATTGCTGCTGCGAAGCGGCGAAAGCGGGCAATTGCATCGAGAGCATACAGAGCACAAAACCTGCGGACAATTTCTTAATCATCATGAAACGGACCTCTCCTGTGAATTTTTTGCAAGACGGCCGGAGGCTGAAAATGCCGGCCAGCCACAGATGCGGGACATTGCGCGAAGTTACACGCAGAAAGCGTGGAGAAAATCAGCGGGGATGCATTTTTTGGTGGGCGAAGGCCTCAGCGATGATGAGAACCCAAGAAAGCGCAGACGAAAATAGTCCAAAAGCGATGTTCCATTTCTCCCGAGCGGTGAGGGGAACCCTGCGCCAGCGAGAAGCGCTGCGGCTGCGGAGGCGCCAGCCGTTCCAAACCACCCAAAGCGTGGCCGTGGCGAGAAATGCGGAGACGTAGCGCAGGGTGAAACGCACCGGATCGGAATGAATCCAGGCTGCGCCGCCCGAAGCGGCGACGGAAGTTATGCCGAGCAGCACTTTGGCCGAATTGATGCCCACGGCGAAAAGGCAAATTCCCTGGATTAGCGAAGTGGCGATGGAAGCGATGGAAAGGCGAACTCCGCTTGCCGGCTTGGACTGGGAGAGAGAAGAAAGCGATTCATTTCCGTTTTCCACGCGGTTTTGCAAGAGACACGTCCCCACCGCATCGGATTCACAAACAAAGAGAAAGTTACGGCGGTGGGAATATTAGTAGGGCTCGACCAGGTAGAACCAGCTACGGAGCGTAACTTTCCGCACTCCCTTGAATCCGTTGTGAATGGGTGGCTGTGCGTCCGCTATGGTTGAAGAGCTTACGGCGAAAAAAGAGAGGGAATATCGGCTGATTGACCGCGTCCTGGGCGGGCATCACGAGGATTTTCATGAGCTGATCGCGCCGTACCGGCGAGGCGTGTATCTGGCCGCATATGACATTTTGCAAGTCCCTGCGGACGCGGAAGAGGTTGCACAGGAGGCGTTCCTCAAAGCGTTTCGAGGATTGCGGGAGTTTCGCCGGGAGTCGCAGTTTGCTACCTGGCTTTTCCGGATTGCAGTGAACGAAGCGCGGATGAGGTTGCGGAGGAGGCGCGAAGTCTCGCTCGAATCGGTTTTTCCTGACGACGAGGAAGGCGGCGACTACACGCCGACGATGCTGGCGGATTGGCGGGAGATACCGAGCGATGCTCTTCTGCGAGAAGAGACGCGGCGTTTTGTGCGTGAGGCGATCGCGGCGCTTCCGGAGCGGTATCGAGAAATCATCACGCTGCGGGACGTAAACGGGCTGAACATCGCGGAGACGGCCGAGATTTTGGGAATCAGTATCGGGAACACGAAGGTGCGATTGTTGCGGGCACGGCTGCTCTTGCGGGATTTGTTTGTGGAGCGAACGAACCGCAAGGGAAAAGCGCAATCGCAGAGAGGAGTGACGCCATGAAACTGGACTGCAAGCACATTTGGCGCGAGCTCTCGAATTATCTGGACGGGGAGATTTCGGAAGAAGTGCGACGAGAGGTGGAGGCGCACGTGGCGCAATGCAAGCACTGCGCGGCGTTGCTGGACAGCACGCACAATGTGCTCGTGCTTGTTGCGGATGAGCGGCGGATGGAGTTGCCGGCGGGATTCAATGCCCGGTTGAGAGAGCGATTGGAGCGAGAGCTGGCGACTTCGAAGCCGGATTAGTTTCCTTTGCGGTTCCCAAGTTAGAGAACGCGACGCGAACGGATCATTTTGCGTCGTGATAGATGATGCCGAGCGTGTAGCGTGTGCCGCGGAGGACGCGGCTGACACCATGGCGAAGCGAGACGCGATAGTTGCCGCGTGAGCCTTTCACGGGACGATAGCGGGTTGTGAAGACGATGCCGTGACCCTGATCGGCGGTGATGACTTCTGCGCGAGATTGCGCGCGCGGAACATTTTCAACGAGGACAAATTCGCCGCCCTCCCAATCTCTTCCTTGCTGGCCCAACATGATAACGAGTTGCAGGGGAAAAGCGATCTCGCCATACAGATCTTGATGCAAACAGTTGTAGCCACCGGCCTCGTAATGCAGAAGGAGCGGAGTAGCTTGCTTCTGGCCTGCGTGATGGCAGCGCTTCAGGAATTCCTTGTGGTCGAGTGGAAATGGCTTTTCAGCTGAGCCCAGATCAGAAGACCAGCGATTCGCGATTTGCGCCAAATGCGGATAGGTTGCCGTGCGAAGCGATTCGACGACATCCGGCAGCGGATAGCGAAAATATTTGTAGTCGCCTTTGCCGAAACGGTAGCGCTCCATGACGACGTGACTGCGGAAGGGTTCCTCTTCCGGGAAAAGCGCATCAAGCTCGGCACACTGCTCGGGAGTCAAGAGCGGGCCAGTGCGCGCATAGCCGACTTCGGACAGCTCGGATGCGACGCGATCCCACGCGATTCTGCTAACCCGGTCTGCGATCGATTTGTCCATCCAACGAACACAATATCGCGCCAATCGGTTTCCATCTATCCGAATAACGTCGCTAAATTGTGGGTAATCTGTTCCTGCGAATGACTCAGTACAAGTGCGAAATGTATTCGCGCATCTGGTGCTTCCAGTAAGGCCAGTCGTGGCCGCCCATGGGGCCCCAATTGTCGAGCGAATGGCGGATGCCCTTGTGCGCGAGGATGCCGGAGAAATGATAGGTCGGGCCGGAGTTTTCCCAGGGGCCGGTGCCGGTGGTGAGATGAATGTCGCAGGAGGCGAGCTGGTCGTAAACCCAGGGGTCGGAAAGATTGGAAATGTAGTCCACGGGATTGTTGAAATAAAAATTGTCGTCGTACATGCCGTCCATGAAATTGCGGAGGTCGTAAACGCCGGACATAGCGAAGCAGCGCTTGATGACGTCAGGATGTTTGAAGAGGAAGTTCGCGGCGTGATACGCGCCGAAGGACGCGCCCATCGTGGCGATTGCGACTTGCGATTGGCAGTTGCTCCAAATGAAGGGAACGACTTCCTCGCGAAAATAAGAATCGAAAACGGACTGGACATAACTGCGATGAAAGGGATGCGCGGATTTGTTGTAAAAGCTGAGGCCGTTGATGGAATTTACGGAATAAAACTTGATACGGCCGGCGTCAATGAAATCGGCGAGCGCACCGATCAGTCCCTGCCCTTCGAGTTCCCATTCATCGCCGGCACTGGTGGGAAAGCCGAGGACGGGCGAGCCCCAGTGACCGTAGACGACGACGCCTAGTTCAATGCCGAGGCGATGCGAATACCAGCGGTGATAGTCGCGTTGCATGAAGGTGCCTTTCAAACGCCAAAAAGGTTATGAGGGAGCAGGCGAAAGTATGCCAGCCGAGGCGGGTACAGGGCAATGCAGGAGAGACATTAGAAAGCTACCTTTGCCGGGAATTTCGCGTATAAAGGGAGGGACACCTACCTTGGAGAAGGGCCAGTGAAAAAAGCAGCGAAGAAAAAAACCGGCGGCAATAGCAAAGGCAATGACAAGGAGTTGCGCGAGCACTTGGAATACATTCTGAAGGGTGGCGGCGCACATGTGCATTTCGAAGATGCGCTATCCGCATTTCCCGAAAGCAAGCGAGGTGTGTTTGCAAAAGGGCTACCGCACACTGGGTGGCAGTTGCTGGAACATCTTCGAATTGCGCAGTGGGATATCCTGGAGTTCAGCCGCAACGCAAAACACGTTTCGCCGGACTTTCCCGGTGGATATTGGCCAACGACTCCTCTCCCGCCGAATGATGCCGCATGGGAAAAGAGCTGGAAAGGCTTTCAAAGCGATCTGAGGGAAATGATTGCGTTGGTAAGAAATCCGAAAGCAAACCTCTTCGCAAAAATACCGCACGGCGATGGACAGACCATTTTGCGCGAGGCCCTGCTACTCGCGGACCACAACGCCTACCATTTGGGGCAGTTGGTGGACTTGCGAAGGGCGCTTGGGGCGTGGCCCGAAGAATAGTAGTGCGCCGCGCGGACTTGCAAGAATACGGAATCGCGCTAGGATGAGGGCTGGAAATCACCGAAAAATCGGAGGGCGCATGGTGCATATTGGCGTCGAAGACGTAAGCCGTCGTGGATTCCTAAAGGGAATGCTCGGGGCGGGCGCGTTCGTCCTGAGCGTGCGATTGATGCCGGCGGAGGCACTTGCCGCAGGTGCGCCCGAAGAGATGGCCAGCGGCGGGTTGAAAGGGCCGCTTTCGCCGAACGTCTGGCTGGCGATCGATACAGATGGAACGGTTTACATCATCGCGCACCGCAGCGAAATGGGAAGCGGAAGCCGCACGGCCGTGCCGCTCATCGCCGCGGATGAACTCGATGCGGACTGGAAACGCGTAAGAATTGTGCAAGCGACTGGCGATGAAAAATACGGTGACCAGGATACGGACGGCTCGCACTCGGTGCGAGGATCGTTTGACGCTATGCGTGAAGCGGGAGCCACGGCGCGATTGATGCTGGTGCGAGCGGCCGCAAAACAATGGGGTGTGCCCGAGAGCGAGTGCTCGACAGATTTGCACGTGGTGGTTCACAAGGCGAGCGGAAAAAAGATTGGATACGGTGAACTAGCGACGGCTGGTTCGAAACTGGACGTGCCGAAAAAGGAAGAGCTGAAGCTGAAGACGAAAAGCCAGTGGCGATACATCGGCAAAGGAACTTCGAGCTACGACTTGAAGGGCATGGTCACAGGCAAAGCGGGCTACGGAATTGACGGGCGCATGGACGGGATGTTGTATGCCAACGTCGCGCATCCGCCGGTGCTTGGAAGCACGGTGAAGTCTGTGGACGACAAGGCGACGCTCGCCGTGAAAGGCGTAAAGCAAACGGCGACGCTCGACACGTGGAAGCCGCCGCTTATGTTTCAAGCCCTGGGCGGAGTGGCTGTAATCGCCGACAACACGTGGGCCGCAATCGAAGGCAAGAAGAAACTGAAGATTGAATGGAACGAGACCGACCACAAGAGTTATTCGTCGGACGAATACCGCAAGAAACTCGAAGAAACATCCCGGAAGCCGGCGAAAGTGGTGCGCGAAGTCGGCAACGTCGGCGCTGCGTTCGAAAAGAAGTGGAGCAAAGTAGTGGAGGCGGAATACTACGCCCCGATGCTCGCGCACGCGTCTATGGAACCGCCGGCGGCGCTGGCCCATTACAAAGATGGGAAAGTGGAAGTGTGGGCGGCAACCCAAAATCCGCAAGGCGCGCGCGACGCGGTGAAAGACGCGCTGGGACTGAAGAAAGAAGATGTGACAGTGAACGTGACACTGCTGGGCGGCGGCTTTGGAAGAAAGTCGTTTCCGGATTATGTGGTGGAAGCGGCCGTTCTTTCGAAACAAACCGGCAAGCCGGTTAAGGTCGTGTGGTCGCGCGAGGATGACATCCAGTTCGATACGTTTCATTCGTGCGCTGCAATGTATTTGAAGGCCGCTCTCGACGCGGACGGAAAACCGGCGGCCTGGCTACAGCGCAGCGCCTTTCCCCCAATCGCTTCCACGTTCGACGCGAGCGCGCAAACGGCCGACGCCGGCGAAATCGGCCTCGGCTGGAGCGATTTGCCTTATGCAATTCCCAATCACCGCGCGGAAAACGGCGCGGCCCCCGCTCACGTTCGAATCGGATGGCTGCGCAGCGTTTGCAACGTGTTTCATGCGTTCGCGGAACACTCTTTCGCCGATGAACTCGCGCACGCAGCGGGGAAGGACCCGCGCGAGTATGTGCTCGCGCTGCTGGGGCCGGATCGCAAGATTCCGAAGGAAGAACTGGCAAAGGATTATCCGAACTACGACGGAGATTACGCGCAGTATCCAATTGATACGGCGCGATTCCGGCGTGTCGTGGAAATCGCCACGGAAAAAGCGGGTTGGGGCAAGAAAAAGAGTGGAAACGGTTTCGGCATGGGCCTGGCACTGCATCGCAGCTTTTTGACGTACGTCGCCACCGTGGTGCAAGTCGAAGTTGGCGCGGACGGTAAGCTCAAAATCGCGCGCGTGGATACGGCAGTGGACGCAGGAACAATCGTTAATCCGGAAATGGCGCGACAGCAGTTTGAAGGCGCGGCCACATTCGGCGCGAGTCTCGCGCTTTATGGCGAAATCACCGCAAAAAACGGCGCGATTCAACAGTCGAACTTCGATGGATATCCAATGGCGCGCATGAGCACAGCGCCGCGAGAGACGCACGTATATTTGGTGGAAAGCGACGCGCCGCCCGCGGGAATCGGCGAACCTGGCGTGCCTCCGTTCACTCCGGCTCTCTGCAACGCCATTTTTGCCGCGACCGGAAAACGCTACCGCGAGTTGCCACTTTCGAAAGCGGGATTGGCGTAGAAATCGTACGGCGGGAATGAGAAGATGCCGGCCTGGCGGCTGGAGAAGCGCGGCCTGGACACGGGCGAACGAATTGTTCAAACGGAAATTTGTTTTTCTCTGTGCATTTTTGTGCGCGGGAACTTCTGTGCACGGTCAGCGGCGGCCGGTGCTGCCGCAGATTGACCTGCCTCATCCTTATTACTACCGCGAACTCTATTTGCCGCAATTAACGAGCGGGCCAAGCAGCTTGGCGTGGGCACCGGATTCGAAAGAGCTGGTGTATTCGATGGCTGGCTCGCTTTGGCGGCAAAAGCTCGATTCGAAAGAAGCCGAGCAAATCACCGACGGCCCCGGTTACGACTATCAGCCGGACTGGTCGCCAGACGGAAAGAGTATTGTCTACGTTTCATATCAAAAGGACGCGATGGAGCTATGGCTGTTCAATATCGCAAGCGGAAAAACAACCCAACTGACCACCGGCGGCGCAGTCAACGTTGAACCACGCTGGTCGCCGGACGGAAAGAAGTTGGTCTTCGTCTCCACGCAGTACAACAAGCGCTTTCATCTTTTTCGCGCGGACTTTGTGGATGGAAAATTGGCAAACGTGGTCCGCCTAACCGGCGAAACCAAAAGTGATCTGCCTCGCTACTACTACAGCTTGTACGACATGGAAATTAATCCTGTCTGGATGCGCGATGGAAAGGAAATTGTCTTCGTTTCGAATCGCGGACACATCCACGGCACGGGCGGCTTCTGGCGTATGAAAGCCGAACCCGGCGCCGAAGCGCGCGAAATCCATTACGAGGAAACGAATTGGAAGGCGCGGCCTGATTTTTCGCCGGATGGCTCACGCATGGTGTACAGCTCTTATCTTGGCCGTCAGTGGGACAACTTGTGGGTTGTGCCTGCGAACGGCGGCGACGCGTTTCCGATTTCGTATGGGAATTGGGATGAAACAAACGCGCGCTGGTCGCCGGACGGAGAGCTAATTGCCTTCGTTTCGAATCGCGAAGGCGGCACAAAAATAGCAATCCAAGAGGCTGTCAACGGCAGCCGCTATGAATTGACTGTGGATGGCCGCAAATTCCTTCATGCAAGGAAGACGTTGGCGATCTGGATCAAGAGCGAGAAGGATTCGGACGTGCCCGCGCGGATTTCCGTCACGGATTCCGGGGGACGGTCCTACGCCCCGGAAGACACCTGGATTTATGCGGATGACGGATTTGATCGAAGCGAGCGCGCGTTTGAACGTCACTATTTTGAAGGCGGCGGTGAAGTTAGCGTTCCGCCCGGCGTCATCACGATTGAGGTAAGTCGTGGATACGACTACCGGCCCGAGCGGCTGACTGTGGACACAAATAAAATTCAGTCTGACCTCGAGATCAAATTGAAAAAACTGGCTCGGCTCGACCCGAACGAAGGCGAGTGGGTGAGCAGCGATTTGCACGTTCACCAAAACTATGGCGGAACGTACAAAAACGACCGCGCAACGCTGGTAAAGCAAGCGGAAGCGGAGGGCGTGGACATTGTTCACAATTTGGTGGTGAACAAGGAGCAGCGTTTTCCAGATCTAATTCGCACAGTCGAACCCGATTCGTTGCCTGAGCCGGATGTACTCGTGATTGCGGGCCAGGAATTTCACACCAGTTATTGGGGACATCGCGGTTTGTTGAATATGAAGGAGCATTTGCTGTTGCCGGGTTACGCGGGATATCCGAATACAGCGGCGGCGAGTTTGTTTCCGATGAATGCGGACGTTTACGACATGGCCCACGCGCAAGGCGCGCTTGTGGGCGCCGTGCATCCGTTCGATGAAGAGCCGAATCCGTTTGCGAATCCGCCCCAGCGAATTACAGATGAACTGCCAGTGGATGTAGCGTTGGGCAAACTGGATTACATGGAGATCGTTGGCTTCAGCGATCATAAGGCGACAGCGGCAGTGTGGTATCGGCTGCTGAATTTGGGATTTCGGATTCCGGCCGGCGCGGGAACGGATGCGACTGCGAATTATGCGGCGCCCATCCGTGGAATCGTGGGGATGGACCGCGTGTACGTTTGGGTTCCGGCGTGGCCGCTAAATTTGGCAATCTGGATGAACGGCCTGAAACATGGACGCACGTTTGCCACGAATGGGCCGGTGATTAACTTCACTTTGGCAAAGGAAATGGTGGGAGGTGAGTTGAATTTGAACGCATCGCAAGACGCGGTTCCCTTCACCGCGCGGCTGCAATCGATCGTACCGGTGGATCATCTGGAGGTGGTATGCGACGGCAAGGTGGTTCAGAGCTTGCTCCTGGATGGGCCAAAGGTGTCGGCCGACGTCAGCGGAAAAATTCCCTTAAAGGAGAGTGGCTGGTGTCTGCTGCGTGCGTCGAGTGATAAAGCGGAGTACCCAGTGATGGACAATTACGCTTACGCCACGACCAGCCCGATTTATGTAACGGTCGCGGATCATAAGCCACGCTCGCCCGCCGACGCGAAATATTTCGCAGCGTGGATTCAGCGGACAATCGAGGTTACGGAAAAATACCCGGACTGGAATTCGGCGGCGGAAAAAGAGCTGGTGATGAAGAGATTGCGCGAGGCGAAGAAAATTTATGAAGAAATGGAATGAAAATAGTAGTAGTGGACTTTCCGTGGATTGCAGATAGAATGCGAGGACGGGGAAGCAGTAAACAGGACACACGTGCTTCGTCCGCAACGAGAAAACGGTAGTCTCACAAGAGTTGAAGACAAAAGCGTGGCGCCCGAACAAGCAAGGCGCGGCGCTTCTCTCGCCCTATTCTCAAATAAATCGATTTATTACTGGACTTTTCAAGCGCCCGGGAGGGCCCTCCGATGATTCTGGGTGTGCCGCGGGAGAGCTATCCGGGCGAGCGCCGCGTCGCCATTGTGCCGGCCGTCATTCCCGCCCTGGCGAAAGCAGGGTTGGAAGTTCTAGTCGAAGAGGGCGCGGGAATCGAAGCGGGCTATCCGGATCGCGGTTATTCAGAAAAGGGAGCCACGCTGGCAAAAGATCGCGCGGAGATTTTTCGCGCGGCGGACATCGTGGCGCAGGTGCTGTGCTTTGGTTCCAATGACGTCAACGGCAAAGCGGATTTGCCGCTGATGCGAACCGGCCAGACGATTGTGGGATTCCTGCGGCCCATGGGAAGGCTGGAAGAACTACAAGCCCTGGCGAGCACGGGCGTGACTTCGTTTGCAGTGGAATTGATGCCAAGAACGACGCGAGCCCAAAGCATGGATGCGCTCTCCTCGATGGGCACAATTTGCGGATATAAAGCTGTGTTGATGGCGGCGGATACGCTGCCGAGGATTTTCCCGATGCTCACCACGGCCGCGGGGACGATTACGCCCGGGCGCGTATTCATCATCGGCGCCGGCGTGGCGGGATTGCAGGCGATTGCAACGGCGCGGCGTCTGGGAGCGGTCACATCGGCGTACGACATGCGCCCCGCAGCCAAGGAACAAGTGCAGAGTTTGGGCGGACGCTTTGTAGAATTGCCGATCGAGGCAAAAGACGCGCAAGATGCGCGCGGCTATGCGACTGCGCAGGGAGAAGACTTCTACCGAAAGCAACGCGAATTGCTCGGAAGTGCGGTCGCGGAGAGCGATGTCGTAATTGCGGCAGCAGTAATCCCCGGCAAAAAGTCTCCGATTCTAGTGACAAAAGAGATGGTGGAGCGGATGGCTCCGGGTTCCGTCATTATGGACTTGGCGGCGGAGCGCGGCGGCAACTGCGAGCTGACGCAAGCGGGAAAGATAGTCAAAGTGCACGGTGTCACGATCATCGGGACATTTAACCTGGCGAGCACGGTTCCTTATCATGCGAGCCAGATGTATGCGAAAAATCTCTCCGCGTTTTTGCTGAACCTGGTCAAAGACGGCAAGCTGCAATTCAATGAGAAGGATGAAATTCACCGCGAGACGCTGTTAACACGAGGCGGAGAGATTGTAAATGCGCGCGTGCGCGAATTTGTGGGCTTGAGGCCGCTGGGAGTGGAAGCAGGGGTGAAATAAGAAATGAAAATAGATTTGTTGACGAGCTTGTACGTATTCATGCTGGCGGCGTTCATTGGTTTTGTGGTGATCAAGAGAATCACGCCGCTCCTTCACACGCCGCTGATGTCCTTGACCAACGCCCTCGATGCAATTGCCGTGGTTGGTGCGATTATTCTTGCCGGTGAGCACAAAACGAAATTAGCCGCAATTCTGGGCGCAATCGCGATTGTTTCCGCTACGAGTAACATCGTGGGCGGATTCTTGATTACGGACCGCATGCTGAGAATGTTCAAGCCTAGCGGAGCGAAGAAAGCATGAACGGAATTCTCGGCAGCGACTTGCTGATTGAAATCACCTACATTATCGCAACCGCGCTTTTCATTTTATCTCTGATGTGGATGAGCACGCCGGCGACGGCGCGCCGCGGTGTGTTTGCTGGCGAATTTGGGATGGCCCTGGCAATTGCCGGAACTCTACTCCATCACGGGATTGTTGATTACAAGTTGATTTTGATCGCGCTGGTTTTGGGGACAATCATCGGCATCCCGCTGGGTAAAGTGCAGATGACCGCCGTGCCGCAGCGAACCGCCTTGAGCCATACGTTTGGCGCTCTCTGCGTCACGCTCGTTGGAACGGCGGAATTTTATTTGCCGCGCGAAGTGCCCATGCCGCGCTTCATGATGGCCGTGCTCTGCATGGAAGTAATTCTCGGCGCCCTGACGATTACCGGCAGCTTGATGGCAGCTGGAAAATTGCAAGAATGGCTGCCACAGCGGCCAATCACGTACAAAGGGCAGAACTTGGTCAATTTGGGATTGCTGGGCGTTGCGATTGTAGTCGCCGTGATTCTGGTGATGCATCCGGAGCGCACGCAGCTGTTCCCTGCCATCGTGGCGATCCCGCTCGTCTTCGGCGTGATGATGATTGTTCCCATCGGCGGCGCGGACATGCCGACGGTGATCTCCCTTTTGAACTCGTACGCGGGGCTTTCCGCCGCAGCCATGGGCTTCGTGTTGAACAGCAAGTTGCTCATCATCGCCGGTGCACTCGATGGCGCCTCCGGATTCATCTTGTCCATGAACATGTCGAAAGCGATGAACCGTTCGTTTTCGAACGTATTGTTCGGCGCGTTCGGGCAGGAACAAACCAGCGCGGCGGGCGCGGCGGAAGCCAAGCCAGTACGAAGCGCGACAGCGGAAGAAGCCGCGGCGATTCTTTCCGCGGCAAACAAAGTCGTGATCGTGCCGGGATACGGAATGGCCGTGGCACAGGCGCAGCACAAAGTGCGCGAATTGTATGACGGCTTGACGAAGCGCGGCGTGGACGTGAAATTCGGAATTCATCCCGTTGCGGGACGCATGCCCGGGCACATGAACGTTCTGCTCGCGGAAGCGGACATCCCGTATGACAAGCTACTAGACATGGACGAGATCAACGGAGACTTCCCGCAGACGGACGTGGCGCTGATTATCGGCGCGAACGACGTGACAAATCCTGCTGCGCGCAATGAGCCCAGCAGCCCAATCTATGGAATGCCCATTCTGGACGTGGACAAAGCCCGCACGGTAATGGTGATCAAGCGCGGCATGGGAGCGGGTTTTGCCGGTATTGAAAACCCGCTGTACTTCCTGGACAAGACGCTAATGCTGTTTGGCGATGCGAAGGGATTTGTCGGAAATGTGGTGCGCGAATTGGGTGGTGGCGGGCACTAACCCAGAGGATTCTGAGGGTCATTTTCCAGCCAAAATCGGGCTATTTGCGACAGTACAAAATGCAACTAAGTCCTTTCCTTTTCAACAAGTTGGCGTTATTCTAGCCCGAGTTGGACAAGCCCATCGGGAAGGCGCTCTTTTCATGGCGAGAATCATCAAGCGAATACGGTGCGGGCGGAGTTTTGTGTGCTTCGCAGGGAGCTTGCTCTTGGCGACGATCGTAGCGGGTGGACAAGTAGACGCGGCAAGAAACTCAACGAAGGGCGCGGGGCTTGCGCCGATTCGCGAATATATTTTCAAGAGTTGGGACACGCTGACGCGCTCGATGGAAACTTGCGGAACCGTGGTCGACCCGAAACTCGCGGAAAACTCGGTGGTGTACCTTCCGGCGGAATTGGCGACTCCAGCGAGCGTCGAAGAATTGCAGAAGCGCTGCCACCTTCAGGTAAAAACACTTCCCGAAAAAATTGAAAGGCCGGGACAAATAGACACAAGCGCCCTGAACCCACACGGCGTGCTCTATCTCGAGCACAAGTATGTGGTACCGGGCGGAAGATTCAATGAGATGTACGGGTGGGACAGCTACTTTATTGTGCGCGGCCTGCTCCAGGATGGAAAAGTCGAACTCGCGAAGGGAATGGTCGAGAATTTCTTTTTCGAAATCGAACACTACGGAAGCATTTTGAACGCGAACCGCAGCTATTACCTAAGCCGGTCGCAACCTCCGTTTTTGACCTCAATGATCCTGGGCGTCTACGAGGCCGAGAAAGCGGCGGGACACGACGACCGGAAGTGGCTGGAGCGCGCATACGAATATGCGAAAAAAGACCGCGCGATGTGGGTGCGCGAACCGCACCTGGCTGGAGAAACCGGACTCTCGCGCTACTACGATTTCGGAGATGTTCCAGCGCCGGAAAGTTTGAAGGACGAAACGGATCACTACAGAAAAGTAGCCGCGTACTTTCTGAATCATCCCGAGCAAGACCATGGCTACTTAGTACGGAAGGGTGCGGCCGGAGCCGAGGCGCCTATTGGGAGGAGCTACAGCGTACAGATTTGCGATGAGGGCCGCCCGGGGGAAAACTCCGGCTGCGATGACGCGGAAGTCGTCACGCTCAGCAGGGATTTTTATCGCGCGGACCGTTCCATGCGCGAATCGGGATTTGACGTTTCCTTCCGCTTCGGACCGCACGGCGCGGCAACACATCATTTTGCGCCTGTGTGCTTGAACAGCCTGCTCTATAAAACGGAAAAAGATTTGCAAGCGATGTCAAGAATGCTGGGAAAAACCGGCGAAGCCGACGATTGGTCGAAGCGCGCGGAGACGCGGCGCCAGAACGTGCAGAAATATCTTTGGGATGCAAAGAACGGTTTTTATTTTGACTACAACCTGGACAAGAAAGAACGCTCATCCTACGTCTACATCACTGCCTATTATCCGTTGTGGGCAGGAATCGCCAGCCCTGAACAGGCTCACGCGCTGGTGAAAAGCCTTTCGAAACTCGAACAGCCGGGCGGCCTCGTCATGAGCCCCTACGAAACCGAAGGCCAATGGGACTTTCCCTACGCCTGGGCGCCCACGCAAATGATTGCGATGGAAGGGCTCCGGCGCTACGGTTTCAACCACGATGCGGACCGGATTTCCTACAACTTTTTGAGTATGCTCGCGGAAAACTTCCGGCGCGACGGAACGATTCGGGAAAAATACAACGCGGTCACCCGATCCTCGGAAACTGCCGTCAAAGCCGGCTACAACATCAACGTCGTCGGATTTGGATGGACAAACGCGGCATTCGTCGTATTTCTGCATGAGTTGCCGAAAGAGCTGGCGGAAAAACTGGATCAAGAGCAGAGCGTACTGGCGACAAAGTAAGAACCGCACCAAACAACAAACCTATTTAATGGCCGCCAGAACACTTTCGTCCGCGGCCGGCATTGCGCCTTCCTGAGACGCGACCCAAGCTCCAAGCCGGTTCGCCGCAACATTCATTTCTTCCAGCGGCGCATGCCGCAGCCAATGATGAACCAGCGCAGCCGTAAAGGCGTCCCCGGCGCCGACCGTGTCCGCCACTTTCACCGTAAAGCCAGGATGCTCATTCTTCTTATCCCCGCAAACCAGCAAGCTGCCTCGATGTCCGCGCGTGACGCACACCAACTTCACGCCGAACTCCTCGGCAAGCCAACACGCCGCTTCTTTCTCGCCGTTGAATTTCTCTCCAAGCATCTCAACGATCCGCGGAAGTTCCTCGTCGTTAACCTTCATGATGTTTGCGTGCAAGAGCGCTACTCGCAGAATCTCCGCCGAGTAAAACGCCTGCCGCAAATTTACATCGAAGATGCGCGCCGCGTCCGCCCGCACCGATTGCAGAACTTTTCGTATCGTCAAACGCGACGTTTCTGATCGTTGCGCCAGCGAACCGAAGCAAACCGCGTCGGCAGCGATCGCCAGTTCCTGCCACTCTAATGTCCATGCCAGGTGATCCCACGCCACGTCCTCGCAAAACTTGTATTCGGCCTGGCCCTTCGAATCCACTTGCACAAGCACGGTGCCAGTGGCGTGAGCGGAGTCAATTTGAATATGCGATGTGTCCAGCCCTGACGATTTAAGTTGCCAGATCGCTTCCTGACCCAGCCGGTCTCCGCCAACGCGGCTCGCGACAATTCCCCGATCGCCAAGCAGCGCCGTCATGTACGCAAAATTCGCGGGAGCGCCGCCCAACTGTTTCCCTTGAGGAAACATATCCCACAAAAGTTCACCGAGTCCTACGACGGTGAACGGCGAACTCATGGTTTTGCGTCGTCCTTCGCTTGCATTTGCTCCGCAATTTTTAGTTCGCGTTCCGCATCTTCCGTGCGGCCCAGGTCGCGGTATGCCTGCCCTAGCAGATGATGTGAAATCGCGTTGTTGGGATCCATCGCGATCGCGCGCTGCAGCGATCGTACGGCCAGCGCGGGCTCCCCTTTTTTTTGCAGCACTTTTCCCATGAGCACATACGGCCCCGTCGCCGTCGCATCCAGCCAAATCGAACGCTGCAGCAGCCTCTCTGCGTCGTCAAACTTCTGGATTCGCGAATACGCGTCGGCCAGCTTGTAATACGAAGCCGCATGGCCTGGATTGAGCGCAAGCTCTTGCTGAAATTGCGCGATCGCTTCAGGAATTTTGGATTGGTAAAGATACAGTTCACCAAGCAAGAAGTGCGCGAGCGGAAGTTTCGGATCAAGCGCGATCGCTTTTTGTCCGTACTCTTCGGCGACCGGACCAAACTCCAACCGAAGCATCATGCGCGCAGTAAAGAGATAGCTCGCCGCGGAATCAGGTGGAACCCCAAACATTTTCGCGAACGCCAGTCGCGCTTGCGGGTAATTTTTTGTTTGAATGTAGGAAACCCCAAGAATGTAGGCCGCGTCCACGTTCGCGCTGGGATACCAGGACTGTACTTTTTCGAGATAAGGAATCGCTTCGGCAGGTTTGCCCGCGAGGTAGAGAGAGAGCCCAATCAGTTGAATAGCTTCGCCATCGTCCGGATTTTCCTTGATTGCGCGTTGCAAATACGCGACTGCTTTGATGTAGTCGCCCTTTCGATAAAAAGCGATGCCAAGTTCATGGGATAGCCCTTTGAGATTCGGATTGGATTTGCCCAAATCCTCCAGAGAGGCAATCGCTTCCGCGAACTTGCCCTGTTCAAGGAGACCGCGGGCAGAAGCAAAAGGCGAATCTGTTTGTTGTGCCAAGAGTAGAGAAGCGCAGGAGGAGAAAAGAATCGCAAGGGTCATGGAGCGAGCAACTGTCGATAGACGAAGTCTGCGCATGAATAAGCGATGAACCGGAAACGATTAGAGCATAAAAAACGGGGAGCCCGCGAGGGGCTCCCCGTTTTTCTTGGGGTGTAGCAGGGTTAAAAAGTGAGTTTGAATCCGTACGTTAAGGAGCGCAGTTGAGAGTTGGCCGCGATACCGGTAATCTTGCCACCCGATCCGCAGTCGACGCATCCGTCCGGATTCCCGAGGTTGACGTGGTTAAAAATGTTGTAGAACTGGAATTGGAATTGAGCCTTTGCTCTTTCGGTGATGCTGAAGTTCTTGAACAAAGACAGGTCTGAATCGAAGAACCTCGGCCCACGAAGCGAGTTGCGGCCGATGTTACCGAACGTGTCCACGGCAGGCTGCGCCCACGGTCCGTCAGACTGCCCCGCTGTTACGAGCTTTACGCTGGCGGGTTGGAACCAGTATCCAGCGAGGTTGGGATCCCCCGAGCGCGTGCCGTCCTTAATCGAGCCAACCTTATCTGGGCGGCATGGCCCCGTATCGCTCGAAGCATGGCAGGAGCTCAGGCTAGGTGTGAACGGCAACCCACTCGAAAAGTTGGTCGTGCCATTCAACTCCCAACCTCCGATGAGCAAATCGCCCACGCGGCCAACATCTCCCATCCATTTCTTCCCTTTGCCAAAGGGCAATTGGTAGACCTGGGTGAAAATGAATACATGGTTGCGGTAGTTGTCGTTCGGGCCGTAGTTAGCAGCTGGATCGTAGGCGTGCGTTCCGCCGTCGAGGTCTGCAACGGCATGCTGAAAAGTGTAGTTGGAATTAAAGGACAAACCGTTCGCAAAACGCTTCTCTACGATTACCTGCAATGCGTTGTATTTGTTGTTGAAGTCGTTTCCGAAATAACGGAAGCCCGACGTCCAGCCATACTTGAGGTAGAACGGCTTGCGCGCATTGTTCGCATCGGTAGCCGCCTGGCCGGTCAAGCTGGGATCATAGCCCGCCAACTTTGCATTGTTAAATGGATAATCCGGGCCACCGCCAATGGTATGAGTCCCTTTATTGCCTACATAGGAAATCGTGGCGCTAAGGGTCGGTGTCAACTGCCGCTGTACCGTTGCGTTCCAGGCGTCCACAGTCGGAAGTCGGTTATTGAACGGGCGAACGAAGGCATTGAGACCAGCCGGCAAGAGGGGCCTGCCATTGGGTCCGACGCATTGCGCCTTGGTGGGCGTGTATTTCTTGGTGACAGGATTTACGCCAGCTGGATCTGTGATTGCGTTGCAATTGCTCGTCGCCAAGGTGCCGCCAAGTGCTGTGGCTGGATCCAACGCGAACGGCCCGTTCTTAAGGAAAAAAGCCGTGTTGAAGTCCTGTCCGTTTGACGTATCTATTTCCTGGCTAGCCAGGACCGGCACGTTCTGGGTAACGGCATGGCCGAAGATCGTCCCGAAGACGCCGATGTCGTAGCTGCGGCCATAGCCGAGCCGAACCACGGTCTTGGGATTGACCTGATACGCAATGCCTACACGAGGAGCGAAGTGTTTGTAGTCGGTTGACGTGTTTCCGGTAAGGTCAACACCCTGCGTCCCGGCGACGCGAACCTCGCCCGTGGCGGCGTCAACCCAGCCGCCCTGACCAGTGCCGCGAACCGATTCGGGCTTATAAATCTCCCATCGCAGTCCGAGGTTAACGGTCAGTTTGTTCGTCACGCGTATGGTGTCCTGTCCAAAGAAGAAAAATCGCGGCTGAGTTTCGTTGGCGTTGGTAGAAGCGCTGACGTAACGCCCGAAGGAGGTCACGTCACCCAGGAGAAAAGCCGCCAAACCCGATCCGCCAACTCCGCCCGGACCCTGCGTCTGGTCCTGAGAGAAATTAAGCTCCCCAGCTCGGTGAACGTCGCTAGGGACACGCAGATTGTAGGCATAGCGGATATCTGCACCAAATTTAATGGTGTGATTGCCGCGAACCTTGGTCCAGTTGTTTACAAATTGGTATTGGTGCTCGCTCTCAAGAAGCGGGCAGTTGCACTGATTCGCTCCGAGAGAGTATCCAAAATTGAAATCCGGCAATCCACTCGTCGTAACGTGAAAATACGGCATTCCCGTGGTGTATAGACTATCTATGTTCAATCCCGGGATGCCTGCATCTGTCGCTGGCGTGCTGCCGACACCGCCAGGAGCGACTTGAACGTGATAGCGCATGTATCCAAAACGAAAATCGGTTAGCAAGCTTGTACTCACCGTGTAGTCGAAACCTGTAGCGAGGCTCTGGTTTCGCACATTGGAGGTTCCGGCAAATTGGCCTCCGGAATCAGCGGGAAGTGGCGCGCCGCCAGCAATTTCTCCAAAGAGTCCCGGTCCGGAGCGAAGGAACTTCTGGTAACTATAGCGTCCAAAGACTTGTGTTTTTGAATTCAGCACGTAGTCTGAGCGCACGTCAAAATTGTCGGCGTTCAAAACGTTGCTGCCCGAACCAGAAAAATTGTTCAGGGTCGGATCCGAGAGGGTGCCACCGACGGGAAGCAACTTCAGAAGATTCTGAGTTTGCTGAGACAATCGCGACGCCGGGATCTTATTGCCGGGAAATTGAGTGCGGTTCGCAATGCCGACTGGGATCGGTTGGCCATTTGCGTCCAGCACAAGGGTCTGGTGAGTCGCGTCCGTCGTTTGATATGGGTCATAAATGGCTCTTCCCAGAGCACTGAAATCGCCGCCCCGTTCAGCCTGTGTCAGGATCCGATCAGTAGCAGTCCCGCCAACGTGAGCCCGCTGCCCTTGGTAGTCACCGAAGAAGAAAATTTTGTTCTTGCGAATCGGACCGCCAAAAGTTGCACCAAACTGGTTCCAATTCCCACTGGGAACCTGTGGCTGGCCGGCCGCAATTTTCGACGGAGTCTGCGTGAAAGGATCGCTAGCGAAATTGGAGTTTGAACGCTCAAAATCGAAGAGCGTGCCGTGAAATTCGTTCGTGCCAGACTTGGTCTGGGACGTAACGATGGCCCCAATGGCTTTACCAAACTCGGCGTCATAGTCCTGCGAAGTAATCTTCACTTCGTTGATGGAATCGAGGTTCGGGTTGATAACGATGATTCCGAGGATGGGATCCTGATTATCCGTTCCGTCCAGCTCGAAGCCGGTTCCCGCGAAATGCTGTCCATTCGTCAGGATTTGCCGTGATCCCTGCGGGTTCTCACTGGCAGCGTGGCCCCAACCCTGGAGTTGCGCGCCCGGCGACAGCAGTTGAAACGTGGTGAAATTGCGGTTGAAGATGGGTACCGACTCGATCGTCTGGCTGGTAAAGGAAGTGGCAACGTCAGACCGGTCGACCTTCAGTTGCGGAATTTCGCCAGTAACTTCAATGGATTGCGTGACCGAGCCGACGTCCAGCCTGGCATCAACGTTTGTGCTTGTGTCAGCAGAAACCTGAACGCCCTTGACCTCGTACGACTTGAAACCAGTAGCTTCGACGTGCACGTTGTAAACGTCTGGAATTAAGTGCGAAACGGTGAAGTTGCCGCTGTCATTGGTCGTAGTCTCTTCACTAGAACCTTTAGCGACCGACGTGACTACCACCTTGGCGCCAACGACTGCGGAGCCTTGCGTGTCGGTCACCGATCCAATGATGCTGCCGTAAACGGCTTGACCGAATGATGTTGGCGCGAAAAGTCCTGCAACGAGACAAAGTGCTACGAAACACCCGAAAAGCATACGCTTTTTCATCACACCCCTCCTGAACATGTCCTGCTGAGACTGCCGAATGGAGCTACCCCCGCCCAATGGCAGACCGTTTCGTTCGAATTTGCAAAAGCTGGAACTGACAGGACCCGAGCTTCTATCCGACTCTAACTGTATGGAGACCCGCAACCTGTCCTGGAGTCCGCAGAACCTACACCCGCCCCCTAGCCCTGCTTTTTCATGTCGCGAGAATACCGGACTTGCGGAACTGCATCGCTACAGTTCCAGGCCGGCAGCCTTCAGTGGAAAAGACACCCCTCGCAACACTTCAAACGAAACAAATTTATGCTGCGAGTTATCGTCCTTTTCGATGGGTGAGGTAAGTGTCAGAGAGTTTGATACGGTTACATGGAATAAATCTAGGGATTGTAAGCAGATGCGGAAGTTGATACATTCATGCTACATCCGTGTCACCGGAGTCACATTGCCTGACCGAGCGCAATTTCTGTCAGAAGTCGAGCGTTTGGTGGCCAGCCATACGCTCCACGGCTCCGAATCTCTGTGCAAACTGTTGCGCTATCTTGCCAAACAGGCCGTAGAACACCCGGGCGTCCCGGTCAAAGAGTATCAAATTGCTACTGAAGTCTTCGGCAGGCAGTCGGACTTCGACCCCCAGCTGGATTCTATGGTGCGCGTCCAGGCGGGCAGACTCCGCTCGAAGCTAGCGGAGTATTACAGCTCGGAGGGCTCAAGCGACGCCACAATCATTGAAATTCCCAAGGGTAGCTACGCCGTTGTCATCCACGACAAGGCAACCGCCTCTTCCAATAACGGCCAAGTTGACCTCCAGCATAGCGCTGCCGGCGACAGTCCGATGCTCCCTAGGAATTGGGTGGTCGCCACGGTCGGGCTGAGCGTGGCTTTTGTGGTCGCTTCTCTGTTGGCCTTGCACTTCTATCTGGCACGGCGCGCTGATCCGCCTGTTCCGGAACAGACCGCCCAAGCTCCTGCTCCCTTCCGGATTTTTTGGCGGGGCGTGCTCACGGGACCGGAAGAACCGTGGGTGATTTTCAGTAATGCAGCGTTTGTCGGAGCACCCACAACTGGCATGCGCTACTACGACGCATCCAAAGATAGCCAGAGCCCGATCCTGGACCACTACACGGGAGTCGGAGAAGTACTTGCCGTGCACAATCTGGATCTCGTGTTCGCTTCCCTTCGCCAATCCCTGCGTGTGAAGCGCGGGAGTCTTTTTTCTCTGGACGATGCAAAAAATAATGACCTGATTTTTATCGGGTCGCCTTCCGAAAACCTTACGCTGCTGGATATCCCAAGCACTCGTGAGTTCATTTTTCAACCGATCAAAACTGGCGAACATGCCGGAAACGTGGCGATCATCAACACGAAACCGCAACCCGGCGAAGCATCCCAGTTCGTGGCAAATCCGTCCAACGTGCACCTGTCGGAGGATTTCGCGATTGTCGCCTTTGTTCACGGAATAAATCCCGAACATGCGGAGTTGATTCTCGCCGGAACCACGACCATCGGGACGCAAGCCGCGGTGGAGTACGTCACACGCGAAAATTATCTGGCTACTCTGCTGCAGAGACTTGGCGCCGGCGAACCGAGCCAGGTTGTGCCGTTTGAGGCCGTCATTCGCGTCAAAGTAGCGAAGGGCGTGCCAGTGGAATGCGACATTGTGGCATTTCGAAAACTTAAACGTTAGACAGTCTCAGTTCGCGGGCGGAACGAGTTTTGGGTCCAACGATTTGGCCTTCTCGAATTCACTCGCGGCTTCTTCTTTCTTACCCTTCTGAAGGAGCGCCAATCCCAACTCATAGTGTGCCGGAGCGAAGTCCCCCGACGCGTTGATTGCGGAACGAAACTGGGAAATCGCGCCATCTAGATCACCTACATTCCGCAGACGTTTTCCGGAATTTGTAGCGAAGACTGCGGCTTGTAAATCCGTTTTGCGCTTGGCGAGTTCGGCCCCCGCGCGCGCTTCCGCGGCCGCGCCCTCCGTGTCACCCAATTGACGAAGAACGGCGGCGAGCGTTGTGTGCGCTCCGGCGAAATCGGGCTGGAGACGAAGTGCTTCCCGGAGCGCTACGGCAGATTCCTGCAATTTTCCCTGCTGTTTGAGAACAGTTCCCAACGTGTAGAAGGCTTCCGCGTAATCCGGCTTCGCACGGATGGCCGCGCGAAGTTCCGTCGCCGCGGCTTCAAAATCGCCCTGCTGCCACAGTGTGATTCCTAGCGTATAGGGTGCGTCCGGTTGCGCTGGGTCGAGCGATTCAGCCTTGCGGAACTCAACGATCGCTTCCGTCAACCTGTCTTGCAGCTTGAGCGCGAGCCCCAAATCATAATGCAATGTGGCGTTGTTCGGCGCTCGTTTCAGCGCGGATTCGAACTGTTGTGCGGCCGCAACGAAATCCGCTTTTTGCAGAAATGCCGCGCCCAGGTTAGTTTGGTAGCCGACGTCTTCAGGCTTGAATTTCATCGCAGTTCGGAATTCCACAATCGCGCCTGGGGCGTCTCCGGTTTGCAGTAACGACAAACCGAGGTCGTTGTGCGCTTCGGGATCATTCGGACGCGCGCCGGCAATTTTTCGAAACACGGCGAGCGCTTCATCGCCGCGTTCCGAGCGTTGCAAAAGCAATCCAAATTGTCGTTGCGCGGCCAAATTGTTCGGATCGAGTTTGACGCAAGTTTCCAATTCCGAAATGGCCGAGGCCGCATCCCCAAGATCGCGCAGCGCCAGTCCGAGATAATAATGAGCAAGCGCGCTGGCGGGATTCAGGCGCGTGGCTTCCTGCAACGAAATCCGCGCTCCGTCCAAATCTTTTTTCTCATACAACAAAACGCCCAGATGGAGCTGCGCGGCGGCAAGCTCCGGCGAAATGCGAACCGCTTCTCGAAACTGAGCTTCCGCTCCTTGCGCATCCGATTTTTGAACCAGCAAAACGCCGAGATCGTCGTGTAGGACCGCCGATTTCGGTTCGAGTTCCACGGCGCGGGACAGTGCGGAAATCGCCGCCGGTACATCTCCTGATGCTTCCAGAGCGTGGCCCAGCGCGCGATGCGCATCGGCGTTATCCGGAGCGAGGCGAGCGGCTTCGCGGGCTTCTCGCACTGCTCCAACGGCGTCGCGTTTTTGCAGGAGCGCGGCCGAAAGATTTGTGCGTGCCTGCACGAGCCCGGGCTGTAATTTCACGGCCGTGCGCAATTCCTGAATTGCACTCTCCGTATTTCCAGAAAGAAGAAACACAAAACCGAGCGAGTTGTGCGCCTCCGCGCTGGTGGGAGCCAGCTTGGCCGCCAGTTTGAATTTTTCCTGTGCCGCGGAAAGATCGCCAAGCTTCAGCGCTTCGAGCCCTGCGGCGTAAATTTCGTTGGCCTGCTGCAAGGCGGATTTCGCCGTCTGCTGCGAACTCAAAAGTTTCGCGTCGCCGGCGCATGCAAAAAATGCGAACAGCCCGAACTTTAGAGCGCCTACAAAAATGCGGCGCGATTGCGTCGAACGCGGTTTTTTAGTGTCCTTCATTGCCGGAAAATTCATACTAGCATCAGATGCGCGTGAAGATTCGCACAGTTGTGCCGAGCCGCCTTGACCGCCACCTTGACCAGATGACGCGCGGGCTCTACGATTTTTCCGGCTCCATGAATCCTTTCCCTACTCTTTCTAAAATATCTCCCAAAGGAATCGCGTTTTTTGCTTCTCTTTTGTTTGCCTTGAACGGATTTGCCGCCGCTCAAGAACAAAAACCTGCTGCGAAAAACGGCGTTGCTTTTTTCACCGACGAAGCCTTAAAGCGCGGCTTGTCCGCGCCGAATGTATTCGGCGGAGTGGACGCAAAAAAATACATCATCGAGACGACCGGGACCGGCGTGGCGATTTTTGATTACGACAACGACGGCTGGCCGGATATTTTTGTGGTCAACGGCACGACGCTGGATCCGCTCCAAGGGAAAAAGCCTCCGACGAATCATCTTTATCACAACAATCACGACGGAACATTCACGGACGTCACGGAAAAAGCGGGGCTCGCGCGCAACAGCGGCTGGGGACAAGGCGTTTGCATCGGAGATTACGACAACGACGGATTTGAAGATATTTATGTAACGTACTACGGAAAGAATGTTTTGTACCACAACAACGGAGACGGGACTTTCTCCGACGTGAGCGAGAAAGCCGGAGTTGCGGGAAACCGAAAAGCGTGGGGAACCGGCTGCGCGTTTGTGGATTATGACCGCGACGGGAAATTGGATTTGTTCGTCGCCAACTATGTTGATTTTGACGTGACGACGGCGCCGGGGCCCGGCGAGCGCGCTTCCTGCATGTGGAAAGGCGTTCCGGTAATGTGCGGGCCGCGCGGCTTGCCGTGGGGAAAAAATATTTTGTATCGCAACAAAGGCGACGGCACGTTCGAGGACGTCACGAAGAAAGCGAAAATAGACCAGACGAATGGGCACTACGCGTTCAGCGTTTCTACTTTGGATTATGACGACGACGGCTGGCCCGATATTTACGTGGCTTGCGACAGCACGCCGAGCATCCTCTATCACAACAATCATGACGGAACGTTCACCGACGTGGCCGTCGTCGCGGGCGCCGCGTTCAACGAAGACGGAAAAGAGCAAGCGGGCATGGGCTCGACGATCGGCGACTACAACGGCGACGGCAGGCCGGACATTTTCAAAACGAATTTTTCGGATGATACCGCGACGCTCTATCGCAACAACGGAGACGGCACGTTTGACGATGTGACTTTTGCGGCGGGGCTGGGGCTCTACACAAAATATCTGGGATGGGGAACGGCGTTTGTGGACGTGGACAACGACGGATGGCCGGATTTGTTGCTGGTGAACGGACACGTTTATCCGGAAGTGTCGAAGCAGCATCTGGGCAGCGATTACGAAGAGCCGCGCGTGCTGTACCACAATTTGGGGAATGGAAAATTTGAAGACATTTCCGAAAGTTCGGGACCGGGGATTACGACGGCGCGCTCGTCGCGCGGACTTGCGGTGGGAGACTTGTGGAATGACGGAAGAATGTCCGCGGTGGTGAGCAACATGAATGAGCCGCTGAGCCTGCTCGTGAATCAGGTGAAGAATGAAAATCATTGGATTGGCATCAAGACTGTGGGAACGAAATCGAACCGGGACGGAATTGGGGCGAAGATCCGCGTGAGCGCTGGTGGAAGGATCCGCGTGGAAGAAGTGAGAAGCGGGTCGAGTTTTGACTCGAACAACGATATGCGGACGCATTTCGGATTGGGGAAGGCGGCGAAGGTGGATTGGGTGGGGATTCGCTGGCCGAGCGGGTTGGTGGAGCGGTTTGAGGGATTGGCGGTTGATGGGATTCGGATGGTGAAGGAAGGAAGCGGGAAGCCGGTGGCGGAAGGGAAGAAGTAGGAGGTTGCAAGGCCGTCTTCGCCTTCCGTCGCTATGAGGACGCTTCACTACGCTATACGGGCATTGAGAGCCACGAAAGACTGACTCACTACGGGCTCTACGACACAGTCGTGGCGACGGAGTGAAAGTTCGCCGAGGCGGCGCTTATCGAGGGATTCTCGGGCGTAATCCTTAGGGAGGACTCCTTTGAGGGAAGGATTTTCCTTTTCGATGGCGAGCATGGCTTCATCGAGAAGTGCAAGAACTCGCCGATGGGGATTATAACCGGAACGCGTAAGCGTGAGACAACAGCGGCTCAAGAGTTGCGGGGCTTTTTCATTGCTCACTTGCCCCTCCTGCGGCGGGCAGGCGCCCTTCGGCTGCGCTCAGGGTAAATGAGACCAAAACGTGTTTTGCCGCCATCAAGGAACGACGGGGCGAGGCGCAAATGGAAGAGAAAAGCGGATCCCTCACGTTCGTTCGGGATGACAAATGCGGCGGTCGATTCGGCAGGGCTGAAGCCGTGCCCTCCCTCACGATTTGGATTGGAACGCGACGCGACCTGGGACCAACAGTTCGACTTCCGTTCCAGCTGACGCGCTGCTGCAAACGCGAAGCCGGCCGCCAATTTTTTCGGCGCGTTCGCGCATGCCTGACAATCCCCAGTGCCCCTTACGGCCACTCTCGAGCGTCTGCGGGCTAATGCCGCACCCATTGTCCCGCACGACCACGCGAAGCTGCTTGTCCGTGTACTGGAGTTCGACTTCAATGCGCGTGGCGCGCGAATGCCGAGCCGCATTGACCAACGCTTCCCGGCCGACGCGATAGACGTGGTCGCGAAGGGCCGGATGCAAATTGCGCTCCCTTCCGTCCACGGTCACGCGAAATGTAACCTCATCCAAGCCCAGCTCGTCACGAAGTTTCGAAAATTCCAGCGGCAGATCCAGGTGGTTTTCCGACGACCGCAAACCGCTTACGACGTTTCGGCCCTCATCGATCACTTGCTCCATGAGTTCGAGGGCACCGCCAAGCTGCTGCTTTATGGGCGAACCTTCGGGCAGTCCCTCCAGTGCGACGTGGAGCCGCAGGGAAGCGGCCAGAAAACCCTGAAGCAGCGTGTCGTGCAAATCCTGTGCAATCCGGGTGCGCTCATCCAAACGCTCCGCGAATCTCAGATTGAGCTGCGCCGTCAGGTGATGAAGCCTCAAACGATAGAGCCCCAGCACTGCGAGGCCCAGGATCAAAACGACGCTCAGACGAAACTGCCAAGCTTGCCAATAAAACGGCGAGATTTCGAGTGCGATGGCGGTTTCGGCGGTGTTCCAAACACCATCGGAATTGCTGGCAATCAAACGGAAGCGGTACGAGCCCGGCTCCAATTGGGTGTAGGTCGCTTCGTGTGCATCCGTGGAACCGCTCCAGTTTCCGTCGTATGGGTCCAGCCGGTACCGGAATCGCACACGGTCCGGATTCCGCAGGCTCAATCCCGAATAAGCAAAAGTGAGCCTTCTCGGCGGGGCAGCGAGTTTGGTTACGCTCGTCAAATCGATCATGTCGCTGTCCGCCGTGATTGACCGAATCTGAATCATTGCGGGAGGCACGCTGCCCTTCCATTGAGATGGATCGATTACAGAAAGGCCGCTGTCCATTGATAACCAGATCCTGCCCGATGGGTCCGCAATGACGGACTTCTGACGTTGATTCCGCCGACACTTCTGAGGCCGTCCTCGACTCCGTATTTGTATAGGTCGTCATCGGCCAGGGCGCCGCTCAACAGTTTGTTGCGTTCTACGTGCACGACCTCTTTTGAGGTGACAACCCAGAGCCACGCGGCGCGGTCCTCGGCAACACCGGAAACCTGGCCTTTCAGCGCTTCCGGAGGGCGGCTGGGAGTTTTGATCTCACCTGTGCCAAGAAAGGCGAGTCCTTCGGATGTCCCAATCCAAATCACGCCTTGAGAATCCTGCTCCAGACAGGTTATGTCATCGCTGGGCAACCCATCCTTCACCGTGTACCCTCGCCACCGGCCGCTGGATAGCGCCCTCAACCCGTCAGGCGTTCCAAACCACATGGTACCGTCCGCGCCTTCCAGAATTGAAGTTACGGTGTTGGAACCCAGGCCATCTGTGGCGGAATACTTCGCGATCCGACCTTCTTGAACCTTGCTGAGGCCCCCGTTGAGAGTTCCAGCCCAGACGACACCACCGCGGCTCTCATAAACCGAATAGACACTGTTCTGCGGAGGCTTTGCTGATTGAATATAATTTTTTGCCAAGAACGTCCCGCGCTCGGAGTACAAGTGGGTGAGTGCGCCGCTGCGACGTCCGACCCACAGGCCGTCTTTGCCGCCACCAATGGAATAGACGACATCGGCATCCAAGCCAGCCTGAGTGATGCGCCCGATTCGTCCCTTGTGTAGCCAATAGAGCCCGCCGTCAATAGGGGCAAACCACGTCCTGCCCTCAGAATCCACCCAGACCGGTCCACTACGATCCGAGGGAAAGCCTTCCGGGCGTCCGTACGTTGCGAAGCTGCCGTCTCGCAGCCGCTCGATTCCGCGAGGGCCTCCGCTCCACAGATTTCCTTCGCGATCTTCAAACAGAGTATTGACGGCGACGGTGGTCTTGCTTTGGAGATCGCCAAGCGAGGCAACGCCGCCAGCACTGACGCGCATTAGGCCCGTTTTCGTGCCGATCCACAGATTCCCTTGCCGGTCCTTCAACATCGCCAGGACGGAAGCCCGGCGCAACGCAGGCGACACTCCATCGTTGGTGATTCCGGTTCCATTCCAGCGTGCGACTCCAGCGTCCGTTCCGATCCATACGTCTGTCCCGCTAACCAGGATTGAGTTGATTTTGCGGCTTGGCAATCCCGTGGACACTGCGGTCACACGGCCGTGTTCCACATAAAAGAGTCCGGCATCCCGCGTTCCCAGCCAGATTTTCCCATCCGATGACTGCGCCAATGAGATGATGGGAGACGAAGGTATCGCTGAAACCGGGACAAGCGTCTCAAACCGTCCATCGCTGTATTTCAAGGTACCGTTGGTCAGACCGGCGAGCAGGACCGATTGCCGAGTTCGTTTTCGAATGTCGGGCGTCACGAAAAGAAGCGTGAGCCATGATCCGGAAACCCAATCTGGGTATCCAAATCGAGTTGATGTTACATCAAAACACGCCGACGCATTTATTTTTCAGAATCAGGACTGTTTCCGAAGAAAGTCAGCGGGGCAGAAGACGCGCAAAGACCGAAGACGGAGGACTCGTCGTTATGGTGGTTATGCCCGCCAAGGGGCGGGAAGAGGCGGAACTCCTTCCATCGGCAAGGGTGACTGGTGAGGACGAGGCATGCGCCAAGTCCATCGAGGCTCGGGATAAACGGGAGCGGAGGGTGGCAGCCTGGGCGGAAGTGAAAAAGAGGGTGTTGTGGGCCGCCTCATGGAGTGTGGTTGCGGTCCAATGGGCCTGCATGACGCCGGTGGTGGAGTGGGAGTTGGAGCCGAGGAGAAGATGGCCCAGTTCATGGGCGATGACGAAGCCGAGCATGTCGCCTTCGGTGAGCTGGAGGATGTCGCGGCTGGCGACGAGATTCTGGTAGTAGACCTTGGCATAAACACCGCAGCCGGCGTCATCGAGAAAGGCCCGGCCAAACGTCTCAGGCTCAGGATTGGCGGAGTTACCCCGCAGCACGATACGGACGGAGAGATGGCGCGGCCACTCGACCACAGAACATGGCGAAACGGCGGGCGTGAAGTCCGAGGGATCAGCCGCGGGGCAATTCAGCCATTCCAGGCCAATGCCAGCCTGGGCCATGAGAAACGTGGCGCGGACCCGGGCTTGGGCAAGCGTGGCGGGCGCGATATGGGCATCATCGAATAGGGACACCTTTACGTGGGCAACTACGTCCGGGGTCCGGGCGTCCGAAAATGTCGAAAGGGCGACTCCCCAAACGATGAGTAAGAGGAAGAGGCGTCTAATGAAGTGCATGGAAAGCTCCTCGAAAACCGCCTGAAGGCAGGATTCGAGGGGAACTGTGGGGCGGGCTGTCGGGTACCTCAATGCACCGGGAGTGATGAGGCGGCGATTTGGGGGTAACAAGCTAAGTTATTGCGGGCAAAGGGGCTTCCGAGGCCGAATTACGAAGAATTATGGAACGCGGATCAAACTTTATACGACGCCCTTCGTATTAGTAATGAAGGTGACCCATGGCAACACACCCTAATTCCAATGGAAGTGTCCGATTCGGCGTTTTCGAGTTTAATCCCCATACGCTGGAGCTACGGCGAAACGGAGGTCGGATCAAGCTACAGGACCAGCCCGGACAGATTCTGTCGGCGCTGCTGGAAGTTCCGGGAGATTTGGTAACGCGGGAAGAGCTGAGGAAGAGGCTCTGGGCCGAGGATACGTTTGTTGATTTCGACCACAGTTTGAACACGGCGATCAAGCGGCTACGGGATGCGCTGGGCGACTCGGCGGACAATCCGATTTTTATTGAAACGCTATCGCGGCGGGGTTACCGATTCATGGCACCGCTGACAGCGCCTGCGAACGGGCACAAGAACGGAAATGGAAACGCGAGCCAAGCGTCCGCGCTAGGCGCCGCGGCGGCAACTACGGGATGGTGGAGCGCAAGATTTTTGTGGTGGGGGCTGACAGGACTGGTGGCAACTGCCGGAGCAGTTTCGGCGGGTTGGCACGCGGGGCACAGGACGGTGCGGCCGGTGCAGCCACGGGAAATGAGACTGACCGCAAATTCACCGGACGCGCCGGTGGAGGGCGGAGCGATTTCTCCCGATGGGCGAATGTTGCTCTACAGCGACAAGATCGGCGTGCACGTGAAAGACACGACGAGCGGGGAGATTCATTCCGTAGCGTTGCCCGCGGAGTTCAAGGTTATGTGGGGAAGCTGGTATCCGGACCAGAGCCACATATTGGTGTCGGCAGTGCCGAGCGCGAAGGAAAGGACGAGTTTGTGGAAGCTGTCGCTATTGGGTGGGCCGCCACAGAAATTAATGGACGACGGCGAATACGCGCGCGTGTCGCCGGACGGGAAGAAGATTGCGTTTTTACGAGGAGAATATCCGCGACGCGAAATCTGGTCCATGAATGCCGATGGAAGCGATGCGAGAGAAGAAGTGGAAGGAAACGGATACATCGCTGGAGTTCCGGTGTGGTCGCCGGACAGCCATGCGCTGGCGTACGTGCGCGTGATTTATTTTCCAAACTGGAACGACGAAGACCTGCAGATCGAAACGCACGTGTTGGGCAACGCCAAGAACGAAATTGTGCTGAAAAACAGGCAATTGAGCGGCGGGCTCGCGTGGGTGGCGGACGGGAGACTGTTTTTTACGCTGGCGGAACCGGCGCCGGCACAAGGCGAATCAAATATGTGGGCGATGCCGTTGGATTTGAAGACGGGAACGGCAAACGGCGAAAAGATGCGCATTACGAATGGGCCGGATCACAAACCAGTGATGGATGCGTCGGCAGACGGAAAGAAGATTTTGTTCATGCGAACGAACATTCAGCCGGCGGTGTACGTGGCGCAGATTGATGCGAAGACCAAAACGGTGGGCTGGCCGGAACGGCTGACGCTGGATGACCGGAAGAATTTGCCGTACGAGTGGACGCCGGACGGCAAGGCGGTGCTTTACATTTCAAACCGCGAGGGAAAATTCCGAATCTACAAACAGGCGGTGGGACAAGGCACGCCGGAGCTGCTCGATACGGGGGCGGATGTGCCGAACATTTTGCGGCTGAACCCGGACCGGACGAAGGTGTTGTATTCGGCGCTCAGGGATCATGGCGCAAATGAGGAGCCGATGCAGCACGACGCCAAGATGGAGGCAAAACTCGCAGGCAAGGACAGCGGGAGCTCCATGCCAAGCGCGGGACAGAATTTAATGGTGTTTCGGATCATGCAAGTGCCATTGAACGGAGGCGTCGCGCAACCCGTGCTGGAATGGCCTGAAATCAACAATTTCCAGTGCGCGCGACTGCCTTCGCGGGAATGCATCTTCAGCAGCTACGCGAACGAGACGCTGGAGTTCTATGAGTTCGATTCGGAGAGCGGAAAAAGCAGTCTGATGTTCAAGATCGCCGATTCGGAATGGTCTCTGTACAACTGGACACTTTCGCCGGACGGCGAATTACTGGCGTTGGCGAAGAAGCTGCGGGCACAGGACGAAGCGGAGATTCAGATCATGTCGCTGCGCGGCGGCTCGACGCGGAAGATCGCGCTGAAGCAATGGCGCAGCGTGCGTTCGATTGACTGGGCCGCGGATGGAAAGAGTATCTGGACGTGCGCTTCGCCGAGAGAGGGCGAAGAAATGATCGTGAACGTGGATTTGCAGGGCCACGTGAAGCCGGCGGTGAAAGAGCCGAGCCCTTATATTGGATGGGCGATTCCTTCGCAGGACGGAAAGCGGCTGGCGATTTGGGAAGCGAGCGGAGCTTCCAATGTGTGGATGCTGGAGAATTTCTAGCAGGCCAATCACTTTTTTGGTGATTTTGCGAAATCGACCGTGCGGGTGATTCCTTTCCCCTCCGTCACGTAATAGAGCTGATTGGGCTTCAGGTCTTTGAGTGAATCGGTTTGGCCGCTTGGCCAGCGAACTTCGAGAAGTTCCACTTTTTCGGCTACACCGAGGCCGAAGTGCACGCGCAAATCGTTTTGGGAATAGTAGCCGCCGCCGCTGCGGACTTCGTCAATTTGAGTGTGCGGTTTTTCTTGTTTGGGAATGCGCGTCACGCAGGTGACGCGAGCGCCGATACCACTGCGGTTGGATTTCGTGCCGATGGTGCGAATCTTGATCCAATTGTTTTTGGTCGCGGAGTCGCAACGGATGAGTTGCGGCGGCGCGTTCACGCAGTTAACGACAAAATCGAGATCGCCATCGTTGTCAAAATCGCCGAAAGCACAACCACGAGAAGCGGTTGGTGCGGAAATCCCGGGGCCGGCGTTCAGGGAAACGTCTTCGAAATGGCCGTTGTGTAGATTGCGATAGAGCAATTTGCGCTGAGCGTAGCCGGCTTCCGTGGTGAGCTGTTCGACTTCCGGATACACGTGGCCGTTGCAGAGGAGAATGTCCGGCCAGCCGTCGTTATCAAAATCAAAAAAGCCGCAGCCCCAGCCGAGATATTGCGTGTGCTTGCCGAGGCCCGCGGGAAAAGTTGCGTCTTCGAACGCCGCGCCGCCCAGATTGCGGTAGAGAGATGGAGTGTCGCCGGCGAAATTTGTTTTGACGATGTCGAGATTGCCGTCCATGTCGTAGTCCGCGGCGGAAACGCCCATGCCGGCTTGGGGTTTGCCGTCGGCGCTTAGGGCGCAGCCGGCTTCCATGGCGATGTCGGTGAATTTTCCGTTTTTTTTATTTTGGTAGAGAGCGCTGGCGGTGGAATCGTTTGCGACATAAACGTCGGGCCAGCCATCGTTGTCAAAATCAGCGGTCAGAACGCCGAGGCCATACGTGCCGTTGGCGGCGAGAATGCCGGAGGACTCGGAAACATCCGTGAACGTGCCGTCGCCATTGTTGTGAAAAAGAATATTTTTACCTCCGATGAGACCAGGCGGGCCACAGGCGACCATTACACCTTTATATAGGCATGGGCCTGATTCCGGGACGGGCGCGGTGGCGAGATCCATATCAATATAATTGGCGACGAAGAGATCGAGTTTGCCGTCGCGATCGTAGTCGACGAAAGCGCAGCCGCTGTTCCAGCGCTTGCCGTCGCCAGCGACACCGGATTTTTCAGATACGTCGGTGAAGGTGCCGCTGCCGTTGTTGTGATAGAGAACGTTTTTGCCGAAGTAGCTGACGAAGAGATCGTCGAAGCCGTCGTTGTCGTAGTCGCCGACACAGCAGCCTTGTCCCCAGCCAGAATGAGCGACGCCGGCGGAGAGAGTGACATCGGTGAATGTGCCGTCGCGATTGTTTTTGAAAAGGCGGGAAATTGGTTCCTGACCTTTGGGAAAGCCTTCGAGGCGCCAGCCGTTGACGAGAAAAATATCGAGCCAGCCGTCGTTGTCGTAGTCGTAGAAAGCGGCGCCGCAGCCGGTAGTTTCGAGAAGAAATTTATTTTTGTGCTCGCCGCCGTAAATGGTTTTGGCGTTGAGGCCGGATTCTTTGGCGACATCGAGAAAATTCACACCGAGTGGGGGGCGTTCCGGGAAGGCGACCGGCGATGCAGCGCGGGAGAACGGCGCGCGAATCATGCTGAAGACATTCTCCAGGGAGAGGACCAGAGCCGAGCGACTAAGGGATTTGAGAAATCCGCGACGCGAAGAAAACAATGTGACCCGTACCTTCCCCTGAAAGTGCGTGCTACACTCTGGCCGTTTCTTTTATAGACAGGGCCGCAAGCGTTTGCAAGTTATGATGCGTTGCAGAGGCCAATATGAATGCTTCCGTTCGCAGGAAACTCCTTTGAAAACTAAATATAGCGTGGCGACGCTTATCTTGATCGTGGCTGCCGCGCTTGTGCCAGGCGCGTTGGCGCAGAGTGGCGAAAACAAACCGTTGCTGATTCAGAGGCCGGTGCGTTCCTGGGAATTTTTGTGCGCGGTGGGAAAAAAGGCGGGGATTTTTGGGAATGAATCGGGGCGAGTCGAGGCGTGGGTGTATCCGCTGAAGGTGCTGCGGGATTTTCATTTGACGATTCATCACGACGGAAAAGCGATACCCGCGGAAACACTGGTGCGGACGATTGAAGCGAGACCGGAATCGACGACTCTCGTCTATGCGGGAGATACATTTTCGATCCGGGAGAAGTTTTTTGTGCCCGTGGATGAGCCGGGCGCGGTGATTGCGTTTGAAGTGGAGACGGAGGAGCCGCTGGAGATTGAGGTGACGCTACATCGGGATTTTCAACTGGAGTGGCCCGCGGCGATCGGCGGGACGTATGCGAATTGGGATGCGAAGCTGAACGCGTTCACGTTTGGCGAGGAGAGCCGGAAGTTTGCGGCAGTGATTGGCTCGCCAACGGCGCACGATGCACATATGGAATACGAGGCGAACTATTCGAGCACGCATGAGGATTCGTTCCGGCTAGGCGCGACGCAAAAAGGGCGCGAAACGAAAGTGGTGGCGATTGCAGGATCGATTCATGGAGCGGCGGAGGCTGCGGCAACCTTTCAGAAGCTGTTGAGTTCGTACCGAGAATTGGAAAGGCAAACGGCGGCGTATTACGCGGATTATTTGAAGAAGACAGTGAGCGTGGAGTTGCCGGATGCGCAACTGCAGGAGGCGTACGACTGGTCACGGGTGAGTTTGTTGCAAGGGCTGGTGAGTAATCCAACGATGGGGAATGGGTTGGTGGCGGGCTACCGGACGTCGGGAGAGAGCCAGCGGCCGGGGTTTGCGTGGTTTTTTGGAAGAGATGCGTTTTGGTCCACGCTCGCGCTAAACAGCGAGGGAGATTTTGAAACGGCGCGGACGGCGCTGGCGTTCGTGGCGCAATTTCAGCGGGAGGACGGAAAAATTCCGCATGAGATTGCGCAGGGCGCGAGTTTTGTGAATTGGTTCAAGGATTATCCGTATGGATTCGCGTCGGCGGATGCGACGCCGCTTTTTATTATTGCGATGGGCGATTACGTGAAGGCCAGCGGTGACGTGGAGTTTGCGAAAGCGAACTGGGATCACTTGCGGCGAGCCTATCAGTTTTTGAACTCGACGTACGCGGATGGGTTTCCGAAGAATTTTGGCATTGGGCATGGCTGGGTCGAAGGCGGACCGCTCTTGCCGGTGAAATCGGAGTTTTACCAGAGCGGACTGGCGGTGGAAGCGCAAAGCGATTTGGCGCATCTGGCGAAGCTCTTGGGGAAGGATGATGTTGCGAAAACGCTTTCGGAGCAGAGCGAAAAAGAACGGAAGGCGCTGAATACGGCGTTCTGGTCGGACGAAAAAAAGATATTTGCGTTCGCGCTGGACAATGAGAACAAGCGTGTGGATGAAGCTAGCGTACTGGCGACGGTGCCGATGTGGTTCGGAATGCTGGATGAGGAAAAAGCGAGCGCGATGATTTCGAAGCTGGCGAGCCATGAACATCAGACAGACTGGGGAATGCGGATTATTTCCAATAAGTCGGCGAAATACGGAGGAGGCGGGTATCACTACGGTTCGGTGTGGCCTTTGTTTACGGGCTGGGCTAGCGTGGGAGAGTATCGCTATCACCGGGAGCAGCCGGCTTATGACAATTTGCGCGCGAATGCGTTGTTGGCGCTGGATGGGTCGCCTGGGCACGTAACAGAGGTTTTGTCGGGCGATTACTATCAACCGCTTTCGACTGCGTCGCCGCACCAGATTTGGTCGGCAGCGATGGTGATCAGTCCGGTGCTGCGAGGGATGCTAGGCCTACAAGTAGATGCGACGACTCATACTGTGGTGATGAGCCCGCACGTTCCTGCTGACTGGAATCACTTTAGCTTGACTGACGTACGAGTGGGCAGCACTGCACTTCTCATGAATTACACGAGAGGAGCGGACGTTCTAGTTCTTGAAGTTGGCCGGACCGAGGGGAAGGACGACTGCACTTTCGAATATCGCCCCGCCATCAGCCTCCGCGCGCATGTTTTGAAAGTTGAAATGAATGGCCAGACGATCAAATTCAAAGTCGAGCAAAATGATAGTGACCAACATCTTGTGATTCGCATACCGATAGGCTCCGGAAAGCATTTCATTCGTATTTTTCTGGCAAGCGATTTTGGATTTGTCACAAAAGCGACATTGCCGTCGCTCGGTACGCAGAGTGAGGGTCTGCGTATCGTCGCCCAACAATGGTCCCCAACGCGGGATCGACTGGACCTTGACGTCGCCGGCGTGGCAGGTCAAGGGCACAAATTAAACGTTTATCGATTTGAAGGACTGGATCATGTAGAAGGAGCTGACTTAAATCCCAGATCTCACCTCGGGAATGAGCCTTTTCTTTGGATTGAAATGCCGGAAAACAGTTCACAGCGCTACACACAGAAGCACGTTGTGATTCATTTTGGGGTTAAGTCTACAAGACACTGAGCAGTCACGGCTCCTTGGGTCACGCGATGCCGAGTTTTTTCTGCATCTCCTCGAGAGAAACGCCTTTTGTTTCCGGGTAGACGAACAACACGACCAAGAACTGCACGATGGTCATGGCCGAAAAAAAGATAAAGGGATAGCCGCCGGATTTTGCGGCGAGCGGCGGGAATCCCAGCGAAATCGCTCCGGCCATGAACCAGTGAGAAAAGCTACCGAGGCTTTGACCCTGAGCGCGGACGCGATTCGGAAAGACTTCGCCGATATATACCCAAATTACCGCCCCCTGCGAGAAAGCAAAGAACGCAATGTAAGTGACGAGCAGCCAGACGAGATATTCCCTGTGCTGATGCGTGAGGAAAATCGCGGCGACTCCGGCCAAGCAGGATGCAGTCCCGACCGCCCCTATCAAGAGCAATAGTTTCCGGCCGACGCGATCAATCAGAGTCATGGCGATCATGGTGAAAATCAAGTTAGTGGCGCCGATAGCGACTGCCTGCAAGTCGGAGGACACTTTGTTGAAGCCGGCATCCGCGAAAATCTGATTCAAGTAGTACAAGATGGCGTTGATGCCGGAGAGCTGGTTGAACATACCGATGGTGACGGCAAGGAATACGGGAAGCCGGTATTGGGGGGAAAAGATCGCATCGTGCTGGTGGTGTTCTGCGTCAATGGATTCAACAATCTCGCGCAATTCCCTTTCGTAGTCCTGTTCACCGATAAGGCGAAGGACGTCGCGAGCTTCTGCGGTGCGTCCTTTTTTCGCGAGCCAACGCGGACTGCGCGGAATGCCGAAGAGCATCGCCAGGAAAAACACGGCCGGAAGCGCGGAGATGCCGAGCTTCCACCGCCATTCCGCGGCACCGAGCTGGAGGGTGCCGATCGTGAAATTCGAAAGATACGCGAGAAGAATTCCGAGCACGACGTTGAACTGAAAGAAACCAACAAGGCGGCCACGCCATTTTGCGGGCGAGATTTCTGCGATGTACATCGGCCCAAGAACGGAAGAACCGCCGATGCCCAAACCGCCGATGAAGCGGAAGACGACCAGCGCTGACCAGTTCCACGCGAAGGCACACCCAATGGCAGAAATCACATAGAGCACCGCCATGATGCGAAGGCTGTCGCGGCGTCCGACGGCGTCACCTGGGATTCCCGCAGTGAGCGAGCCAATGATCGTGCCAATCAGCGCGCTGGTGACGGTCACGCCCAACGCAAATGGCGTAAGGTGATACAACTCCGTCAAAGCCTGAGTCGTGCCGGAAATAACGACGGTATCGAATCCAAAGAGCAGGCCGCCTAACGCAGCGACAACAGTGCTCTTTAAGAGCGAGGAATTCAGCATCATGACACCTGTGCGGGCGGCCTCACGCTTTCCTGCGAATCAAAGCGGCCCAAACGTCGCGGGAAATTGTATTGGATTCGCAGGGCAAGGCAGAGAACTTATTTTGCGAGGATCTCAGGAACCCTTTCGGGCAAGGATCTGGAACGTCAATTTGAGCCTGTCTTTTACTCGGACGGTCCCACCGGCAATCTTAATGGGCGTGATGCCATAGTCAGACTGCAGAAGCGGCACGTCGGCGTATGCGCTTAGCGTCCCGTCCTCCAGGATTTGAGCACGGACCGGCACGGTTACCGGCTTTTTGGCACCATGAAGACTCAACGTGCCTTCAACTTGCAGTTCATATACGCCTTTCTTTTTCGAAACGACCTTGACGCTGGAAGAAGAAAACTGAATTTGTGGGTAGCGCTCGACACCCAGCACCTGCTCGCCGAGCATCGTGGTCTGGACGTCTTTGCGATCTTTTTCGGATTCTCCCGGATCCAGCACGGCAAGAGACTTGGCTTCCACGGTGAAGGATACTGAGGAGTTTTCGAGCTTTGCGGAATCGAGCTGCACTTCGCCCGAGAACTCCTTCGCCGAAACCAAATGATCGTGGCCGAACGCTTTGAAGAAGCCCTCGCGCGCCACTTGAATTTCTAGTTTGCTCTTTTGCGAATCGATAGTGTACAGAGTGCGGGAGTCTGTTGCGCCCCCAACCGGAACAGTTGTGGCCGCGGCCAGGAGAAACACTGCGAACTTTTGCGCGGGCGTCATGTGAACTCCAGTTTATTCCTGAGAATCGAGGATGCCTCCAGAATCTCATGTCTCAAACAACTTCCTGTAAACTTTTCTCGTCAAATGAGATGCTGATTTTTGATTGAGCCGTACGAGTCAAAGAGTCGTCCAGCTCCGAATGAAGACAAAACACAGCCGCCTAGTTCGTATCGCGCTCGTCGCATTCGCGTTTAGTACCTTTCTGCCCGAATTGGGAAACGCGCAATGCCCCGGCACTCCAAAAGACGGCATTGTCGCCAATCCGAACCGGCCCACGGTTGCCGATCCGGCGGACATTACCCAGTACGGCGTGCTGGAGGTCGAATATGGATTCGATCATGTGATGGGCCTGCAGCAAGAACGGGAAAACAACCTTGTGGGCCTCTTCAAGTTTGCCGCAACCTGCTATTTTGAGATTCGTTGGGACACCGACACACTTCTGCGTCAAACCGTTGAAGGCATAACGCAAACAGGATTCGGGGACAACGCGCTCGGATTTGAATATCGATTCCATCGCCAATCAAAACAGATACCGTCGCTCTCCATCGGATATTCCTTGCGATTTCCGAGTGCAAGCGTCGCAAAAGGTTTGGGAACCGGAAAATACGATCACGAAATCCGCTTTTACGCGAGCAAAGACATCCTCGGCACTCATTTCGACTTCAACACAGCGTATATCTTTCTCGGCAGGCAGTCGGTGGGCGGAACAGATCAATTCACGCAAATGAATCTTGCGTTTTCTCATCCCGTTTACAAAAAGTTGCTATTCACAGGCGAGTTTTACGGGAACATGCGCTTCAACAATGGGGCGCCGGCGTCGGCGAACGGATTGTGGGCACTGACGTACGCCATTACTCCTCGTCTAGTGGTTGATGCGGGGATTGACCACGCATTGAATTCGGCAGCACCCTTTCACCGGCGCTATTTCGTCGGAGTTACCTACTCCATCGCGGACATCTACCGGGCAATTCGTAATCGCTGAAGCCGGAAATGCCAGGCGATGAGCAGCCTTCGGAACTCTCTGAGGACGCCGTCCACGCGCATACGAACCGTTGTTTCGCTTTGTTGCGGCTCGATGTGAATATCGCTGGCGCGCTTACTGATGGCGGCCTTAATCATTGTCGCGACCAGATGCACGGCGGGCGTGGTTTTTGATTTCTGTTGCAGTTCCTGCTGCATCTCCCGCAGCGCACGGACATTTCGTTCCTGTGAACTGGAAGAAATGAATTCCAGTCCTGCCAAATCGTCGGTCATCTCTTCCGCTGGCGGTGTATCGTCCTGGATTCCATAGAGACGATCGATGGCGGTTTGCACCTCTCCGAGAAATCCAAAGCGCGGATCGATTTTCATTCCGGTCTTGAATCGAAGCTCGTCCAGGAGCTGCAGGTTTTGGGGCTGTGACATGAGAACGACGAGAGTCTTGTCTTCGCAACGAACGGGAATAGCGCGGCAGCGCCTCGCCAAAGAAGCCGGAATGGTCTTGAAGACTTCAGGGGGAGGATTCAGGGTCCGGGCGTCAACGTACTCGACGCCGGAAATCTCAGCCAACGCGGATGCGAGCTGGTCTTTGCTAACGAGCTTTCGCTGCAGCAGCAATTCCCCAAGGTGAATGACTTTGCCCTGTTGCTCGCGCAGGGCCTTGGCCAGGTCGGCCGGGGAGATGTGCCCGCGTTCGCTGAGAACTTCCCCCAACCTCTTCCGTTTCATGACGTCGCCTTTCTCTAACGACACACATCGAGACACATGGAAACACGTGGCGTCCAGACTCGAAGGAGTATCTTTACTTATAGCACTTTCTGGAGCCCCCGAGGCAAACCATAGGGCTCATTTTTTGAATTGAGTAAGAGGTCAAGAGAAAGTGGCAACTCGCATGGTCCCAACCGGATGCAGTTACGCCAAAATTAGCGCATCATGTTGGAATCTGGACGCATCAACCAGTCAGAAACTTCATAACTTAACTGGGAAGGAAATCGCATGCGCTATGGGCGGAGGGCACGTGCTGTCCTGATTTTCGTGGGTGCTTTTGTTGTTGCAATTTTTGCTCCGTTGGCGAGGACCCAAGCAGGCGCCAACGCAATTGAATCGCGCACCGCGGATGTCCAGGGACTCAAGATTCACTATCTGACTGCGGGCCGCGGCCCCGCGGTCATTCTTCTGCACGGCTACACGCAAACGTCGCACATGTGGCGTCCGCTCATTCCGCTGCTCTCGGACAAATTCACAGTGATCGCTCCCGATCTTCCGGGAATCGGTGACTCCGATATCCCCAAGGACGGCTCGGATATGAAGACTGCCGCCATTCGTATCCATTTGCTGGCGAAATCGCTGGGCATCGCGAAAGCGCGAGTCGTGGGGCACGACATCGGACTGATGGTCGCTTACGCTTATGCGGCGCAGTTTCCGGACGAAACAGAAAAGCTGATTGTTATGGATGCATTCCTTCCCGGCGTCGCTGGATGGGAGGACGTATTTAATAATCCAAACATGTGGCACTTCCGGTTTAACGGGCCGACGCCGGAAGCGCTCGTGAAAGGGCGCGAATCCGTTTATTTCGCTTATTTTTGGAACGACCTGGCGGCCAACGGGGCACATTCAGTTCCAACGAAGGATCGCGAAGTGTATGTCGCAGCCTATGCCCGCCCCGGACGGATGCGCGCAGGCTGGGCTTACTTTGCCTCGTGGCCGGAGACCGCAAAGCAATTTGCGCAACTAGCGCAAACCAAACTGACCATGCCTGTCTTGTCTGTTGCCGGCGAAAAAGCGAGTGCCAGCGCGCTCGGGCCACAAATGAAGCTGGTTGCGACCGATGTGACAATCATCGATCTAAAGGATACGGGCCATTGGATCATGGAAGAGCGGCCTAAGGAAACGATGGACGCGATTGTGAAGTTTCTCTGAGCTAATTGCGGTTGTAGAGGCAGGACGTGGATTCGCTGGACAAAACAAAACAACGAGGCGATCTGCGCGATTACCTCGCAGCGGAACGAACGTTTCTTGCGTGGATTCGCACGGGTCTTGCGCTAATGGGGTTTGGTTTTGTTGTGGCGCGCTTCGCTCTCTTCCTCCAGCAATTCCAGGCGTTCCAAGCTTCACCGCATCTGTCTTCTACCGGCTTATCGCTGTGGTTTGGGACGGCTCTTATCGCAGCGGGAGTCATCGTAAATCTGATGTCGGCATGGCGGCACGTTCGTTTGGTTCGTCAGCTCGATCAAGGTGATGCAGTATTTCCCCGCTCTCTGCCGCAGATTCTTTCTCCTGCGCTGTTTCTTGCACTGGTCGGTCTCGCAATGGCGATCTATCTAGTTTCCGTGCGCGATTCGGCGAATCTTCGTTCCGAGAATCGTTATCAAAACTTTGAGGAGAAGCTCATGGGAACCGCAACAGCCCGGGGAATCATCGACAAACCCAGCAGTCACACTGTCGACCAGACGGTGGAGAACCTCAAGAACATCTTGCAAACCAGAGGCGTCACGCTGTTTGCCCTCGTCGATCACAGTGGAGAGGCCGAAAAAGTTGGAATGAAAATGCGGCCCACCAAACTGCTGATCTTCGGCAGCCCCAAGGCGGGCACTCCGCTCATGCTGGCTGCCCCCAGCATCGCCATCGATCTGCCTCTGAAGATTCTGGTTTGGGAAGATGAACGGGGAAAAGTTTGGGTTTCGTACAATAGCCCGGAGTACTTGCGAGAGAGGCATGATCTGCCGCGCGATCTCTTGCAAAACATAGCCGTCGTCGAAACATTGGCTGCCAAGGCCGGCGAGTAAATCACTCGACGTAATATGAGCGATGGGCGCAAAATTCGGATTTTCCAAAAGTCCTGCGGCTACCGTAAGCAGAGCCGCATCCAACATGAGGAACAAGTCAGAGAAGTAAGAAGGAGGAAAAATGAGCACACCGTCGAAGCCAATGCCGAGCCTCGTGCCGCCATTCACGAGAGAGACAGCCATTCTGAAAATCCGCGCAGTTGAAGATAATTGGAACTCGCGGGACCCGGAAAGGGTTGCGCGCGGATACTCGCTGGACTGCTATTGGCGAAACCGATCCGAGTTCATCCATGGGCGCGAGGAAGTCGTCGCTTTTCTTACAAGGAAGTGGGCTGCAGAACGGGACTACCGGCTTATCAAGGAGTTGTGGACCTTCTCTGAGAACAGAATCGCTGTGCGATTTGCCTACGAGTCGCACGACGCGTCCGGTCAGTGGTATCGGGCGTACGGCAATGAGAATTGGGAGTTCGACACGGCGGGCCTCTCGAGGATCCGGCACGCCAGCATCAATGATCTTGCCATCAAGGAAGAGGATCGGCTTTTTCGTTGGCCGTTGGGCCGCCGGCCAGACGACCATCCGGGGCTAACCGAGCTCAATCTTTAACTGGGTTCGCGGCGTCGCCCTAATCCGAGAGCCAATATTTTGAAAACTGGTGGGCCCGCCAGGATTCGAACCTGGGACCAACGGATTATGAGTCCGCTGCTCTAACCGCTGAGCTACGAGCCCTTACTCTTCGACCATACTACAGAAGTTGTGCGGATTGAACAAAAGCGGCACAAACCTGAAGCCGGGAGCGTTGCTTCGATCTTCAGCAAGGTTGACTGAAACAATCGTTTCAACTTGGGAGGAAGTCGGTCCCTCTCTTCCGCAAGGGCAGGACTCTTTGCTGGCACTACACGTCTCCTCGTTGTATACTCCGCGCAGTCTTCCGGCTTTTACCTCATACACTAATGGCTGATTCTGCTCCTGGCAGCGGTTCCGGGACGACCGCTCCTTCAAATGAACGGCGCCTCGAGTCCTGGGGCGAAATTGCGAGCTATTTGCGCCGCGAAATTCGCACCGTCCAGCGCTGGGAACGCAAGCTCGGACTTCCGATTCACAGGCTTGCCGTAGGAAAACAGAGTTCCGTCTTTGCCTACCCCTCGGAATTGGACAAATGGTTTAAGGAACAGGAGCGCGAAAGGCGACTGGATGAAAAGGATGATGATGATATTGAAGTGGAACCGGCCGCACGCACGGATCACGGTTCACACCCTGCCGCGCTAGCCGAGCCAAGCAACGGTTATGAAGTCCCATCACATCCCCTTCCAGGGGATAAGGAAAAGCCTCGTAAGCTGTCTTGGAACTGGATCATCGCAGGAGCCGTTCTGGTTTTTGGCGGCGTGCTGATTGCCGTAATCTACAAGGATCAAATTCCGGAATTCTCAATTCATGCGCGAAATTCCTCGCACGCGGACGCGAGAATCCGTCTTTTTGCACGCCCACTCAAATCTCCTGCCAGTGAGGACAATCTCGCGGAAGGCTTAACTGCCGAAATTATTTCGCAGCTTGGCCGTCTGGACCCTCCACATCTTGCGGTAATCGCTCCCACTTCAGCCGAGCATCTTCGTGATAAGACTATCGGAGAACTTGTGCGAGCCTTCCACGTTCAATACGTTCTTGAAGGATACGTACAGCGAGTCAACTCCAGGGTCCACATTAATGTCCTTCTTATTTCTGCAAAGGATGAAACAAATACCTGGTCAGACTCTTTTGATGGAGACATGGCCGACATCTTGAAGGTTCAGAGGGATGTGGCAGAGAGGGTCGGCCGCGAGCTCATTTCTGAGTTGCCCCCGCCTTCCGCGCAACCCGCCCCAGTCCAAATCGATCCCGCGGGTTATCGCGCGTACCTGCAAGGCAGAAAATCCTGGGCCGCACGGGATATGGTTCCCAGCGTGAAAGAGTACGAACGGGCGGTCGCCTTGATGCCCGATTACGCTTTGGCTCACTCCGGGCTCGCGAGCGCCTATGCGTTGTTGGGACAAGCACCAAATGATGGTGTACCGGCCACAACTTCCGCGCCGAAAGCCATTGCGGAAGCACGCCGCGCACTCGAGTTTAATAAGGACAATTCGGAAGCTCACTATGTGCTTGGCAACATCGCGATGAGCTACACGTGGGATTTTCCGACCGCGGAGCGTGAGCTGAAAGAGGCGATCCGCATCGAGCCCAACAACCCGACCGCACACCAGTGGATGGGACAATATTATATGGTGACGAATCGTATTGCCGACGCGCAGGCGGAAACGGGCAAAGCCCTGGATTTGGATCCCGTCTCTCCTATTTTCACAATTGCGCGAGCCGAGGCCTCCTACTACGCGCACGATTTTGACGCTACGATCGCCAATGCGAACCTGACTTTGGAGCAGGCTCCACATTTTGTCCTCGCCGAATTCTGGCTCGGCTCCGCCTACCGCGAAAAGCACATGTATCCGGAGTCGCTCCAGCATTTTCGTAACGCGACCACACTAGTCCCGAACAATCCCGGGCTCCTGATGGCGTATGGTTATGCGCTGGCCGTTTCAGGAGATGCTCAGGGCGCGCACAACGTCCTCACGCAGTTGCAATCCCTGTCCCAGCATCGTTTCGTACCGGCCATTTATCTCGCAGGTATCTATACAGGCCTTGGCGACAAAAATTCGGCGTTCCGCTGGCTGGATAAAGCAGTCACGGAACATAACGATCGTCTGATCTACCTGAAAGTGGATCCTATTGCAGACCCCCTTCGCTCAGACGCCCGGTTTGCGCGCCTTATGAATCAAATTCACATGCCTTGATGGGTAAGGAAAGACCGTCGAAGTAGGACTAGTACCTCCTAGCCATATCAATCAGGATCTTGTAAAACCGTAACCCAACTGCCACAAACTGCCCGCTAAAAACACCTCTTTCGCACTGCAAAAGCCCCCGCTACCGAGAATGCGCGCGACATTACACGTCAGCTTGCACCTGACGCCCCTTGTCGCTTGAGAGTCGTTCCGCCTCTCTTGTATTTTTCCCCTACAGGAACGGGAGATTTGATTATGTTCATACATCCCAGTCACGTTACCGCAACGGGCGTCCTGCTCGCGCTAGGCGCCTCGTGTATCGTCGCCGAATTTGCCGGCTATTGGCTGCATCGCCTGCTTCATAGCGACAAATTTCCGTTCTTGAGCCAGGGCCATCTCATCCACCACTTCCTGATTTACGGTCCGGCGCAAGCGATGCGCCATGATGAATATCACGACGCCACGCATGGGCGTTTTTCCGTGGGCAATGTGGGACTTGAATGGCTCGCGCCGAGTGCTCTCATTCTTTTTTGTTGCTGGGGAGTCATGATCGCCGCGGGAGTTCCGCCCGTTTACCAGGCGCTTTCTCTGATGACCCTCATCGCCTGGCCGGTTTTCATGTTCAGCTATCTGCACGACCGCATGCATCTGAAGGATTTTTGGATGGCGCGAACGCCCATTGTCAAAATTTGGTTTTGCGACGCCCGCCGTCTCCATGACATTCACCACAGGGCGCTCAACAACGACGGCCGCATGAACGCGAATTTTGGCATTGGCTTTTTCTGGTTCGACCGCTTGTTCGGAACTATCGGCCGCCGCCACCGGCCGTTCAATAGAGTCGGTTTGCAATCAGCCATCGCGCGGTATGGCCTGCTGGAACGCGACGGCAAGTTGGAACCCTCTACTGAGGCGCAGATTCATGCGGCATTGGGCAAACATGCGTAACGGAAATCTACATTTGCGCCTGAGACGAAAGTGGAGGCGAACGGGCCGAGTGTTCTGCGGCACATTGCTTCGGAATGCGAGTGTCTGTGTTGCGCCCGATCTTCCACTTCCGGTCTTATTTCGTTATTGGCAGACGCGATTCACATTGTGGATGTTTAAAAGGCAGGATGACCGAGTGGGCATTGGCCCTCGGGAATAACCGCTCCAGGAATCCAACCCCTGAACTTCTACGAGCCCTGTCCGCGCATGAGCCGCATGGCGTCATTCAGTCCGCCGGCCTGCCGGCCGGCCGCGTCGCCATTCTTCGCTTCGGCACCCACATCTTCCGTGGAATCACCCTCGCCCGGCGCGAGAAATAGGTTCGTCTCGATTCCGTGCTGGCGCGTGTACAAGTCGTAGTAGCGCCCGGCCAGTTCATAGAGCGATTCATGCGTACCGCGTTCGATGATTCTTCCCGCTTCGACGACCAGGATTTGGTCCGCGCGTCGAATTGTGGAGAGGCGGTGGGCGATCACAAACGTCGTCCGAGCGCGCATCAGGTAACGCAATCCTTCCTGAATCAGTGCTTCTGATTCCGAGTCCAGGCTCGATGTCGCTTCATCCAAAATCAGGATTCGCGGGTCCGCCAAAATCGCCCGTGCGATCGAAACGCGTTGCTTCTGGCCGCCGGAAAGCTTCACGCCGCGTTCGCCGACGACCGTGTCGTACTTCTTTTCGAATCCTTCCGCAAACTCATCGACGCGCGCGATGCGGCACGCTTCGAGAATTTCTTCTTCGCTCGCTTCGGGCCTCGCAAACGCCACGTTCTCCCGAATCGTTCCATCAAACAAAAACGTGTCCTGCAGCACGACCCCCAACTGGGTACGGTAAGTCCTCAGACGCACCGTCGCCAGGTCCGAACCATCCACAATCACGCGGCCCTGCGTCGGCGTGTAAAACGCCGCAATTAGTCCAATGATTGTGGATTTGCCTGCGCCCGAAGGCCCCACCAATGCCGTGACTGTGTCGGGTTTCGCTGTAAAACTTATGTCGAACAACACAGGTTTGTTTGAATCGTACGCAAAATCAACGTGTTCAAATTCCACAGTTCCGTCCACGCGATGCATGTCCGCAACGCGGCCCGGCGTTTCATCTTCGACTTTTTCGCTGAGAATTTCTTTTGTTCGCTCGAGTCCTGTAAGTGCTTCCGTTAACTGCGTCCCGATCGCGACAATCTGAAAGATGGGGGCCACGAGCATGGCTAATAGCGCCGAGTAGGCGATGAGCACGCCCGGAGTCATGGTTCCGCCGAGAATTTGCCGCGCGCCAAAATACATGATGACCGCGCTGACTAGCCCCAATAAAACCGTCGCGGACATTCCCATCAATGAAGTCGCGGTTAGGGTTTTGAGCACGTTGTCCAGCAGTCGCTGCACACCGGACGCGAACACCTTTTCTTCTCGCTCTTCCGCGTGGTAGCCCTTCACCACGCGCACACCACCGAGCGATTCGGTCAGGCGCCCTGTGACTTCCGCGGTGATTTTGGGCCGCGCCCGGAATATTGGCCGAATAGTGGCGAAGGCTTTGTTGATTCCGAATCCGAAAACGAGCAACACCCCAAACGCCACCAGCGTCATCACCGGACTGATTCTTAGCATCACGACCAGCGCGATGACCGCCGTAAGCAATCCGCCGGCAAGTTCGACCAAACCCGTGCCGACCAGATTCCGAACGCCTTCAACGTCCGACATAATTCGCGAAACCAGCACTCCGGTTTTATGCGAATCGTAGAACGAGATCGGCAAGCGCCCAATGTGCGCCTGCACTTGTTTGCGCAACTCGGTAATCATCCGCTGCGCGGATTTTGAAAAAAGCTGCGTCAGCGTGAAGGAGGTAATTCCCTGAATAAGCGTGGCTGTAATCACGCAAAGAACGATAGGAATCAGGAATTGCACCTGATGTTTTGCGATGACGTTGTCAAACACGAACTTGGATGCGGCGGGAAGAGCAAACCCAACCACACGATTAATCATGATCAAGAGGAATCCGAGAACAAGGATCCCCGTTCTCGGCTTGAGTAGTGCCCAAGCGTCCGGCAGCGACTTCCATGCCAGTTTCTTCTTTTGCGTCTTTTTGTCAGGCTTCGCCTCGGACTCGTCTGCCATGGAGCGCCTCGAACTACCTCTCTCGTGATGCCAGGTTTGATGCCTCATAAGTCTCTTCCACTATATGCTCAAAACCATGCTCAAGCTGGTGTGCTTACCGAATTCCCGACGGGCCGTCTATCCGTTGGGGTAGGTGTCCACTTAAAGTTGCAAATTTTCGCCTAACAGCGCTGCTTTCTCGCAGCCGGAGGAGATTCCATGCGCATTTCGTCACGCCTAAGTTTCGGTTTTTTGGCCGCGTCTTTACTCTTTACCGGAAGCGCTTCGGCTCAGTTTAAGAACGGTGGTCAAGCCACTGAACTTGTCCTTCCCACCCTTAGCCAGCATGCTGTGGTGACACAGCGCATCGGCCTTACCGACGTCACGATCAACTATCACTCTCCGCTCGTTGGTGGCCGAAAACTCTGGGGCGCCGCCGTACCCTATGACAAAGTCTGGCGCGCCGGGGCCAATCAGAACACCACGATTTCCTTTTCGGACGACGTCTCCGTCGAAGGAAAGCCTCTCGCCGCAGGCACCTATGGCCTGCATGTGATTCCCACCGCAGATCAATGGACCATCATCTTCTCGAAGAATTCTACTTCCTGGGGCAGTTTTAGCTACGACGAAAAGGAAGACGCGCTTCGAGTCCAGGTTAAACCTCACGAAGCCGAATTCCGCGAGTCGCTTGCGTACGCCTTTGACGACATCAAACCGGACTCTGCCCTCGCCACGCTTCGCTGGGAAAAGCTGGCAGTTCCTTTCCGGGTTTCCACCGACGTCAAAGCCGTCGCTTTGCGCAGCATCAAGAATCAATTGCGCAACACAGGCGGTTTCTCCTGGGCAGGTTTCGACGAGGCTGCGAATTGGTGCCTCGACAACAACTACGAGCTCGAACAGGCACTGAAGTGGGAAGATATTTCCATTCAGAACGAAGATCGCTTCGAAAATAACCTAAATAAGTCAGAAATTTTAGCTGCGATGGGCAAAAAGCAGGAAGCCGAGGCATCTAAAAAGAAAGCGTTTGAAGTAGCGAACGGCCTCCAATTGCATGTTTACGGCCGCGGCCTGCAAATTCGCGATAAGCAAGACGAGGGATTTGCCGTTTTCCAGATCAACATCCAGAAGCGGCCAAACGAGTGGTACACCCATGGCGAAATTTCGCGCATCGCCTCGGCGAAGGGAGATTTCACCACTGCCGTTAAAGAAATGAAGCTCGCGTTGGCCACCGCGCCGGATGCAACCAAGACACAGATTCAGGGATTGATCGCTCCCCTCGAAAAGAAGGAAAACATCAATCCACGTTAAGCGGTAATGCCGCCGAAGCAGAGATATTTGATCTCAACGTATTCGTCGATTCCATACTTGGAGCCTTCGCGCCCAAGGCCGGACTCTTTTACGCCGCCGAAAGGCGCAACTTCGGTGGAAATCAGGCCGGTGTTGATGCCGACGATTCCGCACTCAAGTGCTTCAGCGACGCGCCAGACGCGCGCGATGTCGCGGCCATAAAAGTACGCGGCAAGTCCAAACTCCGTGTCATTCGAAAGCGCAATTGCTTCCGCCTCTGTCTTGAATCGGAAGAGTGGCGCTACGGGACCAAACGTCTCTTCACGCGCAACTGCCATCGCGGGTGTTACGTCCGCCAAGATGGTAGGCTCGAAAAATCTTCCGCCGAGCGCGTGCCGGTGCCCACCAACAAGCACTTTCGCCCCTTTCTCTTTCGCATCGCGGATGTGGCTCTCCACTTTTTCCACGGCTGCATTGTCTATGAGCGGTCCTTGTGTCGCGCCGGCTTCCAGCCCGAAAGCGGGTTTCAGTTTCTTCACGGCTGCTGCTAATTTCTGGGCAAATACTTCGTAAACGGAATCCTGCACCAGCAAGCGATTCGTGCAAACACAGGTCTGCCCAGTGTTGCGGTATTTTGACGCGATTGCGCCTTCCACCGCGGCATCCAGATCTGCATCCTCAAAGACAATAAAAGGCGCATTTCCGCCGAGTTCCAGTGACAACTTCTTGATCGTTGCAGCGCATTGCGCCATTAGAACTTTTCCGATTTCCGTCGAGCCGGTGAAAGAAAGCTTCTTGACGATGGGATTTGAAGTTAGCTCGCCGCCAATTTCACGCGCTGGGCCGGTCAAAACGTTGAACACGCCTTTCGGCACGCCCGCGCGTTCGGCAAGTTCGGCAAGCGCAAGCGCGGAAAATGGAGTTTGCGTGGCCGGCTTCAAAACTACCGTGCATCCCGCAGCAATCGCCGGCCCGGCCTTGCGGGCAATCATCGCTAGCGGAAAATTCCAGGGCGTAATACACGCCACAACGCCAATCGGCTGCTTGATCACAACGATGCGTTTGTCCGCCTGATGCCCGGGAATGGTGTCGCCGTAAATCCTTTTTGCCTCCTCTCCAAACCACTCCAAAAACGACGCCGCGTACGCCACTTCTCCGCGTGACTCCGTTAACGGCTTGCCTTGTTCGAGCGTCATCAACCGCGCCAGGTCTTCCTGATTCTCCATCATCAGGTCGAACCATTTGCGCAGTACTGCCGCACGTTCCTTCCCGGTCTTTTTGCTCCAGCCGGGAAATGATTTGTTGGCTGCGTCAATCGCCGCGCGAGTTTCCTCCGCGCCGAGTTTCGGCACGCTACCAATAATTTCTCCCGTTGCAGGATTGTCCACTGGAACCGCGCCGCCGGATTTTGCCTTCACCCACTGGCCATTGATGTAGCACGCCTCGCGGAAGAGCCGCGCATCTTTCAATTGCCCCGCAATACTCTCCGATTTTGTCGCTGTCTCTTGCATCGCCTGCCTCTATACCGTCTCCTGGACCAGTTGCTTCTTTTCTGCCACAACGGCAAGCCCAGCTTCCAGCACATCCATACCTTCGTCAAATTGCGCGTCGGTCACTACCAACGGCACAAGAATGCGCATCACGTTCCCATAAGTCCCCGCCGTGATGTTGATCAGTCCATGCTCGTAGCAATACTTCGAAAGTTCTTTCGTCTCCGCATCCGCGGGCTCTTTGGTCCGTGCGTCCCGTACCAATTCAATCGCGCACATGCCGCCAAGCCCGCGCACCTCGCCGACAAGTTCCCACTTTTTCTGCCAGCTGCGTGCTCGCATTTCAAATCGCTTCCCAATTTCGGTCGAACGTGCAAGCAATCCTTCTTTCTCGATCGTTTCAAGAGCGGCCAACGCTGCCACACAGGAAAGCGGATTGCCGCCAAACGTTCCGCCAAGTCCGCCCACGCCTGGTGCATCCATCACTTCTGCTCGCCCGGTGACCGCCGCGAGCGGCATTCCGCCGCCGAGCGATTTCGCACTAACGAGCAAATCCGGCTCGAGGCCGAAGTGTTCCGATGCAAACCATTTTCCCGTACGCGCAATTCCGGATTGCACTTCGTCGGCGATGAAAAGAATCCCGTACTTCTTGCAAATCTTGTGAAGAAGAACAAAGTAGTCACGCGGCGGCACAACGAAGCCGCCTTCCCCAAGAACAGGTTCAGCAATCACGGCCGCCACGGACTCCGCCGCTACCTGGCGTTTGAACGCATCCTCCAAATGATGTGCGAACTCTTCGGCTGTCGTTCCAGTCGCGCTGCGATACCCATACGCAAACGGAATCCGGCAGATATCCGTCGCCATCGGCTCAAATCCCGCTTTATAAGGATGCGGTTTGCTGGTCAGCGACATCGCCATCAACGTTCGTCCGTGAAACGCGTCCTCAAAACAAATCACAGCCGGCCGTTTCGTGTAGGCTCGCGCAATTTTGATCGCGTTTTCTACCGCCTCCGCGCCTGAATTGACGAGCACCGTCTTCTTCGCGAATTTTCCCGGCGCGAGCGCATTCAGCTTTTCCGCGACTGCGATGTAGCTTTCATACGGAGTTACGCTGAAGCAGACATGCAAAAACTGATCGAGTTGCTTTCGAATTGCGTCCAGAACTCGACCGTCGCGGTGCCCCATGTTTAGGCAGCCAATCCCGCCCGCGAAGTCAATGTAGCGATTGCCGTCCACATCTTCGATAACCGCGCCTTCCGCTTTCGCCGCAAACACAGGAGTTGAGTGATACGGGCCGCGTGCCACTGCCGCATTCCGGCGCTCCATCAACGCCTTCGATTTCGGTCCCGGAATTGCCGTTCGAATCTGAATCGTTCCCATGCGCGTCATCCTCCCCCCGAAATTCTCAGTACCAGCCGATCGGCGCTTCGTCCAAATTGACGAACACCTGCTTTGTCTCCAAATATTCTTCAAGGCCCCAGGGCCCGAGCTCTCGTCCGAATCCGGATTGCTTGTATCCGCCCCACGGAGCTTCCACATAAGTCGGTTGCATGTGGTTTACCCAAACAATGCCGGCGCGCAACGATTTCACCACGCGAAACGCTTTATAGATATCGCGCGTCCAGACGGCTCCCGCGAGTCCGTATGGCGTATCGTTCGCGATTCGAATCGCGTCCGGTTCGCTTTCAAAGGGAATCACCGAAGCCACCGGCCCAAAAATCTCTTCTCGCGCAATCCGCGCGCTGTTGTCCACGTCGTAGAAAATCGTCGGCTCGACGTAATAACCCTGCCCCATTTGCCTCGGCCTTCCACCACCAATCGCCGTCTTGGCTTCTTTCTTTCCAACTTCCAAGTACGAGCTTACGCGGTCGTACTGCTCTTTGCTGACCAGCGGTCCCATCTTCGTTTCACGATCCATCGGCGGACCTACCTTGATCCGCTTTGCTTTCTCCGTCATCGCTTCCACAAATTTCGAATAAATTTTCTTTTCAACTAGAATTCGGCTTCCTGCGGAACACACTTCGCCCTGATTGATGAACACGCCAAACAGCGCTCCATCCACTGCCGCTTCCCAATCGGCATCTGCAAAGAAAACGTTTGGCGATTTCCCGCCAAGCTCCAACGTCACGCGCTTCAAAGTGTCCGCCGCGCTCTTTACAATAACTTTTCCCACCGCCGCACTTCCTGTGAACGCAATCTTATCCACCCCAGGGTGCGCCACGAGCGCAGCGCCCGCCGTTTCGCCAAGTCCATTTACAATATTGACCACGCCCGGCGGCAACCCCACTTCCTCAAACCAATTCGCAAATTCCAGCGCGGTGAGCGGCGTCTGCTCCGCCGGTTTCAAAACGCACGTGCAGCCAGCTGCAATCGCCGGCGCCAGTTTCCAAGCTGCCATCAGCAGCGGATAGTTCCACGGAATAATCTGCCCAGCCACGCCCATCGGTTCGCGCATCGTAAAACTCAGCGCATTTGCGGGCACAGGATTCACGTGTCCCGTCACCTTGTTCGCTAGCCCGCCGTAGTATTCGAAGCATGTCGCCACGTCCGCAATGTCGTACTCCGCCTCGACGATTGGTTTTCCTGTATTGCGGCACTCCAATTCCGCTAGCATCGCGCTGTTCTGTCGAATCTTCTCCGCCAGTCTGAAAAGAATCCGCCCGCGATCCTGCGCCGTCGTCCGCGCCCAGGGTCCGGAATCAAACGCCGCGCGTGCCGCCTTTACGGCGCGATCAACGTCCGGGGCGTCCGATGCAGCGACGTGCGCGATCACTTCTTCCGTCGAAGGGTCATATACGGGAAACGTCTTTCCGGTCGCCGCGCTCTCCCATTTTCCGTTGATATAGTTCTGGTGCCACTTCATGCCCGTTGTCGCTCCGCTCGACATAACTTCCTCCCAAATTTCCGCAAAGAGCCCCGCTTACGCCGCAGCTCCGGTCGCTTGCTTCCGCCGCCCATATACAAAAAAGAAAAACGCCGCCGCGCCGATAAAAAGAATCGTTCCTCCGAACATCCACACTTCGTACGACGGCAGCGAAGTAATCTGCTGAGCCGGAAAAAACGCCAGGGCAATTCCAAGCATCGTCGTCAACAATCCACTTATGCCCGAAATCAGCAGCGTTCCCTTCCCGTATCGTTTCTTCTCAAATTCCGGCGCCAGCGCAATTCGAATCAGCGCATAAAACATGTACAAGAACGGAATCAGTTGGAGCACGACCGCCAGAGAAAGCAATTTCTGAAACGTTTCTTGCACGCCGGTATTATCTGTCAACAAACTGCCCGGGACTTTTCCAAACGCAACGAGAATATTCCGGACGGGGGCGTGCTGAATGACGCTGTTCCACAACCACCAACCATGAAAATTGAGCACCACCAGAATAGTTGATACGGCCGCGTGAACGATCAAAGCGGCGTATGGAGTTCGGTACTTCGAATGTATTTTCCCAAGCCAGGCCGGCATATAAGAATCCAGCCCCGCCACAAACGGAATCCGCGCGGAGCCCCCGAGCCACGCCGATCCAATTCCTGCAATCGAAAGGCTCAGCAAGAACGCAAATGGCGCAACGATCCAGGCCACGCCGACGCGCGACGCCATGTGTGAAACCGCTTGCACAATCCCCTGTAAGACGCTGATTTGAGATTTGCTTACGGCAATCAGCAGCGTCAGTGTCGCACCGATATACAGCGCGCCGGACAGCACGCCACCCCATGCCACTGCTCCCGGCAGCGTCTTCGCCGGATCCCGAATTTCATCGCCCATGATGGAGGCCAGCTCCAATCCAACCAACCCAAAACAAATCACGCCAAACGAATTCAGCACGAATTGCGGGTTTGCCGGAACCCGAAAATCTGCCCACTTCACATCCGTTCCAAATTTTGCAAACACAATCAGGCCCAAGGTCATCAATAGGGCGGCCGCCACGAAAGTGCCCATTCCTCCAATGTTGTTGACCCACTTCCCCACGCCAAGCCCGATTACGTTCAGCACAACCAGCATCAGGAGCAAAAACGCGCAGGCACTTAGTGCAAATGTCTTGTTATCCGCCAGCCCATGATGGCTTTCTCCCAACGCGAATACCGACACGCCCACGAAATACAGCAGCACCGTCGGGACGTACATCATGTTGTTCGTCCAGTAGCACCAGCCGGACAAGAATCCGTGAAAATCGCCAAACACTTCTTTCGCCCATAAATAAACGCCGCCTTCACCGGGATAACGCTGCGATAACTCAATCACGGCAATTCCCTGCGGCCAGAAAAACAAAATCAACGAAATAATCCAGAGCCAAATCGTCACGCCGCCGTTTGCCGCAACCGACGGCAGCACGTTCAAATTAAATACAGCCACTACAAAAAGCAGGACGAGATCCCGGCGCCCCAGCACACGCTTCAGATGCGGCTGCGTTTCCGTTATCCCGTCCGCCAATCGCTCTCCTTTGAAGGCAGCGCACGATTCGTCCACCGCCTTCACTGCATCTTTGCTTCGTTACTTCATTGCTTCCATCAGTGGCCCGCTGCCGCGGTCACCATCCCGCGCTCCGCTTGCGCCTTCGTAAGCGCCGGCGCCACTTCCTCAAACGCCGCCAGGTGTTTATCAATGTCCGCTTCCGTGTGCTGCACGGAAATCGTCCATTGCTCATCCCACCAGTACGGCTGCGCCAGCACGCCGCGGTTCACCATCGCGAACCAATAGTGCCGCCACAAATCCACATCAATTTTCGTCCAGTCGCGATAGTTACGAATTTCCTGCGGGTAGAGCATCAGCGCGCCGTTCGCTCCTGCGCTTGCCACATACGCTTTCAATCCGTTCTTCGCCACAATCGCGCGATAACCTTCCGTCAATTTCTTGCTTAGCTTGCCGACATGCGTGTACGCATCGCGCGTCAGCACTTCGCGAAACGTTGCCAGCCCCGCCGCCATCGCCACGCGATTCGTGTTGTACGTCCCGCCGTGAAACACTTTGTGGTCGGAAATCAGGTTCATCACTTTGCGGCTTGCGCCAAACGCCCCGAGTGGCAATCCGCCCCCGATGGATTTAGCCAGGCAAATCATGTCCGGCTTTACGCCGAAATAATCGCTCGCACCGCCCCACGCCAGCTTCGCTCCCGTTTTCACTTCGTCGAAAATCAGGAGTGCGCCGTTCGCGTCGCAAATCTTCCGCAAACCTTCCAAAAATCCTGGCTGTGGAATGCACAAACCCACATTCATCAAAATCGGCTCGAGAATAATCGCCGCAATCTGCCCGGGATATTGCTTAAAGCGATTCTCCACGCTGCCCAAATTGTTGAAGCTCGCAATCAAAACGTTGTCCACCGCCGCCTTCGGCACTCCACCGCCTCCCGGCACGGAATTTGGCGCGAACTCATCGCCATACTCTGTCTCTTTCGGCTTCACGCTCACCAGCGCCGTGTCATGCAATCCGTGGTACGAGCCTTCGAACTTCACAATCTTGTCGCGTCCGGTTGCCGCTCGCGAAATTCGGCACGCATGCATCGTCACTTCCGTCCCGCTCGACCCGAACCGCACCATCTCCACCGGATAGCGCTTGCAAATCTCTTCCGCAAGCTCCCATTCCTGATCGTGCGGCATGCCGAACGTCGTTCCCAGATCCAGCTGCTCCTTCACCGCCTTCACGATCGCCGGATGGCAATGCCCCGCCATTAGCGCGCCAAAGCAAAGGTTGTGATCCACATATTCGTTTCCATCAATGTCGTGAATTCGCCCGGCCTTTCCGTCCTTCACAAAAATTGGATATGGCTCGTAATGTCTGTAATTGCTCGCCACACCAAGCGGAATCCGTTCCAGCGCACGCTTGTGCGCCGCCGCGGATTTTGGCGTCCTCTTCTCGTAAGTTGCGATTTCTTTCTGCAATGCGTCGTACATGACTTCTCCCTGAATCAAGCCCTCCGCAGCGCGGCGGACTTTGTGCAGGTCTCTTCCCTGCCGTCAGTATCTTTCCTAAATTCTATCCTCAGACGCGCGGAAGCGCCCCGACCGGGTCGGGGCGCCTGCGGAAGGACTTCCCTTCAGCTTCCCTCGCTAGAAGGACAACTTCAGGGCGAACTGGACCAACCTTGGATCTCGCGCCCTCTTCACGCGCCCGAAGTCTGATCCATCCGTAGTGTTGCCGTCCGGCTGGAAGAACTGCGCGTGATTGAAAGCGTTGAACAACTCTCCGCGGAACTCTAGTTTGAATCGCTCGTTCAGCGGCGTGACCTTCGCGAATCCAAACTCCCAGTTATTGATTCCTGGACCGCAGCAAACCGTCCGCGGTGCGTTTCCAATTGAGCCCAGTGGCACGGCGCCTGGATTGCTCGCGCAATCTCCCGGTATCGTGGTGTCGCAACTGTTGCCGTTGAAAGAGTTCGGATCGAAGCCTAGATTGCCGGGCCCTCGCGGATCCAGTTTCTTGAACGGCGCAACCATATTCGGTTGTCCGGGTGTTTCGAAATCGAAACTCGACTGCAGCTCGATGTCATCCTGTTCGGTAATTCTAATGGGAAACCCGCTCTGAAATGACGTGATCCCCGACATCGCCCAGCCGTTGAGCGCTTTACCCTTAAAGCCCTCATATTTCGGAATTGGCAACTCCCAGTAATAGCTGAAAACAAATCGGTGTGTTGCATCAAACAACGACCGCGACCGGTTCCTCTTTGGATTTACCGGATCAATCAGATTTTCGAACGTGGACGCGTTGTCGAGCGACTTTCCAAAGGTGTAAGCCGCCGTGAATTGCAAACCATTCGAGAAGCGCTTTTCGAGGCTGGTTTGCAATCCGTTGTATGCCGAATTCGAAATCGTGTTCTGAGTGAAAATACTGGAAAACACATCGATTCCATCATTCGGGCATCCTGTCCCTGAAAGCGGATCGCAAAGTGGCGAGGAATAGGGCCTCAGGCCGACCAACGTAATCGGCGTTCCGCCCTTTGCGCCAGTGATAGTGCACGCCGCTGGCGCATTCGCGATCGGACAGGGAATGTTGGGTCCGCCTGAAGTGGGTCCGGAAATATACGGCATGTGAAACACAGAGCCCTGCGGCAATGTGAAGGAATAGGCAGTGTCGCCAAAGAACGGCCCACACTCCAGGTCCGAATCGCCAAGCGACACCGAGAGCGTCTGTAGGTCAACGCAGGTTTTTGGGTTCCCCGGATTCAGATCCTGGGACGCCAGCAGACGATGTCCTTGGCGGCCGACGTATGCCACCTGTAGCACCAGGTTCTTGGCTACTTCTCGCTGAATCGTCAGGTTGTACTGTTCGGCATATTGCGTACGTGGATTTTTCGCTGCTTGTCCGAACAACAAGATGGGACGGAACAGAGACCAATCTACCGCTTGGCCGCGAGGCGGATTCAGTATCCCATTAAACGGGTTCGGAAATGTTGTTGCGCCATCCTGACCCAAAAATGGTGTGTTGAACTGCGTGTTAAACACGAACGTGCTCCCTCCAAAGGGAGGTTCCGCGCTAAATTGTTCCAGAACTAGTTGCTCGACGGGATTGTAAAAAATTCCAAATCCGGCACGGATACTGCTCTTTCCAGGCCCTCCAAAGAGTTTGCCTAGCACGCCGTCGCGTGCGTCGGGGCTCCACGCTATGCCGATTCTTGGCGCAAACGACTTATAGTAGGTGTTTGACAATCCGTTAGGCACGCCTTTGTCTCCGGGCACGACTAACCCCACCGGAGTCACTCCCGCCGTGTTGCAATCCGGTCCAAGCGGGCTTCCCGTGGGCAGCGCGCAAGGATAAACCGTCGACACCTGCCCCGGCCGAAACGTCTGCACTTTCTTTCCAGCGTCCGCCAGCGGCGTAGTCAGTTCCCAACGCAAACCGTAGTTTAGCGTTACGTTGGGCTTCAGTTTCCAACTGTCTTGCGCGTACAAATAGACTGCTTTGCTTCTTACCAATTCTTCCTGCGCGGAACCCTGGCCATACTCGTCAGGAAGTCCCAGCAGATAATTCGGGAACAAATTCTGGACGGTTGAACCGTCGGGCTGCGTGACTTCCAGGTCCGGATCGTTGGTGCCTCCGCCAAAGTAAAAATATTGTCCACTGATATCAAAATAGAGAGTTTGATCGAACCTCTGATAGCGTATGTCCCCGCCAAACTTCAGATCGTGCCTTCCAATTGTTTTGCTGAAATTGTCCGACCACTGGAAAGTATTTCCTCGCTGCGGTAGTTCCCCTTCGAAATTGTTCCCAACTGTAAAGCCGCCCGAAATATTGACGAATGGTACGCCTTCGCGATCCGCTCCCAGATTTGGATGGATTCCCAGATCCGGGTTGTTCGGGTCTGCGAAACAATTGGCTGTCGGAACCGTCTTACACGAATCCTGGACCGGTGCGGTGTGCTGCGGATGCAAGAATGTCCCTTGCCCTTCGCGGAAGAAAGTGAATCGAGCTTCATTGACGGCCGTCGCGCCAATCGTCCATGTGTGGCTGATGTTCACTTGCTGCGTTCGATCGTCCGTCAAGTCTCCAAACCCCGGCAGGTTCGCGCCGCCAGACTGAAACCGTGCAAAGGGCTTTTCCAAATGATGCTGCGTAAAGTAGTAGTAGCCGGTCAGGTGCTGGTTTTTTGAGAGTTGGTGATCGACCTTCACGGTAAATTGGTCGGAGTGTTCATGCCCCAACGGCACACCCTGAAAGAGAGCGTCACCGATGTTTGCCTGCGGTACAAATTGGTTTAGGAGGTCCAATGCCGTCTGATCCATGCACTGCGTTGGGATATGCCCATTCGGAAAAATGGCGGAGTAGTCTGTGCCATCCGCAATGGGACTACCGCGGCCAAGCGCACCAAGGCAACCCGGACGGTTGTTCAAAACACCCGCATCCTGGAGTGTTCCATTGAAGGCGCCGCTGCCTCCTTCGGAAAAGTCTGAGAAAGGCTGGCCGGTGGACGGGCGCTCCAGTGTAGTTGGAACCGTCACCGTGTCGCCTGAAGTTCCGCGCCGGATGCGATCCCCTTCGTAACTGGCAAAGAAGAACGTTTTGTCTTTCTTGATCGGGCCCCCAAGAGTGGCGCCAAACTGGTTTTGCAAATAATCCAATTTTTGTGTGTCGAAGAATCCTTTCGCATTCAAATCCTTATTCCGGAAGAACTCATAAGTGCTCCCGTGAATTGCATTGGTTCCGGATTTGGTGACCACGTTCACCACCGCGCCGGAATTGCGCCCATATTCCGCATCAAACGTATTGGTCAATACGCGGAACTCTTCGATGGCATCCGGCGAAGGTTGGATCGCCGGCAAACCTGCAAACTGATCATTTCCGTCGCCGCCGTTTACAGTGAAATTGTTGTCGCGCCCACGGCCGCCGTTCACGCTGACCACACCGGCGCGGTCGCTTCCGTACACCGTGTCCAGACCAACCTGTGACTGCACGCCTGGCTGTAGCTGCAGCAGTTGATAGGCGTCGCGCTGGGCCAGCGGCAAATTGACTACGGCTCTCTCGCCCACGACGGCCCCCAACTGTGTTGACGTCGTATCCACTAGCGGCGGCGCACCGGTCACTTCCACGGTTTCCGTCGCCCCTCCAACCACCAGCGGAATGTCCAGGTTCACAACCTCGTTCAGGTTGACGACAATTCCCTTCCGCAGATATTTCTTGAATCCGGTCTGGTTTACCTGGATCTGGTAACTTCCTACCGGTACTTCCAGAAAGATGTATTCGCCGGTCGCGCCCGATTGCGTGTCTCGTTGCGTTCCGTTGGCCTCATTGATAAGGAGCGCTTTTGCTCCCGCTACGGCGCCTCCGCTCGGATCCACAACCGTTCCTCGAATTCTTCCGCCCGTGCTTTGCCCGCTTGCAATAGACATACACACCGTCAACAGTGCCGCCACCAGGCCCATTAACCAACACACAACTACCAGCGATTTCTTTTCGAAGGACCTCATAGAATCACCCCTGTCCCCGAAGTTTTCGTTTCTTTCTCAATCTTCGAGGTTGCTTGTGCCCCGGAAACCTTACTATAATCCTGCAAACTTAGGGGATGACGGTCAAAGTGTCAAGAAGAAAGAATTCATCGAAAGCATCGGCGCCGCAGGACCCCGAGCCTCTTCTTCGCATCAGCGAAGTCGCTCGCCAGGTCGGCATTTCTTCGTCCGCACTTCGCGCGTGGGAGTCGCTCGGACTTGTCGCCCCGCAGCGCACTCGCAGCAAATATCGTCTTTATAGCGCGTCCGACGTTCGTCTCCTGCAACGCGCCATTTTTCTTCGCCGTGCGCGCGGACTCAATCCTGCGGCCATCGTCCACGTTCTCAAGCGGCAGGGCGTTGTTTCCGTTCCCGCCGAGAGCGTTCTTTCTCCCGGTCAGCGTTTTCGTCGCCTGCGCCAGCGTCGCAATCTCTCTCTCGTGCAAGTTGCCAAAGCCACCGGCGTCTCCGTCGGTTTTCTCAGCGCGCTCGAACGCGGCCAGATGCGCGCCTCCGTCGCCACGCTGACTCGCATTGCACGCTTCTACCGCACTAATCTTCTTTCTTTCTTCGACGACTCAAAGAAAAACTCCCGCCTCGTTCCGCCCAAGGAACGCCGCGTCCTCGAAACCACCAAAGGCGTTCGCATGGAATTGCTCGCTTGGGGCAACAAAGTGATGGAGCCGCATCTCTTCCGCATCAAGCCCGGCAGCGGCAGCGGCGAACCTTACACACATGAAGGCGAGGAATTTCTTCACGTCATTCGCGGGACATTTGAAATCTGGATCGGCAACGACGAGCACTACAAGCTCAAGCCCGGTGACAGCCTCTATTTCGAAAGCTCCACGCCACATCGCTGGCGCAATCCCGGCTCTTCTGAATCCTGGCTGCTTTGGATTAACACACCGCCAACTTTCTAATTTCGTTCGTCCTTAAAACAGGTGTGGGGCCGTTTGCTGAAAACGCCCCCTCTGCGTTCCTTTGCGGTTCAGTGCCTCAGAGTTATCTTTTCTTCTCTCTTCTCTGTGCTCTCCGCGTTCTCTGTGTTAAAAAACGCCTTCAACTTCTCCCAGGAGCCTCCATGCGCCGAAAATTCTTCTTTGCCTTTCTCTTCTTCCTCTTGAGTACGCTGCCCGCTTACTCCCAACAACAGTCCGTCGTCATCCTCAACGCGCAACTCGCCGACGGCACCGGCTCTCCGCTCCGCAAAGCAAACCTCCGCATCACCGGATCGCGTATCACAAAAATCGGCAACTTCAAGCCCGCCAAATCCGATCAGGTCTTCGACGCCAAAGGCCTAGTTCTCGCCCCCGGCTTCATTGACATTCACAATCACTCAACCGAAGGTCTGGAATCCGATCCGCTCGCCGAATCACAAATCGCGCAAGGCATCACTTCGCTCATCATCGGCGCCGATGGCGACTCTCCCTGGCCCATCCTCCCCTGGCTCCAGGCACGCCAAAAAAATCCCGCGTCCGTCAATGTCGCTGTCATCGCAGGCCACGCCACCATCCGCGAACTCGTCATGGGCAAGGATTTCCGCCGCACGGCCACTCCCGAAGAAATCGCAAAAATGGCAACACTCACCGCCCACGCCATGCACGAAGGCGCCATCGGCCTCTCCAGCGGCCTCGAATATGACGTCGCCAGCTACAGCAACACGGACGAAGTCGTCGCCATGGCCGCCGAAGCCGCAAAACGCGGCGGCTTTTACATGACTCACATTCGTGATGAGGGAAACAAGAGTTTCGAAGCGTTAAAGGAAGAAATCGAAATCGGGAAACGCGCTCACATCCCCATCGAGCATTCGCACATCAAGGTCAGCACTGTCGCCGTTTGGGGCAAAGCGCCCGAATACATCGCCATCATCAGCAACGCGCGCAATCACGGCCTCGATTTTCTCGCCGACTGCTATCCCTACGAAGCCTGGCACTCCAACATCAAAGTCATCATGCCGGACAAGCAGTACGAAAATCCCGCGAGCGTCGAAAAAGCAATCGCCGATAACGGTGGCCCCGAATCCGTTCTCATCACCGAGTTCAAACCCAATCCCTCTTACGCCGGTCACACCCTCGGCGAACTCGCCAAATCCAAGAGCGTCTCTCCCGTCGAAATGTACATTCGCATCATTCGCGAAGGCGACGCCGCAAGCACCGAAGCCAGCGTCATCGGCCATTCCATGATCGAATCGGACGTGAAAGCCTTTTATCAGCAACCGTGGGTCATGGTCGCAAGCGATGGCGGCATCGGCTCCGAACATCCCCGCGGCGCAGGCACATTCCCGCGAGTTCTCGGCCTCTATGTCCGCGAAAAGAAATGGATCACGCTGCCCGAAGCCATCCGCAAAATGACTTCGCTCCCCGCAAAACGTCTTGGCTGGAAAGATCGCGGTACGCTAAAGGCAGGAAACTACGCCGATCTCGTCCTCTTCAATCCCGACACGGTCATTGACCACTCCACGTTCGAAGAGCCTTTCGAACTCCCCACCGGCATCGAAAAAGTTTTCGTCAACGGCACTCTCACCTGGGACTCTGGCAAACCCACTGGCGCCAAACCCGGCTCCGTCCTGACCGTCTCTGGAAGGTCCGCGGGCCCGCTAAGATAAACTTCCGCTAGAGAGAACAACGAAAATGTCTAAACAAAACGCGCGACGAGAACTAGAGGTTCCCCCTATCGCGACAAGCGAATCAGATGCAGTCGAAGCCGTGAGAGTTTGGGCCTCGCCCGGCCATTCTCAGCAAGTCACGCTCAGAACCACGTGGAATGACCCGGGCGCTTGGGGACTCATGCTCGCCGACATTGCGCGTCACGCAGTTAAAGCCTACACAAACGAGGGCCGTGATCCTGCCGAGGTTCTTGCGCGAATCCGCGAGATGTTTGAGGCGGAATTTGCAAACCCTACCGACACTCCGATCCAACTGAATTAGTTCGCAAATTTCTTGACCGCCAGCGCAATCGGCAATCCCACGCACACGATGTGCGTAATCAATCCGATGATCAGCGCAGTGAAATTGAACGGCGCTTTGTGAAAAGCCGACAGCGGCAACACAACTTGCTGCATGAATTGTTGCACAAACATTCCGTACAAAATTCCCGCAACCACCGCATGTTGTACCAACCACGGCATCTTCCGGCTCGCCAGATAGAAAGCAGTGGTCGCCCCAAACGCAATCACAAAGTGCAAGAACAACCCAAGTGCTGCGGTGGACGCTCCTCCCGTAAACGCATCCTTTCCAAGCACGCCGCTGGCAACGGATTGCAGAAGGCGCGTCGGCGCAATATTGTTTCGGATCTTGTACGTAACAATCGCCGCCGTAATATCCATCGTTCCCGAAATCAGCCCGCCCCACAAAATTCCCAGCGCTGAATTTCCCTGCCCCATGCCTTCCCTCCTCAAGCATTGACTTCCCACAACAGCCCAATTACTTTGACGCACGGCAAATCCGGAAGTGTATTCGAAGGAGTGTCTCATGCGCCTTAAGCGCTTTGTTTCTTATTTCCTCGTTTCCGCGTTTTCTCTCGCCGCGCCGGCCTTCGCCCAACAAAAGCCCCTCGACGCCGCCAAAGCCCTCGAAGGCTTCGACGACTTCGTCAATCAAACCATCAAGGATTGGCACGGTGCCGGTGCTGCCGTCGCCATCGTGCAAGGCGACAAAGTCGTCCTCCTCAAAGGTTACGGCTATCGTGACGTCGAAAAGAAAATCCCCATCACTCCCAAATCTCTCTTCGCCATCGCCAGCATCACAAAGTCCTTCACTGTCACCGACCTCGGCATGCTTATCGACGAAGGCAAAGCCTCTTGGGACGTTCCCGTTCGCTCTGTCTTTCCCGCCTTCAAACTCTATGATCCCGTCCTCACCGAACAAATCGCCGTCCGCGATCTCGTCACGCATCGCTCCGGTCTTCCCCGCCACGACATGGTTTGGTACAGCTCCGATTTCTCCCGCGACGACCTCATCCGCCGTCTGCAATACCTCGAACCCAACAAACCTCTCCGCTCCACGTTTCAATACAACAATCTGATGTTCATGACCGCCGGCTATATTGCGGGCCTTCTCGACAACAAAAAGTGGGAAGACTCTCTCCGCGCCCGCGTCCTCACGCCTCTTGGAATGAACACCACAACGTTCTCGCTGAAAGAACTTCAAGCAAGTCCAGACTTCGCGCTGCCCTATCAAAAAGGCCGCGACCTCAAAGCCGAACTCAAACGCATGCCCTTCGAAGCCACCTGCCCGGACACCTGCGCTCTCGGCCCCGCGGGCGAGCTCAATTCCAACGCCGAGGACATGAGCCACTATCTTCTTTTTCACATGAACAAGGGCAAATACAACGGTAAGCAGCTTCTCTCCGAAAACAATTCCTCGCAGATGCAAACGCCCCAAATGGCCATCGCCGGCACACCCGACTATCCCGAACTCGGCGAAGGCAGTTACGGCATGGGCTTTTTCATTTCCACCTATCGCGGCCACAAGCGCATCGAGCACGGTGGCAATCTCGATGGTTTCAGCTCCATCTTCACTTTTCTTCCCAACGAAAAAATCGGCGTCGTCGTCCTCGCCAATCTCGACGGCTCGCCGTTGCCCGACGTCATCGCCTTCAACGCCATTGACCGTCTCCTCGGCGCCGACCAAATTCCCTGGAGCAAACGCTTTCTCGATGAAGAAGTCGGTGGCAAGCAATCGGAGCAGGAAGCCAAGGACAAAGGCTATGACCTGCGAAAAAAGGACACGCACCTATCGCACGATATAAAGGACTACTTCGGCGACTACGAAAACCCTGGCTATGGAATTGTTTCCGTGGCGGAAGCACCCAGCGGCTTGCTCGTCAAACTCAACAATCTCACCTTTCACATGAAGCACTATCACTACGATGTGTTTGAAGTTCCCTACGACCCGCAGGATCCCTTTTCTAAACAAAAGTTGGCTTTCTTCGCGGATCTCGCCGGAGATATTTCCTCTCTCTCCATGCCGCTCGAGCCTCGCGTCAAGGACATCGTCTTCACGCGCATGGCGGACAAGCAACTTATCCAGCGTTCGTTCATTGAACCTTTTGCAGGACAATACGCAGCGCCCGGCGACCCGACCCCGCTCACGGTTGAGCTTCGCGGCGATCACACTCTTGTCATCGTCCGCCCCGGCACTCCCGAACGCGAACTCATCCCGCGGCGCGGCACAACCTTTGACATCAAAGGTCTCGAAGGTTTTTCGATGGAATTCAAGCGCGACGCCTCCGGCAAAGTCACCGAAGCCGTCTATTACAGGCCCGACACTGTCCTCATCCTCAAACGCAAATAATTTTCCGTGGCATAGACTTTAGTCTGTGCTCTTCTTTTTGCCCTTCGTGCTTGTCGCGAATTTTCGCGCAAGGTAAGCTGTTGCCGCACTTCCGGAGGCTTCCATGAATCGCTTCATCACTTCGTTCGCACTGCTCGCACTCGCTCCAACTCTATCCTTTGCGCAAGCCACGTATACCGCCCCGGCGTCCTCCACCAGCCCCGTCGCCGACGCCATCCGCACCACTCTCACCAACTACTCTAAGAACATGACTGCAGCTGCTGACGCCATGCCCGCTGACAAATTCGCCTTCAAACCCACGCCCGAGCAGAATTCCTTCGCCCACCTCACGCTGCATATTTCGCAGTCCAACTATGCTTTTTGCTCGAAGATCGGTGGTGTCGCCGCTCCCGACGTGCCCAAACTGACCGATGCGGATTCCAAGGACAAACTTGTTGCTGCCCTCAAGACCTCGTTCGACTTCTGTTCGACCGCTCTCGCTAAAGTCGATGATTCTCACCTCGGCGAATCTATGCCGCTCTTTAACAATCAAAACGCTTCCCGTGCGAGTATCATCCTGACGCTCGCACGCTCTTGGGCCGACCACTACTCCGCCCAGGCCATGTATCTCCGCCTCAACGGCGTCCTCCCTCCCACCGCCCAGCCCGCCGCCCACTAAGCCACCGCGACATACTTCCTTAATTTATGGAAGAATTGCCGATTCCCGAGATCTTCGAAAAGGAAATTCCTCGGTTGGTCCAAGTCCTGGCGGGGCTCGTCCTCGCTTTGTTTACGCTGCTTTGCGGATTTGCTTCGGTAACCATGCTGGTTGTTCCAAGCCAAAAGAGTCCCATCCTCACCATCATAGTCGGATCGATCTTGTTGCTCGCTTGCCTCTGGGTGCTCGAAAAGTGCATTCGTCTCTTAACTGGCCGCAAGAATCGAGGAGGCTTGATGGCTCCGAACACACTGCGAGTCGTGTCGTTCTTCTTTCTCGTTCCCCCGGTCGCAGGCTTATTCACCGGCTATTACCGGAAGATGGGAGCGGTGCAGTCATGTATGTCTCCAGCTTTCTGGGCCTTCGCGCGTTGGCTCGAAAGCGAGAGGCTAGTGGCGCGTCAAACGTGCAAACCAAAACCTAAAGCTCACTCAAATCAAACTTTCCGTGTCCTCTGTGTTAAATCTTTTTCTTTAGGTCCGTGCCTCCACTCGTTTCGCGAATTTCTCTTCCCACTTGATCCGCCCCGTCATCTGCATCACCACAAAAAGCGTCAAGATCGCTCCAATCGTCACCGCGAGTCCCGTGAATCCCTCAAAGAAAAACGCGTACGAAAACAGCACCAGGTAAATCAGCTGCGATAACCCTGCATCCACCATCGCAAATCGCAAGTTCACCACCAGCCGCAAGTAACTCACCACCAAAAGAATCGAAACGAGCGACGAAATCACGAACGCCGCGTGGATCGAAATGTGGTCGCACAAATACGCCAGCAGCAAATGAAACGCGAAAAACGCCGCCGCCAGAAAGAAATAATTCATCGGGTGCAAATCAATCCCGCGCAGCGCGGACAAAATGAAAATCAGAAAGAAAAAGAAAAACAGCGACACCGGAGCAAAATACGAAATCTTACCGGCCAGCGGCCCGGGCTGCAGCTTCTGCGGCATCTTCAGCGCTACGTTGAATCCGCTCACCAGATTCTGATAATCCCACTTCAATTCCCAGCCATTTGCTGTCTTGTGTTTTTCCGTCGGCGAAAGCGTGTTCTCCGGAAAATCGAACCCGTCAAAATCCGTCTTCATCACCAGATGAAAATCATTGATCCGCGCAACGCCCTCTCCCGCCGACAACTGATAGCTCCAGCTATCCATCCCCTGCGACCTGTATCCCGTCTTGATTGTTCCAGTGGCTCCCGGGCCAACGTGCGCTTCCGCGGATGCTTCCGTTCCGCCAATCGTGATCTTCAGCGGTGCGCCATTGAAAGCAATCTCCAGCCCGTCGTACACCGCTTCCTTCGCGGGAAGCGGCAACTGAATCGTGATCCTCTGCTCTTGCTCTGTTGGATTCTGGAAGGTATATGTCCCTTCGAACGCCACCTTGTACGTGCTGAACCACAGCAATCCCTTTTGCCGGTAATCAATGTGAAAATCGGCTCCGATCCGGCTCGAGTTCAGCGCAATCTCATGCGCCACGCTCTTCGTTTCCGTCTTCTGAACTTTCTTCCCCTTCTCCTCCACTTCCACCGTTTTCACTTCCTGTGTGTAGTAATTCACCGACGGCGGCTTCTGCCCTTGTACCGTTCCCCACGTCGAACCGACACGCGACGACAAAACCGGCCCGAGATTATCGGTCCTGAAGAAAACCGACGTGCCTAAAATCATCCAAGCCACGCACGTACACGCAAAAATGCCTACAATGGCCGCGATTCGCTTAAACATGGTGGGATTGCCCCTCTGACTTTTCTCCGCCGCTACGTCAAACTAGCGCAGGTGGTTGTCATTGTCAAGTACTTTGTATTGTAGAGCACTGCTGCGCTTTTTGGTCTTCTCCGTGTTCCCCTGTGATCTCTGCGCCTCTTTACCCTGAGCTTCGAAGGGTGCGTTATCTTTTCCTGATTTCTCTACTTGCTGATCACACCCAAATGGCTTGCCACGCAAAGCCACCGTCCATCTTTCTTAATCCATGTGTCCGTAAACCGCCCGTTGTGCGCGAACGCCTTCCCGTTCTGCGTCCCCTTCTCCCGCGTCGCTCCCGTAATCACCACGGTATTCCCGTGCGGATGCAGCTTCATTCCCTCGGACATCTCCTGGGTCAGCTTGATGGACATATCTTTGATCGAATCCAGAAACTGTTTCTTGTCCAAAAGCGTTCCGTCGTAATCGGTCAGCACAAAATCCTCATCAATCATTTTCTCCATCGCCACGGCGTCGTGATTGAGCTGCATCTGATTCCACAGATTTTCCATCGCCACAATTTTCGACGCGTCGTCCGATTGCGCCGCGCCTGGATTCGCCCCAGGCGTCAGAATTAATCCCAGCGTCAAAGCCAGCGGCAGTGTACGCATCCACTTCATGAACACTCTCCCTTCCATCTTCGTTTGTGCCTTCATTCTGCTCGATTCCTTTCGAATCGCCGCACTTTCCCTCTCCCTCGATTTCATTTTCGACAACAATCGAAGCCGCGCGAACGAATCTTCATTCACATTCCTCTCGGGCTGGTCGCTTTTCTGCGCCATCTGTGCCGTTTCCTGCTAACATGATGGCCCTCGCCCATCCCGCGCGAGCTTTGAGGCACGCATGAGCAAGATCGCCAGCACGGCCGCCTCCAACGACGCTCACTCGCCGAATCCCCAACTGAAAAGCGGCCCACGCCACTCTTCCTTTTCCGACTACTTGCATCCGCGCCGCAATCAACATTCCTGGTTCGTATTTCGCTTGGCCCTTGGATTTTTCGGCGCCGCACTCGTTCTTCTTCCTCTCGCGCTGCCGCAAAGCTGGATCGCTTCGATCTTTGGCTTGGCTTTTTTTATGACCTCTATCTTGTTGCCTTCAGTTCTGGCATCTCACACGCAAGGTGAAAAATCTGATGTACCTCGCGCCCGAAGCGAAACGCCTGGCGAGCTCCACGGTCAATTGGTCCTGCACGGCGCGGAATATTGTTCCGGATTAGCTGGCCTGGTTCCGGTGCAACTCATCGTCAACGAAACGCAAATCCTCGCCATGAAATCCAATCTCCAACCCGCCGTCGTTGTCCCCACCGCCGAACTCTCCTCCGTTTTTCTGCAACGAAGCGAAAAGTCCTGGCTCCTTTTTCTCCTTTCGTCCGGAAAGGAAACGGCCTTCGCCTTCCACGGTCATCTCGCCGAAAGGCACGCGCGGAAAGCGGAAGCGGCCATACACAACTTCATTCGCAGCACACCGGAAAGGCCCAAAGCTCGCGCCGCCGGGGCCTAGGGAGCAGCCGCAAAATAACTGGATTCTTTCCGGCACGCTACGCCCCACTATGGCACACTAGTGGTATGGCACGCGGTTGGGAAAGCAAGGACGTGGAATCCCAGGTGGAAGAGCACCGCCCCGAAATATCCGCCAGCGAAAAATTGCAGAAAACTCAGGAACAAATGGAAAAAGACCGCGAACGGCAGGGGCTCGAACTATCCAAGAAACACGTGCTGGCAGATCTGGAAACTGCAACTCACCCGAATCACCGCAAAACACTCGAAGCCGCTCTCGCGCACCTCGAAGCAAAAATTGAATCTCTGAAATAAACGTTTCTCAGAAAATTTAGTCCGTAAATACGACGCCGACCGCGCTGTGCCCTTTTTCCGCGCCGGTATCTACGCGCACCACGTATCCCCGCAACTTCATCGCGTGAGTGCCTTCTTCCCCCGGCGTTTCCATCGTCACTTGCAATTCCGATTGCAGCCGCGGCGTGTGATGCAGAGAAATCAGCGCGCCTTGCAGCGACAAATCGCGCACGATCGTCTCTTCTTCAAACTCCTGTCCGCTCTCCGTTACGCCGCTCACCATCGCGCGGAATTGTGCTTCGCGTCGCAACGCCGTACGCGTCCCCGGCATGTGCGCTTCCATCCGCCCATCCGTCGCGCCCAGCGTAATCACCATTCCTTCGCTCGCTGCAAACACCGAATCAAATTCCTCGCGCGCCTGCCGCAACAATCCGTCCACCATGCGGTCCGTCGAATCTGGATCGTGGTGAAACAGCACCAGCGTTTTCGCGCCCACTTCTCGCGCTATTTTCACGCCTTCAAGCCACGTTGAGTGTCCCCAGCCCTTGCGCACGCTCGCCAGCTGTTCCGGCGTGTATTGCGCATCGTTTATAAAAACGTCCGCTCCGCGCGCCAGCTCTCTCAACGATGCATCCAGCTTCGCATCACCCGGCTCATTGTCCGTCGCGTAGACCACCGTCCCCGCCGAAGTTTCAATCCGATAACCCAAGCATCCCTGTGGATGATTCAACTCCCGCGCCGTCACCTTATTCTCGCCAATCGTGATCGTCTCACCCGCTGTCACTTCCATGAATTTTCTCTTCGCGCTCATCGCGGACATGTCCACGGGAAAATACGGCATCGCCATCTGCGTTTCAAAAACTTGCTTCAAACTGTCGCGTCCCAGATATTTCGACCGGAAACTATAAAAGTGAAACGCATTATTTTCCGCATAGAGCGGCATAAAAAACGGAATTCCCTGAATGTGATCCCAGTGGTAGTGCGTCACCAGGATGTGCGTCTCCGGATTTCTTCCCGCCGCCGGCAAACTCCATCGCGATCCCAGAGACCGCAGTCCCGTTCCGCAATCCAAAATAAATTGCGTCCCGTCCGGCGCCACAAGTTCCAGACACGGCGTGTTTCCGCCATAGCGCCACGTCGCCGGATCCACCGTTGGCGTGGAGCCGCGCACACCCCAAAAACTCAATTTGCTGACCGGGACCGACATTTTCCTGTGCAATGCCCCTGGAATGAACGCCTTCCCGCGCCAAGACGGCCTGCGTGGGGAAGCTCATTTGATACTCGCAGCGGTTTCGGGCAGCGTCAATCGCTTCGCAAGACCGTAGTGTCAAACTGCCTAACAATCCGGGGCAATCGACACGTCCCAATTATCGATGCTCCATTAGCCTCCATCCATCCACCCACTAGCGTTCCCTTCATCTCCATGTCATAGAATATGGATTCATGCACGACCACTCCCACGACCATTCCCACGGTCATTCACTCGGCGCTCACAGTCACTCACACAGCGGCCACGTTCATCCCCCGCTCAAACCATCCGTTCTTGCCTGGGCTATGGTCGCCACACTCGGCCTTGTCGTCGCGGAAGTTTTCGGCGGCTTCCTCGGCCGCAGCGTCGCGCTTCTCAACGACGCCGTGCACAATCTTTCCGACGTCCCCGCTCTCGGCATCTCCTGGCTCGCCATGCGCTGGGCCGAGCGCCCCGCCGACCGCGACAAAACTTACGGCTACCATCGCGCCGGCACGCTAGCGGCGTTCACCAACGCCGTCCTTCTCGTGCTTCTCTCCGCTTGGCTCGGCTACGAAGCCATCGAGCGTCTCCGCGCTCCCGTTCAGGTCGTCGAGAGCTGGATGATCTGGACTTCTCTCGCCGCGCTCGCCGTGAACGGCGGCATCACGCTCGCCGTCATGCGCGGCCACAAAGACCTGAATCTGCGCACCATCTTGATTCATAACTTTGGCGACGCGATCTCCAACATTGCCATCATCGCCGGCGCCATCGCCATTCATTACACAGGCCGCGCCTGGATTGACCCCATCCTCGGTCTCGCCATCGGCTTGCTCGTTCTCTGGTCCAGCATCGGCATCTTGCGCGCTTCCGCGCACATTCTTCTCGAAGGCCGTCCGCAAAATTTGCAAGTGGAAGAAGTCGCCCGCGCCATTCTCACCGTTCCTGGCGTCAAGGAAGTTCACGACGTCCACATCTGGTCGCTCGGCGGCGATCACAACGCGCTCAGTTGCCACGCGCGCATTCCCGATATGCACATGGACGAATGCGAACTCGTTCTCGTCGCCATCCGCCAAAAACTCCACGACTGCTTCGCCATTGATCACGTCACCATTCAACTCGAACGCGCCGGCCTCCCCGCCCATTCGGGCTACGTCATGCCGGAACCCGCGCAAAAATAATTCTTCTTTTCAGCCGCCGCTTACGGCAGGAACAATCGAAATTTCGCAACCTTCCGATATGCGGCTCGCAAGTCCGCCGGTGTAACGGACATTTTCGTCGCCAATAAAAATGTTTATGTGTTCGCGAACCTGCCCCTGCTCGGTCACGACGCGATCGCGAACTCCGGGATGGAGCGTCCACAACGCGGCCAACGCATCGCCCAGAGTGGCGGGCGCATGCTCCAGCACAACTTTGTCGCGCTCTCTTGTGAACTGGCGCAAAGCCCCCGGAATGTGAAACGTCACCGGCACAATTAATTCTTCTTTCTTGAGCGCGAAGTCTTGCCTGAGTGGGATTTCAATTTTTTCGATTTGGAGGAAGCCGGACGCGCGTCTTTTGCTCCGCTGGAAACGTGCCCGCCCGATTCGTCTTCTACAACGGCAGTGCGCACGCACACCACCGACGGCATGCCTTCCATAATCTTTTCCCAGGTTTTTCCTTCATCGCGCGAACCAAAAAGCTGCCCGCTGCGAGTCCCGAAATAAATTCCCAAGGGATCGAACGAATCCGTAGTCATCGCATCGCGCAAAACAGTTTCATAAGCGCCCTTTTGCGGCAGTCCGCGCATCAGCGGCTCCCATGACGCTCCGCAATTTCGCGTCCGGTAGACGCGCAACTTGCCGTCGCACGCGCAGCGAAATTCGTCCGACTCCACAGGCACGATATACACGCACTCCGGATTTCTCGGATGCACCACGATGGCAAAACCAAAATCCGACGGCACTCCATTCGCAATGTCTTTCCAGTTCTCGCCGCAATCGTCGGACCGATACAGTCCCCAGTGATTCTGCAGAAACAATCTCTCGGGATGCGCCGGATGCAACGCAATCTTGTGCACGCATTGCCCAAATTCCGGATATTTGTTCGGCATGAACATCACGCGTACGCCCTTATTTCGCGCCGTCCAAGTTTGTCCGCCGTCGTCCGTCCGGTAAACGCCTCCGGACGAAATCGCGATGTACATGCGCTGCTTGTCGCTCGGGTCGAGCACAACTGTGTGCAGCGCCAGCCCGCCGTTGCCCGGCAGCCATCTCGGCCGGTGCGGATGATCGAAAAGCCCGCGCACGAGCGACCACCTCTCTCCAGCGTCGCGGCTCTCAAAAAGCGCCGCCGGCTCCACGCCGCAATACATCACATCCGGTTCCTCCGGCCGGCCAAGCGTGATCTGCCAGATATTTTTCAGCGAAACGCCCGCGTCCGCCGGAAATCGCACCGGCGCTTCCTGCGGATTCGTCCAACTTTTTCCAAAATCGTCGCTGAAGCGCAGCAGCGTTCCCCAATAATTCTGCGTCGAGGCCCAAACTCTGTGCCGGCCCGCGCGCCCGTCATACGCCATGGCGTAAACGCTGTGTCCGTGAAAATACGGTCCGCCCACTTCCCAGCGATTGCGCTTTTCGTTCGAGCGCAGAATAAACGCGCCCTTCGTCGTTCCCACGAGCAGGATAAAATCTCCTTTGCGCACCCGCGCATGCTTCACGCTGTGCAGCATCGTGATTCTGGGCGGCGCATTGCGATCGACATTCGGATCCGCGCCAACCATGGAAGACGACTGCACCGCTTCCAGTGCCGCTTGAATTTCCCCGGCGCGCTGATACCGCTGCTCCGGCTCTTTGACCAAGCAGCGCTGAATGATCGCCCACAGCCCGGGCGGCACCGGTGGCCCGAGTGGAGTCGGAATCTCGCGCAGGATCGCCGACGTAACTTCAAATCCCGTGCGTCCCGCAAAAGGCAACTTCCCCGAAGCCGCTTCGTACAGCACCACGCCAAGCGCCCACAAGTCGCCGCGATAGTCCGCCGCTAGCCCGCTCAAAATTTCCGGCGCCAAATAAGGCAGAGTGCCGCTGATTCCGGCTACGTCCTCCACCGTTGCAAATGATTCCGTGGAGACATTGAAAATTCCGCCGCCGACTCGCTTCGCCAATCCGAAATCCAGTATTTTTACTAACCCGTCGGGAGCAACGACAATGTTCGCCGTCTTCAAATCGCGATGAATCACGCCGCGGTCATGCGCACGCGCCAGCGCGCTGGCGATTTGCACGCCGTATCGCAGCACGGCTCCGGACTGCAACCCGCCCTCCCGGCAGCACAGGTCGCGCAGGGATTTTCCTTCGACCAGCTCCATCACAATGTAGAGCTCGCCGTCGGTTTCGCCGACGTCGTAGATCGTGCAGATATTCGGATGGGCCAGCGAAGAAGAGGCTCGCGCTTCATCGAGCAGATTCTGGCCCGTGGTCGCATCCAGGTTGGCGCTTTTCCGGACGACTTTCACCGCAACGTCGCGGTGCAGCACGTCGTCATGCGCGCGGAAAACAACCCCCATTCCCCCTTCGCCGATCTTCGCCACGATGCGGCAACGGCCAAGCACTTGGCCAATCACGAGTCGCTCCCTTCCCGCCTCATCCCATCCCGCTTCATGCTATGTCGCGCCTCGCAGCCCCGTCAACGAACGGAAGGTAAATTCCACTTCCGTCCTTTATGGGACGTTTGGTTAACCATAATCGCCCCATATACCCCGTGTTTTTTGTAAGTGTTGAAAACAAAGGAACTTTAGGTGGCTCTGTTGACATCCTCGCCGAGTGGAGCGATGCCTGAGACGGTAGAGGTTGTAGGTGAGTCCGAGAAGGAGGGCTTGTCGGACTTGCCTGACCAGGCGACGACCGGGAGCGCGTGCCGACAGCTTGCGTTTTACCACCGAGAAGACGGTTTCTACCTTCGCCCGTGGTCCGTACGGTTTCTGCGGAAAATTGCGATACATCTGCCCGCGCAACGTTCCTTGCGGAACACCCCGACGGGGTTGTGCAGGAATAATACTTTGCGCCCGATGCGCGCGAACAATATGGGCACGGCCGACCAGGGATTAAATGATGTGAAAGCTTAGCGGTTGGGGTCGCCAAGGTTGGTGCGGGGGCCGCGGCGCTTGTTCTTGGACAATTCGCCTTCCTGGCGTTCGTATTCGGCGAGTTCTTCTTCGGTATAGGAGGAGTAGGCGTCGCGTGAGGCGAACATGGAGTTGGTTCGGCCGGCTTCCTTTTTCTTTTTGCGGAGGCCGCCAAATTCGTGGCGGACCTGACGAAGCGCGACGTCAATCGCTTTGACCTCGACGAGCAGGTCGCTGACTTTTTCCAGAAAATCGTGAAGGTGATAGGGGCGAACGACGTAAGGCAGGCGGTTGGCTTCCAGCGCGTGGACGTATTGGCTACCGGTCATGGAAGGGACAAGGTAGAGGACGCGGAGGCGGCCGCCGTCTTCGGGAGCGACGGCGGAGAGATCGCGAAGGATGGCGAAAATGGGGCCTTCGATGGGGACTTGGGAAACGTTGGCGATAACGAGGGACCATTCGGCTGTTTTTAGTTCGCTGAGGAGAAGCTTCACATCGGGGATAACGCGGACGCGCCAGCCTTCGGCGTCCAGAATTTGGCGAAGGGCAGAGGAGCCGGCAGGGTCATTGTCGAGCACAAGAATGCTGACTTGCCGCGGGTGTGCCGGTAGGGGAGGGGTCGCCATTTTGAGAGTATAGCCTGCGGGGGAGCGGACAGGGCAGGAAAGGGCCTGGAGGGCCGCGTAAAGGGCACTGTACCTCTCGATAGTACTTTTTGCGATGTCTATTGGCCGACGACGAGGTCGGAGCCGAGACGGATTTTCTTGAGGCCGCTGGCATCCCAGAAGATGCGATAAATGACGGACTTGCCCGCAGAGTCGTGGCTTGTGAAGAAAATTTGGAGGCCATCGCGGGACCATTCGGCGCCGGATGGTAGGAGATTGGAAATGTTGAGCGCGACGCGCCGCTTGGAACGAATTTCGTAAAGGAAAAGGTCTGAGCCAAAGCTCGTTTTTGGATCTCTGGGTGAACCGGCCGGTGGTTTGAGGAGGGCGCCCGAAACGAGTAACAAATCCGCATTGGCCGGGCTGACCCGAATGGAGGATGCGATGCTCGCGTCAAAATCCGGGCCGCATAGATCCCTGGCTGAAATCACCTGAGATGTACCGCCATCCTCGGTAATCCAAAAAAAGGAGTCGGAATTTGCGCCGAGAAGGAAGCGCGCGTCCGACCAACCGTCAAGAATTGTGATGGGCGTAGTGGAAAGTTGAACAGGCTGGGCCGAGGGAGCTGGAGGGGTTGTCCAGATGTGCCAAATAGAAGCGTCGGACTTGAGGAAAGCAATCTTGGAGTCATCGGGCGACCAGAAGGGCTGGTTGATGAGGCCGCTAGCGAGTTCGGTGGTTTTTCCGGTTGTGGAATCGTAGAGCTTAAGGCCGTGGATGGGGCCATTTTCCTCGGTGACGAAGAGCAATCGCTTACCGTCGTGGGAAAGGGAGAGTTGGGAGCCTTTGGGGGCGACAGGTTTAGGAATGTCGTTGCGGGCGAGCATGACTTTGCCGGCGGGATCGACATAGGCAACGGCGACCGGCGCCTTGAAATTGGTGACGGTGGGCGGAGTGGGCTTCTTTTTTTCGGGATCGTCGTCATCGAGATTTTTCTGTTTGAACTCGGGGAACTGGTCGGGCGCGACTTTGGCGCAACCTTTGAGTAAGCCGATCTGTGCGTGGTCGATGGAGATGCGGAACGTATATTTCGTATCGGACGTGCCGTCGGTGCAGGCTTCGCGGGAAAGGTGGACGGCGACCGCGGCGAAGGTCTGCGAATCTTTGGCGTGGTAGGTCCAGGCTGTGCCGGTAGTTTCCTGTTCGACGTCGCCGGCGGGTTCGAGGGGGATGGGTGGATAGCCGGCGCGTTCGAGGCGTTCCGGACCCTTCATGCCGAGCCGCAGATTCCAGATTGGGTCGGTTCCTTGCGCGATGAGAAGAATCGGATAGTGACGCGACTGGGAAACAGGGGGACCGACGGGAGGTTTCGCCTGCGGAGGCTTGGGTTGCGGAGTCTGCGCGCGCGCGGCGGGAGCGACGGCGAGGAAAAACAGCGAGGCGAAGGGCATTACGAGGGAGGCTGGGAATTTCGGCTTCATTCACGCTCCAGGATTCGGCAGAGAAAAAGCTTAAGCCGGAAGGAGAAGGGAGTAAAGGAAGAGGTTTTTCGTTAGGAGCGAGAAGCCAAACAGACCACGGGAGATAGCCTGGTTGTGAAGGAAAGAGAGAGGGCAAAGAAAAAGCGAAATTGTGCTTGACAGGGCGAATGAAAAGCGAAATACTGCGGGCGATCTTCGAGGTGGGCTATGGCTCCGGCTTTCTCCGCAGTACTCCCCGCTCCAACCCCTGCGCTGTCTCTCTTTCCTGAATGCCCTGAACATAGCCCAAACAATGGGGCCCCAAAGCTTGCCCAGCTTTGCGAAGGCCCGCGTGGTGAATCGGACGAGCGTGGTTCTGCGGATTGCCCTCCGCAGGAACCCAGTGCGCAGGAGCGACCACTCCCTACGCCCGAAGCGGCTCGTGCGAACGCCACGAAGCTGGTCGGCATCGCCCGCCTCGCTGCATCATCTCCGCCGGCGGATTCGCGGCGAGCGTCTCCCCAAAGGCCGGAATATTTTGTGCTGCCGGTGCGGTCCATTTTGAACCGGTGCGATTCGAACCGCGTACCGTTCGAATGGACGATCAATCCGTACCGCGGCTGCGAGTTCGGGTGCAAATACTGCTACGCACGATATACGCACGAGTACATGGAATTGGACGCGACGGCGTTTGAAAAGCGGATTTATGTGAAGCAGGGCGCTGAGGCTTATTTGCCGCTGGAAATTGCGCGGAAGTATTCGTACGAGTCGGCAGCTTCGGGCGGAGTGGCGCCGGAGCACATTGCGATTGGGACGGCGACGGACCCGTACCAGCCGGCCGAGCGGGAATATGGTGTGACGCGGGCGTGCCTGGAAGAGCTGGTGAAGCGCGAGGGGTTGAGCATCTCCATTACGACGAAGTCAAACCAAATTTTGCGGGATTTGGATTTGCTGCGAAGGATTGCGGAGAAGTCGGCGCTATTTGTGAATATGACGGTGACGACGGCGCGGAGCCGGCTGGCGCGATTGCTCGAACCGCGGGCGCCGCTGCCTGCGGTGCGGCTGGCGACGGTAAAGCAGTTGCGCGAGGCGGGAATTTCGGCGGGCGTGTTCGCGTCACCGCTTTTGCCGGGAATTACGGATCGAGAAGGGGATTTGGAAGCAGTTGCGGAAGCGGCACATGAAGCGGGTGCGCAGTGGTTTGTTTCCGGTGTGCTGTTTTTGACGCCGTCCTCTTCGAAAGTGTTTATGCCGTTCTTGCAGGAGAAGTTTCCTCGGCTCGTAGAGAAGTATCGCCAGTGGTACACACGGAATACCTACGCTCCGGAGGACTATCGCAAAAAGATTGCGGAGCGCGTGGCGCGATTGCGGCAGAAATACGGATTCAATGTACGGCCGTGGGATGAGATGAAGAGGCCAGTGCTGCCTGTGGCGCAGTTGAGTTTGGATTTGAGCGGGGGCTAGGGAAGGATGATGCGCGGTTCTTCGCGCTTGAGTTCTTCGGCTTGGGGGAATTGGCGGCGAAGGAATTCGATGAAGCGGCGAGAGCGGGAACGGCCGTTGCTGCGCAAGAGACCCGTGCGAAACAGGAAAATGACGACGTGGAAGATGTCTTGCGTTTTGAGCGTTTCCAGAGTGCCGGCGGCGGCTTGTTTTTGCTTCAGATCGTCGAGAAGCGCTTTGAGTGAATTGTAGATTTCCCGTTGGACGGGAATGTCTGGCACCCTTTCGTAATAGATCCCTGAGATAAGAGTTTTATACGACTCCGCGAGGGCGCGCAAGGCAGCGAGGACGTCGGGGTCAGTCGCGGACGGTTGCGCCATGCAGGACTTTGCGATGGTGAAAGCAAGCGCGGCCATTAAGGGCTGATGCGTGTGCAGCGTACTGGGTGGAAGGCGCACTTCGAGGAATGGAGTATCGCCGGGGATGGCGCGCTTGTGCTGGTCTTCGTAACGATGCGCGGTGGCGAGATAGGCGCAGTCCACGGGACAATCGATGGTGACTTCGCGCTCGGTGCCGCAACACACCGCGCAGATTTTTTCGCCCTTTGCCGGGCAAAAACGGTCGGCCTTTCTTTTTTCACAAATAGGACAAGACAAAAGATTCCCCTGTGCGAGCCGGTGGGAAGAATACCGTGCGCCCGACCAAATACAAAATGAGGATTGGCTATCAGGCCGTAATGACTTTGTTGTGAAAGCGGCGCGCGGCGATGATCAAGAGAACCGCGCCGATGATGCATAGCGCCAAGCCGTCTTTCCAAAGGTGGGTGATATCAGCGCCGCGAAGAATGATGCCGCGGGTGATGTTGATGTAGTAGGTCGCAGGAATTAGATAGCTGAGCGGATACAAAAGAGTGGGAATCGTTTCGCGGGGAAAAATGTACCCAGAGAAGAAAACGCTGGGGAGGATGGGGAGAAACGCCAACTGCATTGCTTCCGCCTGGGAGGCAGCTTTGCTGGAGATGAGGATTCCCAGCGAGAGTGCGGCGAACAGATAAGGCAAAGAAAGAAGTGCGAGCAGGAAAACATTTCCGTGGATGGGCACACGGAATACGAAACGCATAAATGTCAGGATGAGGCAAAGTTCGAAAAAGCCGATGAAGAGATAGGGCAAAAGTTTGCCGAGAAGCAAGCCAAAGGGGCGAACGGGAGTTACGAAGAGCTGCTCGAGAGTGCCGCGCTCCTTTTCGCGGACGATGGAAAACGCGGTGAGGAATGTGGTGACGTTGAGCAACATAATGGCGGTGAGACCCGGAAGGAAGAAATTCGGCGAACGGGAATCGGGATTGAAGAGAAGCTTCGGCCGCATGTCGACGGCGAACGAGGAGCGGTCCTGCAGAACTCGACGGAGCGACTCGTCCAGACCGATGGCGTTGCTCACGTTTATCGCCTGCCCGGCGACGGAAGAATCCGAGCCATCGATAAGTATGAGAACTTGGGCGCTCATTTGATGCAGGAGGCGGTCGGAATAGTCGACGGGGATCTTGATGCCGACGCGCGCTTTCCCGGCAATGATCATGTCGTTGAGATCGTGGTCGTTTTCGACGTACTTGATGAGATGAAACGTATCAGAGTTTTTGAAGCGATCGAGGAGTTCGCGGCTTTCGCGTCGGCCGTCGGCATTGTAAACGACGGTGTTGATCTGGCGGATGTTGGTGTCAATTGCGAAGCCGAGGAGAAACATCTGGAGCAGTGGCATGGTCAACGAAAAGAAAAGCGTGCCCGCGTCACGGCGGACGTGAAGGGCTTCCTTGTAGAAAACGGCGCCAACACCGCGAAAGATGTCACGCACGGCTGGCCTCCAGTTCTGCTTGATGCTTATAAGTGAGTTCCACGAAGACGTCTTCCAGGCTTGGTGCCAGCGGGCGAATTTCAGCCACGGCAATGCCGCGCTGCAAGAGCATGTCGCGAAGGTTATCGAGGTTGAGGGCGTCCTCAACGAGTGCGTGGATGGATTGTCCAAAAATGGTGGCGCTGCGGACGCCCGATAGTTCGCGAACGGAACGCAGCGCCCGCGTCACTTCCGGTGTCGTTATTTCCACGCGCAAGGTGCCGGGGGGTTGCACATCGGGCAGTTCGCGGAGCGAATTGGGCGTGCCGTCGGCGATGAGCTTCCCGTAATAAATGTAGGCGACGTGGCTGCAACGTTCGGCTTCATCCATGTAGTGAGTGGTGACGAAGAAAGTGATTCCATGACCGGAGAGCTCGAAGAGAAGATCCCACAACTGGCGGCGAGCAACGGGATCGATGCCGGCCGTGGGCTCATCGAGAAAAAGAAGCTTCGGTTCATGAAGCATGGCGCAGCCGAGGGCTAGGCGCTGCTTCCAGCCGCCGGAAAGTTTTCCGGCAAGGCGCGTTGTGTACGGGCCAAGCCCATTGAGCTGAACAATCTCGTCCATGCGGCGTTTTAGTTTGTCTGGCGGCAGACTGTAAATGCGGCCGTAAAACGTAAGATTTTCGAGAACGGTCAAGTCGTTGTAGAGACTGAAGTTTTGCGACATGTAGCCGATACGCTCGCGAACTTCTTCGGCTCCGGTACGGACGTCAATCCCTTCGACGAAGGCGCTTCCGCCGGAGAGCGGAAGGAGGCCCGTCAGCATTTTGATGACGGTGGTCTTGCCGCTCCCGTTTGGGCCGAGGAACCCGAAGATTTCGCCTTTCTCGACGCGGAAACCAACGCCGTTCACGGCAGTGAACGTGCCAAACTTGCGGACGAGGTTGTCTGCAACGATGGCGGCTCCGTCGGGAGATGCGGAAGCGTGGGTCATGGCAGAAGCTTTACGTCGGCCGCCATTCCCGGAAGGACGCGGTGAGAAGGGTCGTCTATGCGGACTTTCACGCCGAAAACCTGGTGAACGCGTTCCTCGCGGGTTTGGACGTTACGCGGAAGAAATTCGGCCTGCTGATTGATTTGCTCGACCACGCCGTTGAAGGTTTCTTTCTGAAATGGGTCGATGCGAATTTGAGCTCTTTGGCCAACCTTGACTTTATATAGCTCAGTCTCCGGGACATAAATGCGAACGTAAATTTGATCGCTTTCGAGAAGCGTCGCGATGGGAGTGTTGGGTGCGATTAAATCGCCCGGACGGACGTCGAGGACTTCCACAACGGCTTCGCTGGGAGCGAGGACCTGGCGTTCGCGGTAGCGCGCTTCTTCGTAAGCAAGTTCGGCGTTTGCCGCCGCCACATCTTCGCGGCGATTGCCGCGTTGAAACTTTTCAAGAGTTGCCTGCGCTTGCCGATATTTCGCTTCGGACATGGCGATTTCTTCCGGACGGAAGCCGCGTTGCAATTCGTCCAGCTTATGCCGGGCATTTTCTTTTCCGGCCAGCGCCATTCTCCAGTTGGCTTCGGCGGTGTCGCGCTGCTGCTTGGAAACTAGATCTTTTTGGGCGAGCGCGTCGTAACGTTGAAAATCGAGATGGGAGCGCGTCTCGTCGGCCGTAGCGCGATCGAGATCGGCTTGCGCGGCAGCGATGTCTTCCTTGCGATAGCCTTTCAGGTGCATCTCGTAATCGGCTTTTGCCTGAGCTGCTGCGGCTTGCGCTTCCTGAATTTCTTCGGGGCGAAAGCCGCGCTGAGACTTCTGCGCGTTGGCACGAGCCTGTTGAAGCGATGCTTCGAGCTCCTTCTCGTCAAAAGTGATCAGGGTTTGTCCAGTCTTGACGCGATCGCCTTCCCGCACGAGAACCTGCAAAATGCGGCCGCCAACTTTTGAGCCGACGCGGATGTTACGCGCTTCGACGGTGCCGGAGCCCTGCAGGCTTGCGTCCTTGCGGAACCAGCCGGCATATACGCCGGTAACTGCGACGGCCGCGATCGCCATCAGAACGACAATGAAAATTCTGAGTTTCATTTCCGTTCGCTTCCCGCGCTGTTTTCACGCGCGGAATTGGCAGCGGACTTTCTCGGTTCGAGTCCGCTCCACAACATGGAGAGGGCCGTGCGAATGCGGTCTTTCAAGGTGGCGTCGCCCGCGACGGACCACATCAGCAGAGTTCCGAAAATGGTCTGCCGGAACACATGAGCAATTTCCGCCGCAGGCAAATCGCTGCGAATCTCTCCTCGCTCCTGCCCAAGCTCGACCATTTGCGTGTGAAGCTGATGCGCGCGCACTTGTTTGCGCACCATGACTTCACGAACCTCAGTCGAAGAAAGGTAGCCCTGCAGGAGAGCGCGAATCATGCCGGGATTGCGAAGCGGTTCTTCGGTCATGCGCGTGGTGAGAGTCTCCAGAAAGTCGCGAAAAGGTCGAGGCGAAGCGCGGAGGCCGGTCACGGCTTCCTCGAGCTTTCCGAGCTGCATATCGGAGAAAGCAAGAAGGATGTGGTCCTTGCTCGGGAAATAGTTAAAGAAAGTGCCTTTGCCGACGTCGGCAGCTTCGGTGATGTCTTCCACGGTTGTTTCCGCAAAACCTTTCTGCGCGAAGAGGCGCAAGGCGGAGCGGAAGAGGCGCTCGCGGATTTCGGCGCTACGACGTTCACGACGTGAAGGAGGAAGGGAATCGGGCAAAGGAGTTTGGTGAAGAGAGGTCATCTGTGCCCTGTAGTCATAAATGACCATAGGTCATTTATGCGAAAATGTCAATCCGTCAAAACAGAAAGCCCCTTGGGATATCCAAGGGGCTCCAAGTAACACAAAAATGGAAATCGTTATTTACTTAAGGGAGTCCGGATCCGACAGGTTCTTGGGCGACTTTTGGTTCACGTAGGCCACCATCTTTTGAGCTGAGGGGGGCACAGCAACAGCTCCCTTGAAGATGATGTCCTTGGCGTCGAGTTTCTTGTTGTAGAGTTTTTCGTTGGCACCGTTATCGGGGCGAACGGTCGAGCCGGCGAGGGAGATGCCGGCGAAGAGACCGCGGGCGCGGGAATAGGTAAGAACTTCAGCGCGCAGGGTAACGTCCGTAGATGCTTCCGCATTGCGGCCCTTCGGCCCTGCGGCCGCGGAAGCGTCCGCGCCGAGCTTCACTTTGCTGTTTAGAATCGCACGCGCGCCGCGCGGATTCATCACAAGAAGAACGAAGTCGGTGGCCTGGCCGCCGATCTGGAAGCCCACACTAGCTCCTTCAAGCGCCATCATCGTCGGTGCACTCCAAGGGCCCGTAAAGTGTTCGCCGGTGCGGCAGATCATGGCTCCTCGCCCGCCGCTGACACCAACAATGAATGCGCCTTTAATCACGGAAGGATAAACGATGATGCATTCAGCCTTGTCGATTAGGTCTTGAGGGATGTCATCGGGAATGTCCATGATTTCTTTCAGGACCAAACCGCAATTCTCGAGACGGTCGGTTTCATTTTTGTCATCCTTGGCGGCGAGCGGTGCAGCAGCTACAACGAAGGCCGCCAAGAGTGCTGCGAATTTCTTCATGTTCGTCTCCTTGGTACGTTCTGCCGAGGGTTGATGGAGCAATGGCCGGGCGCTTCGAACCTTCGAATCCAGTCTCCGCCGAGGAGCGCCGCAGTACTGGCGCCTGTCTGGAGGAAGTGTTCTGTAACGTATGGACTATACTTGTGCTGCGTAAAATTTTCCAGCGGGAGGCATAGGGCGTGGCGCGGAATCGGGATTGGAAATGGATTGCGAGTTTCGCGTTCGCGATGATGGCGTTGGCGGCTCTTGGGCAGCCCGCCGTTGGACAAAAGCACACCAAACAGCCGAATTGCTGCGGACACGCACAGAAAAGCGCTCCATTTGTGTTGGAAAGCGTCGAGGAAGAGAAAAAGAAGTTTGGCGCGCGCGTGGAAAGCATACTGAGCGGGGAACAGACTGCAAAGGGCGAGTGGGGAATTCTGATTGTGGATGAGAAGAGTGGAAAGGTTTTATTCGATCAGAATGCAGATCGGTACTTCGTGCCTGCTTCGAACATGAAGTTGTTTACGACTGCGTTTGCGCTCGCGACGCTCGGGCCGGAGTACCGGTTTCGAACGACGCTCGAAGCACAAAACGCGGTTTCGCCCGAAGCGAAGATAGAAGGTCCTGTTTACTTAGTGGGGCGAGGCGACCCAAACCTTTCGAATCGCAAGTTTCCGTTTGATGGGAAAGAAGAGTTTGACGGAACGCCGGAGAAAGTCATTGCGGAGCTTGCGGATCAACTGGTTGCAGCGGGCGTGAAACAGATTGCCGGAGACATTGTCGGCGACGATTCGTATTTTCCACGCGAGCGTTATCCCAGCGGCTGGGAAATTGACGACATGGTGTGGGAGTACGGCGCGGCAGTGTCGGCGATCATCGTGGATGACAACACGGTGGCTTTGACGTTGACGCCCGCGGAAGAGGCGGGACCAGCGGTGCAGGCCGAGGTTGCCCCGCTGACCACGGATTTTCGTGTAAACAATCTAGCGACGACTTCGGCGGCGGGAGTGAAACCGGAGCTTACTCTGAAGCGGGAGCCGGGCGCGAATTTGGTGACGGTATTGGGAACACTTCCGGCGAAGAGCAAGCCGCGCAAGCTTGTGCTGGCAGTGCAGGAGCCAGCGTTGCACGGGGCGGCGATGTTGAAGCGAACTCTCGAGGAACGAGGAATTAAAGTTGAAGGAGTAGCGCGCACGCAGTCGGGCGCTGTGGAAGGGAAGGATTCGCAGGCAACAATTGTGCTTGCGACGCACAATTCTGTGCCGCTTGCGGATGAGGTGAAGCTGCTAAACAAGATTAGTCAGAATCTACATACGGAAAGTCTGTTGCGGACTGGGGCCAAGGAGGCGTGTCCGCATACAAAGTCCGACAGCGAACCGCGAGATTGTTCGGCATTAACAAGCGAGGATTACGCGGCGATCGCCGCCAAATTTTATGCGGACGCAGGTATTGCGCAGGGCGATGTAGTGCAGTCGGACGGTTCGGGGCTTTCGCGGCATGATTTGGCGACGCCGCGCGCGTTTGTGATGCTGCTGGAATACGCCACAAAGCAAAAATGGTTTCCCGCGTTTTATGATTCGCTTCCGGTGGCAGGGCTGGATGGGACTCTCGAGGATCGCTTGAAGAATTCCAGCGCGACGATGCGGATTCATGCAAAGTCCGGTTCGCTCGAGCATGTGCGCACGCGCTCGGGCTATGCGGAACTGCCGAATGGGCGGCGGCTGATTTTTTCGTTCATGAGCAACAATATGGGCAGCAAAGGGCATGAAGCGACGGATGCTCTGGACGCGCTGAGCGCGGCGATGGTCGAGGAATTTGGAGGAGAGCCAACGGGTTGCTGCAAGCGCAAGGAATAATGTGAGCGAAGGGAAGATCGAGAAAATCATCACGGTGTTTGGGAGCTCGCGGCCGCGTGAAGGCGATGCGGATTATGCGGAAGCGCGTTCCTTGGGTTCCGCACTTGCGCGAGCGGGATTTGCGGTTTGCAGCGGCGGATATGGCGGCGTGATGGAAGCGATTTCGCGCGGCGCGAAAGAAGCAGGAGGAAAGACGTACGGTGTGACCGCGGAATTTTTCAAGCCGAAGGCGAATGCGTGGATTGACGTGGAAGTGCGGATGAAGACGTGGCAAGAACGTCTGTTCGAATTGATCCGGCTCGCGGACGGATTTGTCGCGTGCAAAGGCGGGACGGGAACGCTTGTGGAGCTTGCCGTCGTTTGGGAGATGCTCAACAAGTCCGTGATTGAAGGAAAACCGTGTGCCGTTCTTGGGGATTTTTGGACGCCGGTGCTGGACCGCGTGCGTGAAGTTGAGCTGGGGCATCCGGCGCCGTGGGGTGAAGCAAACGGACGACTTGTGCACGTCGCTGCATCTCATGCCGATGCGGTTTCGCATTTGGTTTCGAAACTCGGAAAATAATCTTATGTCGCGGCCTGCTGAGGAGATTCTGGAATTTGACAAGCTGCGCGAATTGCTGCGCGGGCGCTCGACGAGTGCGCCCGGGAAGAGGGCATTGGACGCGCTGAAATTTTCGCAGGACCGCGAGAGGCTTGAACGGGGATTTGCATTGATTCGCGAGGCGCGGGAATGGGTGCGGGCAGGAAAAGAGTTGGGATTTGGAGCGCTTTCCGATCCGGAGGGCTGGCTCACGAAACTCGAAGGGCCGGGAACCGTATTGGAAGCGGGAGAATTTCTGGACGCAGCGTCTCTTTTAGAGACAGCGTCGTGGCTGCGTCAACAATTTCGGGAAGAGGACGAGAAATTTCCGCTGCTCGCGGCACGCGCCGAGTCAGTGATTGATTTTCGTGATGTGCTGGGACTGATCAGGCGAGCGATTTTGCCGAGTGGCGAGATCAGCGATGATGCGTCGCCGGAGCTACGCAAAATACGCGCAAATATTTGGCAGACGCGCGATTCGATTCAGAAATCGCTGAAACAGATTTTGCGCGCGCGGAATGCAGAAGCAGGCGAGGACTACGTCACGCTGCGGAATGATCGTTTTGTGATTCCCGTGCGATCGGAACACCGCCGCGGCGTTCAGGGGATTGTTCATGGCGCGAGCGGTACGGGCCAGACGGCGTTTGTCGAGCCCTTCGAAACGGTCGAGGCCAACAATCAACTGGTGCAGTATGCGGAAGAGGAAGCGACGGAGATTTTCCGGATTTTACGCGGGCTGACGGAACGATTGCGGATGGTGCGTGGGCCGCTCGTTTCAGCTGTGGATACGATTGCAGAGCTGGACAGTACGTTCGCGCGAGCGCGTTTTGCTCGGGATTTTGATGCCGCGATTCCAGAATTTGCTCAAGAAGCCGAGTTGAGTTTCGTTGCGCTGCGGCATCCGGTGCTCGAAGACAAATTACGAAAAGAGAACCGGCCGATTGTGCCGATGACGCTAGGGTTGGGCGGGGATCAAAAATTGTTGGTTATCAGCGGGCCGAATACGGGTGGGAAAACGGTCGCGCTAAAATCCACGGGAATGGCGGCGCTGTCCGCGCAGTCGGGGATTCCGGTAGCAGCGCAACGCGCCGTGCTGCCGATGTTTGATCGCGTGCTCCTGGACATCGGCGACGAGCAGTCGATTGCGGCGGACCTTTCCACGTTTTCTTCCCATATGCTTAATTTGAAATCTATTCTGGCGCTAGCAACGCAGAACTCGCTCGTGCTTGTGGACGAAATGGGAACGGGAACGGCGCCGGAGGAAGGTGCGGCACTGGCGGTGGCACTGCTGGACGAATTTCGAACGAAGAATTGTTTTGTGCTGGCGACGACGCACCACGACCGGTTGAAGACGTACGCGGCCAGTTCGCCGGGTGTGGTAAACGCTGCAGTGGAATTTGACGAAGTGAATTTGCGGCCGACGTACCGTCTGGCGGTTGGCGTGCCGGGCGGATCGAGCGGGATTGCCATCGCGCAGCGACTGGGATTGACGCCGCGAATCATTGAGCGCGCGCGCGAGTTGATGGCGCCGGAAGCACTTGAAGCGGCGGACTTGATTGCGTACCTGCATCGCACGCGTGATGAGTTGGACCGTATGCAGGCACAGATGACGCAGGAACGGCACGCACTGGAGGAAGAACGCAAGAAGCTGCGCACGGAATGGATCGAACGGCAGCAAAAGCGAATAAAAGAACTGGAAGGGCAGTTTGCTGAACTGCAGAAGCGCTTTGAGCAGGACGTAGCGAGCGTGGTGGAAGCGGTGAAGGATCGCGAGCTGCGAGCACAATTGGAGAAAAGCTCTCGCCGAAGAGTGCAGGATGTTCGAAGTGGCGCGAAAGAGGATTTGAACGCTGCGATTGTGCAGACGATTTCAGAATCGCAAGCGGATTTGGGCGTAACGAATACACAGCTTCAGCCGGTTGCGGCTGCGAGTTTGCAGGCGGGTGCGAAGATTCGCGTGCGTGGGTTTGCCAAGCCGCTCATTTTCAGGCGGCTGGATGGAAATTCGGCGGAAGTGGAAGCCGGACCACTGCGCCTGAAGGTCGCACTCGATGAGATTACAGGGATTGAGACGCAGGCCGGGGGAAAAGCGCCGGCGCCGGTACGCCAGTCCGGGGTTACTGTGACCACCGCGATTCCGGAATCGTCGGCCGCCAGCGAAATCAATGTTATCGGTATGACCGTGGAACAAGCGACTGAACTGGTCGATAAATTTCTGGACGATGCGGCACTCGCCCATTTGCCGCAGGTGCGCATTATTCACGGGCATGGCACCGGCGCTTTGCGCAAGGGGCTTGCAGAATATTTGAAGACCCAGCCGCTTGTGGCGCGAGCTTCTTTCGAAACCGAGGAACACGGCGGCAAGGCCGTTACTGTCGTAGAATTGCGAAATTAGCATGGCGGAAGCGGGATCATTCGCGGATAGAGTCAAGCAGCAGGCCGACATTGTGCGCGTTGTCGGCGATTACGTGCGTCTGAAGAAAAGCGGCGCGAATTTCACGGGGCTGTGTCCGTTTCACGCGGAAAAATCGCCTTCATTCGCCGTTCACCCAACCAAGCAGATTTATCACTGCTTCGGCTGCGGCGTGGGCGGCGACGTTTTCAAGTTCGTGATGGAGATGGAGAAGTGCGCGTTTCCCGAAGCGATCCGGATTGTCGCGGAAAAGTGCGGCATCGCAATACCGAAACCCAAAGAACGCTCGCCGGAAGAGCGAAAAGAGAATCAGCAGCGATCTGTGCTCGTGGAGATGCACCGCGAGGCGCAGTCGTACTTCGTCAAGCAACTGGATGGGACGCTCGAAGGGAAGGCCGCGCGCGCTTATCTCGAAGATCGCGGCATGGACAAGGACGCCAGCGCGCGGTTTGGCATCGGCTATGCGCCGAGCGGCGGCGATTTGCTGCTGCGCCACCTGAAAATCAAATATCCGGAGAAGCTGCTCGTGGAGTCCGGCCTGATTTCGCGCGATCAAAGCGGCCGGCTGTTTGACCGGTTTCGGCGGCGCATCACGTTTCCCATCGCAAATGAATCGGCAAAGATTGTCGCGTTCGGCGCGCGAGCGCTTGGCGACGACCAGCCAAAATACTTGAACTCTCCCGAAACGCCGATCTATTCGAAGAGCAATGTGCTTTATCACCTGGATCGCGCGAAGGACGCCCTGCGGCGGCAGGATTTCGCGATTCTCGTGGAAGGCTACATGGACGCGATTGCCGTGGCGCGAGCGGGATTCAGCAATGTGGTGGCGAGCTGCGGTACGGCACTGGCGGAGTCCCAAATCAAATTGCTGGGCCGGTTCACGAAACGCGTGATCGTCAACTACGATCCGGATTTTGCGGGGCAGGCCGCGACAGAACGTTCACTTTCAGCTCTACTCGAACAGGATTTCGAAGTGCGCGTGCTTGCGCTGCCTGCTATCGGCGATAAGAAAGCTGACCCCGATCTTTTCATTCGCGAAAAGGGAGCCGATGCGTATCAAAAGCAACTTAAAGAAGCGCCGCCCTATGTGGACTATTTGATCGGCCGCGCGCGGCAGATGGACCTGACAACCGGCGAAGGGAAACTTCGCGCGGTTAATTTTCTGCTGCCATATGTGCAAAAAGTTCCGAATCGAATTTTGCGGTCGGAGTGGGCCACAAGAATCTCCCAGCAATTGCGGCTTGACGAGCCGGTGCTGCGCGCTGCGCTGAGTAAAGCTGCCTCCGAACGTCGTAGCGAAGTGAAGGCGCAGGTGGGACTTGTCAACAGTAATGCGAAAAAAGCGGAACGGCGCTTGATTCGTATGCTTGCGGATGCAGAAGGCTTCCGGCGCGAGCTGGCGCAACAATTGCAAAGCGGACAGCTCTATCACGGGCTCGAAACGGAAAAAATCTTTGCGGCGCTGATTGTGGCCAGCTTTTCCGGGGAAGCGGTGCAGGCGTCCGAGATCGGCGCCATGCTCGAAGAACGCGATCGCCGTGTGCTTTTTGAGATTCTCTTTGAGGAAGCACAGGAAGGTTCGTGGGAAGAGGCGCAAAGCTGCATCGAAGCCCTCTCCCGCAAGCAAGTCGAACGGGAACTAGCCGACGTGCAACGCGGAATTGAGGCCAATCCCACTGGTCCGGCCCTGCGGGAGCTTTTGACCCGCAAACAGGAGCTGATGCGTCGGCTTGCAGCCAGCGCGTAAAGGGCCACCAGGTTTCCCACAGAAATCCACAATTAAAATATTGACGGAATGAGACTTAGCCGTGTAACGTTAAAGGGTTTCGCGGGTAACGGAACTGCCCCTAACTGCATCTATATAAATGGAGTTAGCGACAGGGACCGGCCGCCGTGGCGCGATAACGGGCAGCGTACGGACAAGCGAAGAGCAGCGGGCGCAGCGCAAAGAGCTTCACACAAAAATCTTGAGTGAGCGGGGAACCTCCCCAAACGTGCGAGCGCGCGTCCGTCTGAACGTGTATCAAACTTGAGATTTGCCCCGTTTGTGCCTTTGTGTGCTTGCGAGGGCGCGCTCAAAGAGGCGTGCAAAAGAAAAAAAGAGAACGGTCTCTGATTGCGGGAGGAGTTTGTGGCGCAGCAGGTTTTGGAAGAAAAATACGAAGCGGTACGCGCGCTAATTGCGTTAGGCAAAGAGCGCGGTTATCTGCTTTACGACGAAGTGAACGATTCGCTTCCCGCGGAAGTGCATTCTTCGGAAGAAATCGACGATTTACTCACCACGTTTGAACGCAACGGTATCGAAATTTACGAAGACCAGGCTTCCGCGAAGGCGGCTCGTGCGGTAGAGCTTTCCGTGGAAGGTGCCGACCGCGACGCGCATGTGAAGGACGACGCGCACGCGGAAGAAAGCGGCGACCTGGATTTGACTCCAGGTTCGCTTGAGAAAACCAACGACCCAGTTCGCATGTACTTGCGCGAAATGGGTACCGTGCCTTTGCTGACGCGCGAAGGCGAAGTGGCCATCGCGAAGCGCATCGAGCGCGGCCAACTCGTCGTGATGAAATCCATCACGCGCTCGCCCATCGTGATCAAGGAACTGATCGCGGTCGGCGACGACTTGCGCAAGGGCGCGCGGTCCATCAAGGAAATCGTCCAGTTCGACGATGAAGAGCTGACCGAAGAGAAAATCGCCAACAAGACGAAGCAGACCCTGAAGCACATCGAAAAGATTGCCAAGCTGTACGACACGGCGTTAAAACAGGCCGTGAAGCTTGACAAGACGCCGAAAGCGAAGAAAAAGCCGTACATTCGCGCAAAGTGGGCCGTAGCGCGAACACGCGTGGAAATTTCGCTTGAAATTCGCGACATCGATTTCAATCCGTTCGAAAAGAAGCGGTTGATTGACAAGATGCGCGGCACGGTGGAGCGTTTGCAGTCCCTCGAACGCGAAGCAGGACGTCTGGAACGCCGCGTGGATATGGCCAAAGGCGACGTTGCCGCCGATGCGCGCAAGGAGTTGCGCACACGCCGCTCCGAACTGAAGGACATCGAAGAGGCCAGCGAAGTCGGCCTGACCGAGCTAAAGCGCACGCTGACGTTCATTCATCGTGGCGAAGCGGAAGCAGAGCAGGCGAAGAAGGAATTGATCGAAGCGAACCTTCGCTTGGTCGTTTCCATCGCGAAAAAATATACGAACCGCGGATTGCAGTTCCTCGACCTGATTCAGGAAGGCAACATCGGCTTGATGAAGGCCGTGGACAAGTTCGAATGGCGCCGCGGCTACAAATTCTCCACGTATGCGACGTGGTGGATTCGCCAGGCGATTACTCGCGCCATTGCAGATCAGGCCCGCACCATCCGCATTCCGGTGCACATGATCGAGACGATCAACAAGCTCGTGCGCACCAGCCGCCAGCTTGTTCAGGAACTCGGCCGCGAACCCACCAGCGAAGAGATCGCCAAGCGTATGGACATTCCGGTGTCCAAGGTGCGCAAGATTCTGAAGATTGCGCAGGAACCGATCTCGCTCGAAACTCCGATCGGGGAAGAGGAAGATTCGCATCTCGGCGACTTCATCGAAGACAAAGCCGTGGTTTCGCCGTCGGATGCGGTCATCAACCTGAACCTGAAGGAACAGACTTCGTCCGTTTTGAAAACCTTGACGCCGCGCGAGGAAAAAGTCATCAAGATGCGCTTTGGCCTCGACGACGGCAGCGAGCACACGCTGGAAGAAGTTGGCCAGTCGTTCGCCGTCACGCGTGAACGCATCCGGCAAATTGAAGCAAAGGCGCTGCGAAAGCTGCGGCATCCTTCGCGTTCTCGTAAGCTGCGAGCCTTCCTCGAAGGCCCGTCGCGCGATTACTTATAGAAAGCGCCAAGCAAAAATTGGAAAATGGAACGCCCCCAGCTACGCCAAGGGGGCGTTTCTATTTTCTGCTGACATGCAAAAGTTCGGTGCATACTTAGGGAATTGGAGACCGAAAAAGTATGAGGGCTGCGCAAAAGATTGCAGCGGTGGCGCTCGTGATTGGGTTGGGCACAACGATTTACGGAATTGTGCGCGCGGGCGAAGCGGCGTCCGCGGCAACCGCTAAAGCGAGAAAGGCGGCTGCAGGGCAAGTTGTAGACCAATCGGCGCTGGCTACAGCTCGTCAGCTCGCACAGGTGGCCGACACTCCGGAAGAGCAGGAGCTCGCCAAAGAAGCGCTGAGGCTGGGAGATTACGAACTCGACTTGGCGTTTGATATTGCTTTACGCAATGCGGACGCGCATCCGGTGGCGTTAAGCGCGGAGGCAAAGACAATTCAGGACCGGTTGCAACAAGCTCAGAAAGTGCAGCAGAGCTTGCAAGCAGAAGTCACACAACTCACTGTAGAAATTGCGAAGGCAACAGGAGACCGTAAGAATTCGCTCGATGACCAGCTGGACCTCGCAAAGTCTTCCCTCGATATTGCGACCAATGACGTAGAAGACGCGGCGGGCGACCTGGCTGATGCGGGAGGAAATCAACGCGGACGCCTTGCGCAGCTGAAGCAAACGCATGAAGATGCGGAGCACGCAAAAGAGACGGGGATAAAGTTCCCCGAAATTGTTCCTGAGCAACTCGGGTTGGTACATCGCTATCAACAATGGTCGGCCCTGCGCCAAAAGATGCAGCTTCTGCAGAAAGCAAAATCGGAGGCGGATACGGCTGCAACTGCCGCGATGATGCAGCACAACGAGCTTGCCGACCAGATTGAAAAAGAAAAACAGAACTCACCTGATCTCGCCGCGCATTCTTCGGCCGGTGCTAGTGCTGCGACGTCCGGAGGCGCCGCTGACGCGGCCGCACAGAGCGTGCGCAAAGCGCGAAGCCACGCAGAATCGAAGGCAGCACTTACCGTCACCAAGGCGATCGCCGACGATGTGTACAATCTTTCCAGTTTGGACAAACGCGGAAGCAACGAAAGAGAATTATCCGACCTTTACTCCCAATGGATGCGTCTGGTCTCCGCGCGGCAGAGCAATGTCGTGAAGCAAATGCTTATTGGCGTCGCCATTGTCCTTTCGCTTTTGCTAATCGCCATTTTCTTTAATTCCTGGATGGAAAAGTTGCTGGGAACTCTGAAATTGGACCGGCGCCAGGTGCAAACCTTGCGCGCGGTCACGCGAGTGACCCTGCAAGTGGTGGCTGTTCTCTTTGCGCTCTTGGTGATTTTTGGTCCGCCGAATCAGCTCGGCACTTTCCTCGGCCTAGCCGGCGCGGGGCTTACCGTCGCTTTGAAGGATTTTATCGTCGGTTTCATCGGCTGGTTCGTGTTGATGGGCAAGAACGGAATTCGTCTGGGCGATTGGGTGGAAATCAATGGCGTCACGGGCGAGGTCGCCGAGATCGGAATGTTCCACACGGTGTTGCTGGAAACTGGAAATTGGACGGATTCCGGTCATCCGACGGGCCGCCGCGTCACATTTACGAATAGCTATGCGATCGAAGGTCACTATTTTAATTTCTCGACTTCAGGCCAGTGGCTCTGGGATGAGTTGCAGGTCACGATTCCAGAGGGGCGCGATCCCTTTCCGCTCGTGGAGGCGATTCAGCAGAAGGTACTGGAAGCAACTCAAAACAGCACCGAGCAAGCGGAACGCGAATGGCAACGCGCAGCCGGTTCACGCGAAATGACTTCGATCAGCGCGGTGCCGGCGATCAACATGCGGCCCGCCCCGGCCGGCATCGAAGTCCAGGTGCGCTACGTTACGCGCGCGAACGAGCGCTATCAATTGCGTACGAAGCTCTATCAAACGCTGGTTGAGCTTTTAGGCAGCCGCGGCCCGAGAGTTCTGCCAAAAGAAAATCCCACCTGAGTTGGGTGCATTGAGAAACCAGCCTAAAGTTCCAGCCCGGCACACTTGTGGCTAGTGGCTTGCCGCTCTTTTGGCGAGATCCTGGCCTTCCAGGAGAATCGCCTGGAAGTCGGCGTCTGTTTTATTCGCATCCTGCATCAGCTGGAGGGCGCGGTGACTTATTTCCGTAACACGCGGATCCGAGCGGGCAACCTTACCATCGGAAGTCAGCGTTTCCATGTTGTTCAGAAGTTCTTTAGTTTCACGGAAGAGTTCGCGGCCATGCGAAACATAGTGCTCCTTCGCTGCAAAAAGTTTCTCTTCCCACGCACGGCGTCCGGGAAAATCAGCGTTCTGACCCTCAAGAACAAGCCGTGCAAGCTCCGCGCGGCCCATCGGAGCGAGACTATCCAGGAATTGTTCTGATCGAGCGATCAGTCGACGAGCGGAAGCCAGACGTTCTGCAGGAGAGGCGGCGGGGCTATCTAGCCGGGAGAGGTCGGCCTTACCCGCGGCACCTGACGGCATGTTCTCCTCCGTGAAAACTTTCGTTGACGGGGTGGCGGATTTGTCGCGTTCTTCTTTGGCCTTCCGCGACTGCCGCGCGACATCACCAAGCGATTGCTCCTGCTGATCCTGCGCGTTTGCGGACACTGCAAGAAGAGAAGTCAGCGCGAATGCGCAGAGGAATAGGCGTCGCATGAGGAACCTCCCGATAACTCTCCGGCGAGTCGGGCGCCGGGTAGGCGCCAAATGCCTTTGACGTTAAAGATGAGATTTGAGTGCGTTTCCGGCCATAGCGCTGTGGTACCAGCGTGACGCACTGAACAACATCGGCAACGAAGTTGCCCGCCGCTTGGGAGGCCCTCCTACAACGGCGGTTCAACCCGCAGCAAGTGGCGCGCGCGGAATGCGGAGAGCGTGCCGCCGACGTACAAAAGGGCGAGCAGCGAGAAGCCTGCAATCAGGGAGAATTTTTGCGAAACCCACCCGAGGGCGAAGGTCATGAGGATCTGCACGATCGTCGTCACGATCGCGATGGCCGATTGTGTGCGGCCCATAAAGTGGCGCGGAACGATAGCCATGAGCGCAGCTTGGCCTATGACGCCAGACAGGGCGCGGAAGAATCCGAAGAGCACTTGGAATAAGACGGCAGCCGCCAGGAATGCCAAAAACGGCATCGCAACGTGGCCGATCGCGAGTCCGGCAAGTGAGAGCCCGTAGAGCGTTAAGCGAAGGCGCTGTGGCAATTGACTGGCAAGGACACCGCCAAGAATGGCTCCTAAGCCCCAGCCACCCTCCAAGAAGCCGAACCCGTAAGGGCCGGATTTGAGCACTTCATTCGCGAGGGCGACTATCAACACGTTGGCGCTAACGATGCCGCCCATTAGGATCGAATGCGTGATGCCGAGCGCGCGGACCACCGGCTGCTTTTCCAGATAGGCGAACCCTTCTTTCAGATCCGAGTATACTGAAAGCGAAACTCCGGCTTCGGCAACTTCGGGAATCTCGCCAGTTTCGAGAGCAACTGCCGTTACGTCTGTCGCTTCAGAATATTCGCGCGGATATTTGGCAAGATGTTCTCGCGGAGAAACATAGCCGCGGCGCATCTGAAACAAGCACCAAGCGGAAACGAAATAGGTCAAACCGTCGATTCCGAGAATGCCGGCGATGCCCGCCCGGTCATAGATGAATCCGACAAACGCGCCCGCGAACAACATTCCTGTCTGCACACCGATAATCACCGCTGCATTCGCGCCCGTGTACTGGCTCTCCGGAATGACCTCCTGCACTAGGGAATTCACGTTGGACCAATACATCGCGGAGCCGATGCCGGTGACCAGCGTAACGGCGTAAAGATGCCAAAGCTGGAGATGGCCGCTCCACGCGATGTACGCTGTGCCGAGCACGGCGACACCGCGTACAAAATCCAAAATCACGCCGAGATAACGGCGGTCGAACCGGTCAATCAGCACGCCGCCGACAAACGGCACGAGCAGCCCAGGCGCCATTGCTACAATCACCTGCCAGCCGACCTTCACGGTAGAATGTGTGGCGGCGAAGATGTACCAACTGACGCCCGCGAAGTTCATTCCGCTCCCAAAGAGCGAGATAAACATGGCGAAAAAGAAATAGCGGAATCCTCGCTGCGCCCAGATGAGCGACCAGTCTGTGCGCATGGGTGCGGCCGTTGTGCTTGCGGAAGACATAAGGTGCGGGCATCTATTTTAGCGGGAAGAACCAAATCGTGGTGAGCATTCCGAGAATGCAGAACGGGCCGAATTGGCCGGGGCAGCGTGAATCATGGGAAACGAAGCGAACTGCGTTCTGAGAACCAACGGGAAAAAAGTGCAGGGCAAGGCGCTGCTCGAGACGAACGAGATCATCTTTCGCAGCGAGCCGCTGCGTCTCAAAATCCCCTTCGGCGAAATCAAATCAATCAAGGCGATCGATGGGGAGCTCCGAGTGCAGTCGCCCGACGGCGCAATCGTTTTTGAGATTGGGCCTTACGCCGAAAAATGGGCGCACAAGATCTTGCATCCGAAATCGCGGATAGAAAAACTTGGCATCAAGCCGGACGCGAAAGTGACCGTCATCGGAAAATTGGATCCGGAATTTGAAAGGGAACTTGAAGAAGTATCACCGGACTTCGCGCGCGGAGCCATCGCGCCTTACACGGAATGCATTTTTCTGATTGCCGACACGCAAAAGGGCCTGGCCCAGGCGGCGAACATAGCAAAAGTGATGAACGGTCCCGTCGCGCTCTGGATCGTCTATCCAAAAGGCCGCAAGGAGCTGAGCGAGAACGATGTTCTGGCGACGGGGCGAAAAGCCGGATTAAAAGACGTAAAAGTGGTTGGATTTTCGCCGACACACACTGCGTTGAAGTTTGTCATTCCTGTGGGCAAGCGATGAACGAGCGCTCCTTGCTCAAAATCGAATTCGCCCGCTGCATTCTTGTTTAGCCGCTGGAATTTCTTCAGGAAAAAAGAAGGCCCGAATCACCGGGCCTTCTTCTCCGCTTTTGTTTGTGAATTTGTTTAGAAGCTGAACCGCACGGCAAATTGAATAATGCGCGGATCGGCTGTCGTCAGAATCTGACCGAACGTGCCTCCCTGGTTGTCCAGGATGTTCGTGTCCGGATTGCCGAACTCAGCGTGGTTAAAGACGTTAAAGAATTCCGCTCGGAATTCCATCTTGAGCCGTTCCCGCGTCAGTGGCGTGGTCTTGCTGATCGCCAAGTCAAAGTTGACTCGACCCGGACCACGCAAGAAATTCCGCGGTAGCGTTCCATAGGTCGAAAGCGATGGATTCGCAACCACTTGCGCATCCGATGGAAAAATCGTTGCCCCCGGCGTGCAAGCGCCCTGATGGCTCGCGTCGCCGCACTGGCCGTTCGTGAAACTATCCGGATTGAAATAGTAGTTTCCGGTTGCCCCATCGAAAGTGCGCCCAGTGTGCGGATCAAACGTGTTCGTCGGTCCAACCACATTTGCGCGCGCGATCAAAGGATCGCCGAGCCCTGAAGGTCCTTCGGAGCCGTTGTCAAATGCGGATGGCAGATTCGCAAAAATATCCAGAGGGAATCCCGTCCGCCACGTGACGATGGGGAACAAACTCCAGCCCTGTGTCAACCGCTTTGGCCCGGAACTCCACGCATGGTCGAACGGCAAATCCCATCCGCCGCTGAACGTGATGCGGTTGCGCACGTCGGTGTCCCCGGAAGCACGCAAAAGATTCGGATTCAGCGAAGGAACACTGCTATTCCGCTGCCGGAAGCCGGATACGTTGTCAATTTCATGCGCGTAGGTATACCCGAACGTGAAGTAAGTCCTGCCGAAGATTGGGCTGTTGCCAATCTGTTTGGTGATGCTTACAGCTAGCGAATTGTAGCTGGCCTTGGTCGCGTTCCTGAATTCAGAAATCGGGCCAAACGAGCAGCCAAACAAATTCGGATTCCCGTCGGTCTCATCAGGGCATGTGGAATCTCCGGTTCCAAGATTCAGAATGCGATCGGTGGTTCCCGGCGTGAATGGATTCACGTCCTGCAACCCGGTGAGCCCGTGAGAGCTGCTTCCGAGGTAGCTCACTTCGAGCACCGTATCCTTCGCAATCTGCCGTTGCACGCTCAAGTTGTATTGATACGTGTACGGCGTCCTCAGGTGCGGATCGACGAAGAAGAGGCTTCCTCCGCCGAACGGCAAAAGGTTCGCGAAGTTCATGTTGTGATCCACGGGCTGTGATGGAAATGTGTTTGGAGTTCCCGTCGAGCCGTAAGGATCGTTGAAGAACGTGAAGATGCTCGATTGACTTGCCGGAATTTGAGATCCGGACGGGAAGCTCGCAGCGCCAATGCTGAAAAATGGCGGCTGGCCGTTGAATTGGAAGTTGTCCTCGGCCTTAAGGATGTCGTAGAAAATGCCGAAACCTCCGCGAATGCTCGTTCTGCCGTCGCCTCGCGGATCCCATGCGAAGCCGATACGCGGCGCCCAATTGTTTTTCACCGGGAAGTTCGCGCCATTTGGCGCCCCGTGGTCTCCGGGGAATACCAATCCTGTTGGGGCTCCGGGGAATACCGTCGACTGCAAACCCGGAACGACAGAGAATGTCCGGCCTTGCGTGTCATATTTCGGGCTGCTGTATTCATAGCGAAGGCCCAGGCTGAGCGTCAGCTTCTTCGTTACGCGCCATTCATCCTGAAGAAATGCGTACGTTGACTTGCTACGGATGTTTGAAGGTGCTGCCGGGCCTTGCTGGAAAAATGTCGGTACGCCAAGGAGGAAGTCTGCAAACCCATTTCCGGTTGCTCCTCCATCAAAATTGAAGGATCCGTTTACGATGAAATCGAAAACCTGGTTGTTTTGATACGCGGAAAGGCCAGTTCCCATTTTCAAATTGTGGCGGCCACGGACCCAGCTGACCGTGTCCGTGACTCCCAAGGTGTTATTCACCAGAGTCGTCGGCCCGCTGAACGTGAAGCCTGTCGTCAAAGCGTTCGAATTGATTTCGATAATGGGCGGTCCGCTTGCCACATCCGGCGTAATGTTGAATCCAAGTGCCTGCGGGCTTGGCAGCGTTTTTGCCGGCGCGGCCTGCTCAGTGTTATTCCGCTGCGTAACAAAGCGTACGTCATTCACGAGATTTGGCGTAATCGTTCGGCTGTAAGCGATGTTCACGAAGTAGTTGTTCACTTTTGTTGTCACCGGATAGCCGGGCACGTCCGCGAACGCTGTATTGATCGGCGTTGAAAAAGAGTCCAGTATCGGATTGCGGAATCCACCGATCGTCGCGCTGATTTTGTCTCTTTGCGTTATGTTCAAATCGAACTTCATCGTCAATTCGTTGTTGTTGCTGGTGCGCGGTCCAGCCGGAATAATCGAGCCGCTCGGATCGACAGGCATCAAGCCTTGGTTGATCAGGCTCAAGGACACCGGGTTGAATTTCGTCGGGTCGATGATCGCGCAAGCGGCTTTCGCAGGATCAGCCTGAAAAAACGTATGGCCCTGCAGAAACGCGGCCACACCGGGATCTCGATTGGGGCATGCGGCAGGTCCCGGCGTTCCACCATTCCCAGCGGTCGAAAAATCTCCGTTATTAACCTCGGCCGGCGTGAATACGTTGACCCTGCCGGTTGCTTGCAGCTGGCTCAAACGCTGCCCTTGATAACCCACAAAGAAGAAAAAGCGGTCCTTGCCCTGTACAACATGAGGAATCGTAATCGGTCCACCGAAAGTGCCACCGTACTGGTTTCGCTTCAAAACGTCTCGTGGTATACCGAACTCGTTGTTGAAAAATGTATTTGCGTTCAGGGCATCGTTCCGCAAGAATTCAAATACGCTCCCGTGGTATTCGTTCGTTCCGGACTTAGTCACCACACTGATAATTCCTCCGCCATTTCGACCATACTCGGCGGAATAGTTGCTCTCCAAAATCCTAAACTCTGCGATCGTGTCAGGATTCGGATTGAAAACCACTGCGTTGCTGAGCAGGTTGTTGTTCAAGCCGCCGTCGAGAAGATAAGTCACCGAATCGGTGCGCCCGCCCGAGATGCTGAAATTTCCGGCGCTTGTGTTGTCCTCATTGGTCTCGGTTACGCCGGGCTGCAAAAGGGCGAGGTTCAAAACGTTTCGTCCGTTCAAAGGAGCCTGTTGAACTGCGGCTCCGGTAACGGTTTCGCCAATCGTGCTGCTGGTCGTTTCCACAGCGCTGACTTGTTCTTGCACTTCGACTGATTCATTTTTTTGGCCAAGTGTGAGCTTTGTGCTCACGCGCAGCGACTGGTTAATTTGCAGCTTTTGGTCCTCGAAAACTCCTGTGCGGAATCCTTCTTTCTCAATCGTCACTCGATAAGCGCCGATGGGCAGGTCAAGAACCTGGAAGTAGCCATCCGCATCCGTGGAAGTTTCCCGTGAGACCTGCGTGGCCACATTCGTGACCGTGACTTTCGCGTCCAAAATTGCCGCGCCGCTGGGATCGGTTATGTTGCCGATGATGCGTCCCGTTGCATTTTGTGCCGACGCGTTGGGAATTACGCAAGCTATTGCAACTGCAAGAACTGTCAGAATTCGAACGACCGAAAAGAATTGCTTCACCGAATGCCTCCAAAGTTAAAAACGAATCCATCTCTCAAGATTCGAATGCTTCGAAAGCAATTCCTCTGCCGAAGTTAAGCCACACAAACAAAACAATTTGCCTGCGTCGTTTATCTAACCAAATTCAAATTTCCAAATTTAGATATGGGTATGTTGAAGTGCGTTCCTACGCCGAAGCAAAAACGATTTAGATCTGCAATTGCAGGCATCCCTCGTGCGATGATAAGCATCGAAAGCTGGTTGGCGTTGTTTCAGCCGGCGTCTGATTCACGATGCCGAACTCTCTCGCAGTTATCCGCCTGCGAAAAGAATACTCGCGCGGCACCCGCGCCTTTCCTCCGAAAAAAGCGGCGCGCGGTTCACTGCCGTTGATGTGGTCTCGCGCTAACTCATAGCTCTACCGCCTCTTCTACACTTTTTCTTGATATTTCCGCCCAAACGCTGCGTAATACGGAGCAAGCTCGCACTTCAAATGCTCGTGGTGGAGGCTATTTCATGGCAACTACAACAGTCGGTATGCCGGACCCTGCTCCGGAGCCCCAGCAGCCTGTCAATCATTTCCGCCGCATCATCGGCGTTTTCTTTTCGCCGAAATCCGCGTTCGAAGATATCGCCCGAAGGCCAAGCTGGGTGGTCCCCGTCGTTCTTTCGACAATCGTTACCTTGCTCACTTTTGCCGTAATGAACCAAAAGGTTGACTGGAGGGATGTTGCGGCCAAGAAGATCGAAGAAAACCCACGCGCCGCAAACTTATCCGCCGAGCAGAAGCAACAGCAAATTGAAATGGGGGCGAAGATCACGCCTTACATCCTATACGCTACGGGTCTCGTTATTCCCATTCTCTTTGTAGTCGTAATAGGCGCGGTGATGCTCGGTGCATTCAATCTATTGGGCGGTGCGAACACAAATTTTGGCACAGCGATGGGCATCGTCGCTCACGCAAATTTGGTCCTCATATTGAGCAGCATCATGTTGGTGATTATTCTTTTTCTAAAGCCGCCCGGCACGCTGGACGTTGAAAATCCCGTTGCCACGAACCTCGCCGCGTTTATGCCGGATGGAACTTCCAAGTGGCTGCTGGCGCTGGGCAAAAACGTCGATATCTTTATTTTCTGGATTCTCATTCTTATCGGCGTTGGGTTTGCCGCGACGAATCGACGTAAGCTCTCCGTCGGCGGTTCCATTGGAATCGCGTTCTCTGTGTGGCTCGTCTATGTCGTGTGCCGCGTCGGAATTGCGTTCGTCTTTTCTTGATCGGTATTGGAAGGGAATCGCGATCTCGAGCGGCATTCCCCGATGGCAGAGCCTCGAAGGCAAGGCGGAACAAAAAAGAGCGCCGGTGAGAAATCACCGGCGCTGAAAGAGTTTGATTTAGTTGATTAGGAACGCCGGCGCTTCAACAGCGGCAGTCCTGCCAGACCAAGACCCAAAAGCAAGATGCTGGCTGGCTCTGGCGCCGAAACGTTGCCGCCCGTTTGCGTACCGAAGGTGAACACCACATCGCTTACGGTGACGTTGGACGGAACCGTAAACGTATAGGTCGCCGTACCAAGAACAAGCGGGTTGTGCGGATCATTCCCCGTAATCGAAGCGTTTGCATTGTCGAACTTGCCATCAGCGGACGTCGGGCCGAGGAGGCCTTCCGACGGCGTGACCGGGCTAGTGACTCCGCCCGAGCAAATGACGCAAAGGTCAAACGTATTGCCCCCGGTAGACCCAAAACCCCAGCCAAGCGCGTCAGTCGATCCACCAAAAGGACTAATCACGCCGCCGTCGAGGATATTGACCAAATTGCCCGTCTGGTTGGTCAGCGAAACTCCCGAACTATCGCTCAAAGTGAACGAAAGTCCAGTCAGAACTTGACCAATGCTCACGATATTCGGTGTCGTATTGGTGAGAGCTAGGGTCAGTGTGTTGCCACTCAAACTAAAGTCCGCCGTGGCCGATACGGATTGACCTGTCAGCGGGTTTACTGCACCGGGCGATGTCGTGAACACCTGGTCAGCACTCGCCACCCCTGCGGACGCGATGACCAGGGCAACTACAATCCCGAGGTACCCTAGGAACTTCTTCATAGATAGATTTTCCAATCTCAGAAGAGCGGCGGTTTGCGGACCCACTCCTCCGGCTATCTGTGTTGTAGCAAGCCCGTGTCCAAACGTTCGAACGGGCTGGCGTTCTTGACTGTCGGTATCTTGCTGAAAACGAATGAATTAGGATGTCGCCTCGACTGCCTTACTGCGCAGCGATTTGGCATGTGTGAAGAACATTTCCCTATGTTGCGGAAATGTTCGCAAATCATTCTCCGTGCAACACCTTACAGTTTATAAGAGTACTAAGCGTTCTAAAACCTGTCGCGGTCGTGCGAGCACGCTCTTCTCTGGAATGCTTCCGGCCTGCAGGGCTGCCTTAGAAAGGGTCTGCCCAGGGAAATATCCTGACTACACTCCTGCTAAACTGAATTCGTGGGTTTCCGCTTCGAAGTTCTCAAAACAGATTCCACTGCGCGTCGCGGCCGCTTGACTACTCCTCACGGCACCGTCGAAACGCCCTTTTTCATGCCGGTTGGCACGCAAGCCACCGTTAAGGGCCTGCGCAACGAAGCCCTCGAAGAGCTCGGCGCGGAAATCATCCTTGCAAACACCTACCATTTATATTTGCGTCCAGGCCACGAGCTCATCCGCAGGCTCGGCGGGCTGCACAAATTCATGTCGTGGGATCGAGCCATTCTTACGGACTCCGGAGGTTTCCAGGTTTTTAGCCTTTCCGAGCTCAGAAAAGTTACGGACGAAGGCGTCCGCTTTCGCTCGCATATTGATGGTTTTGAGCATCTGCTCACTCCGGAAAAAGCCGCGGAAATTCAGCTCGCGCTCGGTTCGGACATCGCCATGGTGCTCGACGAATGTATTGAAACTCCCGCGCCGCGCGACAAAACTGAATCCGCGCTCAAGCGCACCACGCAGTGGGCGCGCCGTGCTCGCAACTATTTTCTTGAACAGCAGCAGGGCTCCAGCGAACTAAAGCAATGGCAATTCGGAATCGTGCAAGGCGCAACGTTTGCCGACCTTCGCCGCGAAAGCGCGCATCAATTGCTCGAAATTAATTTTTCCGGTTATGCTGTGGGCGGTCTCGCAGTAGGAGAGCCGCATGAAGTTACTTGCGAGATGACCGCCGAAGTCACCGCCCTTCTTCCCCAAGATCGTCTGCGCTATCTCATGGGCGTCGGCAAACCCGAACAAATTGCGGAGTACGTCTCGCTCGGCGTTGACATGATGGATTGCGTTCTCCCCACGCGCGCCGCACGTCACGCTTGCCTCTATACCAGCGAGGGCCGCGTCCTTATTAAGAACGCGCGTTATGCGGAAGATCAGAATCCCATCGATCCTCACTGTAAATGCAGCGTCTGCCGCCGTTACACACGCGCTTATCTTCGGCATCTCTTCGCTGTGGGAGAATTCACAGCCGCAATTCTCGCCACCCACCATAATGTCCACTTTTACCTTGACATCATGCGCCAAATCCGCGAGGCTATCGGGTTTGGGAACCTAGCAAAATTCTCATCCGAGATGCGCGCGAAGTATGCAGCTGGGCCCGCTTGAAGCGGACTCAAAGAGCGCGTAGCACGGCACACGAACCAGAATCCGGCTAGCTCCGGTAGACTTCGGAGCGGCAGTGGAAGCGGGCTTCGATCTTGCCTGCTCCGCTGTTTCTATCTCCGGTGAAACAAAGAAGTAGCAAATTTGCGATACGCAGGAATTGGGGCAACCGGCAAGATGATGGCAGCGTTCTTATTCCAATCAACGGGCGGCGCCGCGGGTCTTTTGGGCAATCCGCTCACCATGATGATCATCGTCATGGGCATCTTTTACGTCATGCTCATCCTGCCGCAGCAGCGGCAGCGCAAAAAGGTTCAAGCCATGCTGCAAGCGCTCAAGAGCGGCGACAAGGTCATCACTTCGAGCGGCATCTACGGCGTTGTGAACGGCATTGACGGCGACACAATTATTTTGAAAATCGCCGATCAGGTAAAAATCCGCATCGCGCGTTCCGCGATTGCGCAGGTGGAGGCATCGGAAGATGCCAAATAAGACCGCTTGCGTCCGGATTTCGCGCGCAACTCTCCAATCATGAATCCAAATCTGAAGTGGAAAGTCGTCTTTATTGTTTTTGTTATTTTATTCTCGATCTATCTGTTGATCGGGTTGCCGACGTTCCCCACATCCATCGCGCAAATCAAGGATAACTTCGGCCGCCAGATCAAGCTCGGCCTTGACCTACAAGGCGGCACGCACCTGATTCTGCAAGTTCAAGTGCAGGAAGCCATCGCGCAGGAAACCGATCAGATGGTGGATCGCCTCAATCGCCAGTTGCGCGACAAAAGTATCCACGCCGACGAAATTCGCCGCGTGGACGATACGCACATCCTCGTCCGCAACGTGGATCAAGCCTCGGCGTTCCGCGATTTCATCACGCAGCAATACGGCAATTTTTGGGACGCTTCGAGCGCCGCCGGCGAACCCAACGGCTACACTCTCACGCTTCGTCAGTCTGCCATTGCGAGCATTCAGGAATCAACGATGACCCAATCGCTCGAAACCATCGAGCGACGCATCAACGCCCTGGGCCTAACCGAGCCGATCATCCAGCTCCACGGCCGCAAGGACAACGAAATTCTCATTCAACTCCCAGGGGAAGGTGATCCCGGGCGCATCAGGGACGTCATTAAGGCCGGTGGGCAATTGGAACTCCGCCTCGTCGAGGCTCCGGCTGCGTATTCTTCCCAAGCGGAAGCTCTTGCCGCGAATAACGGAATTCTTCCGCCCGGCACGGAACTCCTCCCGGGAAAAAGCGAATCTCGTAGCACTCCTGGCGCAACTCCCTCCGCCGAGGTTTGGTACATCGTCAGCCGTGCGCCGATTGTGACCGGCAAAGATTTGCGCACGGCCCAGGAAGCGCATAACAACCCCAACAATCCCGGCCAATGGCAAGTGAATTTCACGCTTTCGCAAGACGCAGCCAAACGCTTCGGCCCGTTCACGGAAGCGAATCTCCATCGCCAGCTCGCTATCGTTCTCGATCACAAAATCGAGTCCGCTCCCAGCATCAATGGACGCATTGATGACAACGGCATGATCGAAGGCAATTTCAGCCAGGAATCTGCGCACGATCTCGCCCTGGTTCTCCGCGCGGGCGCTCTTCCCGCCTCCATCAAATATCTTGAGCAGCGCACCGTCGGTCCGTCTCTGGGCGCCGACTCCATCCGCCATGGCGTACAAGCTTCCGTTCTCAGCTTGGTCGTCGTCATGATCTTCATGGTCTTTTATTACCGGCTCTCCGGCGCAAACGCAGTTCTGGCCTTGATCCTGAACTTGCTCCTCTTGCTGGCCGCGCTCAGTCTTTTCGGTGCAACGCTCACCCTCCCCGGTATTGCCGGCGTCATCTTGACCATAGGTATGGGCGTGGACTCAAACGTCCTGGTTTTCGAGCGCATCCGCGAGGAACTTCGCAACGGCAAATCCGCCGCTGCCTCTGTGGACGCAGGTTTTGACAAAGCCTTCCTGACGATCATTGATACGCACGTCACGACCGTCGTTTCGGCCGTGTTTCTATTTGTCTTCGGCACTGGCCCCATCAAGGGCTTCGCCGTCTCCCTGACCATCGGTTTGATCGCCAACATCTTCACCGCGATCTTCGTCTCGAAAACGATTTTCCAGTACCACTTGGCGAAGATGGAACGGCAGGCCGAACTAAGCATTTAGCCAGTACCAGGACGACCAAGCCTTGTTTCTCACCTTGCTCTTGTACTCCGGTGGGATTGGTTGAATCATTTTGGAGAGGCATCATGGCGGGCTAACACCCGCCCTGACCCCGGCGCCGGGAACAAACCGCAAGCGCCTGGAGTCTAAGGAAGGGAAGAAAAAGCGGATGATCGAGTTCTTTAAAGAGCCCAACATCGATTGGATGGGCAAGGCCAAGTATTTCTACGCCTTGAGCGCCATTCTTCTCCTCGCAGGCTGGTTTTCCATTTGGCAAAAGGGCGGCATGTACTACGGTATCGACTTCAAGGGTGGCACCAATGTGGACGTCAAATTCGCCCAAGCCCCCAACGTGGACCAGCTTCGCAAGAGTCTCACCGTACAGGGCCTTGGCGGAGCGGAAATTCAGGCCGTCAGCGACAGCGGCTTGCCCGGCCAGAGCTCCAATGAAGTTCTGATTTTCGTCGAACAGAAAAGCGGCAATGAGGATCAGGATATTGATTCGAGCAAAGCCCGCGTTATCACAGCCCTGAACGCGACTTACGGCGTCGGCCAATCCGGCAAAGCCGACTTCAACGTCGTCCCTCTGAGTTCCCTCGCTGCCGCCCTGAATCAATCCGATCCGCTTCATCTCGGCGCGTCTGCCGGCGACCGTTACACCCAACTCGGCAGAAAACTTCTTGAGTATCGCGACAAGACTGCGAATGGTCTCGTCACTGACCTTTCCTCCCTTTCGCAAGCCGAAGGCGCGACGCCCGCCGTTGTTGCTGTCGTGAAAGACAACTACACCGTCGCTCCTTTCACGATTCGCAATACGGAAATCGTCGGCCCCAAAGTTGGCGCCGAGCTTCGCAAGCAGGCAATCTTCGTTACCCTCTATGCTTTGGGTGGGATGCTGTTATATATTGCCTTCCGATTCGAGTGGGTTTTCGGGGCAGCCGCAGTTCTCGCCGTGTTTCATGACGTTTTAATAACGCTCGGCTTTTTCTCGCTGCTGCATTTCGAAATTTCCTTGACGGTCATCGCAGCGTTGTTGACGTTGGTTGGCTATTCCATGAACGACACGATCGTGATTTTCGATCGTATTCGGGAAAACCGGCGTTTGCTGCGCAAAGAAGAGTTCGCGCAACTCGTAAACAAGTCGATCAATCAGACTCTTTCGCGAACGATTTTGACCAGCGGATTAACTTTTCTCACCGTGCTCGTTTTGTTCCTGATGGGCGGCCAGGTGCTTCGCGCTTTCTCCTTTGCCCTGGTGGTGGGGATTGTGGTAGGAACGTACTCCAGTTTTGGTATTGCTGCGCCACTCGTTGTCTTCTGGCATCACTGGCGAGACAAGAATGAGGCCGCAGGCACCGGAACCGCAGCCGGCAATAAAACCCGCGCAAGTGAGAGCGCCGCAGGACGACTCGCACCCGCCGGGAGGAGGTAGGGACCATGTTTGAAGAAATGGTGGTTTCCAGTCCGACGTCCAAAAAGACGAACAAGCCCTGGACGGTCATGCTCTCAATGATCATTCAATGCGCCTTCCTGGGCATTCTGATCTTGATTCCCTTGATCTATACGGAAGCGCTGCCGAAGGCGATGCTCTCCACGATGCTCGTGGCTCCTCCGCCTCCGCCACCGCCTCCTCCGCCTCCAGCTCCGACTCAGGTCATAAAGGTCAAGCCGCAAGTCCACCTGATGCAGAACAATCAGTTGGTCGCGCCCAAAGTCATCCCCAAGGAAGTAAAAATCATTAAAGAAGAAGCCGAACCGGATCCGAGCGCTCTGGGCATGCAGGGTGGCGTTCCCGGTGGCGTCGCTGGCGGCAGCATGGGTGGCGTTCTCGGCGGCGTGATTGGCGGCGCGGGTGGTGCGCCACCTCCTCCGAAGCCGACGCAGACCCGCATCCGTCAGGGCGGCGCGGTCACCGCTGCTTCGCTCATCAATCGCGTGCAGCCCGTCTATCCTCCGCTCGCACGTCAGACCCGTGTCTCCGGAACGGTGCGTCTGCACGCCATCATTTCCAAGGATGGCAGCGTGCAGCAACTTGAAGTTATATCTGGGCATCCTTTGCTTGTGCAGGCCGCGTTGGACGCCGTGCGTCAATGGCGCTATCGTCCAACGCTTCTCAATGGCGAACCCGTCGAAGTCGACACCACCATTGACGTGATTTTCTCTTTGAACTCGTAGGGGACGTTTCAAACGGTGCGCCGCGCCGGTCGTGGGACAAGCGCGGCGGACTGAGTAGCATCATCTATCTCTCTCGCGTTCCGGTTTTCCGGAATCGCAAAGAAATAAGGAGCAAACGAATGCTAGTTACTTTGTATGCCGCTATGTTTCAGGCCGAGGTTAGCTGGAATCTCCGTGACATGTTTCACAACATGGGGAGTCTCGCTCTTACCGTCGTCGTGATTCTCTTCCTTCTCTCGATTTACTCCATCGGAGTCATGATTGATCGCGCCCTTATGTACAGCGCCGCGCGCAAACAGTCGCGCGTCTTTGTGCAGCAGGTCGCCGGCGCGCTCAAGGATGGCAAGCTGGATGAAGCGATTGCCATCGCCGAGCGCAACAAGAAGAGCCACATCGCCAAGGTCGTCGCAACCGGCCTCAGTGAATTCCAGTCCGCTTCGCAGCAGGTGAGCGACAGCGACGTCATCGAAGCCGCCAAGCGCGGTCTCGAGCGCTCCGTCGCCATCGTGCACGCGGAAATGAAGCGCGGCCTTTCGGCTCTCGCCACCATCGGTTCCACGGCTCCGTTCGTCGGTCTCTTCGGCACGGTCGTCGGCATCTTGAACGCGTTTAAGGGCATCGCCGCGAACAAGGCCACCGGTCTGTCGGCTGTCGCCGGCGGTATCGCGGAAGCGCTCATCACCACCGCGCTCGGCCTCTTCGTCGCCGTTCCCGCCGTCTGGGCGTACAACTACTTCACCAACAAGGTCGAAGCGTTCGACGTCGAGATGGACAATTCCTCTATGGAATTGATCAACTATTTCATCCTTCGCCGGGGCGCGAAGAAGTAAGAGGCTCTTATGGCCTATAAGCCAAAAGCCGGTGCACAGATGGCTGCGCCCAACGTGATTCCCATGGCGGACATCATGTTGGTCCTCCTCATCATCTTCATGGTGGTCACGCCCATGTTGCAGAAAACCACTCCGGTGGATCTGGCGATGACCAACAATGCCCGTGAGATGAAAGAGGCGGACAAGGACGACGCCATCGTGGTTGCCGTCACTCGCGACGGCAGCATTTTCCTTAACAACACCAAACTGAGCAAAGAAGACATCACGGGCCAGGTGAAGGACCGCCTGACCAACCGTCTCGACAAGACCGTCTACGTCAAGAGCGATGCTCGCGCGAAGTATGGCGACGTGGTTGCCGTCGTCGACGAAATTCGCTCCGCAGGCGTGGACCAGCTCGGTCTGCTCACGGAAAAAGCCCAGTCCAAGACTCCCCCGCCGCCTCCGCCGAGCGCTACGGGAGACTGATTCGTTTCGCGGTTGACGCATTCGTTTGCGCTTGTGCATGGTATACCGCGCTGGATCCCACCCGGCGCGGTTTCGCTAAAGCAAGTTCAGGGATGGTTGCAGTTCGCTAGGAGATAACGCCATGGGGATGGAAGTTGGAGAACAGGGCGGCGCGCTCGCAACGCCCAACGTAGTACCGCTGATTGATATTCTTCTGGTGCTGATCATCATTTTCATGGTGATCACGCCCCTTATTCCGAAGGGTCTCGATACCCTCGTGCCTCAGCCGAATCCCAATCAGCAGCAGAACATCGAGCTGGAAAACAAAACCGTTGTCGTCCAGATTACCAAGGACGGCAAAGTCAAGATCAATCAGGAAGATTCGAGCTTCGATCAACTTGGCCCGCGCATCGAGCAAATTTTCAAGGAGCGCGCGGAAAAGATCGCGTTCGTCAAGGGCGACAATGAAGCGCTCTTCATGGACGTGGCTCGCGCCATTGACATCATGCGCGGCGCCGGAATCGACAAGATTGGCTTGATAACTGCCAAGCTCGAAGCAGGGCAGTAAGCTCCCCGTTTTTCGTTCGCTGGATGTGAGAGTCCTCTCGCTGGCAATTCATGCGAGGTGACTCATGGGAATGCAGCTTGGCGGTAAGCGTGGTGTTACGGCGGATCCGAACGTCGTTCCGTTGATTGATATTCTTTTGGTGCTGCTGGTGATTTTTATGATCATTCCGCATCACCAGACCGGGTTGGACGCGAGACTGCCCCAGCCGTCTACAGACGGAATAGTTGAGCCAAAGCCCGAAGGTGTGATTGTTGTTCAGGTGCAAGGTGACGGCTCGCTGAAGATTAACGAGGAGCCGGTAACTTGGGATCGCCTCTCTCCCAGGCTCGAGGAAGTTTTTAAGGAGCGCGCGCAGAGAATTGCTTTCATTCGCGGCGAAGCTCCTGTAGAGTTTGCAACGGTTGCCCGGGTCGTGGATGTCATGAGGCAGCTCGACCTGTCCGTGGGGTTGTTGACACCGAAGCTGGAACAATCCCGCTGATTGTGGTGAAATTGCCCCTCCTGGGGCGGAAGTGAATTCTCGCAGGGATGGATGCTTCGATGAAATATGCATCGCAATCAATCGCACGCCGCGCGGCTGCTGCGGCAGCTCTCTTCGTTCTCGCGGCGGGGTTTTCCGGCTGCAACAAACTCAAGGCTCGTGACCTGCTGAACAAGGGCGTCGCCGCCTTTAAGGAAGGCCAGTACGATCGCGCCGTAGATGACTTCCAAAAGGCGACGGAAGCCGATCCCGATCTGACCACTGCGCGACTCTACTTAGCCACGGCTTACGCTACCCAATACATTCCGGGCGCTCCGTCCGACCAAAACAAGAAACTTGGCGAACAAGCTGTCGCCGTGTTTAAGGAAGTCCTCGAGAAGGATCCCAAGAATCTCAACGCCATTGACGGCATTGGCTCCATCCTCTTCCAAATGGCCGGCACTCCGTACGAGCCAAAAATGTTTGAAGAATCCAAGAAATACCATCAAATGCATATTCAATTTAAGCCCGAGGACCCCGAGCCTTACTACTGGATCGGCGTCATTGATTGGACGCTCTCTTTCCGCGGCAACGGCGAGCTTCGCAAGGAATACAACGAAAAGAATCTCAAGAAGCAGGTCAAGGAAAACGACGCCCTCCCTGCGTCCATTCGCGGCGATTACGTCACAAAGTACGGCAGCATGATTGATGAAGGTACCGAAAGCCTGAAGAAGGCCATCGAACTCCGCCCCGATTACGACGACGCCATGGCCTATCTCAATCTTCTCTATCGCCGCAAGGCGGACGCCGTGGACAGCGCCGATCAGCGCGCCGAGCTGCTCAAGCAGGCCGACGATCTGGTCGACAAGGTCAAGGAAGTCAAGCAGAAGCGCGCTTCGCAGCCGGCTCAGGCTCCTGCCTCATAAATCAGGGCTTCACAATTCAGTTTTCAAGAAGGGGCGCCAGTCGGCGCCCCTTCTTTTTCTGCCTCACGGTGTAAAAACACCCTGATTCGCCCCTCCACTTCCGAAGGCGTACACTAATAAGATGCCAGGTTCCAGTAATCTCCCCCTGCACTTTCACCGCGAGCGCACCCAGCGCCTGCTGGATACGCGGCTCGAGGAGCTCCTCGCCAAGCTCCGCAAGAATCGCCCCTCCGAAGACCCCTGGGTTGTGCGTCGCGCTTACGAGATCGCCTCAGAGCGCCATCGCGATCAGCTCCGCCGTTCCGGCGATCCCTATATGACGCACCTGCTCGAAGTAGCCCACATCCTGGCGGACATGCGCATGGACGCGACGACACTCACCGCCGCTCTTCTTCACGATGTCGTCGAAGACACCGAATTTCCCGTTTCCCGCATTCAGGAACGCTTTGGTGATGAGACCGCGCGTCTCGTCGAGGGCGTAACCAAAATTGGCCGCCTGAACATGCTGGCTCCCGAAACCCGCCAGGCGGAAAACGTTCGCAAGATGCTCCTCGCCATGGTGCATGACGTTCGCGTCGTCGTCGTAAAACTCGCCGATCGCCTTCACAACATGCGCACCATCGAATTTCTTCCCCAGGAAAAGCAGCAACGTATCGCCCGCGAAACGCTCGACATTTATGCCCCCATTGCTCACCGCCTCGGCATGGGCACCATCCGCAATGAGCTCGAAGACCTCTCGTTCCGGTGTCTCGAACCCGAAGCCTACCTCGCCCTCCACAAAGAGGTCCTGGACAAAGCCCAAGTGCACAACCGTTTTCTCGAAGATGTCCAGTCCACCATCCGCACCAAGCTCGTAGAAAACGGAATCCCGGCCGAACTCGAGGCCCGCCGCAAGAGCCTCTATTCTCTTCACAGGAAAATCGTTCGCCAGGGCCGCGGCCTCGAACAGATTTACGACCTCCTTGCCGTCCGCCTCGTCACGGACACCGAACGCAGTTGTTACGCCGCCCTCGGTGTAATTCATCACATCTGGCGCCCTGTTCCCGGCCGCTTCAAGGATTACATCGCCATGCCACGGCCGAATCTCTATCAGTCGCTCCACACAACCGTCATTCACGGCGGCCAGCCTTTTGAAGTTCAGATTCGCACGCAGGAAATGCATAGCATTGCGGAGGAAGGCGTCGCCGCCCATTGGAAATATAAAGACGGCAAACCCGTCAGCGGCGACGACGATCAGCGCATCATCTGGATGCGCCAGCTCATTGAGTGGTCGCAGGAGCTCCAGGAACCGGGCGAATTTCTCAATACGCTCAAAGTCGATCTGGCCCCCGCCGAAGTTTACGCCTTCACCCCGAAGGGCCGCGTTCTCGAGCTACCCTACGGCGCTACGCCCGTGGATTTTGCCTATGCCGTTCACACTGAGGTCGGCCATCAGTGTGCCGGCGCAAAAGTGAACGGCCAGATGGTCACTCTGCGCCACGAAATTGTGAATGGCGACGTCGTCGAAATTCTCACGCAAAAGGGCCACACGCCTAGCCGGGATTGGCTTAGCTTTGCGAAGTCTTCCCATGCGCGCAGCAAAATTCGCCATTGGATCAATCTCCACGAACGTGAAGAAGCCACGGAAATGGGCAAGCGCCTGATGGAAAAAGAGTCGCGAGCCTTCGGTAAGGCGCTCAAGAAAATCCCTGAAGCGGATTTACAAAGAGTCGCTGCCGATCACGGTCTCTCCAAAGTGGAAGACCTCTTCGCCGCTGTCGGCTTCGGAAAGTACTCTGCTCGCCAGATTCTCTCCAAAGTTCTCGGCGAGGGCGCTAAGCCCACGGAAGCTGAGCCCGAAGATGCAAAGCCCACCATCGTCAAAACCGTTAAGCGCATGCTCGGCATGGGCGATGCGCCCCTCATCGTAAAGGGCCATGACGATCTCCTCGTTTTTCGCGCGAAGTGTTGTAACCCGATCCCCGGTGACGACATCGTCGGCTACATCACGCGCGGTCGCGGTGTCGCTGTGCACACCAAGCTTTGCCCCAATGTGCAAAATCTGATGTATCAAACCGAGCGCCGCATCGCCGTCGAGTGGGGTGGCGAAACCGCTGCAACCTTCCCGATTCAACTCGTCATTCGCGCCAAAGATCGCGCCGGCCTTCTCGCGGAAATCACCGCCGTCATCAGCGGCGCCGGCTCCAACATCCGCAATCTCGAAAGCCGCCCGGATCGCTCCAACGCGCGCATTGACGCCAGCTTGGAAATCGTGGACCGCCGCCAGTTCGAGACCATTCTCGCCAATATCCGCAAAATCTCCGGCGTTCTCGGCGTAGAACGCGTCTATCAAGCTTCCGGGGACTGATTTCGTTCTCCCTGTTCCTTGGTACGGGTATCGGCCACAGCACACTCCGTTTCCCCTTGCTCGCGTCCGCATACACTATTCTTATGCGCATCCCTCGCGCCTGCTTGGTTCTCGCTTTGCTGCCTTTTCTCGGAGGCTGCAAGACCCATTTGCTCACGGACTATCGCCCCGCCGATGAGGCAGGCATCTACTCCGGCACCATCGAAGACCTGAAAAAATTAAATACCAGCGATGCCGAAGTCGCCGAAATCATTCGCCTCAAGAAAGCGAATGTCGACGAAAAGACCATCGTTTCTCTTGTGCGCATCGCCCATGAGCACCAGCATGCGTTTGTCGCTGCGGATACCGTCAGGAATCTTGCTGGCGGCGGATTTTCCGATACACAAATCCTTCAAATCGCTCAAACCGATCAATACGACACCATCGGAGGCGATGCCGTCATGCTTCACGCCATGGGCCTTTCCCCGTCCACAACTGACTATCTGCTCGACCGGCGCCTCAAGGGCATTCGTACCATGTCCGTGAGCACGATAGCCGACCTCAAGAATTCCGGTCTCTCCGAGAAGGAAATTCTCTATCGCATTCAGCAGGGGATGACCGACGCGCAGGGCGAGGCGGAAGCCTCCGCTCGTAGAAAAGCACAGGCGCACAACACAGGCTTCAAGAGCAATCGCGGCCGCAGGCGCTAAGTCCGCTCCACGTTCTTCCCGGCGCCGCTTTGCTTCCTTCATTTCCTCTCGCTACAATCGTTTTGCTTTGCAACACTTCTTTTCCCACCGTCTTGCGTTACTCTCCGTTTTCGCGCTCGCCATTATTTTCTTGTCTGCCTGTAGTGGCGCACTCGGTCCGGGTTACGTCATCCAGAAGCAGAATATTGAGCTTCATTTCGTCTCATCGCCCGAGCCGCATCTCGCCATTCGCTGCACCTACGGTCTCTTGAACTCCGGCAACCAGCCTCTTCACACCTTCCGTATTGTCCTCCCTCCTGCAGATGCTTTTCATCGCGGCGCCACTTCCGCTCAATGGGACGGCCATTCCATCGCCGTTCAGAACGTCAGCCTCGCCTCGCCCTCCGATATTGGCGACACAGTTGAATTGCGGTTGTCTGAGCCCTGGCCCGTGAAACACAAGCGCACTCTTACTCTCGACTACGAGCTTTCCACCGGTTTTCATCTGGGCAGCTATCTTGCCGTAAGTCCGGACACTTTTTTCGCATTCCCGGAAAGTTGGAATCCGACCCTACTTCCTGCCAAGCATCTTTTAGGCGCAGGCGGTGTCCCACCCAAAAAATGGACTCTCACTGTTCGCGTTCCTTCCGGTTTTCTCGTTCATGCCAGCGGAATCGCCGGCAAACGACGGAGTGCAGGCGCGGAGTGGCGCTATTCCTTCACACAAGAACCTCGCGAATTTGCTCCGTTTGCAACAGGTGGGAAATATCTCGAAAGGGAAATTAGCGCGAACGGCCAAAGAATTCTGTTTTGGACTCTGCAGCCCATCGATCCCGCGGCCGCGCAAAACGCTGCAAACTCCATCGCACCGCGCGCCCGCTACTACGAATCAGAATATGGCCCCTCAGCCAAGGGCCCTCGCACCATTCGTTTGCTCGAATGTCCTGCTCCCTCGAAAAATTTTGGATGCGGGGCGCTTCCTGAAACGGTCCTCGTTCATCAGGCTTGGGTTTCTCGTGGTCTCACGGACAAAGAGTTCTACGACGACATGAACTTCGAACTCGCTTACACCTGGTTTGGCGGCGTCTCCCGCGTTCGCTTCGATGAATCGCCTCTTCCCGTGGACGCTGTCGCGCCCTACGCCGGCTGGGAGGCGCAAGCGCGCGCGGACGGCGGCGATGCCCGCGCCACGCGCATCCGGTCGCTTCTCTCCGATTTCGACAAGCACTCCGCCGATTGCAAAGAGAAAATTGTTCTGCCACTTCCTCCGAGCGAGCACGGCTGTTCCTATTCCCTCGCATGGACCAAAAGCGCCCTCTTCTTTTTCGCCCTCGAAGATGAATTCGGCCGGGCGCAACTCCATCAATCTCTGAAGTCCATGATTCAGGACCGGCGCGGCACGGACTTCGTGCTGCAAGATTTGATTTCTGCCCTGGACTCGGAAACACATCACCCACAGGGCCCTTTTGTCCGCCAATGGCTCAAGCACTCCGGCATTCCCGATGACTTTCGCGCGCGCTATTCTATGGCCGGCGCGCCGGCAGCAAATTCCGACCCCAATTCACCCAAGGAGCCTCATCCATGAAAGACGTTGTTCTCACTGATCGCGGACCTAAACCCATCGGTCCTTATTCGCAAGCGATCAAAGCGGGTGGTTTTCTCTTCGCTTCCGGTCAGGTCGCGATCAATCCGGCGACAAACGAATTTGTTCCCGGTGATATTCGCCAGCAAACCGAGCGTACTTTGGAAAATGTGAAGGGAATTCTCGAATCGGCGGGTTGTCATCTGCACCGCGTCGTCAAGACCACGGTCTTTCTCAAGAACATGAGCGATTTCGCCGCCATGAACGAAGTCTACGCGAAATACTTCACGTTGGCCCCGCCTGCTCGCTCAACTGTCGAAGTGGCGCGTCTTCCGAAAGACGCTCTGGTGGAAATAGAAGTGATTGCGACGCTGTGAAAATATTCGAAGCTGCGGAATGTTCTTGGTCGGCTTATGGCCTGTCGGGGCTTTGCAGCACTTGATATAGCGCCACCCCTGTCGCGACGCTGGTTACAACAATCGCAAGCAACAAGAACCGGCTACGTCCTGCCTTCAATGGTCTTCCCGTTCTACCGCTCGCGCCGGCGCCCGCGGGCCCCTGCGCCGCTGAAGCACTAGTTTCCAAATAGGAATCCGGATCGAGAATCACGCGGTACGACATCGCTTCCGGCACATATTGCGTTTCGCCGTCCACGGTTATCGCCAATGACCCGCGCGTGCTTCGCACTACCAGCTCTTTCGAATTCACGTACGTTACTTGCCCCACCGTCGGTGCGTCCGTCTGTGGACGAATCTCCGCCGTGGCTGCGCGCAATACAAACGCTTTCGCGTTTGCCGTTGAGAAAATTGCCGTACCCTGCTGCAGCGTCGCGCTGGGCGTTCCATTCGAATCAGCCACCGTCACCGCGCTCGAGGCCGAAAGCATCAACCGCGCCGCGCCCGCTCGTATTTGCAGGGTTCCCGTTTGCGCTGTGGCTAGTTTGTCGCCGGAAAATACAGTCGTGCCGACGGTCGCAGCCGCCGTTCCCACATTAGCTCTGGATGCCGAGGTGATCGTGCCTACTGCCGGCCCGGATGCGCCCATCACTGTGGAAACAAAAAAGATAAGAGACAAAACAACGCAAACGCATGCACGAAAACGTGCCATCGGGCCTCCCACTGGGCCAAAAAAAGCATACTCACTGGCGCGTACAACGTCAATCGAGATTCTTGGTCAAAAACCATTTGCGTACACGCGTTGTGCCCATCTAGACGATACCGGAACCTTACCTCATTCCCGGACGCTCATGCCTGCTTCAGCGGTTCCGTAACGAAGATTGTTAACCGACCAAACCATCTGATTCCATTCAAGTTTTAGCCTATGCTGTGTTAAGAGCAAATTCGCATTGTCTATTTGCTCTTGACTTCCCATCCACTCTTGTATATATAATAGGTATAAGGCATGCACGACCCCCTGAACCGCAGCACCCTCTCCGCCACGGAGCGCAACTTCCGCTCTCGGATTTCGCAGCTCTCTTCTGGTCAATGGTTTCTTCGCGGCACTCTCTCGGAACGTTCCGGCACCTGTGGCAAGCCGAATTGCCGTTGTGCCCGTGGGAAGCTGCACAAGTCTTTGTACCTGGTGCAGAGCCAAGCGGGGAAGCTTCGCCAGATTTGTGTCCCCAAGGCCTGGCAGCAACGCGTTCGCCAAGCCGTCAACGACTATCACCTGATGCAGGAACTGATTGAGGAAGTTTCCGAGCTGGAATGGAAACGACTTCAGGAAAAGAAACGATAATCGTTCTTCGCCGCCTGATCGCCTATTCGGAAAAAGTCTTTCAGCTTTCCAAAGATATCGTCACTCAGGTTTCTGACCGCAGAGAGAAGCCGCGCATTTCTGCAGCGGCGGTGGTGAAATCGTCACTGGTGCTGTTCTGGGCCAGGTTGGGCAGCATCAACGCTTGGGAACAGGTCGGCCGGGCCCGCTTCTGGCAGCGTTGGCTCGAGGAGCCGACCTTCAGTGCAGACACTCTGGGACGAGTCCATGCGGTGTTCGATGCCAACGGGTTGCGGCAAGGGATTCATGATGTTTACGAGCGCCTGAAACGCAACAAGGCCTTGCCGGATATTTACGGCCTGGGAGTAGTCGTTCTCGACGGTCACGAAAGCCACGCCAGTTACCTGCGTCATTGCTCTGGCTGCTTGCAGCGAACCATCCACACGGCGGGAGGGGATCGCATGCAGTTTTATCATCGGCAGGTTACGTTGATGTTGCTGACGGGTGCGCTGCCAGGACGGGAGGCCGTGCGGTTGCTCCTCGATCATGAGCCGCAACGGTCCGGAGAGGGGGAAGTGGAAACGGCCCTGCGCTTATTGGCGCGCGTGATCCCCGCCTACCCGCGGGCCTTCGATTTGGTGCTTGCGGACGCGCTTTACGCGGAGGCCCCGTTTTTCAATTTTTTGCTCGCTCACGGCAAACACGCTCTGGTGGTGCTCAAGGATGAACGGCGCAACCTCTATCAGGACGCAACTGGATTATTTGAGCATGTGGCGCCTCAACCGGGTAGCTATCGATCCCGCCAGTGCCACTGGTGGGATTTTCCAGACTTACTCACCTGGCCCCAAGTGCGGGCCTCGGTGCGCATGGTGCGTTCCTTGGAGACTTATACGGTTCGTCGGCAACTCGACAAGCAGGACGATCCTCAACAAAGTGACTGGATCTGGGTGACCACGCTATCGCTTGCCCAATTTCCCGTCGATCGCATCGTCCATTTAGGGCACCAGCGATGGGATATCGAGAATTATGGCTTCAACGAGTTGGCCAAC
>Ga0137403_10000018_pt1 | contig 165635 bp, 157 predicted proteins | sample CZOMad2_1_16fung_FD_122057 | JGI IMG/M metagenome (GOLD analysis project Ga0137403, IMG submission 122057) | Vadose zone soil fungal communities from Angelo Coast Range Reserve, California, USA - CZOMad2_1_16fungal (Hybrid Assembly) | ecosystem: Environmental > Terrestrial > Soil > Vadose... | reverse complement strand
GTTTCAGGTTCTATTTCACTCCCCTCGCAGGGGTGCTTTTCGCCTTTCCCTCACGGTACTGGTTCACTATCGGTCGCTAGAGAGTATTTAGCCTTGGAGAGTGGTCTCCCCAGTTTCCCACGAGATTACACGTGTCTCGTGGTACTCAGGATACCGCTTCGAGTCTGGTTTGCTTTCCGCTACGTGACTTTCACACTCTACGGTCCCGCTTTCCTTCGGGTTCGCGTAGCAACCAGTTTGGTAACTCTACTTATGCGGTCCTACAACCCCCAAATGCAAGCACTTGGGTTTGGGCTCTTCCGATTTCGCTCGCCGCTACTTTCGGAATCTCTGTGATTTATTTTCCTGCAGGTACTGAGATGGTTCACTTCCCTGCGTTAGCTCAAACGGGCCTATGTATTCAGCCCGCTGTAACGGGAGTTCATCCCGTTGGGTTTCCCCATTCGGACATCCCCGGATCAAAGCCTGCTTGCGGCTCCCCGAGGCTTATCGCAGCTTGCCACGTCCTTCATCGCCTTCTAGCGCCAAGGCATCCACCGTACGCCCTTAGTAGCTTAATCATAAAACTTACTCAAACCGTCGAAGTTGTTACCGCTGACCGAAGTCAGAGGTTTGCAAACTCGAGGCCTTGACTGCCTGCAGCTCCATACATCCGGCTCCTGATTTGGGTAAAACCAGAGTCCGGCTTTCGATTCCGCATTTGATCAAGTTAAGAAACTAAGTTCGCCTTGTTCTATAAATCTATCCACAGTACTGCTCAACTCGAGCAGAACTTGTAATAACCCACACCATGGCGTCGCGCCTGACCGTAATCAGGTCACGATTGTCGGCGTGGATTTGCCAGCCTTTCTGTTGTCAAAGAACACGGACTTCCGAGTCCATCGGAATGCCCTGAATGCTTCAGAGCTTGTCTGGTGGGACTTATCTAATCGCGGGTGCGATTTTTGCCTTCCAGCACTGCTTCCAGCTACTCAAAAGAGCTGCCAGAAAATAAAAAACCCGGCGTCGAGCGCCGGGCACAGTCGCCAGTAGTTGGCGGCTTTGCGCGAAACTCGACAGAGTCTACCCAGTGTTGCTCGTAAGGTACCTCACTCTAGGATCTTGCGATTGCCCTACAGATCCGACCGTGACTCCCCTGAATGGCCAGACACCTTGGGAAGTGTCCGAACCGAGAGTCAGTATACCTGAAACGAGAAATTCGTCAAGTGCCTGTCAAAAATATTTTCGTGAGATTTCCTCAGGCTGTGGATGGACGACAATGGGGGGCGCTAGGTCCCATCGTTTTGTGCGACACCCGATTTACACGTCCATGCTCGCTTTTGCTGGGCACGGGATTCATAGTTTCGTCGTGGTGGCTCTTTCTTCCAGCAGTGATTCTCTTTTTCATCGGGGCGGAGATTCGCGTGCGGGTTGAAGACCATTTGCTGGCGACGCAGTTTGGGGATTCTTTTGCCGACTACAAGTCCCGCGCGCCGGCCTATGTGCCCTTCCTAAAATACCCGTACAGCCACATCCAGAAACCGTGCCCTGGGTTAACGCTGTGTTTAGAAAGCTGGTTGTAGCTTTGCCGCAAGGGAAAAAGCGCCCCTACGTTCAGGAGGGAACATGAAGACACATCTTTTTGCGGCTATTGCCGCCGGCGGATTGCTGCTCGCAGGAACCGCATCCGCACAGGAAAAGAAAATAAGGCGTTCCGAGCTTCCGCCAGCGGTTGAAAAGACGGTAGCGGCGCAAGAGGCGGGAGCGACCATACGCGGATTCTCCGTCGAAAAGGAAAAAGGCCAGACGTTCTATGAAGCGGAAATGACGGTCAACGGCCACAGCAAGGACGTGCTCATCGCGGCCGACGGCACCGTTGTCGAAATCGAGGAACAAGTGATGTTCGATTCCCTGTCGGCAGAGGTGAAAGCCGGACTGCAGGCAAAAGCCGGCGCGGGCAAGATTCTCAAAGTCGAGTCACTCACCAAGAAGGGCAAGCTCGTCGCCTACGAGGCCAAGGTCGAATCGAACGGAAAGAAGTCCGAAGTGCAGGTCGGACCGGACGGAAAACCGCTCGATCACGAAGAGTAGTTCCAGCCGGAGACGGATCCGGGCTCGCTGCATTTTCGTCAATGCGCCATTTCTTGGCGCAAAAATCCGTTAAGGTCGGACTGCCAAAGGGAGATGCCTTGCGCGCTGAAAATCATGTGGCCGGGGGCGATGCCGTTGGGGTTTTCGCGCGGCTTGAACGGGGGATAGACGATGAGTCTCGCCCGGGCTCTTTTTTTCCTGGCTTCCTCGACGACGATTTTCACGGATTTGGTGGTGCGGTCGTTTTCCGCAACCATGCCGAGCAGGGGAACACGGATTTTTCCAGCCGCTTCTTTAAGGGCTGATTGCAGCTCGGGACTTCCGTCCCAGCTCAGGGAACCGCCGGCTTGATCCACCACAACTTGAAAGAGCGAACTCCGGCTTGCGGCAAAGACGCTGACGATCCCTCCAAAAGACCATCCCATCACCGCGATTCGCGAAGCGTCGGCGTCGGGCAACGTCTTTGCAAATTCCGCGGCGGCAATCACGTCGTCCGCCTCCTGCTGCAAACGGGCCACATAACGCGGTCCGCGATCGTTTCCAATCTCTTCGCTAAACAGAGTTCCCTCGGATTTGCCGTATCCTCGCCGTTCGGGAGCCAGGACAAGATAGCCGCTCGCGGCGAGCATCTTGCCAACATAAGCAAACGGCATTTCCGTCCGCTCGCGCTCGGGCCGTGAACCGTGGTTGTAAATCACGACGGGGAAAGGACCCTTGCCTTCCGGCTTGTAGAGATAGGTTTCGATCCGCAGCTTTCCGCTCGGGTAAAACACGACTTCGTGGGCCGGCGGCGCATTGCTGGTTTGCGATACGGCTATGGGAACGCAAGAGAGAGCTGCCATGATGCAGCGAGCGCAGGCAAGGACGTAGAACAAACGGCGGGCGGAAGGTTTGCAAAACATGGCTCCTCCGACGGCCGATTCTGCATTACGGCTCGTGAGAAAACCAGATGCGGCTTTCAGGCAGCCGGTACGGCGGCGGATCTTTTCGCGGCGCGATTCTTCCGCCATCTTTTCACTACTTTCACGAGCGCCCAAATGCCCGGGACGATTACGATCAACCACGGAATGATGGCGGCGATAGCGGTGATGAGGGCGGCGAGGCTGTCGCCGAGGACGGAGCCGGAGTCACGCAAAGCTTCGCCGACAGAGGCGAAGGCGCTGCGGCTGGTGGTGCGTTGCTCGGAGCGGAATGCGATTTCGACGGCAACTTTTTCGGTTTCGTTGGCGAGCATTTTGCGCTGCGTGGCTTCGCTGTCGAGTTCTGCCTGAGCTTCCGCCAGTTTTTCCTGAATTTGGAGCAGGTCGGCGACGCTGACGCCGGACTTTGCAAGCATCTTGCGGAGACTGTCACGGAAGTCGGTTTGATTTTTGAGTTTGGCTTCAACGTCAACTACGGCGGCGGTTTTGTCTTCCGATTCCGTGGCGTGTTGCGCGATCTTTCCTTGCTTTCCAACGAAGTCGAGAAACTTGCTCAGATCCTGCGGTACGACGCGCGCGGCGATGTTGCCCGCTGGGGACAACACGGCGGTCTCGTTAGTGACACTTGAAGAGAGCACTTCGCATTGGATCGTTCCGCAAAAAGCAACAACAGCTTCGATGGATTTTGGCAGTCCCGATCCGGGCTCGACGATTTCCAGCTTGTGCCGGACAGCGACGAAGCGGGACGCCGCAAAGACGCTCCCGATTCCGCTACCGCCGGCGCCGAAACTGGCCGACATTTCCGCAAGCATGGGGACTGAGCGTGTTCGCCCTTGCGCACGAGACTCCGCGTCGTCCACCGCCATATGGGCATCCCGGTATACGGCTCTCTTGGCGCAGCCGGCGCAGAGGACTGCGGCGGTATAGAAAAGGATCAACGATTTGCGCGGCACGGGCATGGGCTTACCTCCAAACGCAGGAATTCTCGTCCACAAAAGGCTAGAACGCCACCATTTCAAATCCTTGCAAGCTTAGACACCTCTGGATTGGCGCAAGTTGCCGCGGGGAGTGAGCCGGCTCAGGCCATCGTGAGCGTCCACTTTGCTCCGGTTTTGTCTTTGTAGTCCATGCGGATGATGTAGGGAACGCTTTCGCTGATCCAGTATTTGAGGTAGCCGATGGATGTGTTGCTCTCAACGATCCAGGCGTCCTTTTTCCCGGCCGAACCTGCTTCGATGCTTTCGCGTCCGGTAATTTTGTAGCTCACTTGCTGCACCGTTTCGGGATGTTCGTCTTCGGTGTAGGAGGGGAACGTGGCCGTGAAGTCCTGCTGCAGCGGAAGCGCGACCCACAACAAAGCATAAACGCCGCCGTAAAAATCGAATGCTTCGGTCGTCGGAACCTCGCGTGTTTCGGTTTTTCCCTTCTCAGTGTTTTCAATCTTCATGGAATTGCCGCGAAAGATGATTGTCAATTTCGAATCGTCGCCGCCAACCATGTGGCGTTCGAATTCGCGGGTGATAGGGGCCAGCGTCTTGGCGTCGAAGACGTTTAGGGTTCGCGTGGTTGCGGCAACTTCGCCAGTCTTGCCTTTAAAACTGGGTGCGCTTCCAGCAGGGGCGGCCGTCGATGGATACCGATTCGAGTTGATCGGTCCAGGTTCCGGCATCTTCAAACACGGTGCCATCGGGCCGGACGACTTTCATCTTCCATTGGTTGGTGAAGGGTTGAAGATGCTCCCCGTGGATGCGAGAGTCGCCGGATTTGAGTTCGACGGTTTGGGAAGCGAGGATGACCGGTAACAAAAGCGAGAATCCACAAGCAATGGCCAAGGAACGGTTGCGCACAGTATTTCTCCCGTGAAGAGAGCATGTCTACGCCCTTTGACGGAAGGAAATCCGCGCCGGGGATGGGCTTTGCGAAGAATTAAGAAGAGATTAAGAAAGAGGCTCCCCCGGAAGGAACTTTCCGGAGGAGCCGTGGGAGCGACAGTCAAGGAATGGCGCGGTTATGCGAGGCCAATTCTCTTAATGACTGCCGCTGCCATACGCGTAATTAGTTTCGAGCGGGTAGTGGTAGACAAATTCCTGGCCGATGGTGTCGCCCGGATAGAACCAGGTGCGGACGGCCATGGGCGAATTGCCCGGGCGCTCATCGAAAGTGATTGTCGTGTGGCCGCGCGGTTCGAGCCGCTGAGCCGGAATCGCCATGATGGTGGCAATCAGCTGTCTTTGGTCCTCGGTCCAGATTTGCACGATGTGCCGGTCCGAACTTGAATCAAAGAGCTTGAACACATAGGTGCCCGGCGGCAGAATCTGCCCGGGAATTTCCACGGAATCGGGAAAAGTGAAAACGGTTTTCTTGTCCCACTTGTCGGCGTTGGTGATTGGACTTAACGCCGAGAGCAAACCCGCCGCACATAGCGCCAGCAGAGTCCCTTTCAGAATTCGCATCGCTTGCCTCCTCCTTTGCGGCACGCAAGATTCGACAAATCTGCGCCGCCGCAACATTTATTGGTTGTTTGGCTGGGAAGGGCCAAGCGGGGGAAGGAACCAGGATCGGTGGGCCGAGGAAACTGAGTATCGCGTCCAACCAGTGAGACGCGTTGCCTGCGCAAAGAGTTGCCGTGGCTTGTCTACAGGGAAAATTTTTCATACGTTCCTCGGCTACACGGCCCTGGGACTGCAAATTCGGGGCACTATTGCGGGAATATTCGGCGGTCCGGAGCAATCTACTCTAGGATAGGATTTCCGAATCGGGGAGAACGGAGGAGGTGGGACTTGAAAAAAGCAATTTTGGCGGTGATGGTATTCGGGCTGATTGTTCTAACGGGAGCACGAGGAGTGAGCGCGCGGGGGCAAGATCCGTTGGATGGGTTGTGGCAGGGATATGACGGGGAGTTGCGGCATGTGACGAGACAGCTGGTAGCGCTTGCGGAAGCGACGCCGGAGAACAAGTTTGCGTGGCGGCCGGCGCCGGGCGTGCGGTCAACGAGTGAAGTGTACATGCACATTGCGCTCGCGAATTTCTATCTGCTCAGCGTGACCGGGCCGAAAATGCCGGAGGATATGAAAGAAGGACTCGAGACTTCGGTGACGTCGAAAGCGGAAGTGATTAAGTGGCTGAAGCGGTCGCTGGAGGCGGTGAAAGAAGCGCATCTGGCGGCAAAACCCGAAGACCTGGAGCGGAAAGTGACTGTTGCCAAGCGCGACGCAACGGTAGACGGGATGTATTTGCGGATTCTGGTGCATAACAACGAGCATATGGGTCAACTGATTGCGTACGCGCGGATGACAGGCGTGAAACCGCCGTGGTCGGAAAAGTAGAAAGAGAGGTGGTTATTTGGGGAATGCGGTTGCGTCAACGCCCGGAAGAAGTTTTAGGGCGTTTTTGTAATAGATCTTTTTGAGGACTTCGTCGTCGAGCCGGAAGCCGTAGATGCGCCAGAAGGCGTGGCGCTTGCGGTAGTATTCGAAATATTCGTCCCGCGTTTCGAGCGCGCGGAAATACCACTTGTATTCGTTCACATCGTAAATGTCCTTGCCCATGAGGACGCGGTCCTGATACTTCGTCAGAAAATCGTGCGCGGAATAGGGCTGGCGGCCGAGTTCGGCAAGAACGGCGGCGATGTCCACGTAGACATTCGGATGCTCGTCAAAAAGCTTGCCGAGACGCGCGAGATCGTTGCCGTGGAAGCCGAGATGCGCAGCGATGAATTTGGTGCGCGGATGCATGGCGAAGAGATGATTGCGCTCTGTCATCAGCGTTTCGAACGGCGGATATTTCGAAGGCGGGCGGGCACGTTGCGGAAACTGTTTTAGTTCCAACCAGCGTTCGTTGTACTTGTCCCACGGATCGAAAAACGGGGAAGGCTCGCCGACGTGGATGAGTACGGGAATACCGAGGTCAGCGCATTCCTCAAACACAGGCGAGAAAACGGGATCGTCCACATGGACGCGCTGACCGTTCGCGTAGTGCAGCTCCATGCCGAAGTCTTTGAAAATCTTCAGGCCTTGGGCGCCGTTCTTCACATCCTGCTCGAGGCGCGCGGTGACGCGCTCACCAAAGCCGGGCTTATCAAGATCGCCATAATCCATGTTTGAAAAAACGACGAAGCGCTTCGGATAGCGGCCTTTCATCACTTCGACCGTGCGCTTCAAGCGATCGCCGGTGCCGCCGCTGAGATTCACCATCAATTGCAAATTGATGGAATCCATTCCTTTGATGAGTTCATCCACATCCCGCGGTGTGGGATTCCAGTGGTGGCTGTGAATGTCTATGAAAGGAAATTTGGCGCGATCGAGTTTGTGTTCGGGAACAACGAGCGTGGATTTCGGATCGTACTCTTCAATGGTGAGAGATTTTTGCGGGTTGGGCGCGCTCTGGTCTTGCGCAAAGATAGCGCGACGCGACGCAGCAAGTGCGATGGCGAGGATAAAGACACCTGCAAACAGAAATGCGGCGGCGCGGCGAAGAGTCATCGAATCCCCCCGGGATATTGAGGCCAATATCTTCGCACAGGAGAGCGGCCCAACCACCTCGGCGATTTCCCTTACAAGTCGCTCGGGAAAGACAAAGGCGTATGCGATTGCATGACAGCGCCGACGGCGATCTGGTCGCATATTGCCCGGAAGTTTTCGTACCAGACTTTGGTGAAGCCGGTGATCAGCTCCTCGGCTGACTTTCCTGCGATGGGCCGACCGGAGTGGACCAGGTCGCCCCAAGTGGTAATACGGGTTCCACCCTTGGGCATGCTTTCGAAAGTGACCCACTGCGCAAGAGCGGCGCCCATGGCGTGATCAATCCAACCGACGCGCTTGCCGGGAACGCAGCTGGTGATGACGTGCTCAATCTTCGTTTGGAACGGCCGAAGAATCTCAATCTCCAGGCGGCTACCCGGCTCCCAAGCGGCCCCCTCGGTCCATTCAATGGAGCCGTAAATGTCCGCAAAGGTGTTCCAGCGGCTGCAATCTGCAAAAACATCCCAACACAGGCCGGGTTCGGCCTCGGTAATAACCGAATACTGAAAACGAAACATATCTCCTCAAAAGTTCTCCTGGTGAGCGGATGAGAGCGGTAGGAGAAACGAAAGAATTTATTAAAATGAACTATTGTTTATACATTGTATTTTTAACGCTGTAAAGAATATTATTGGACGTTCTCGCGACCGGGAGGGTGCATGCCGCGCAGACAGGATGCGGCTCTGGAAGGCAGAATCGTCGACGTGGCTTACCGCCTGTGGAGTCAGCGAGGCGAAGAGGCGCTGACGATGCGCGCCGTTGCGCGCGCGGCGAGAACCACCACGCCAACCGTCTATCACCGCTTCCGCGACAAAAAGGACCTCAAGCATTTCCTCGAGGAACGCGCGCGGCAGAAAATGTACGACGCGCTGCAGTCCGCCCGCACTACGCTGGATGTTTGCAGGAACGCGCTCGACTTCATTTCGACCCATGGACATGAATACCGGTTGCTGACCGCGGACTGGGGCGTGCGGTACGCGCATCGCACGCCCATGCGTTCGTACGACTATTTGAAGCAGGTGCTGGCCAAAGAATTGGGGAGCGAGGGCGCGCAACTCGACGAGCTTGCATTCCAACTGTTTGCCCTTGTTCACGGGACCGCGCTGCTCCGGCCCGCGGGTGAGGAGCATAAGCCACTTGCTAACGCGCTTAGTGAAGCGTGCTTAAATGCTTGTTCCGCGCTGTGGCAAGCGGCGCAAATGCAGGCCGGTTCGAAATGGAAGTCCACCTAAGGCTGGCAGTTCGTCGTTCCTCAAACGCGAACGAATGTCACTATTGCTTGCTCGTGCCGCGGCGAATTGGCTCCTCGTTTACGGCAAGCGGCAACTCGGTAAGGAAGAATGAGGGGTCCCGGCTGAGATGCTTTGCCGCCTCGCGAATCTGGGAACCGCAATGACGCAAGACCAATTCCGTATTATTTGTGGATAGTTCCGGTCCGGACGGAATGCCCGAGTCGATCGGAAGTATATCCAGCACGTGGCCCAATTCGTGGAGCAAGGTCAAGATGCGTGCTTCGCGCGTGGCTCCGCCGAAATTAGCGACAGCCAGGCGTTTGAATGCTTTCAAATAGCCTTTATCTTGCGAATTGGCAACAATGCGCACGGGCGCCCAGTCGTTAAAAAAAGCTCCGTTGGCGTTGAGTGTAATCGTCGAACCCCATCCAACATTTTGCCGCGTGCGGGCAACATACGGCTGATAAAAAACTGCCCCAACTTGCCAAGAGTCCAGTTTCGTGATTTCGCTTTTTCCCGAAATATCCACGGCAAAGCGCAGCGAACGAAATTTGTCCGCGGCTTGGGGCTCCGCAGCGCGGAACCATGCCGAACACGCGTTCTCTCCAGCAAGAATGGATACGACATCGACGCGCGCCTGCTCGATAAGCGCTCCCTGTGGGCCGAAGGATTTCAGTTCGTCGCCGCTGGGATCCGAGACTCGATCGCTCGCGAAGCGCAACGAACTCACAGGAGTAGAGCGCAGTGTGGCGGGTGCTTGGGCGATTGCAACGATTGTGCAGAGATGCAAAATAAATACAACAGCGAGCGATGAAGCAAACAACCTGAGCGCAGGATGCATGAAAAACTCCTGGCCCGGACAGCCTTACCACCACAATCCGTTCGCGAAGCGCGTGTGCCGGCGATGCACACCTGCGAGCGGGCGATCCGTCATCCGGTAGTCGAGTGACGAACGCAATGATGCAAATGTTTTTAGGGAATCCTGGATTTGAGGGACATTTGATTTTGAAGTGAGGCGCGATTTATGGGGATTTAGATGTTACGTATAAGTGTCGCTAAAATCGTGGACAAATTGGGCCCGGGAAGCGCTCACTCTTGGGGAAGCAATGCGTAGCTGACAAAGGCGATTTTAGCGCCATCGGGCGACCAGGAGGGCACGTTGATTGTGCCCTGGCCGCCGAAAAGCTTTGCTAACACCGTTATCTTTCCGTCTTTCAACGACATCAGGCGCAACATGACATCCTTATTCTCAGGATGGCCTTCGACATCCCTTGGGTAAGAGAGAAAAACCATTTGCGTTCCATCCGGCGAGAGGTGTGGAAACCAATCATTGAGTTCGCCGTTTGTCATCTGCGTCTGCTCGCTTCCATCGGCGCGCATGCGCCAAATTTGCATGTGACCGGTACGCACTGAATTGAAATAGATGTATTTCCCCTCTGGAGAATATTCCGGACCGTCGTCGAGTCCTTTCGCTGTGGTGAGCCGTTTTTCCGCGCCGCCTTGCGTGGAGATGGTGTAGATATCAAAGTCGCCGTCGCGTTCACCGACGAAGGCGAGTGTTTTCCCGTCCGGTGACCATCCATGCCAATAGGAAGGAGAATTTTTCGTTATGGAGCGCGGAGTTCCGCCGGCTAGCGGCAAAATATAGATTTGCGATTTGTGGTCGCCTTGCGATTGATCGCTAATGACCAACTCTTTGCCGTCAGGCGATATTCCGTGGTCGTTGTTGCAGCGCGTAGCGAACCCGGTGTCGACAACTTGTGTTGAGCCTTTCCCGGCGGGGATCCGTTCGATTCGTCCATTGCGATTGAAAATCAGAAATTGACCGTCTCGTGTCCAGTTTGGAGCTTCAATGCGTCCTTGCGTTTGATAGACGGCGCTGCGATCGGCGGAGGCGACCGCAATTTCTTCGAGGGTGCTGTAAAGTGTTGCGTCCTTCCAGTCAGTTTCAGCTGAACCGGAAATTTTCACGTTGGAAAACACGGCCGTCGTGGATTTGTCTTTCTCATGGCTACACACGCCGAGGCCAACGTAAAAAGGATTCCCGAGTGCGATACGCGGTGAGCTGCCGGCAAATTCGAAACTGCCTCCCTCGGCGGCCAGCCACATTGTGAAGTAATCGCCGTGCTTGACGATGCGCAAGCGCCTGGGCGCCGAGCGTGCCGCCTGTACTTCGTGCGTCGTGTCGCCTTTTTCATCGCGGAATTGCAGCGAGGTCAGTCCGTTGCCGTGGAGCGCAATGTCCGCATAAGGCGAATCGGCATCAAGACTTGTGCGTGCCATCAAAAGCGCCTTGCGATGAGGGTTGGCCGTCAAATCCGCTTCCGGAAACACGATGTCGGCTTCGAGGTAGCCGTCGCCGGAGACTTTCATCCACACAAAATGGAAATTGTCGTTGTCGAACCAGACATTTTCGCCGCGAGCGGTGATGGTGTATCTCTGCTCCGCGGGATCAAAAACGAGATGGCCCGGTTGTGTCAAAACTCCGACGTCACTCTCCGCTTCAAAAATGCCAGGTTTGCCTGGCGCATTCTGCGCGGCCGTACTGTGTGCCACAACGAGAGCCAGAATGAAGAAGAGGAACAGTGCGAACTGCGTCGGCATTATGTTTCTTTTCATGGAAGCTCACCATCCGCAAGCACTCTACCGCAAGTCAGGGAGGAAATTATGCTTCGCGTTGCGTGAATTCGGAGCCTGCAGCCAGCGCATTGACACACAAAGGACTCGCCACCATAATCTGCGGCAATTGGAGGAGCTATGAAAATCAAGAAGATCGTTTCCGGCATTGTCGCGTTTGCGGGAATATTTGTGCTCATGACGCTGGCGGCGCCGCAAAAATCCGTCACCATCGAAGGCTATGTGTTGGATTCGGCTTGCGCGTTTACGAAGGGGCTCGATAAGCCCATCAGCCGCGACTGCGCACTGGCCTGTGCAAAGGAAGGCTCTCAACTCGTGATCCTCACGAAAGACGGGGCGATCTACTGGCCCATTGATTCCGCGACGCCCGCCAAGGGACAAAACGCGAAGCTCACGGAATTTGCGGGAAATCGCGTGAAAGCTACGGGCAAGCTTTACGACCGCGGCGGGTCCCATGCATTAGTGATCGAGACTCTCTCCGCGGCCAAGTAGCAAATCTATTCAGACGACTCCAAGCAAGTTCCTTCAAGGAGGACGCCGCTTTGCGTCTCAACTATGGTGCTGTTTCGTCATTCTCAATGAAAATTGCAGTCGCTGTTGTCCTGTTTGTGAGCCCTGCCTATGCGCAGGCGCCGAAATCGTACGAATTCACCGTTGAATACGATGTGCCGGTTAAGATGCGCGACGGCGTGACCCTTCGCGCTGATATCTACAAGCCAAAGACAGACGAGAAATTGCCGGTGCTTCTGACGCGGACACCGTATGACAAATCGAGGAACTGGGTCACACCATTCGCGCACCGCGCTGCGACGCGCGGATATGTCGTAGTCGTACAAGATGTGCGGGGACGCTTCGAATCCGAAGGCGAATGGTATCCGTTCCGGCACGAGTCAAATGACGGCTACGACACGGTGGAATGGGCCGGCACTCTCCCGTACACGAACGGGAAAGTCGGAATGTTTGGCGGCTCCTATGTTGGCGCGACGCAGATGCTTGCGGCCATCGCAAAACCGCCGCATCTGACGGCGATTTGTCCGTCGGTGACGGCTTCGAACTATCACGACGGATGGACATATCAGGGAGGCGCGTTCGAACAGTGGTTCAACGAATCGTGGACTTCCGGCCTCGCGGAGAACGCGGCCGTGCGCCGCTTTGATTCATTCGCGGAGGCGATGCACGGAATGAACACGCTGCCGCTGATGGATTATCGGATTATGAACGTCGACGCGAAGGGGCTGGCGCCGTATTTCCAGGACTGGCTCGCGCATCCCAGCTTCGACGACTATTGGAAACAGATATCCATTGAAGATCACTACGGACAGATTCAAGTGCCGGTGTTCACGGAAGCGGCGTGGTACGACATTTTTCTCGGCGGCTCGTTGCGCAATTTTGTTCGTCTGCAGACAGAAGCTGGCACAGAAGCGGCGCGCAAAGGACAAAGGCTTTACGTAGGAACAGGAGGACACGCAGGAGGATGGGGCGGAAAGATCGGCGCTGTGGATTTTGGCGACAAGGCACTACTGGATCCGGACGATTTGATGTTGCGCTGGTACGACCATTTACTGAAGGGCGAGACGAACGGCGCGGAAAACGATAAGCCGGTGAAGATTTTTGTAATGGGGAAAAACGTTTGGCGCGACGAGGAAACTTGGCCGCTAACTCGGGCAAAATCTGCAAAATATTTTTTGCACTCGCATGGCGCGGCGAACGGGATCAGCGGCGACGGTACGCTGAGTACAGTGATGCCCGCGACAGAACAGCGCGATACCTACAATTACGATCCGGCAGACCCGACCCCGACCATTGGCGGTCCGCTCTGTTGTCGGGACTTGCCGTCGGGGAATGGGCCGCAAGATCAAAGACCAGCCGAAGCGCGCGACGACGTGCTGGTTTTTACAACGCCCGCCTTCACGCAGGAGTTTGAAGTAACGGGGCCAGTCACGGCGGACTTATATGTCAGCTCTTCCACAGTGGACACGGACTTCACTGCAAAATTGATAGACGTTTGGCCGAACGGGTTCGCGCAAAATTTGACGGATGGCATTCTGCGAATGCGTTACCGCAATTCCCAATCGAAACCGGAATTGATGAATCCGGGCGAGATTTACCACATGACGGTGGATATGTGGGCTACCAGCAACGTCTTTCTGCCGGGGCATAAGTTGCGACTGGAAATTTCCAGCAGCGACTTCCCCCGCTTTGACCGCAATCTGAATACAGGTGAAGAGCAGGCGCACGGCACGCGCACGGTTAAAGCGGCGAACGTACTTTTCCATGACAAAGATCATCCGTCGGCGCTCGTATTGCCTGTCATTCCATAGCCGGCGCATGGGCAAGAGAAAAGGCGCGTTTCGAAACGAAGCGCGCCTCTCACACCGAGGTTTTTCTTGGGTCTCCCAGATAAGATGGCTAAGTTCTATTCGCAAGCTGTCGTGAATTCAGGTACGCAAAAGCATCAAAAACCAAGTCCAGAGTCGTCGCTTCCGCAGGCGGTAATCTCATCCGGCGGGACGCTGGGACCGGTAGTCGAGTGATTTGCTTTGTGCAGTTGAATGTTGCCACCGGCCAAAAGACGCGTCGAAACAACGACTGCGCTTTGACCTGTCGAAGGATTAGTGACTTTTAGTCCGAACTTGTCCACGCCATTGCCCGGCTCTCCGTTGTCTTGCGTGCGTGCGCGGAATTTGATGCCGGTGTCGTTTGGAGGCGGAAGGTTGGTCCTGGCGGTGCCGCAAATATCGCGGACGTTGGAACCTTCGAAAGGCTCGAAGTAGCCGTCAATGCTTACGCTACTGAGGTGAAAGCCGGCGAAAAACCCTGCCGTGTCGTGGTCAACAAAATTCACGTGGCCGAAGTATCCGCCGTTTTTGCATCCGCCAACGAGACCGAAATTCGCGTGCTGCCCGCCATCGGTTGGCGTCGTGTCCGTGATAACAAAACCGCCGCCCGTGGTAAAATCGCACGGTGCCGGCATTACGTGGGCCGCGGTTGGCGTGCTCTTGAACGTCAGCATGACCAACAGCAAACCGGTGGCCAGCACTGCCAATAACGCAAGCTGGCTGAACGCTCTTTCTTTTTTGCTCATTTTCTATTCTCCCTATGCGTCCTGTCACTCGATGTGGGTTAAGAAATGCCTGCGGTCGCCGACGCGATCACAACGTCGGCAACCCCAGTTACGGCGACGTGCAGTGCGTTCACTACAGCCGTGCCGGTTGATGAAATGTTTTGTTCGTTGATCGTGACGACGCCGCCCGGAATCCAAATCGCCTGATTCGGAGCCCCAGTTACGGGAATGGACACGCCGTTGATCACGAGATTGCTGAAGGTTGCGCTTCCGCCGCCGGCGGCTCCCGCCACCTGCGACGCTTGCGCCATCACCGTATCGGCTGTAATGCCGACGCCAGCTATGGTCATGTTGAGGTTCGCAAGCGAGGCCACTGAGTCAACCTGATTGGACCAGCTCATCGTCGCGGCACTCAGGACTTCGCCAGTCAGTGCTGAGGGAACGCTACCGGCAATGGCGGTTGCATCCCGTGCGTCGTTCATGCCTCCGAGGGTTCCCGTATCGGCGAGAGTCGTTGTGGTACCCCCGAGCAAACCGAGAATGGTTACGCGAACAGCCGCCGCCTGCCCGACAACTGTTTGCGCCGTGCCGGACGAAGGCGGAGATCCGGGTAACAATCCGCCAATCGGGCCGGGCAACTGCCCACCCAACTGCGCCGTGCTAACTGTGGGCAAAGCCAGAACAGCCAGCGCCAGGCCGAATGCAGCTACACACCGGCCGAGAGATTCTTTCCTACGCATGCAAACCTCCTTGAAATGTCATTTCACACACCGCTAGTGCTGAACGAACGACGGGAACGACACCACGCAGATTGACTTGCTACTCCGGGGCACAACGAGGAGCTTTCCCGTACAGTCGCCAAACTACGCGGCGCTCCGTCCGTTGACAATCGAGCGAATTCCTCAATTTGCCTGCGAAAATGGCCTAATCCTCGGCTCGTAAAACACCTGTCAGGGATTGAGGGAGAGGCGCGAATGCCGCATGCGCTGCGGCCTAACTTGACACGTTTTGCGATGCAGCCTACACTACGGAGTTTTTAGATGACCTCTTTGGACGAACAGAGAGGCGGGACTCACGACTTACATGGACAAGAAAAGACTCGACTACTACAAGAAGAAATTGCTGGCGCGGCGTGAAGAACTATTGAAGACGATCGCGCGAACGGAAGAAGAAGGCAGACAGGCGGACGACGATCCGACGGTAGACCTTGCCGACAAAGCGGCCAATTCGTATACAAAAGAATTCCTCTTCGGAATGACGAACACGGACCGTGCTTTGCTGAACCAGATTGACGTCGCGCTCAAGCGCATCGAAGAGGACGAATATGGCGTATGCGCGAACTGCGAGGAAGAGATGCAGCAGAAGCGTCTCGAAGCAGTTCCGTGGGCGAAGCATTGCATCAACTGTCAGGAAAAAGCGGAAAAGGGCCAGCTTTAGACGGCTGTAGCTCGTTATCTAACCTGTAAAATTATCTTTTCATTAAAAAGAGAGGGAGTAGGCTTCTGCCGCGATGGCAGAGTCTGCTCCTTCTCGTTCCTTGGCGCTGCGCTGGCTGGCGGAGGCCCGCGATGCGCTCGCGAGCATTCTGATCCCGGCGCCGTGCCGGTTGTGTGGAGCGGTGCTGAATCATTCGTCGCGGATTCCCGTTTGCCAGGCTTGCCTCGAAGGCTTCTCGCGCATTCCCAAAAGGATTTGCGTGGTATGTGGGCTTCCTTTGCCGGACGTGATTGAAGTTCCGGGGGAAGCGCTCCGGTGTTCAGCATGCAGGCTGGAAACCTACGCCTTCGATCGCGCACGAAGTTTCGCCCTTTACGAAAACGAGGTGGTGCGCGCGATTGCGCTGCTGAAATTCGAGCGAATTGAACCGCTCGCGAAGTGGTTTGCACAACGGCTTGCCGAAATCTGCGTGCAGAATGCCGAAGCTCTCGCCGCGGATATCGTCGTGCCCGTGCCGCCGCATCGCGACCGCGAAAAAGAGCGCGGGTACAACCAAGCCGAGCTACTTTCAAAACCGCTCGCAAAGCTCCTGCGGCTGCCTCATCAGGGCGTTTTGCTGGTGCGCAAACGGCCGAGGCCCGCAAAGCTCGTGTTAACGCTCCGTGAACGTTGGGCCGCGGTGCGTGGCGCTTTCGAAATAAGGCCAGGCAGCCAAGTTGACAATCGGCGCGTCTTATTGCTAGATGATGTAATGACGACTGGCGCGACGCTGGATGCGTGTTCCAAGGCGCTTCGCGACGCTGGAGCCAAGTCGGTGGTGGCGCTCACGGTAGCCCGAGCGGCTCAGAATCCGCTTCCGGGTGCCGGTGAGAGTTAGCCCAAGGGAAGCGCCATGAGCGCAGTCCGGCAGGATACGCCGAATCCCCGGGGGCGTGTGCCCTCCGCAGCGGTCGGAGCCGCTGCGCCTTCCAGCGAAGTTCCCGCTGGTAGTAGATCCCACAACTCAGCAGTGCCCCGGCGCGGTTCGCTGATGCAGGAACCGGTGTTGGTGCTCAACGCGACGTACGAGCCGATTAACGTCACGGCCGTGCGGCGCGCGATGGTGCTCATGCTGAAGGGCGTGGCGCAAGCGGAAGAGTTGCACAGCGCGGAAGTACATTCCGCGGCTCATTCGCATCGCGTCCCTTCCGTCATTCGCCTGATCGCGTACCGGCATATCCCGCAGCAAAGCCGCGCGCTTTCGCGGAAAAATATTCTGTTGCGCGACCGGAATACGTGCCAGTTTTGCGGCCGAGTGTTTCCGAGCTCAGAGCTGACGCTTGACCATGTCGTTCCTCGATCGCGAGGTGGGCGTTCCACGTGGGAAAATCTCGTCGCCTGCTGCTACCGTTGCAACAACAGCAAGGGTGACCGTACACCGGAAGAGGCAGGATTCAAGTTGGCGCGGCGTCCGCGTCCATTTACGCTGCACACCTCGCGGCAGCTTATGCGGCTCATCGGGCATCGTGACGAACGTTGGCGTAAGTACCTTTTCTACTAAGCATTTTCGGCAAATTCACAATCCATTCAGAAAATTTTTATGGCCGAAGGAAACCTTTTTGGCTGCCATGCATCTAACTTATCAAAACCACTTCGAGGACACACCCCGGGAGGCAGCTAGGGTCCACACCCTAGCTGCTTCTCTCCTTTTAGGGGCAAGATTTCCGCAACTAAATATCTTTTTAAGTTTTTAGAACTTAGAAGAACCTGAGTTTGAGGGAAAACTTTTCAGCGCAGCTTCTTCGTCTGGAAATTCTGGAAAGACTTTGTAAAGTTGCGTGATTTTCAGAATCTCCTCTACTTTGTTTGAAAGTCCGACCACCTTCAAAGATCCGCCGCTCTTGATAACCGTCAGATAGTTGCGCACTAACTCGCCGATGCCGGAGCTATCGAGGTATTCCAGCTCGCTAAGATTCAAAACAATATCTTTACGCTTTTCCGCGATGAGGCCGGTAATCGCCTGGCGCAGCGCGGCCGATTCAAAAAGCGTGAGGCTGCCAACGACGTCAATTAGAGAGGCTGGGCCTGACTGCCGGATGGTGATCGAGAAATTTTTCGCGCGTGGTGGTATTGGCATGCATCTAGTTTACCCGCGCATATGAAATTGGAAAGGTCTGAAGAACAATTACTGACGTAAAACGACGCGAAGCCCGCGGCGCCAATTCTCAGTCAAACCGACGCGAACAACATCCAATTCAGGGAAAGGGCGCGAAGCAGAGTATCTGATGCTGGGTGAAATCGCAGAGCCGATGCTACCAAATAAACAAGCGGCGGAGCTGATTGCAACTCGACACCCGGGAAATATCCGTATCGCGCGATGTCGCCTTGATCGAGATGACGCTTGATGCGCAGCCAATAGTCCGCGGCTTGCATGAAAAGATTCAGGGACTCAGATGTCTTCAATTCGAGGACTGCCAGGCGGCCGCTGCGCGTGACGCCCAGCACATCCAGAATGCCGTGTTCGCCGCCGGTATTTGCAAGCACTTGGAATGTTTACCGAAATTCTATTTGTTATTATCGCTAAGTTTTATGCCGCTCACGGTCACCAGCGGCATCTGATAATTCCAGGAATTGGGCACGTGGTCGAACGAGACCTCGAAATGGGCCGTTTGCCCGGGCTTGAGGCCCTCCGGAGAGCCGGGCAGGAGCGGCCGGGTTTCGCGCAACGCGATTTGATCCAGCCCGTCGCGGAATTCGATGGTGGCCTCGAGCGCGAGCACAGTATGGTCACCCGCATTGAGGACATCCCCTTCGACAATCTTTACTTCCTGATTCAGGAAATTTTCCGCCTGTTTCATCGCGAAATTGCCGAGATGGACGTTCGGTGCGTACGCCCGTTCCCGAGGACCAAATTCCAAGCGCGTAGTTCTTTGCGTTGCCGTCCGTTGCGGTGAGCGAAACAGAATAAAATAAACGCCGACGCCCGCGAGAATTACAACCAAAGAAAGCGCCAGCCGCCGCGTCGAGCCGCCACGCACTTCCTGCGGGGTTGCCGGATCCTTCTGAAATGGCGTTTCCATTGCGTCGCTTTACCTGCCGAATTCGAGCCGCTGCACAAGCGGCTCCGGGAGGCCGGCTTTCCTCATACGCGATTGTACTTTGCCGATTTCATAAGGCACACGCCAAAATTCCACGGTGTGGTTCGCTAAATCGGCAATGGCAAAAGAAGCGCGCGGATCCGCGTCACGCGGTTGACCGATCGAGCCCGGGTTGAGCATGTAGCGTCTTTCCGGCTCGATACGCAGCGGAGCGAACAACTCATTGGGGCGCGGACGAATCTGCAGCACTTCGAGATTGCTGTCGAAATACGCGAAACCGCCCTGATGATGCGTGTGGCCAAAAAAAGTTACCGGCGACGTGGAATCAAGAAGGCCCTCGAGTGCCTGCGCCGGAGTGAACACATATTCGTCTTCATCCTGAAACGCGCCATGTACCAACACGATGCCGTTGGTTTCCAGGGGGCCTTGTGGCAGTGCGGCCAGCCATTGCAAAAGTTCCGGCGACAATTGCTTTCGCGTCCAGTCAACCGCGGCTTTGGCAACGGGATTGAAGTCCTCCGTGTCCATGATTCCTGTGACAGCCTTGTCGTGATTGCCGCGGATGCAGGATTGCACCAGGCTGCGAATTTTTTCGCTGACTTCCGCCGGATCGGGGCCGTAGCCCACAATGTCGCCAAGGCAAACAGCCGCGTCCCAGCGTCCCACCGCCTTGGCCAGCGCCGCTTCTAATGCCGTGAAATTGGCGTGAATATCACTGAGAATCAGAATCCGCATTAGCGATGCCCGAAGAGTGCAGTTGAGTATAGATGAAGCTGCCCGCAGATGCACGGAACGGCAAAATTGGAACGGCCATTGGACGCGCGAAAATCGCAAATGGCGCGTTCCTTTGAGCGCCGTTTTGAAAGAAATTTAAATAAATTATCGAACGGACGAAAACTTTCTCCTAGGCGGAAGTTTTTCGGACAAATTGGCTCTCTTATTTTCGAAAATGACAAATTTTTTAAGCCGCGCAGCGAAACATTTGCTGGGATGCATTCGTCTATCAAATGGCAGCCGGTCCTTGAGCAGTATTCGGCAGAGAAGAAAAACCCCGCGGTGGCAGCCGCGGGGCGAATGACACGCAAGTCTTTCCGGCGGTTAGTCCAGGAAGAAACGGTGTCGGAGGGCGAATCTACTCGCCTCGGCGTGCGCGTGTCAACTCCTCTTGCAAGGTACGTCAGGTCCGTTGGCTGACTCGATCTTGTTTGAAAGGAATGACCCTCATGAAATCCAATACCTTGGTTCGTATCGCGGCGCTTGTGGTCGCGCTCTGCTTTTCCGTGGCGGCCTTTGCCAAGCCTGTGGTGAAGACGATCAATATCACTCAGACGGCAAAAGTTGGCCAAGTCACCTTACAAGCCGGCGAATATCGCCTCTCCATTGACGGAAACAAGGTCAGCATCCAACGCGGCAAGGATCAGGTCGCCGAATCCGAAGGTCGCTGGGAAGAGCGCAGCACGAAGTCGGACTACGACGCCGTTCTACTTGGCGAAAATGGCCAGGTGAAAGAAGTTCGGTTCTATGGCCAGAAGCGCGTTTTTGTTTTTAACGAATAGACCGTCAGGCGCCGCTCGCATCCTCGATTGACTTCTATGCTGAGCGAGAGGCTGCACCAACCTGCAGCCTCTCTGCTTTGCTTCTATCGACTCCCGCCCGCTCGAATCAACATGCAGTCCCCATAACTGTAAAAGCGGTATCTCGCTTCAACTGCATGCTTGTATGCGTCCAACACATGCGCGCGGCCGGCAAAAGCGCACACCAGGGCGAGCAGTGTGGAGCGCGGCAGATGAAAATTCGTCAGCAGGGCGTCCACTACACGAAATGAAAATCCTGGCGTAATAAAGAGGCGCGCCTCGGCGCTTCCTGAAATCACAAGTCTGTCGGACCCGGATTGCGCGGCACGCAGAGCAGCGTCTTCGAGCGTACGTACCACCGTTGTTCCAACCGCCAGAATCTTCCTCCCACTTGCGCGGGCCGCCGAAAGTTTTTCGGCAATTTCTTCACGAATTTCGTAACGCTCTGCGTGCATCACATGATCTCCCAAATCCTCCACGTGAATTGGCTGAAATGTTCCCAAACCAACGTCTAGCGTGACCTCACAGGTTTCCACGCCTCGCTCGTGAATCTTTGCAAGAATTTCCGAAGTGAAATGCAATCCCGCAGTTGGCGCGGCGACCGCTCCGGGCTGCTTGGCAAATATGGTCTGGTAGCGCGCTCGATCAGAAACTTCATCTTCGCGCTCAATGTAAGGCGGCAATGGCACGTGGCCGAGCGATTCGAGAAGGCGATCCACTTCTTGAGACGATGCGGAACTGAACCGGATCGTCCGCAGACCTAACTCTCCGCGACTGACAATTTCCGCTTCCAGCTCACCCGTACCGAAAACGATTTTTTCTCCAGTGGGCAGTTTGCGGCCGGGACGAACCAGCCCCTCCCAAACGTTCTGGTCCAATCGCCGCGTGAGGAAGACCTCCACCTGCCCTTGCAGATGCTCTTTTCTTGTCGAGCGCGACGGTGGTTGCGAATGGAGGCCCTTTCTCTTGCCAAAGAGGCGCGCCGGTATTACTCGCGCATTGTTATAGACCAAGAGCTCGTCGCCGCGAAGTAGGCTGGGAAGCTCCTCAAACAGCCGATCTTCGTATCCCCCGCTTGTCCGGTCGAGCAAAAGCATGCGTGAAGAGTCGCGCCGTTCTAGCGGTCGCTGCGCAATTAGCCCCGAAGGCACCTCGTAGTCAAGCTCCTCAATTCGCATGAGGCAGAGTGTATCAGCGAAAGCTAACTGCATGAAATTGCGTCGTTTACGCTAGAAGATCCATCCGTAACCATGAAGAGAGCCTGAACAGAGCCTTCCTCGCCCGTACCGCTCAAACCCTTGTATGATCTTGTAAAAAAAGCACTTACACTAGCTACCAGTTTCACAAGAATTTATACTTGACACTAGCGGACGCATATTTTATGATTCGCTTGCAGTTATCTTTGAAGGAGCATCTACCATGAGCAACTTGAACCGTTGGCAACCCTTTGCGGACACTTCGGGACTGGAGTCCCAGGTAAACCGCATGTTTACTGAACTTTTCGGCCGGTCTCAGGAATCGAATCTTACGACCTGGGCGCCAGCCGTGGACATTTTTGAAAATGAGCACGAATTGGTCGTGAAGGCTGACTTGCCCGACGTGAAGCCGGAGGATCTGGACATTCGCGTCGAGAACAACATCCTGACCATTCGCGGCGAGCGCAAGTTCGAGAAGAAAGTAGACGAGAAGAACTACCTGCGTGTGGAGCGGTCGTATGGCTCGTTCTCCCGCAGCTTCTCGCTCGCGAACACGGTGAACTCGGAAGCGATCAAGGCCGATTACAAAGACGGCGTCTTGACTCTGACGATTCCAAGGCGTGAGGAAGCGAAGCCGAAGCAAATTAAAGTGAACGTCGGCGCGCAAGCGGCTGCTGCAGCCCGCTAAGCGGCGCAAAGCCGGTCACGCAGGAAGAGGGGCTGGCAAATGGCCAGTCCCTTTGTCTTAATGACAACTGAGTAGCATGAAGTGAGGAAGTAATGTTGAGATTCGACAAAATGACGGTGAAGGCGCAGGAAGCTCTGCAGGAATCGCAGGAGATCGCCGCGCGCCACGAACAGCAGGAAATTGCGCCGCTGCATTTGCTCAGCGCGCTGGTGGCACAGACGGGTGGCGTCGTGCCCTCGCTGCTTGCGCGCTTGGGGGTACGCACCGAAACGCTTGCAAGTGAGATCGAACGCGAACTCGGCCGCGTGCCCAAAGTTCAAGGATTCTCGCAACAAACCATGGGCCGCGCACTAAATGACGTCCTCGAACAGGCCTTCCAGGAAGCGGACAAATTCAAGGACGAGTACGTCTCAACGGAGCATATTTTTCTTGCGATCGCGGGAAAAGACCGCGACCCGGCCGGACAGCTCCTGAAGAAACATGGCGCCACGCACGAAGCTATTTTGCAGGCTTTGACGGGAATCCGCGGCACACAGAGAGTGACCTCGCAAAATCCCGAAGCGACCTACGCATCTCTTGAAAAATACGCGCGCGACCTGACGGAGCTCGCGCGAAAATCAAAGCTCGATCCCGTAATTGGCCGCGACGAAGAGATTCGCCGCGTCATGCAAATCCTGGCCCGCCGCACGAAGAACAACCCCGTACTGATTGGCGAACCCGGCGTCGGCAAGACCGCAATTGTGGAAGGACTCGCGCAGCGCATCGTCTCCGGCGATGTGCCAGATGTTTTAAAAACGAAGCGGCTGGTTGCCCTGGATCTCGCCGCGCTGGTTGCCGGCGCGAAATTCCGCGGCGAATTCGAAGACCGCCTGAAAGCCGTTTTGAAAGAAATTGCCGAAGCGGAAGGCCAAATCATTCTTTTTATCGACGAACTGCACACACTCGTCGGTGCAGGCGCTGCGGAAGGCGCGATGGACGCGTCCAACATGTTGAAGCCGGCGCTGGCGCGCGGTGAGTTGCGTGCCATTGGCGCGACCACGCTCAACGAATACAAGAAATACATCGAAAAAGACCCTGCTCTTGAACGCCGCTTCCAGCCAGTCTTGGTGAGCGAGCCAACCGTCGAAGACACCATTGCGATTTTGCGCGGCCTCAAGGAACGCTACGAAGTTCATCACGGCGTGCGCATTAAGGACGCTGCGATTCTTGCCGCGGCCACGCTTTCTCATCGCTACATCTCCGACCGCTTCCTGCCGGACAAAGCGATCGATTTGATAGACGAAGCGGCCGCGAGCCTGCGCATGCAGATTGACTCTTTGCCGACGGAAATCGACGAAATCGAGCGCCGCATCTTGCAACTTGAAATCGAACGTCAGGCAATGCTCAAGGAAACCGACGCGCACTCGAAGCAGCGTCGCGGTCAAATCGAAAAAGAACTGGCGAAGCTCAAGGAAGAATCCAGCGCTAAGAAAGCCCGTTGGCAGACGGAAAAGGACGCCATCTCCAAAATCCGTAAGCTGAAAGAGCAGATTGATCAGCTCAAAGCCGAAGAGCAACGCTACGAACGTTCCGGCGAACTCGCAAAAGTGGCAGAAATTCGCTACGGAAAAATTGCTGCCGCCGAGGCGGAGCTACGGAAAGCGGAGCAGCAATCCGACGCGGGCCAAAAAGGGGCGCGCATGCTCAAGGAAGAAGTGGACGAAGAAGACATCGCCAAGCTTGTCAGCAAGTGGACCGGAATTCCTGTGGGCCGTTTGCTCGAGGGCGAAGCGCAGAAACTCGTTCACATGGAAGAGCGCCTGCGCCAGCGAGTGGTTGGCCAGGAGGATGCGCTTGGGCGCGTTTCGAATGCCGTCCGCCGCAGCCGCGCCGGACTTTCCGACACGAAGCGTCCCATCGGCTCATTTATTTTCCTGGGACCGACCGGCGTCGGCAAAACCGAACTTGCGCGCGCCCTCGCGGAATTTCTCTTCGACGACGAGAAGCTCATGATCCGCATTGACATGAGCGAATACATGGAGAAGCACAGCGTCTCGCGTTTGATCGGCGCTCCTCCGGGCTACGTCGGCTATGAAGAGGGCGGTCAACTCACCGAACAGGTTCGCCGTCACCCGTACTCTGTTGTGCTCTTTGACGAAATCGAAAAAGCGCATCCGGACGTCTTCAACGTGTTGTTGCAGATTCTCGAAGACGGCCGTCTCACCGACGGCAAAGGCCGCACTGTGGATTTTCGCAACACGGTTCTGGTGATGACGGGCAACGTCGGTTCGAGCGCAATTTTTGAGCTTTCGAGCCGCGATCCTGAACGCGCCCGCAAAGAAGCGATGGAAGCGTTGCGCGCCGCTTTCCGGCCGGAGTTTATCAACCGCATCGATGAAATCGTGATCTTCAACCCGCTTGGCAAGGAACAGCTCGAACGAATCGTTGGAATGCTTCTTAAGAGCGTGGAAGCCCTGCTCGCGGAGCGCCAAATCACGCTGGAGCTTGCGCCGGCGGCGAAGGAAATCATCCTGAGCGAAGGCTACGACCCGGCTTATGGAGCACGGCCGCTGCGTCGCACGATTCAACGCCTGATTCAGGATCCGCTGGCGCTGCAGATTCTCGAAGGCAAAATCTTGCCTGGAGATCGTGTGCTTGTGGATCGCGACGGCAAGAGCGATTCAATGAAGTTCGAGCGCATGCCGTCGAAACAACCCGCAGCCGCGGCGCGTATCTAACTAAGTAGAGGTCCGCAAGGGAAAGGGATTTGGGCAAAATGAGGATTCTGCGAACAACGTTTTTGCTGACGGCGCTGACGCTGTTTCTTGTCATCGTTGGACAGTATCTCGGTGGCCGGAATGGTATGGTCATCGGCTTGGGCTTTGCGATTGCCTCCAACGCGTTCGCCTATTTTTTCTCGGACAAGATCGCGCTCTATTCGAGCGGAGCACAGCCCGTGTCGCGGGAACAACTTCCGCGTCTGTATGAAGTTATGGAGCGCCTCGCCGCGAAGGCCAATCTTCCCGTGCCGAAGTTGTATGTAATCCCGGAAGCGGCGCCGAATGCATTCGCCACTGGCCGCAATCCAAGACATGCGTCCGTTGCAGTGACGCAGGGCCTCTTACAACTGCTGAACGACGACGAACTTGAAGGGGTCATCGCGCATGAGCTTTCCCATGTGCGCAACTACGACATTCTAATCAGTTCGGTTGCCGCTACTCTTGCCGGCGCGATCACGTTTCTCGCTCACATTGGTTTCTGGTTCGGCGGCGGTGATCGCGAGGGCCGGGACCGTCAAGGAGGCGGTATCCTGACCATCTTGCTCATGTTTCTTGCTCCGCTTGGCGCCACACTTTTACAGCTCGGCCTTTCCCGCCAGCGCGAATACAGCGCCGACGAAACCGGCGCCCACATGGTCGGCCACCCTTACGGTTTAATCAGCGCGCTACAGAAGCTCGGCGCGTACAACAACCGCATTCCAACCACGACCATCTCGCCCTCTACAAGCGCGCTTTGCATCGTCAAACCGCTGTTTGGCAGTGGCACATTCTCCTCGCTTTTCAGTACGCATCCGCCGCTCGAAGACCGGATCGCCACGCTTCGAGAAATGGTGGTAACTCCGCGCCGCTAACGCGCCTTACCCCCCAAAAGCCCTATCTGGCTGTAACGAGCATGTAATCTCTGCCAGAGTTTTCTAACTTGGCCCCGCGCTGCCTACAGTAAAGGCCGTATTTTGTGTACATTACAAACTGTAGCACGGGAACTTGCTTTGGTCACCAAACTGCAATATTTAGCGGTGAGGTTTGGGCGGTTTGGGGCTCACTGAGGGAGCACCGATCATGAGTTGTAAAGACACTATCCATTTGATTTGCTGGTACTTAGAGGGAAAGCTGTCTCCTTCGGTATCAAAGGACATCGAGCAGCATTTGGGTTCTTGCTCCAACTGTCAGCTTGTCCTAACCGCCGCCACGAGCACTCTGGACCAGTATTTTGAGTCGCATCCGGACCCGGAGTCACCGGCCGCTTCCCAGGCAGCGTAGCTGTATCTCATTCATATAATTGCGATTATCCAGAATTCTGAATCTTCCTCTCATTCCACTTGCGCTTCTTGACAGGATTTCACTGCTCCGGGGAGCGCACCGTATGTCTATTCCAGAAAAAATTACAGTGGATACGGTAGGGACGTAAAGATTACGCGTACTAGTACTGTATCTAGAATCTTGTAGGTTCCTCCCTCACCCCCGGAACACCATCATTCAAAAGCCATTACGCCCGCTATACGGGCCTGCTGAGGGTTTGGTTCCCCGGGTGCAGTTTTCCATCGTACAGGGTGGGCGGAATCGCCAAAAGGAGACGAAGTACATGAGCGAGTATCAGGAAACGAATATCCACGGCACGACCGGAACCCCTCGGTGGGTTGCACTGGCCGTCGCGGTTCTGGGTGGCGTTTCATTGCTTGGTTTGGGTGTGGGCTTCAGCGCGTTGAGCCGCTCGAGCAGTGTTGAGACAACGACGCAGGCATCTTTGAAGCAGCAAAACGATGCGCTGTCACAACGCCTGGCCAAAGAAGACGAAATTAACCAGCAGTTGGAAAGCGATTTGAAGGTTGTCACGGACAAGCTGAACGTCACTCAGGCGGACCTGATCGCGGCCCGCAAGCAACACAAGACTGCCGTAGTAACTTACGATAAGAAACTCACTGCACTCGGCAATGATGTGAATCAGAAGCTGGCCGGGAAGGCCAACACGGACGATGTGACTAAGCTGAGCGGCGACGTCTCGGGCGTCCGGACGGACCTCGACGCAACCAACAACAGCTTGCAGATGGCGCGCAGCGAAATGGGCACGCTCATCGCGCGCAACCACGATGAAATCGACCAGCTCCGCCGCATGGGCCAACGCGACTATTTCGAATTCACCGTTAGCCGCAAGGGCGGCGCGCAGCATGTCGGTTCAGTTCAGGTCGAGCTGAAAGACACCAACACGAAGAAAAACCAGTACACGATCAACGTTCTGGCCGATGACAAGAGCTTCGAAAAGAAGAACCGCTCGGTCAACGAACCGATCTTCTTCTACACCGGCGGAAGCCGTCAGGCGCTGGAACTTGTGATCAACAAGGTCACCAAGACGACAGCCTCCGGCTATCTGAGCATCCCGAAGGCGGGGGGCAGCTCGGCGGCGGCCGCGAACACCGGCTCCGGCAATTAAGTTTTCCACCTTTGCAGAGCACATCTCCATCGCCAATGGAGAATTAACCCAAGGGAGGATTCGCAAGAATCCTCCCTTTTGTTTTACCCGGTGCCTGGCGCCTTGGCCACCCGAAGTACCGACTTGGCCGTACCTGCTGGATAAGGGGTCTGGACACTGAAGGGCCCTTGTGCCAAGCTCTTCTCCAGCCCGGCGGACCTACTTCATACCGCAGAGCAGTTCCAGGAGGGACACTTATGAAAGTACGTTTTGCAACATTGACCGCGGCGACTCTCTTCGCAGCGGCTCTCACCATGGCAGCCGACGGCAGCTGGACGGGCTGGATCTCCGACAGCCAGTGCGGCGTCAAGGGCGCGAACGATAAAGCCGGCGAATGCACCACCAAGTGCGTGAAGGAGCATGGCGCCAAATATGTGTTCGTCAACGACGCGGACAAGAAGGTCTACGCCATTGATGCACAGGACAAGGTAGCGGCTCACGCAGGCCATCACGTCACCGTGAAGGGCTCCGTGGACGGGGATACCATCAAGCTGGCCAGCATTGACATGGCCGCGGCAAAGTAATCTAGCTTCCTTCTATTCGAAACGGGCGCCTTTTCACGAGGGTGCCCGTTTTCCTTTTTTGCCGGCCTCCGCTACGATAATTTGCTGACCATGGCCACCACACTTCTTCACGTAAGCAAGGCGATTACTCCCAATTCCGAGATCCACGACGCCGGAATCTTGATCCGCGATGGCGAAATCGAGCGCATCGGCAAGCGCGAAGAGCTTGAGCTTCCCTCAGGCGCTATGGAAATTCGCTCCGAGGATTCCACCGCCATCCCGGGATTTATTGACGTGCACATTCACGGAGCGGGCGGACGCGACGTCATGGAAGGCTCCGCCGATGCGCTTGGTGTCATCACCAAACGCGTTGCGCAATTTGGAACGACCTCCATCGTCGCCACGACCGTCACTGCTTCCACGGACGACACGCTCCATGCAGTCGAAGGCATTTCGAAATACATTCCAAAGCAGTATGAAAGTTGTGATGTACCCGCTGCCGAAATCTTGGGGATTCATTTCGAAGGACCATTCCTCAGCAAAGAACGCCGCGGCGTTCATCCCACGGACTTATTGCAATTGCCTTCCGCAGAGGTTCTGCAAAAATTCCTGCATGCTGCCGCGGGCAACGCCCGCATCCTCACCATCGCGCCCGAGCTTCTCGGCGCCATGCCCTGCATTGACGCCGCGCGGAGCCTCGGCATGGTCGTTTCGATCGGCCATACCGATGCGACTTATGAGCAAGCCCGGGCTGCCATCGCTCACGGCGCGCATCACGCTACGCACGCCTACAATGCCATGCGCCCGTTTTCCCACCGCGATCCAGGCGTCATCGGGGCCGTGCTCACTTCGCCCGAAGTAAACGCCGAACTCATCGCAGATGGAATTCACGTGGACGAAATCGCGATGAAGGTCCTGCTGCAAGCAAAGGGCCCCGAACGCGTCGTCTTGATCAGCGACGGCACTCCCGCTACTGGCATGCCCGATGGCAAATACAAACTCGGCGGTATCGACGTCACGGTGGTGAATGGCGTCTGCCGCGATGCAGACGGAAAACTCGCCGGAAGCACGCTCACGCTCGACCGCGCTCTGCGCAATATCGTAGCCCTCGGCGTTCCGCTCGCAAACGCGGTGCGCATGCTGACGCTCAATCCCGCAACAATTTTAGGCATTGAATTCAAGAAGGGCGCGCTCCGCACCGGCGCGGACGCCGACATTCTCCTTCTGAATGAAGCGCTGCAAGTCACGCGCGTCTGGACGCGCGGAATTTCCAATTAGCCTGGGGGTTGTTTAGTCGGCGACTTCCGCTACTAGTTCCATCTCAAAACACGTCCCAAGAGGCAGTTGCGCGACTCCAATCGCGCTTCGCGCGTGCTTTCCTTTTTCCCCGAAAACTTCTTGCAACAACTCAGACGCTCCGTTCGCAACCAGGTGCTGTTCCGTAAAGCGCGACGCGGAATTGACCAGACTGAGCACTTTTACAATCCGTTGAACTTTGTTCAGATCGCCCAGCGCATGGTGCATTGTCGCGATTACATCAATCGCCGCATTTCGTGCCGCCTGCTTCCCCTCTTGCGTGGCCAGTTCTGCCCCAAGCTGACCCGCCCAAGGTTTCCCGTCTCGTCTTGCGATATGCCCTGAGACAAACAGCAAATTGCCTGTTCTTACCGTCATCAGAAATGCTGCAGCCGGCGTGATGGGCGCCGGTAAATTGATTTGCAACTCTTTCAGTTTGTCGTATACGGACATTGTCATCCTTTCTCACTTTGTAAAATCCACCGCATCTGTATTTCCTCCGCAAACCACCACACCAACGCGTTCTGTGCTCACTGGCTTATATTTCTTTGATAGCAACGCCGCAAACGTCGCCGCGCCACCCGGCTCCGCTGCGATTCGCATCTCTTTCCACAGAACCTGTTGCGCCTTTTGAATCTCGCCTTCGGACACCAGCAGCACACGCTCCACATATTTCTGCGCGAGCGGAAAAGTCAACTCTCCCACGCGTCGCGGCGCAAGTGAATCCGCCGCAATTCCGCCCGCTTCCGCGTCCACTGGCCTTCCCGCTTCCAGCGCGCGAGTCAACGTCGGCGCCTTTTCTGGTTCAATGCCGATAATGCGAATCCGCCCCGCGTACCATGCCGCAATACCGCCAATCAGCCCGCCTCCTCCGACCGCAACCAGCAGTGTATCCAGGTCTGGCGCCTGCTCTTCCAGTTCAAGGCCAACCGACCCCTGTCCCAGCACGGTCTCCCGCTGGTCATACGCATGAATTGCCATCGCGCCCGATTGCGCTGCCCACCGCTCGCTTTCCGCGAGCGCATCAGCGTAGCGCTCACCCGCGATAACCAGTTCTGCGCCATACCCGCGAATGCGATCGATTTTCGCGATGGACGCGACCGTCGGAACGTAAATCTTTGCCGATACCCTAAACTTTCCGGCCGCGAAAGCGACGGCGACACCGTGATTCCCGCCCGACGCCGCAACAACCCCGGCTTTGGGTACCGTCCTTGTCAAAAGATTCGTGATCGCGCCCCGCGTCTTAAACGATCCCGTGTGCTGCAACAGCTCCAGCTTCAACACGAGCGACATCGGCTCCAAGCCAAACTCCGCTCCGTTTACGAATACAGCCGGCGTCCGGCGCACGTGAGGTGCGAGATGGGGATAAAACTCCCGGATCTCTTCTCGCGTAACCGAAGAATTGTTCTTCGCCTGTTCCATGATAGACTCTCATTGTACTTCGGCGTTTAGCTAAATGTACAACTGCCATTTTGGATGGAGAACGTATGGATCGGGACGCCGTCTTCCGCGCCCTCGCGAATCGTAACCGTTTGCAGATTTTGGAGTGGCTCAAGAATCCGCGAAGACATTTTCCGCCCCAAACCGATGGCGATCTCGTCAAAGACGGCGTCTGCGGGCTGCTCATCGCGCGAAAGCTGCGCGTCAGCCATCCCACGGCGAGCGAACACTTGAAGGTTCTCGCCCAGACCGGCCTTATCCGCGGCAAACGCATCAAACAGTGGACGTTTTACAAAAGGAAGGAAGCGGAAATTCGCGCCTGGAAGCGCTCGTTACTCGCTGAACTGTAAGCTCAGCTCTTCTTTTCGCAATTCAGCGGGATATTCAATTCTTCGGCAAGCAATTGCGGATTAAACGGGCTGCACGCAAAAAATCGGTCTCCGACCCGGATTGTCGGCACTTTGCGCTTGCCCTGATTCGCCTCAATGACGATGTCTTCGGCGTCCGGGTCTTCTTCAATGTTGATTTCTGCGAATTCGACGCCGCGCCTTCTCAAAAAGTCTTTCGCACGCCGGCAATCCGGGCACCAGGTTGTGCAATACATTGTGATGTGTTCCAAGGACGGATGCCTTATGGGGTAGTTACAACCGCGCTACGGCGGCGCGGCGCATATTCCGCAACTTTGAGGCGAACCAGCGCTCGCTGCAGGGAAGCTGTCGCGCGCTCCCAATCCATTTCGCTCGCTGACATGCCCGTCGCAATCCGCTTTTCCGCTCGCTCGAGCGCGGCCTTTGCCCGCTCGACGTCAATCTCTTCCGGCCGCTCCGCCGTCTCTGCGAGCACCGTTGCGCGATCCTTCAGTACTTCCGCAAACCCGCGGATCACTGCGATCGGAGCGGACATTGCGCCGCCTGCAGTACGATACCTCAGTTCGCCAATACCCAACTCCGTGATCAGCGGCGCGTGCCCGGGCAACGCGCCCAGCTCTCCATCCGCGCCGGGAAGCGTCACTTCCACAACGCGCTCGCTCAACAGCTGCCGCTCCGGCGTCACAATCACGAGTTGGATGGCATCCGGCTGCATTCGCTTTACGCGCTCGCCTTCATCTTTTCGGCCTTCTCGAGCGCTTCCTCAATCGTGCCGACCATATAGAACGCCTGCTCCGGAACATCGTCGTATTTTCCCTCGACGATCTCCTTGAAGCTGCGCACCGTGTCTTCAATCTTGACGTACTTGCCTTCAAGGCCAGTGAACTGCGCGGCCACAAACATCGGTTGCGACAGGAACTTTTCGATCTTGCGCGCGCGCGCCACGGTGCGCTTGTCTTCGTCGGAAAGTTCTTCGATACCGAGAATCGCGATGATGTCCTGCAAATCCTTGTAGCGCTGCAGAATCGACTTCACGCCGCGCGCCACGGCATAGTGCTCCGCGCCGACAACGCGCGGATCCAAAATGCGCGAATAACTGGCCAGCGGATCAACCGCCGGATAAATTCCGCGCTCCACGATTTGTCGCGAAAGGTTCGTCGTCGCGTCCAGGTGCGTAAACGTCGCGGCCGGAGCGGGGTCCGTGTAGTCGTCCGCAGGCACATAAATCGCCTGCACCGACGTAATCGAACCGCTCTTCGTCGAAGTAATGCGCTCTTGCAACTCACCGATTTCCGTGTTCAGGTTCGGCTGATAACCCACCGCGGAAGGCATGCGGCCCAACAGCGCCGAAACTTCCGAACCGGCTTGCACGAACCGGAAAATGTTGTCAATGAAGAGCAGCACGTCGAGGTGTTCCTGGTCGCGGAAGTATTCCGCAACGGTCAGTCCCGTCAATCCGACGCGCAAACGCGACCCGGGCGGCTCCGTCATCTGCCCGTAAATCAACGCGCAGCGCGACTTTTCGCTGTTCCCCGGCACGATGACGCCGCCTTCGCTCATTTCCAACCACAAGTCGTTGCCTTCGCGCGTGCGTTCGCCCACGCCCGCGAACACCGACACGCCGCCGTGCTTCATCGCAACGTTGTGAATCAATTCCATAATCAGCACGGTTTTTCCAACGCCAGCGCCGCCGAAAAGCCCGATCTTTCCACCCTTCACGTACGGCTCCATCAAGTCCACAACCTTGATGCCCGTTTCGAACATTTCCAGCGTCGTGGACTGCTCTTCCAGCGTCGGGGCGGGGCGGTGAATCGGAAAATAAGTGTCCGTAACAATCGGGCCAAGCTGATCCACTGGCTTGCCAAGAACATTCATCACGCGCCCCAGCGTCGGCCGCCCCACGGGGACCTCGATGCCCTTGCCCAAGTCGAACGCTTTCATGCCGCGCACCATGCCCTCGACCGGCTCCATCGAGACCGCGCGCACGCGCCCTTCGCCGAGGTGTTGCTGCACTTCCGCCGTCACGTCCAACGGCTCCGGCACGTTGTAACCTTCGCTCGTGATGCGAACAGCGTTGTAAATCGCGGGCAGTTTGTCCGCTTCAAATTGAATGTCCAGCACAGGTCCGATGACCTGCACGACGTGCCCCACGTTTGCGTATTTCTCGGCCATGCTTTCTCCTAAGCGGTAGAACTCGCTCCGCTCACAATCTCAATAATTTCTCTCGTAATCGCCGCCTGACGAACCTTGTTCATGTGCAGCGTCAGTCCTTGGATCACTTCGCCGGCATTTTTTGTCGCCGACTCCATCGCCGTCATGCGCGCGGCATATTCCGCCGCCGAAGATTCCAGCATGGCGCGCAAAACCTGCGTCTCCACATAGCGCGGCAGCAATCGATCCAGTAATTTCTCGGCTGGCTGTTCATAGATGTAGTCCGTCTGCGATTCGCTTTCGCTTGTCACTCCCATCTTCTCGACGGGCAGCAACTTCTCCACCGCCAGATTCGCCGCAATCACGCTCTTGAATTCGCTAAACACGATGTAAACCGCATCAATCGCTTCTTTCTTGTAAAGCTCCGTCACCAAATTTGCGATTTCTCGCGCTGTCGAAAATTCCACGCGCGCCAACACATTGATAAATTCCGCCGCGAATTCGAATCCGGCCCGCTTCAGCGCGTCGCGGCCCTTTTTTCCGACTGGCACTACGAAAATCTTCTTGCCCTTGTTTGCGCGGAAAACTTCATTCGCCTTCTTCAAAATGTTCGTATTGAACGCGCCCGCCAAACCGCGCTCGCCCGTCAGCACAATCACCAGCACGCGATCATCCGGCCGCGTTGCGAGCAGCGGATGTTGCGGCTCGTCAATGCGTCCCATGATCGAACGCAACATACGCGCCAGCTCTTGCGCGTACGGCCGCGCCGCCAGCGCGCTTTCTTGCGCACGCCGCAACCGCGCCGCCGCGACGAACTTCATCGCGCGTGTAATCTGCTGCGTATTCTTCACCGAGCGGATGCGGCGCCGGAAATCGAGAAGTGTGGGCATGTCCTTTTTCTATTTCTCTACTTCGCAGCCGCCGCGACTGAAGCCGTAAACCGCTCCTTGAATGCATCCAACGCGCTCTTGATTTCTGCTCTAATCGCGTCGTCCAGCGCCTTCTTCTCCGCGATGCTCTTCAAAATCGACCCGTGGCTCGTCTCGACGTATTGCAAGAACTCCTTTTCAAAACGCCGGACTTCCGGTACCGGCACGCTGTCGATCGCGCCGCTGGTCGCCGTGTACAAAACCAGCACCTGCTTCTCCACGCTCAGCGGAACGTACTGGTCTTGCTTCAGAACTTCCGTCAAGCGCTGCCCGCGCGCCAATTGTGCCTGCGTCACTTTATCCAACTGGTCCGCGCCAAACTGTGCAAACGCTGCAAGTTCTCGGAACTGCGCCATGTCCAATCGCAAAGTGCCCGCCACCTGTCGCATGGCTTTAATCTGTGCGTTGCCGCCGACGCGGCTCACCGAAATGCCCACGTTGATCGCGGGCCGAATGCCGGCGTTAAACAAATCCGCTTCCAGATAAATCTGTCCGTCCGTAATCGAAATCACGTTCGTCGGAATGTACGCGGAAACGTCGCCCGCTTGCGTTTCAATCACGGGCAACGACGTCAGCGACCCGCCGCCCAGCTTATCGTTCAATTTCGCCGCGCGTTCCAGCAAGCGCGAGTGCAAGTAAAACACGTCGCCCGGAAACGCTTCGCGTCCCGGCGGCCGCCGCAGCAGCAATGAAATTTCGCGGTACGCCTGCGCATGTTTCGAAAGATCGTCATAGAACGTCACCGCATGCTTCTTGTTGTCGCGGAAATATTCGCCCATCGCGCACGCCGCATATGGCGCAATGTATTGCAGCGAAGCCGGTTCAGCAGCAGATGACGCAACTACGAGCGTGTAATCCATCGCGCCGGCATCCGTCAGAGCTTTCACCACCTGCGCAATCGTTGAGCGCTTCTGTCCAATCGCGCAGTAAATGCAAATCATGTCGCTGCCCTTCTGGTTGATGATCGTGTCCAGAATTACAGCGGTCTTCCCCGTCTGGCGGTCTCCGATGATGAGCTCGCGCTGTCCTCGCCCGATTGGAATCATCGAGTCAATTGCTTTGATACCGGTTTGTAATGGCTCGCGCACCGGCTGGCGATCCAGCACGCCCGGCGCAATTTTCTCCAGCGGATTGCGTTGTTTCGCCGCAATCGGTCCCTTATCATCAACCGGCACGCCAAGCGGATTCACCACGCGCCCAATCAACGCTTCGCCCACCGGCACGGACATAATCGTGTTCGTCCGCTTGACCGTGTCGCCTTCCTTAATCGCCGTGTATTCGCCGAGCAGCACGGTGCCGACCTGATCTTCTTCCAGGTTCAGCGCAATGCCATAGACATCGTGCGGAAACGCCAACATCTCGCCCGCCATCACTTTTTCCAGTCCGTGAATGCGCGCAATTCCGTCACCGACGCTGATCACGGAGCCGACTTCCTCGACCGCTACAGTCTGTTCGTAGTTCGCGATCTGTTCGCGAAGTATCTTGCTGATTTCGTCTGCCTTGATGTTTGCCATGCCTGCTCCGTTACTCGAACTCGCAACATGCCGCAAAACGCCGGCACAAAAACTTTTCCGTGGGCTACTCCGCCGCCAGCTTCGCTCTCATCTCATTCAACCGATGCCGCAGCGATCCGTCATACACCGTGTCCCCGATCCGCACTACCGCTCCGCCGAGCAGCGCTTTGTCCACCGCATACTTCGCTTCAATCTTCTTGCCTGTCTTTTTCTCAAGCGACTTCGCCAAACTCCTCTTCTGCGCGTCGCTCAACTCCACCGCCGAAACGACTTCAGCCTCGGCCATACCCTGCCGCTCGCGAATCACCGCCTGAAACGCTTCCGCGAGCTCCGGAATCATCAGCGTTCGCCGGTGGTCAATCACCAAAAACAAGAAATTGCGCAGAATCTTGCTCGCGCCCAAGCGTGCGGAAAGTTTTTCGGCAACGGCGTGTTTTTCCTTGCCCGTCACCGCTGGATTCGCCAGCAAATTCCGCAATTCCGCCGATTCCGCATAGGCGGCCGCAAAGTCGTTCAGTTGCGCAAGCACAGGCTCAGCCGCGCCCTGTTCCAACGCAACATCCGCCAGCGCGTTCGCGTATTGGTGGCTCGCCGACTTCAATTCGGCCTCCCGTCGAGCGACGCGACAAATCCATTCACCAGCGTTTCCTGAGCTTGCGGCGTCAATTGCTTCGCCAGCAGCGATTCCGCGCCATCCACGGCCAATTTCGCAGCCAACGCCTTCAACTCCAGCCGCGCAGCGCGCTCTGCCGCCTCAATCTCCGCTTTCGCCGCCAAAGAAACCTTCTCCGCGTCGGACTTCGCCATTTCGCGAATCCGCTCCGCGTCGGACGTCGCTTCTTTCTCTGCCGCAGCGCGCAACGCAGCTACTTCCTGCTCCAACCGCGCCAGACGCGCTTCCGCATCGGCCAATTGTTTATCAGCCTCTGCCTTGATCGCAGTCGCTTTTGTAATCGCCGAGCTGATGGCTTCGGCATTCGAACGAAATACCGGCGGCAGCTTCTTCCCAAAAGCCCAGATCACCACGCCCGCCACAATCGCAAAATTAATCCACTTGAAAAGTTCCGTCGCGCCGCCCGCCGCGCCACTGCCTTCTTCAGCGGCCGAAGCCACACACGCGCAAAGCAGCATCACACCGCACACACTCATCGCTAACACGCTGATTCGGCGCAGGTTCATCGCGCCCCACTTGGAGATGAGGTTTCCAGAACGCGTTTCGCAATCTCTGCAGCCAATTGCGGCACGCCCGCTTCCAGTTCACGCTTCGCAGCGGCAACTTCCTTGGCAACTTTCTCTTTCGCCGCGCTTACTTCTGTCGCCGCCAAATTCCGCGACGCCTTTACCAGCGCCGCCCGCTCATCCAGCAATTTCTTCCGAGCCGCTTCCTGCTCGCCGTACACCTTCGCCCGCTCCTGTTTCAGCGCTTCCTGATACTGCTTCACCTTCTCTGCAGCCGCCGCCTGCGCCGCTTCGGCAACCTTCTGCGCGCCCAAAGTCCGCGCTTCGCGCTCCGCCATGACGGCCAGCAACGGCTTAAAGAACACTGCTTTCAATGTGAAATAAAGAACGATAAGAATCAGGACTGTAGGCACAGCCCCGAGGAAGAGTTCGCCTAGTTGGTGACCCAAATTACCCATCTAAATTGTTTAGCCTGAACCTCGTGTTGCGTGAAGGCCGCGAAGCGGCCCATGTCTAACAGGCTCGCCATACCCCTACCCGGGAAGGAGCACACAGCCGACCTGAAACCACCAACCCGAACATCAATTTATATCATTGGAGCGCTTTTCCGTCAACGCGCGCAATTCGTCGTTTTCCTCAGTTTTTCGCGGGAATTTGCGTAGAAAAGAACTATTTTGCGCCTGAATTTCCGCCGGATTTCAGGTCGTACACATACCGAAGATACACTTCGCGTTGGTTTCGCCCCACCGTAAAGTGAACCGTCTCGCGCAACTGCTGGTTCCCTTCGAGCACTTCAAAACTCCGCTCGATCTTGTTCCCATCCGGCCCCTTGAAATCGGCCGTCATCCGGTACTCTTGCCATGTCGCGTCAAATTCCTGGTTATTCTCGTCCTTCGATTTTTTCACTTTTCGCCCGTCAGTATAAAACGTCCTGTGCCGTTCCAAATCGTCCGCCATGACAATCGCCGCGCCATCCTGCTTGAAATCCAGCGTCTCCGAAGGCCGCATCAACTCCTGCATCCCTTTGCGTTCATCATCGCTCATGCCGCCGCGATGCATTCCGCCGCGGCCCCCGCCCGGATAGCCGCCTCCCGAACGCCCGCCTCCGCCTCGCCCCGAACGATCCCGGTCGCGCGGTTGCGTGCTCTCATCCTTATTCAGTTTCCACGATCCCGTTAAGTTTCGCGTGCGCTCTACATTCGGCGCAGTTTGTGTCTGGCCGCTGGTTGCTGTGCTCGTTGAAGGTGGCGGCGCTGATGTCTGCGTCATCGGCCCCGCAGGCGCTTGTGCACGGACGCCAGCGCAGAGTCCGGCCATAACAAAAACACAAACTCCCGTTGCAATTGTTCGCATAACGGTCCTTCCCACTTATTCTTCCCGCAATCCGCCCGGAAAGTTCCCGCTCAAATTGTCTTGTTTGGACTACTCAGGACTGGCTCAGCCAATGACGCAAATCGATCGCCCGCGACAGAAGCGCAAGCGCGCCCAATTCCCTAAATCGTTTCGCTCTGTCTCGATACCCATGCTCGCCCGGCGCGATAATCGCCATGAAAGGCACTCCCGCATCCCGCGCCGCCAGTGCATCATCTATGTTGTCCCCGACGTAAAGCGCCCTCGCCGGATCGCGCTTTCCCAAAATCTTGTACAACCCCTCCGGATTCGGTTTGATCTTCCCCACGTCATCCATCGTCACAACCATCCGGAAATATTTCGTCCCCGGCCACTCCGCAAATGTGTACGTAAATTCCTGGCGAGTCCGACCCGTAAACAAATTCAACTCATACCGCTTCGCCCACCGCTCGATCTGCCCGGGCGAAACAATATGCTTTTCATTCTTCACATTTCCCGGCCGGTCCGGCGTTCCCCAATAGAATTTGCTGAACGCTTCTTTCGCTTCCTCATAATTCATCGGCTTGCCCAGCGCTGTCACCCAGCTCGCCACCATGGCCCAGTCATCGTTATTCCCGGGCTTGGCCTTCCACCTGTGCAGCTCCGCGTACGTCACGCGCTTGCCTGTCAAATGCCGGACCGTGTCCAGTGCCGATTTCCAGTACGTTCCGCGCACGTCCACGAGCACGCCGTCCACGTCAAAAATCAAAATTGCCGGTGAAATCTTCCTCTTCTTACCGCGGCTGGCTTTGTCCACGAGTCCTCGTCAAAAAGTGCGTCTCAAAAGTTTGCGGTCCAGCCCGCAATGCGTCAAGCGCGCAGGAATGTCATAATGGAATTCAAACGCAACAAGGAGCATCTAATGCCGAAGTACAGCGGTGTGGACTTCATTGATTTCGATTCCCAGCTCAACGACGAAGAAAAGCTCGTGCGGCAGACCGCGCGCGAATTCGTCGAAAACGAAATCATTCCCATCATCGAAAAGCAAAGCCGTGAAGGGCAATTCCCCAAGCATCTCGTTCCGCAGCTCGGCGAACTCGGCTTCTTCGGCGCCAATCTTCACGGCTATGGCTGCGCCGGCATGTCCGACGTCGCCTATGGCCTCATGACGCAGGAACTCGAGCGCGGCGACTCCGGCCTGCGTAGCTTTGTCTCCGTGCAAGGCGCGCTCGTCATGTATCCCATCTACACTTTCGGCAGCGACGCGCAGAAAAATAAGTGGCTCCCGCTTCTCCAGCAAGGCAAAGCTATCGGCTGCTTCGGCCTCACCGAACCTCAATTCGGTTCCAATCCCGGCGGCATGCTCACGCGCGCCGTCAAAAAGGGCAATAAGTACGTCCTCAACGGCGAAAAAATGTGGATTACCAGCGGCTCCATCGCCGACGTCGCCGTCGTTTGGGCCAAATGTGAAGACGAGAAAATTCGCGGCTTCCTAGTCGAAAAAGGCGCGCCCGGTTTCAAAGCCTGGGACGTTCACGGCAAATGGTCTCTCCGCGCTTCCGTCACCAGCGGCCTCGCCTTCTCCGACTGCGAAATCCCCGAAGAAAATTTACTTCCTGGCGTCACCGGCCTGCGCGGCCCTCTCAGTTGCCTCAATCAAGCCCGCTACGGCATTGGCTGGGGCGCCATCGGCGCGGCCATGGCCTGTTACGACACCGCGCTGCAATACGCAAAAACGCGCAAGCAATTCGCCAACAAGCCCATCGCTTCGCACCAGCTCGTTCAGGAAAAGCTCGCCTGGATGATTACCGAAATCGTCAAAGCGCAGCTCCTCGCCCTTCACGTCGGCCGCCTCAAGGACGCCGGCAAAGTCGATCCCGCTCACATCTCCATGCTCAAAATGAACAACGTCGCCATCGCTCTCGATATCGCCAGAAAATCGCGCGACGTTCTCGGCGCAAACGGCATCGTCGACGACTTCTGCATCATGCGCCACATGAACAATCTTGAAAGCGTCTTCACCTACGAAGGCACGAACGACATCCACAAGCTGGTCATCGGCGAAAAAATCACCGGCATCGCCGCCTTCGTCTAAGGACGGCGTCTCTAGATCCCTCTTTTTTGCTTTTGTAGGGCCCGCTTTCTGAAGCGGGGGCGCTTTACTCTGTTGTACAAAGTACTTGACATCATACAGTCCCCGCGCTATCCTCATCTCCGCCACCCGCTTGGAGGTCCTTATGTCCTCTCCATCCCTTCCCACTCCCCAACGCACTGGCTTCTTCGAACTCCTCTCCACCTCCGCCCGCTTCTGGGAACCTCGTCGCATCCTCTACAACCTCATCCTCACCGCCGTCTGCGCCATCTGGCTCGTCGGCTCCTGGCCCCATTTCCGTCCCGCGCTCCAACTCTCCACGCTTTTCCCCATGGCCGCCCTCGCCCTCTTCGCGAACATCTGCTACTCCGCCGCTTATATTGTCGACATTCCTCTCCTGACCTCCACGTTCCGCTCGTCCTGGCTTTCGCGCCGTTGGATTCTTTGGCTTGCCGGCATGCTCTTCGCCCTCCTCCTAGAAAACTATTGGATCGCCGACGAAATCTATCCCGACGTCCACTAACTCCGCTCTTGGGCCACTCTGAACTCTGATTCGCGACACATTAGGTCAAAATTCAGACTGACCCACCGTTCTAGCCCCTCTTCCCTTGTCATCCTGCTGCACGCGGCGTTATCGTGCCTCTAGGGGAAAATTCGCATGCAAACTCGATCGCGCACCACCTCCGCGTTGCTTTTCGCAGCCTTAGCGTTCTTCGCAGCTACTCCACTCGTCGCTCAGCAGAAACTCGCTCCCACCAATCCCGCCAAACCCAAAATCCGCACCGTCACCGCCTTCCTCAATCTCGACCGCGCGCAATACAAGGAGCAAATCACCGACGCCCTACAAATGCTCCGCCGCGCCAAAACCATCTTCGAATCCCGCGGCTACGAAGTGGAAACCATCCGCATCGCCACGCAACCCTTCCCCGAATACACCAAGGGCCTCACTCCCTCGCAAACCATCGCTTTTTTCAAGGATCTCGACGCTCTCGCCGAAAAGGAAAAATTCGCTCCCGGCATCGGCCCCGCCATGCTCAATGCCGACGATCCCGAATCTCAGGCCGATCTCCTCGCCGACATCATCGCCAACACCAAACACATTCGTGGCAGCATCGTCATCGCGGGAGAAGACGGCGTCCGCTGGCGCGCTATCGGAGCCGCGGCTCGTGCCATCAAGAAGCTCGAAGACTCAACCGAACATAGCCAGGGAAATTTCAACCTCGGCGCCATAGCAGTCGTTCCGCCGCTTTCGCCTTTCTTCACGGCCGCCTATCACACTGGCTTCGGCCATCAATTTGCCGTTGGCCTTGAATCCGCAAATGTCGTCGCCGAAGCGTTTCGCGGCGCCACGGACATAGACTCCGCCCGCCAAAAACTCAACACAATGCTCGGCAGTGAAGCTTTTGAAATCGAGCGCCACGCGAATCGCATTGACCAAGAAACCGGCTGGGCCTATGTCGGTATCGATCTTTCCCCGGCGCCTCTAAAAGACGTCTCCATCGGCGCCGCCATCGAAAACTTGATCCAGCAACCGTTCGGCTCTGCAGGCACGCTCACCGCCGCGGGCACTATCACAGCCGCCATCAAATCCATTCCCGTAAAACAAACCGGCTACAGTGGCCTCATGCTTCCCATTCTCGAAGATACGCGCCTCGCCGAGCGCTGGAGCCAGGGCCACATCTCTCTCGAGGGCCTTCTCTCATACTCCGCCGTTTGCGGCACGGGCCTCGACACCATTCCTCTTCCCGGCGACATCACCGTCGAACAACTCGACTTGATTCTCAGCGACGTCGCCACTCTCGCGGTCAAATGGAAAAAGCCGCTCTCCGCGCGCCTTTTGCCAGTAAAGGGCAAAATCGCCGGCGACAAAACGGAATTCGACGACCCGTTCCTCGTCAACGCGATCATCCAGCCCTTCGAACCGGGGCCGCGTTAATACCTGATTTTTCTGATTATTTTGTATCCGCAAACGCGACGTACGCGCCGAGCCCAATCATTCCCACTCCCGACGCTACGCGCTGCCCGCGCCGGAATCTCGCGCTCTCTTTCAACTTCCGCTCCAGCGGCGCAGCCAACGAGACCACCAAAAGATCCGCCGCAGTATTCATCGTCACGGAAATAATTCCCAGCACTACAAATTGCCAGAACACATGTCCGCGCTCCGGCGCAATAAATTGCGGAATGAATGAAAGAAAAAACAGCGCCGTCTTCGGATTCAGTGCTTCCGTAAAAATTCCTTGCCGGAAAGCGCCTCCCCGCGGCGCGTCCGTTTTCTCCGGCATCGCTTCATTTCGCGAAAGGATCATTCGAATCCCCAACCAAACCAAATATGCCGCGCCCGCATACTTCACCGTGTGGAAGGCCTCCGCTGACGCCGCCAATATCGCCGAAATCCCCAGCGCCGCCGCCGTCACATGAAACAGTCCGCCCACAAATGTTCCCAGTGACGACTCCACGCCTTCGCGCCGCCCTCCCGCGAGCGTCCGCGCCAGCACATAAAAAATTCCCGCTCCCGGCGTAATCGCCAGCACAAACGCCGCCGCAAAAAACAAAAGAAATTTGTGTGGATCAATCATGCTGACAGTCTAATTAGACCGCGCTTGCGAGACAAGAATTGATCTCAGTCAGTGGCAATAGCTCGGCAAGTTTCCGACTGAAAATTCCGGAGGCCCAACTTCCAGATTCGCAATCTTTCCGTCTTTGTCGAACGCCGCGACAATATATTGGTCGGAAACGTGCGCATCAATCTTGCTGTTCCTCATCCGCGCCACAAACATATAATCCGTGTCCTGGCAAACCTGGTAATTCGGATGAGCTTTGCGGAAATTTCTCAGGTCTTCTCTCGCGCTGTTCAGCTGCACCCCTGCTTCTTTCAATTCCTTGTCCACATCATCTAACGTATAAATCTTCGGCTTCTCCGTGCCCGCCGCATCGCCACCGGACGGCGCTTCGCTCTTGCATCCACCGAGGACAAGCAACACAGCCGTCACAAAGAAAAATGTTTTCACTATGCTTCCCATTTCGCGCTTCTGACCGCGACAAGGTCCGAATCTACTGCAGCCTATGCCAGCGATCGCGCAACTACCAGCGTGATATCGTCCTGCTGTTCTCCACCTGTAAATTGCTGAACGGAGCGCACAACTGCCTGCAGCAACGACTCCACCGGAAGGTGGCAACAACGCTGAAGAGTTTCGAGCAACCGCGACTCGCCGAACTCTTCCCCCGCCGCATTTCGCGCTTCTGTTATCCCGTCCGTATACAGCACGAGCGTGTCCCCCGGCGTGAGATCGAGCTCTGCGACTTCGCATTTCCAGTTATCAAAGAGCCCCACCACCATGCTCGTCGCGTCCAGTCGCACCACTTTCCCTTCTCCGGACACGCCATTTTCTCCGCTCGCACGGGACAGCAACAGTGGCGGCAGGTGCCCGCAATTCGCATAGCGAAGTCTGCGGCTCGAATCGTCATAATCCGCGAAAAACAAAGTTGCGTAACTCGCGTCGCCCGTGTTTTCGCAAAACGAATGGTTCACGGAAGTCAGCACTCGCCGCAAATCCTCCGCGTCCATCGCGCACTGGCTCCGCAAATTTGCTTGCAAGTTCGCCATCAGCAACGCGCCGGAAACTCCTTTGCCCGCAATGTCCGCGAGCACCAGAGCCAAATGGCCGCCCCGCAGTTGCAGAAAATCGTAATAGTCTCCACCAACTTCGCGCGCCGGAATGCACCCGCCCAGATACTCCAGCGTCTTCATCACCGGAAATTTTTGTGGAAACAAACGCGCCTGCACCTCCCGGGCAATTTCCATTTCGCGCGCCACGCGTCGGTCCGCTTCCATCCGCTCGGCCATCTTCTGCGCCAGCAGAATGTTTTCCAAAGTTACTCCCGCCTGTGCCGCAACGGAACCCAGCAAATGTTTGTCTTCCCCCGAGTACGGCTCTTCCGACTGTCGTTGTCCTAGTGCGAGCAAGCCAATGAGCCCGCCCGTGCGTCCAAGAATCGGAACCAGGCACTCCGCCGCAAGTGGATCCGGCGTTGCGAGTTCTTCTCTGTCGGTGACCGTGGACAGGGGCACGTCCCACGCCTTCCCGCTTCGCCCGAGCTCCGTCAAAAGCGGCATCGTTGCCGGAATCTTATCCGCTTCTTGCAGCACGAAACGCGCTCCAAACCGGAACGGAAATTTTGGCCTCGGCAGCGCCGCGGAACCCGGCGTTTTTCTGCTTTCCGCCACAAGGTTTCCATCTCCTGCGTCCAGATAGCACGCCAGCGATTTCGGGTGCAGCGCGCCCCGGATCTGCTTTTCCAGCAGCGCGGCAAGCTCATGCCGCTCCGAGACAGTGCGCGTTTTCTTGACTAGGTCGTCCAGAATCACGCGCGCATCAAACGCGCTCCGGAAAAATGCCCGATCGATTCGCTCCGTTCCCCGTTTGACGAGCGGCGCCGATACCCACACCATCGCAATTCCGAATCCTGCGCTCAACATCATCCCAACGTTCGAATCCGCTGCAAAAAATCGCGAGAATACCCGCGTGAACACCGCAATCGTCACCGCAGCTGCGGCGAACAGCAGCACAACGTACCCTCTCTGCACCAGCACGTACCTCGCGCTGCGCCGCAACAACGCGGGAATTTCCATTACTCTGTGTTTCACCACCGCATAGGCAAACGACAGCGGATACACAAACAACACCAGTACCAACGCCGTATCGAACCAAAATGGAGGATGATATCTTGCGAAGTCCACAGCCACGCGCTCAAGAGCGACCGGCAAGACTCCAACAATTGTCCCCAACAAGATCACTCGTGATTTGCGCCGCGCTTCCGGAGGAACCGAGGCCACAAATGAGTTTTGCGCCAGGCTGAGCATGCCTAACCCAAATAATCCATACAGAACGATCGAGAGAATCAAGTCGGCGTTGCTTGTGCCAATCCATAGCGCCAGAATTCTCGGTAGAGCCGGATGCCCGGACCGCAACCCGGACAGGACAGTCAACGCTCCAAAAGCCAGCGCCAGCCACTTCAACCACGGTAACCGCCGATCCAGCGGTGACCGCAGCGGAAACTGCGCGAAAAATAAATAGAAAAGCGGACCAATCATTCCCAGAGAAATTGCGCTGAACATCAGAACAAACATCTTCAAGCCTGGAGTAATTCCGGCGGGCAGAGCCAGATCGGGAGCGCAGATGAATGCGCAAAACAGCAAGGCGAGCAGCCACGCTGTTGGGTCTTCCAGCTTCAAAAACAGCACGACAAATCCAACCAGAAGAAAAGGAATGGGAAACAATCCAAGGACCCGCAGCACGGAGGATTTGGCGAGGCCTACGTCCGCTCGGTTCGTCGACTCGTTCGCTCGAAATACGCCATAGAGGATCAACAGCTTCGCTTCGCTCGGCCGCTCCACAGTTAAAGATACGGCGTCACCCGGACGCGCTTTTAAATAGGAATCGTCAAACCCGAGCTGCGTTCGCAGTACATGCCCGTCGACTTCAGTTACAAGGTCCCCGACGCGCAACCCTGCCTGCTCCGCAGGACTCCCGGAGACCACGTCACCAATCAAAATAGAATGTGTTATCGGGTCAAAGCGAGAGTCGTGCGTCTGGTTAAATCCTAGTTCAACACCTGGCCCGGGATTTCGCGCCGCGTACATCCAAAGGATTCCGTAGAGCGTCGCCGCAAACGCCAATATCCCCGCAAGGGCCGCAAGGAAAGGTCGCGGAAGCGCTGACCAGCGCCGCATGGAGCCGGACGTATTCATGGTGAGAACTTACCAAGGCAGGCTACGACGCCTACACGCGCCAGTCAATTCGCTCTCCTGCCCACGATCACGCAGATCGTGATTGTTATGGCTCTTTCAATTTGGTCTGCTCGCCCTCGACGCGCGAACGGAATTTGGCATACCATGTTGGCCGCTGCCCGCCTGGACTTTTTCGCGGAGAAAAACATGGAAGCACAACTGAGTCTTGAGTTTCTGCGCGTGGTGGAAAATGCGGCCATCGCCGCCGCCCGCACCATGGGTTTCGGCGATCGCCACAAAGCCGACGAAGTCGCCGTCGAAGCCATGCGCAAAACCATGGACTCGCTTCAAATGGACGGCATTATTGTCATCGGTGAAGGCGAACGCGACGAAGCACCTATGCTGTATATCGGCGAAAAAGTCGGTCTCGCCACACACGCTCCGAACGCAAATTTCCCCGCCGTGGACATCGCGGTTGATCCGCTCGAAGGGACAAATCTTTGCGCCACCGGCGCGGCAAACGCCATCGCCGTTCTCGCCGCAAGCGAACGCGGCGGTCTTCTTCACGCTCCGGATCTTTACATGGAGAAAATCGTCGTTGGTCCATCGTGCAAAGGCGCAGTTGACCTCGACGCTCCTGTCTCGGACAATCTGAAATCCATCGCCAAGCGTCTCGACCGCGACGTGGAAGATCTCGTCATCATCGTGCTCGATCGCCCGCGCCATGAAAAACTCATCGAGGCTATTCGCAAGGCCGGCGCGCGCATTCGTCTTATCGGCGACGGCGATCTCTCCGCTGGAATTTCCGCCGCTGTTGTTGGCACTGGTGTTCACGCCGTCATGGGAACTGGCGGAGCGCCGGAAGGCGTGCTCACCGCGGCCGCTTTGCGCTGTCTAAATGGACAGATTCTCGGCCGCCTCGTCCTTTCGAAGCCGCAAGACGCGGAGCGCCTCGAGAAAATGGGCGTGAAAGATCCAAAGCGAATCTACGACACGACCGATCTTGCGCCGGGAAAAAAGATGATCTTCGCGTGCACAGGGGTCACCGACGGAAATCTTCTCCGCGGCGTTCGCTTCTTCGGCGAAGGTGTTCGTCTGCAGTCCATGATTCTCACGCTCGACGATCGCCAAGTACGTTTCATAGACACGGTGCATCTCGAAAAGCGTCCCGACGTAAAAGTGAGATTCAACTAAACGCTTGAACTATCAGGGAGAACAAATGAGATTCCGAAAGCTTGCCGTTGCTTTTCTCGCTATGCTCATTTTCGCTTCGTATTCAAAAACGACAGCGCAAGAAAAAACTCCTGAGAAATCCGCGACCGCTGCAACTCCGACTGCGAATCCGAAAGACGTGGAAAGCATGGATGCGATTATCGCGGCGCTTTACAACGTCATTTCCGGACCGGCGGGCGAGCGCGATTGGAACCGTTTGCGTTCGCTCTTTTTGCCCGATGCGCGCTTGACGGCGGTGCACAAGAAATCGGACGGAAGCTTTTCCGCAACTTCTGTCACGGTTGAAGGCTACATCGAGCGCGCCGGAAAATACTTCCGCGAAAAGCCTTTTTACGAGAGCGAGCTTTTGCGCAGAGTCGAAAAGTTTGGGCAGGAAGCGCACGTTTTCAGCACGTATGAATCGCGCGAAGCGCCGGATGCAAAACCGTTTACGCGGGGAATCAACAGTATTCAGCTTTTCAACGACGGCAAGCGCTGGTATTGCGTGAGCATTTTCTGGGATGAAGAACGCGCCGACAATCCGTTGCCCGCGAAATATCAGACGAAATAAATCTTCCCGCTCACTGCAAAACTTTTTTCCGCAAGAAACTCCAGCGCAAAACTAATTCTGCGATTTTGTAATCGCAAGAAAGACGCGGTCATCCACGGCGACGGATCGCGTGAACAGAGTCGCGGAATGATTGTCCACGATTCCGACGCCGGAGCCGCTGCCGCTCATCGCGGGGCCAGCGGGTTTTCCGGTAATGGAAGTTGCGTCACCCGGCTGCGTGGAGATGCGCGTTGTTTTGGGCGTGCACGAACCGGTCGCGCCGATGCAGGTATCGCGCACAAAAACCTGGCGGATGCCTGTGTTGATTTGGCTGCTGTTCGCCTGACTTGCGTTTGACGATTTGGAGAGAGTGACCGACAGGAACGCGATGTAGCGTCCCGAAGAGCTGATGGACGGAAGCAAGTTATCGGTTCCGCTGAGGCGTCCGTCCGGATCCAAAGAAATCAATTGTGTTTGCGGTTTGCAGGAAGAGTCCCCGCCATTGCAGGTGTCGCGCAAGAAAATTTGTTTGCCGCCAGGCGTGTCCCCAACAAGATTTGTCGCGGCGGAGCTGAACGCGACGTAGCGCCCATCGGAAGTGATCGAAGGCGCATGGCTGTCGCCGTTGCCTTCGGTATTGTCCTGAGCTGAAGAAAGAACCGTCGTTTGCGGCTTGCAATCTTCCGCCGCTCCTTCACACGTATCGCGCAAAAAGATTTGCGAGTGCGCGCCCTGCCGGCCGGTGTACGCGACAAAACGTCCATCGAGACTGACAGCAGGCGTTTCCTCCGCGATCGCAACGGCACTTTGCGCAGCTTGCGATGCGGCGGGACAGAAATTCGCATTTACGGAAACGGTAAAGGTTTGCCCTCCCGGACTCGTGCCGCCTCCGCCGTTTGTTCCTGGATTATTGGGATCCACAGCAGGCGGATTGAAAACAGTCACTCTGGCGCAGCTTTCCGTAGTGAGCAGGCTCGCCGGGACTGTTGCCGACAACTGCGTTGCGGAACCGAAGGTCGTGGTCAAAGACGTTTGCGTTGCTCCGGAGGTCCATTGGACGACGGAACCATTGGATTGTCCGCTGGTCGCAGTGTTTTGAATGTAATTGGATCCTGTGACGGTGAGCGAAACGTCGCCGCTGCCGGGCGCAGCGATTGTGGGCGAGATCGAAGTAATCGAGGGAACAGGATTGGGTTTTACGTTGATGAGGAACGCGATCGTGTTTGAGAGACCGTTATCCTGATTGCTCGTCTTCGGATTCAGCGTATTGACGAAGGCGCGACCGGGCGTGGCGGTAAGCGCAGCGGGAACATTCGCGGTCACGCTCAGGATGTCGCCGAGGTTGTCGGTGTTTACGGTCGTGACGAGATTTTTGCCGTTCCACTGGATAACGGTCTTTGCGACGAAACCCCGCCCCATCACTTGGATGGTGAAATCGGGGCCGCCCGCGGTGACGTTGCTGGGCGAAAGGGAAAGGAGCTGGGCTCCCGTGTTGCTCTGAAACGTGTTGCCATAATCGTTGCAGCCGGCGGTGACGCACAGCGCCACTAGCGCGACAGCTGCTAAAGCTGTCCCAAACCGCTTCATGAAACGTCCCTCTCTTGAACCGCGCGCACAGCGGAGATCCGCGGCGCCATTCCTGTGACTGAGTCCAATGCCACTTCCGATGCCCCATCCGACGCCCAATCCAACGATAGACTGGGATGCGGGCAAACCTCGCGGCGTTGACCGGCCGACAAAGTCTTTGCCGGGCCGCAACTGACAACCCCTGCCTGCCCCGCTCTTCACGGGGACCGCGCCTCTGCTGTAAGCGAACCGGATAATCATTCCATTCCTGAGCGGCAAGGTCAATGAGGGCGAGGACGAAGCAAAGAAGCAAGGAAGTAATGAGGTAAAGAGCGAGGAGTTATAAATTGCAAGTTTTGAGTGGTTACGTATTCTTCGACTGCTTGCCCGCTACGGAAAGGATGGCCAACCCGAGCGTATTCTTCCCGAGATAAGCCATGAAACGCTGGCGCAAATGGTGGGTACGACGCGGCAGCATATCAGCAATTTTATGAATAAGTTTAGAAGGCTGCCGGACTTGAGCCTGTCTGAATTGGGGCCTGCCTGAATTGGAGCCTGTCTCATTTTGGACAGACTTCGCGATTGGCTCCGTTGTTAGCAGCTAGAGCCGGTGATTCTCGCGATGTCGCGGACTCTCACCCACCAGCAGTGGCTTCTCAACTTACTCTGAAAGAGGTCGGCTATGGCTGCCACGCAGACAAGATATGAATTCTTGCCGTTCTGCTACGAGCGTCACGTTGAGATGAATCATAACCAGATTGCCTCGACGATCGAAGGAGGGCCTACGCAGGGGATTACCTTTGCCTGTCCGGAGCCCGATTGCCTGGTCCACTACAACAGCGTAAAGGGATACTTCATGCTCACTCGGCATGAGAACGGGAATGGGAGCAAACCAGAACAGGGGCCAGGGGTCAGATGTGAAAAGGACGCCGACTATTCATTAACGGAAGATTTTGAAGAAACTTTATACAGTATCCACCGGATGGACTGACTTCCCTCGGCCCCCTAAATTGATGTGCGTTAGCCTCACGAGAGCAACCCAAGGCGGTCTTGCCAAGCGGGGCCGCCTCTCTCCCTAATGTCAATTGCCGCGTATCCGATAACTTCAGTGGGCTCTCTTCCGCGGGGCCAGTCCCAGGCAGTTAGATTCCTCAAAAAGCGAAACACAAAGAACCAATCTAAAGATTGGCCACTACATGTCTCGCCGCAAGACATAAGAGAGGCAAATGCGTTGAGTTCGCAGCTACTGGCCGGAAGTACGGGTAACCAGGATGGAACCTGAACTTCGCGGACGAGAAGCGGGACGAGAAAAGCGGTATTATCGGGCTGACGGTATTGTGATGCAGGGGCACCCGCACCGCGGCTGCGGAAGGTAAGCCGCGGAGTTGGGCATGATGGGTCCCAAAACATCGAAGGACCTCCTGATCGGCGCAGGCATTTGCGCCGCCTATATCGTCGCGGCCAAACTCAGCCTTCGTCTTGCCTCCATTCATCCCAGCGCCACGCCTGTCTGGCCTCCCACCGGCATAGCCATCGCCACGCTGGTAGCGCTTGGCTCGCGCTTTTGGCCATCCATCCTGATCGGGTCGTTTGTGGTGAACCTCACCACAGCGGGCACGGCGGTGACTTCACTTGGAATCGCCACGGGAAATACGCTCGAAGCGGTCATCGCAACTTATTTGGTAAACCGTTTCGCGAACGGTCGCCACGCTTTCGAAAAAACGTGGGACATTCTGCGCTTCGGACTTTATGCGGGCCTTTTGAGCACGATGGTTGCCGCCACGTTCGGCGTGCTGAGCCTCAGTCTGGGGGGATTCGCGGATTGGAATCAATACTGGATCATCTGGCGCACGTGGTGGCTGGGCGACGGCGCGGGCGCACTTGTCTTCGCGCCGCTTTTGCTTTTGTGGACGGCCGATCCGAAACCGAAATGGACGGAACGCCAAATGATCGAGGCGGCAGTGCTGCTGGGCATGCTGCTGCTGACGGCAGGAATCGTCTACGGCCCGCTCTTTCACGCGCAGATGAAAAACGATCCGTGGACATTTTTGTGCACGCCGTTCTTCGTTTGGGCAGCATTTCGTTTCGGCCCGCGTGAATCGTCCGCGGTCATTTTTATTTTCAGCATTATCGCGGTCGTTGGCACGAAGCTGGGCTACGGGCCTTTTGGGCGGCCGTCTCCGAACAATTCGTTGCTGCTCCTGCAGTGCTTTTTGGCCGTAAAAGTTGTAATGACGCTGGCGTTCGCGGCGGAAGTTTTCGAGCGGCGCAACCAAGAAGAGCACACAAAACTTCTCGCCGGCACCGACCCACTGACGGGGCTGGCGAACTACCGCCTCTTGATGGAAAGCATCGATTTGGAAATCAAGCGCAACGGGCGCACGGGAAGGCCGTTTTCGATTTTGCTGCTCGATCTCGACGGACTAAAGGAAATCAATGACGCGTTTGGGCATATTGCGGGAAGCATCGCGCTGTGTCGTGTGGCGGTGATTCTGCGAATGCATTGCCGCGAAATTGATACAGCCGCGCGCTACGGCGGCGATGAGTTCGCGGTCGTTTTGCCAGAGACGCCGTTCGAGCAAGCCTGCCAAGTGGCGCAGCGTATTTCTCAGCGTGTGACACAGGATCCGGAGTCGCCGCGAATTTCCGCGAGCATAGGAGTCGCGGAATATCCGAAGGACGGGCACAGTATCGAGCAGATTCTTTGCGCAGCGGATGAGGCTCTTTACAGCAAAAAACGCCAGCGGGCGTCCTTGCCCGGGGCGGCGGTAATCCTGCCAACGATTCTTTAAGCGCTGCCAACCGGTTGTGTTGAATCTCATCGCCTTGCGTGGGGATCGATCAAGCCAAGGTCCCTCCGCTCCGCAGCCAGCGTGCAAAAATCGCGCGGCGGAAAAATGCTGGCTGCTCCGGTCGGGATGACAGATACAGAGGGAGCGGAAGGATCAATCGCCCCAGCGAAGAAGTCAGGGTTTGCGGAGGGCGAGGCGGAGGAGGTTGAGGAGAGTGGCGAAACGGAAAGGCTTTTGGAGGTACTGCGCGTCATCGGGGAGCTGCGTTTCGGAGATGCCTTCGGCGTAGCCGGACATGTAAATGACTTTAATGTTGGGACGAAGCGCGCGGACCTGTGCGGCGAGATCGGTGCCGCGAAGGCCGGGCATAACGATGTCCGTGAGAAGGATTTCGATTTCGCTGGCGTGCGATTTCGCGAGTTCGAGGGCATCGAGCGCGGTGGATGCTTCAAAAACGGTGTAGCCGGTTTGGCGAAGAATTTCCGCGACCGCGTGGCGGAGCGCGGCTTCGTCGTCGGCGAGCAGGATGGTGGCTCGCGGCGCGGACTCGGCGTGTTCAGCGGCGGGTTTGAGCGCTTCTTCGCTGCGCGGCGAATCGTCCACGGGAAAGAAAATTTCAAAGCGAGAGCCCTGACCGGGCGCGGAATGAACCTGGATGTAGCCGCCTGACTGGCTGACGATGCCGTAGACGGTGGAAAGGCCGAGGCCGGTGCCCTTGCCTTGCGGCTTGGTGGTGAAGAACGGTTCGAAGATGTGCGTGCGGGTTTTTTCGTCCATGCCGGAGCCGTTGTCCGCGACTTCCAGAACAACCCAGAGCGAATGCGCGGAACCGCCGTTTTGCTGATGCGGAGCGCGCGTTTCGTTGCGCGTGGAAATGGTCAAGCGCCCGCCGCTCGGCATGGCATCGCGCGCGTTGATGGCGAGATTGGCGACGACTTGCTCGATCTGGCCGAGGTCGGAACGAATCCAGGATTTCCCAGCCTCGTGATGAAAGGACAACTCCACGTCTGAACCGAGGAGGCGAGGAAGCATGAACTCGGTTTCGGCGAGCGCGGCGTGGAGGTCCATGGAACGGAACTCGACGATTTGCTTGCGGCTGAAGGCCAGAAGTTGTTTGGTGATGGCGGCGGCTTTGGCCGAGGTGCGCTGGATTTGATCGAGATAGGTGCGCGCGGTGGAAGTGGGTGGAAGCGAGCGTTCGAGAAGTTCGGTGGAACCGTCGAGGACCATGAGCATGTTGTTGAAGTCATGGGCGACGCCGCCGGCGAGGCGGCCGAGGACTTCGAGTTTTTGCGCCTGGCGGATTTGCGAGGCGAGATGTTTGGCTTCGCTGATGTCCTCGACGACGGACATGACGCCGGTGATGGAGCGGTCTTCAGCATAAAGCGGCGCGGCGTTTGCGTTGACGGGAATCTGGGACAAGTCCGCGCGTTGGCGCACGGTTTCAAAGCCTCGAATGACTTCGCCCGCGAGCGCCTTTTGCAAGAGTTGCTGATGTTCCGATGTGAGCTCGGGCGGAACGGTGGGATTGGGACGTCCGATGGCCTGCTGCGCGGTGAAGCCGAAGGTTTTTTCCGCGCTGGCGTTCCACGAAGTGACTAAGCCTTTCGAATCGAAACTCAGGACAGCGAGAGGCGAAGCTTCGACGAGGGCGCGGAATTTTTCGTTGCCCACGCGGGCGGCGGCCTCGCGAGCGGTGCGAACAAAGCGCAGGATTTCGGGAGCGGCGATGACGAGGACGACGGCAGTGCCCGCGGAGGCAACCGCGGTGACAACTTTGACTAGAGCGGAAAGCCAGTAGACGGGCTTCCAAATGGTGAGAACTTCCATGAAGTGCGTGGCGCCACAACTGACGATGAAGAGTCCAAAGGCCCAGAAGAAGGATTGATAGGGAAGATTTTCGCCGGCGCGGCGGACAAGGAGGGCGAGCGTACAAGAGATGATGACGTAAGAAATGCCGATGACGAGATCGGCGAGAACGTTGGTCCAGACGAGACGAGTGTTGCCGATGTAGCAGTACCAATGAGGGAGAAAATTGGCGGCGAAAAGGAACCGGGAGAAAAACCACAGTAGCGCCGCGCCGAGGCAAAGAGTGAGCAGGAAGAGCTTTGCGAGCCGTGGAGACGGCTGAGAAGCGGGCCCGGGTATAACGGCAGAGTGAGAAGCCACACCATCCGCCTTTCAGAACGAGCGACTTCGCCGAACCAAACTTGCTTTGCGAGGGTCAAACCGGATCCGGTGCAGACCGAATTCCGGGGGCTTATACGGGTGCAGGGAGAGGGAACACCCGTGAAACAAGAAAAGTATACGACGTGCGATGTCGAAAATTAAGTTAGTTAATTAACGGATGCGCAAAAAATTAAGGACGCGATTAGTTTGCATAGCGCAGGAGAGAAAGGGGCTGGGCCAGATCCGTGGAAGCTGTGCGGAGTAAACTAAGACGTTGGAAAAATTGCGTCAAATGCGGAGATGGAGAAGAACTCATGAACAGATGCCAGGAAATTGCCGACGCATATCGAGAAGTGACGATCAAGGGAGCTTGGTACGGACCGACGATCGCGGAATTGTTGGCGAAACTTTCGCCGGAACTTGTAACAAAAGTGCCGGCACCGGGGGCTCATACAATTTCGGAGTTGCTGCAGCACCTATTGCTGTGGAATGAGCGAATCCGCAACACGTCCGAGAGCAGTCCGATGCCGAAGTGGGAGGCGGAAAAAGAATGGGGGGAGGCGGCGATTCCGTGGAGCGACCTTGTGGCGCGATGGAACAGGAGCCGCGACCTGTTGGAAGAGCGGATGAGGAATTTTCCGGAGGAGGATCTGGGGAAACAGACACCCGGGCGGAACTATCCGTATGAATTCATGTTGCGAGGAATTGTGCAGCACGCGATTTACCACGGCGGGCAGATTGCGATGGTGTTGAGCATGGTGAAAGGAAAATAGCCCGGCAAAAAAGCACAGACTGAAGTCTTTGCCACTTATTTGTTATTCTCGCGAGACGATGCGTGAGGGCGGGAACGGGCAGGCCAATAGCACCGGGCACGGGCAGCTTGGGAATGGGCAACTGGAGCGCGGGCTGGGGCTGAAAGAGGCCGTCGCGCTCAACATGATTGAGATCGTGGGGATCGGCCCTTTCGTGGTGAGCTCGCTGGTGATCAAGGCGATGGGCGGGCCGCAGGCGATCCTTGCCTGGCTGGCGGGCGCAGTCATTGCGACGCTGGACGCATTCGTCTGGAGCGAGCTTGGCGCGGCGATGCCAAAGGCGGGCGGAACGTACGTTTTTCTGCGCGAGGCGTACGGGCCGGGAAAATGGGGACGGCTGATGTCGTTCCTGTTTGTGTGGCAGACATTCATTCAAGCGCCGCTCTCCGTGGCGTCGGCTTCGATTGGGTTCGCACGATACGCGAGTTATTTGCATCCACTCACAAAATGGGAAGCGAAGGCAATTTCAGGCGGGCTGGTGCTGCTGCTGATTGTGCTGCTCTACCGGCGGATTACGACGATAGGAAAAATTTCGGTGCTGCTGTGGGCCGGCGTGATTGGGACGATGCTGTGGCTCATCTGGGGCGGCGTCACGCATTTTGACAAAAAAGTTGCGTTTGATTTTCCGGCGGGGGCGTTTTCGTTTTCGTCGCTGTGGTTTGCGGGATTGGGCGCGGCGATGGTGAACACGGTGTACAGCTACTGGGGCTATTACAACATTTGCCATTTGGGCGGAGAGATTAAGGAGCCAGAGAAAAACATTCCGCGGGGGATTTTTCTGTCGGTGCTGGGAATTGCGGCGCTGTACTTGCTGATGCAATCGAGCATTCTGGGCGTGGTGCCGTGGCGAGAGGCGCAGGATTCGAAATTCCTGGCGAGTTTGTTTGTGGAGCGGTTGTACGGGCACGGCGCCGCGCAAGTGGTGACATGCATGGTGCTGTGGATTGCGCTGGCGAGCGTGTTTTCCGTGCTGCTGGGATATTCGCGCGTGCCGTATTCAGCGGCGCTGGACGGGAATTTTCTGTCGGTGTTCGCGAAGGTGCATCCGACGAAGCATTTTCCCCATGTGTCGCTGCTGGTGCTGGGCGCGCTGGCGTTCCTGTTGAGCGTGACGCTCGATTTGCAGACGACGATCGCGGGAATTCTGGCGGTGCGATTGATTGTGCAATTTATTGGGCAGGCCGTGGGATTGATGATGTTGCGGCGCCGGTGGGGGCCGGAAAAATTTCCGTTCAAGATGTGGCTGTATCCGGTTCCGGCGGTGCTGACGATGTTTGGATGGGCGTGGCTTTTTTGGCAGACGGGACCGGCTCGGAAGTGGGGATTGCTGGAGATTGGGATGGGCGTGCTGGCGTATTTGATCTGGGCGAAGGAGAAGAAGCAGTGGCCGTTCGAGGGAGAAAGTCATCAGTCATCAGTTGTCAGCCATCAGTAAAAAAGAGAGGGTCGTCAGTCATCAGTTGTCAGTCTTCAGTTAAAAGAACTTTTCGAGCGACGCGGGCGGCAAATAGATCTGAAGAAAGTAACGCCGGAACGGGAAAGTGCGTCAGATGGATGTGCGTGGTGGGCAGAGTGAACTCGGGAGAAATATGCGGAAAATCCTGATGGTGGTGGCGTTGAGTTTGTTGGGAGTGCGGAGCTATGCGCAATTTCCACCTGCGCCGGGAACTGGGCCGGGGTTGGCGGAAACGATTGAAGCGATTGACAGCGCGCGGGTGACCACGCGGATTTTGTACGTGACGGCGCATCCGGATGATGAGAGCGGCGCGGTGCTGACGTATCTGGCGCGGGGGCTGCATGCGGACGTGGCATTGCTGTCGTTGACGCGCGGCGAAGGCGGGCAGAACGCGCTAGGGCCGGAGCAGGCGCCACAGTTGGGATTGATTCGGACGCAGGAGTTGCTGGCGGCAACGCGCGGGTATGGCGTGAAACTCTATTTCACGCGTGCGAAGGATTTTGGATTTTGCAAGACGCCGGAGGAAGCGGAAAAAGTTTGGGGCGATCAGGTTCTGGAAGACATGGTGCACGTGATCCGCGAGTTTCGGCCAAATATTGTGATTAACGGCTGGGGCGGCGTGCATCAGGGGCATGGGCATCATCAGGCGGCAGGATTGCTGACGCCAATTGCGGTTCAACGCGCTTCAGACGGGAAGATTTATTCCGACCAAGCAAAAGATGGATTAATGGCGTGGGGCGGAGCAAAGAACGAGGTCGTAATCCTCAATCTGGATCGTTTCAGCGAAAAGCCAACTGGATATGTACTGCCGCTCGATGAAGTTTCATCACTCTGGGGAAAGTCCTGGCGTGAAATTGGCATTGATGCGTTCGCGAATCATCGCACGCAGGGAGTCCCTGTCTTTCTTGGCTCGCCATTTCTTCGCAGACCAATTGCGCTAAAGAGAGAAGATGGCGGCGCACTGTCGCCTGAACTTTTTGTGCAAAAACTTCCAGCAATTCTCGACTCCGCCACTTGCGCCGAACATCAGGATTGGTGCCAACGATTGTCCGAGGCAGATATCGCTTTGCAGAAGGCTCATGACGCGGCCTTGCGGCTTGACTGGAAAGAATGTGCCAACCTGATTTCAGAAGCGGAAATAAAGACAAAAAGTATCTACGCCCCAGACACGATGTCGTCTTATGGTCCGTTAGGCAAACTCCGAGATTATTATGTCCGCCACGCTGCAGGTCGCATAGCCAATGCGTTGCTTCTGGCCAGCGGCTTTCATTTTGTTGCGGAGGCGAATCGCGGGGAAGTCGTTCCTGGCGAAGAATTCGATGTCACGGTGCGATATGGCTGCCGCCCAGGACTGAAGTGTCCGGTGCCGAGCGGAAATATTGGCGCGACCAGCGAACAGATCGCGCCCCTGAACGGGACGGAGTCATCGAGCACGCAAAAATTCAAAATAGTTGCCCCGAAGCGGGATGCCAATCAAGGTTGGTTGAACTTGAGCGCAGAGGGTACGCCAGATTTGTCGGCTTGGCTCAATTTGGGCAGCGACCCGGCGCGCGCAACAAGGAAAAGCTGTGCCATAGTTTTTACTGCTGCCGAGACGACCCACGTGGAGCGCGTACCACTAAGAATAGTGCCGGCGTACACGTTGGCGGTGGAACCGAAGCAAGAGATTGAGAAGTTGGCCGCGCAGCATGAGCCGTTTGATGTGTTTTTGCGAGTGCATTCATATTCGCAGAAGGCGGCGACGGTGCGCGTGGGATTGGATGTGCCGAAAGGATGGAAGAGCAGCGAAGTGGTGGAGTTGAGTTTTGCAGGTGAGGGCGACCGGTACGCGAAGATTACGCTGACGCCGCCCGCGAAAATGGCCGCAGGACATTACACGATTACCGCGTACGCGAAGCGTGGCGAAGAAAAATTCACGGCGTCGATTGAACCGTTGCCTTCGATGCCGACGCTCACGTGGGAAGAGCCGGCGCAGACGCTGGTACACGCGTTTGACATCAAGGTGCCCGAGAATTTGCGCGTGGGGTACATCAGCGCGGAGAGCGAACCGGTTCCGGATGCGCTGAAGATGCTCGGCATCCACGTGGAAATGCTGGACGCAAACGCGCTGAACTTTGGCGACCTCTCGAAATACGACGCAATCGTGGTGGGCGTGCGCGCCTATGAATTGCGCAGCGAACTGCCAGGAGCGAATCAGCGTCTCCTCGACTACGCGCAAAACGGCGGAACGCTTGTGGTGCAATACCAGCGCGACTTTGCGTGGGACGGGAAAAACTACGCACCTTATCCGGCGAAGATTGCGAACAAGCAGGGCGACCCGCTGCCGCGAATCACGGATGAAACCTCTCCGGTGAAATTCCTGAAGCCAGACGATCCGCTGCTCAACGCGCCGAATAAAATCACACAAGACGATTTCAAGGCGTGGGTGCAAGAGCGCGGGCTCTATTTCTGGAGCGAATATGATTCGAAGTACACGCCACTGCTGGCGATGAACGATCCCGGCGAAAAGGATCTGAATGGCGCGCTCGTTTACACAAAACTCGGCAAAGGAACGTACATCTACACTGGCATCGCATTCTTCCGCCAACTGCCTGAAGGCGTGCCCGGGGCGTATCGCCTTTTTGTGAACCTGCTGGCCGCATCGCGCCCACGCTGACGTACACTGCTTGCGTCAGGATTTTTCTGCCAATTTGACGGAGCGTTGGGAGCACGAAATGCGTGCCGCGCGAGGGGGAATTTCATGGTTGGATTTCGAAGAAATCTCTTGAAGGGCGAGCGGAAAGGATCGCGGCTCCTTACAGCACTGTTCTTGTCCCTGGTTGTTGCGCTTTCCCTGGCGAGCGCGCTCGGCGCGCACGCACAAAACAAAAAGAAAAAAAACGAGCCGCCTAAAGTGGACAATAGCAGCGCGAACCCCATTGTGCCGCTGACGGACGAGCAGCAGATTGACTACATGTTGAGCGAATACCTGGGCGCCTGGCAGATTGGCGATACCGAGCGCTTGCACAAACACTATTCGGACGATGTCTCGGTAGTGAGCGGAGGATGGAACGCGCCGGTCATTGGATGGACGAGTTATCTTGCGCTTTACCAGCAGCAGCGCTCGCACTTGCAACAGGTGCGCCTGGACCGGATGAACACCTATATCAAGGTGAATGGAACGACGGCGTGGACCTGCTATCAATGGGAATTTCAAGCGGTAGTGGACGGGACGCCGACGGGAGCGCGGGGGCAGACGACGCTAGTGCTGGTGAAAAAAGACAATCGCTGGCTGATCGTACACGATCACACGTCCATCGTAGAGACAGCCAAGCAAACGCAACCGGCTGCGCCTCCAAGCGGCACGCCCACGGGCACACCAAACCCGGAGAACAAACCTCCATCGCAATAAGGGCGAAGCAAGAAGGGCTGGGCGATCAAAAATTCTGCTTAAAGCCCTGATAGATCCAAATTCCCGCAGCCGACAAGAGGAGCACTCCCGCCAGAATCCCCGTCGTCATAATCGGACGGGATAATGTGTTGATTTTAGCGACGAGGATCTGCTGCTCCCGCGCCAAGTGCTGTCCGGATGCGTCAAGGAAGATCTGATCGTCTTCGTGGCTCTCCAGCAAACTGCGCCAGATGAGCAAGAAAAGGAATGCGGCGGTTACGACTCCGCAGGCGATCAGCAGATACAAGACGGGCCCCTGAAGCGCTGATTCCATAATGACCTCCTACTGGAACCGGTCCGCGGTGCCGGCCTCCCAGAGAGGGCAAGGAAGCAGGCAAGGGGTAAAACGGTATTCTGGGCGGAGTATAGCACCAAGGATTAGAAAAGCTAGCGGCAAGTATCACGGAAACAAATAGTGGAAGGCCGGGTCAAGGGAGCGTTAGGATGAGCGGAAATGGCGAAAATTGCAGTAATTACGGGGGCGGCCCAAGGGATTGGCCGGCGAGTGGCGGAGGTATTCGCGGAGGCCGGATACCAGATGGGGCTCGCCGATTTGCGCGTGCCTGCCGAAACGATAGGCGCCGTGACGGAGCGTGGCGCCGAGGCGATTGCGCTGGTCGGAGATATTTCGGACGAAGCGACGGTTGAGAAGTTTTCGCGGAACGTGCTGGAGCGCTGGGGCCGCGTTGATGTGCTGGTGAACAACGCGGGAATCAGTTTTATTGAGAACGCGGAAAAAATTCGCGCGGCGGATTTCCGGCGCGTGCTGGAAGTGAATTTGGTGGCTCCGTTTTTGCTGTCGAAAGCGTTGGGGAAAGCGATGATCGCGCAAGGGTCGGGCAGCATCGTAAATGTGTCCTCTATTGCAGGTCTGGTTGGAGTGGCAGACCGCGCGGCATACAACGCTTCGAAACATGGATTGATTGGATTGACGCGAACGCTGGCGGCGGAGTGGGGCGGGCGCGGTGTGCGCGTGAATGCCGTGTGTCCGGGCTGGGTGAAAACGGAAATGGATCAAGCGGACCAAGCGGGAGGAAGTTATACGGATGCGGACATTACAGGACGCGTGCCCATGGGACGATTTGCCACGCCGGATGACATAGCTCGCGCGATTGCGTTCTTGACAGACGAAAAGCAAAGCGGATTCGTGAATGGCCACACACTGGTTGTGGATGGAGGCTGGACAGCGGATGGAAGTTGGGAGTCGCTCCGGCTGCGGCACCGCTAGGATCAGAGTTAGAAGACGATGAGGATGCGCCATCCCTGAGTCTATTTGTATATAGTGACCCTGTATGAGAACGATCCTCGTTTACGGCGATTCGCTGAGCTGGGGAATTATTCCGGATACGCGAAAGAGATTTGAATTCGAGCAGCGCTGGCCGGGCGTTTTGGAAAACAAACTGAATGCCGCGGGAATGTGTGTACGTGTCATTGAAGATTGCCTGAACGGAAGGCGAACCGTCTGGGAAGACCCCTTCAAGCCAGGCCGAAATGGATTGCAAGGCCTTGCACAAAGGATGGAAATTCACTCCCCGCTGGCTCTTGTCATCTTGATGCTGGGAACGAATGATTTTCAGTTTTGCCATCCGTACAACGATGCCTGGGCAGCGGCGCAAGGCGTGGCTGCCCTGGTTCGCGAGATCCGGAAAGCCCCAATTGAACCGGGGATGGCGGTCCCGGAGATTTTAATTGTTTGCCCACCAGCGACCAGTTCTCCTAAAGGTGCTATGGCAGAGAAATTTCGAGGCGCGGACGAACGATGCGCCGGACTGGCTCAGGCTTTTCGACAGATTTCAGGCGAGCTGGAATGCCATTTCTTTGATGCAGGGAAGGTGACGATGTCCAGCAAAGTGGATGGCGTGCATCTTGATGCGGATCAGCATTTAAAGATCGGCACGGCAATTTTGGAAACGGTCAGCAGCATTCTGAAAAAGCGTTGCGTTGACAAAGGCGGCGAGCGGCGGGCACAATAAAAAAGCCTCGTTGTACGGCCTCAAACGTCAACGCAAGCCTTAAGCAGTGCCCGAATGGCGGAATTGGCAGACGCGCTAGCTTCAGGAGCTAGTTCTCGCAAGGGAGTGGAGGTTCGAGTCCTCTTTCGGGCACCAAAGATTCTCCGCACGAATAATCCTTCAGAAACAATCCAAAAAAGGCGGAGAAGTGTTTATCCTGTCGCACATGATGGCGAGCGACAAATGCTAGTGCTGCGAAGCGTTGCGGTTTTTCTGCTCTGTGCAACTTTGAGCGCAGGCCAGCAGCAATGGCCGGTGACTTCCACGGTGAATGAGCCAGCGATTGCGGGGCGCGCGGTCGAGCTCGACGCGCAGAGGAAATTGCTGCCGTGGCCAATGCCGGACGACACGGGGCTCTCATATTCTTCCCATTTTTTGACGCAGTGGACCATCCTTTGGGATCAATACAATCGCCAGCGCCTGCCCTACTTTTTCTGCTGCTTCGATTTCGACCGCACAACGTACGAAATGTTTCCGGACTGGCATTGGGTGAACTCCACCGGATATTTGCGCGCGATGATGCAGGGATTTATCGAGCGGCTTTATCCCTACACGGGCGATCCGCGCACGCTGGAGATGCTCGAAAACTTCATGGACTACGAGCTCGAGAATGGACTGACGCCGGCGAGTTATTTGTGGGCCGGCGTGCCCTATCCTTCTGCGAATCCAGGCGCGCGGAGATACACGGGATGGAGTTCGCACGGCGAGGATTTTGTCGAGCCGCATGTGGTGGGCGAGGACGGGTATGCGTATCTGCGGCTTTACGAAGTGACCGGGAACGCAAAATATTTGCGCGAGGCGATTCGTTGCGCGGAAATGCTGGCGAAACATTTCAAACCTGGCGATGAAACGAATTCGCCGTGGCCGTTCCGGTGCTTTGCGCGGGATGGCTCGCTTGAAGGCGGGCGCGGCATGAGCCCTTATTCGGCAAATGTCGTGGAACCGATCATGTTGTTCGATGAGCTGATTCGAATCGGCCAAGGCGACGTGGAATCGTACAAGCGCGTGCGCGAGGGCGCTTGGGCGTGGCTCATGAAATATCCGATGACAAACAATGTGTGGGTCGGCTATTTCGAAGATGTTGGGCCGGGCATGGAGAACATGAACCAGGTGATTCCGCTGGAGCTGGCGCGGTATCTGTTGCTGCATTCGGAGAAGGATGCAGATTGGCGCGAGCACGCGCGGAAACTGATCGAGTGGGTCAAGACGACGCCGCGCTGGCCGAAATACATCGTGCACGGCGCAACGGTGACGACGGAGCAGGGCGACGGAAAGTCGTTCTGCTGCAATTTGCCGAATCAATGCTGTGAGAGTCACACAGCGCGGCTGGCGGCAGTGGAGGCGTTTTATTTTGCGAAGACGGGGGATGCTGCATACAAAGAAGCGGCGTATCGTTCCTACAACTGGGTGACCTATTTTCAGGGACTCCCCGGCGGGGCGCACGCGCCGTATACCGACCAATGGTGGTTCACCGACGAATTCACGGATGGGCCACGCCGGCTGATGGATGCGTTCTGGGCCGTGCCGGAATGGGCGCCGGCAGACGAATCGCATTTGCTTGGCGGGCTTTCACCGGTAACGAAGATCTCCTACGCTGCCGGTTCGGTCGTGTACTCAACATTTGACGCGGACGCGAGCGAGGTGCTGCGGCTGGATTTTACGCCGGAGTTTGTGACCGCGAACGGGAAGCCTCTTGGGAAGCGCGCGGATTTAACGCAGGCGGGCTACACATTCGACGAGAAGACGCGCGTGATGCGAGTGCGGCACGAAAATGCGCGGGATATTGCGATTCAGGGTAACGGGGGCACCGCACCCCTGCGAGTTGTCACATTTGACGATCCGCATTTCGCCGCGGGGACGGTGCTCGACGGCTTCTATCCGGCTGCGCCGATCGCCTGGAGCGATTCGCAGTGGAGTATCGCAGTGCCGAGCGGAAAGTTCGGCACGTTTCACATCGCACTCAAGGATCCCAACGCTGACACGGCAAGCATCTGGTTTTCCGTACCGCAGGTTTTCTCGGGCATCGATATTTTCAACGGCGGAACAAATGACGCGGCCGTGAGTATCAGCTCGCTGGAAACTCGATCGGTTTCCGTAACTCTAAAGCCGGGTGAGCTGCGCCGCGTGCGCACTGCGTGGCGTGATCCTAGCTCTGTCGTGAACTTCCATTTCCAGCACGGCGAAGGATTGCAATTCGACAACCTCGCGTGGATCCACCAATAGAACTTAAGCCCTCCTATTGGTGATTGCGGAAAGGGGGGGAAAACGGCTCGCGAAAAAGAAGACTTGTTGGATTGGAACTAGCTCTTGGCGGCGGACTTCTGTTTACGTGTGGAAGCGCGCACAACAAGGCGCGGTTCGAGGTATATGGGCTTGGGGACGATGGGTTGGTCGGCCTCGAGAAGCTGGAGGGCGAGCTTTGCCGCGCGCTGGCCGATGCTGCCGGTCTGCTGATCAACGCTCGTGAGCGGCACGCGCAGGAATTTGTTGTAGAGAAGATTGCCGCAGCCGATGACGGAGACGTCTTCGGGAACGCGCAGGCCCGCGTCGAGAATTGCGGAGATTGCTCCATAGGCGGCGATGTCGTTGTAGCAAAAAATGGCATCCGGGCGGGGATTTTGGCCGAGAAGGATCTGCGCGGCGTTGTAGGCGGCTCCGTCGCCGTGTTCCTCGGCCCGATCCGCGCTCATGACGATATCGGGATCGAATGGGATGTGATTCTTGGCGAGAGCGCGCTTGTAACCTTCGAGACGGCCGAGCATTGTGCTCAGCGCGGGGCCGCCAATATGCGCGATGCGCTCGCAGCCAGTGTCAATCAAGTGCTGCGTGGCGAGAGTGCCGACTTCCTCGTCATTCACGCCGACGAAATGCGCGGCGAGGCCGACGAAGCTGCGATCAATCAAGATGTAGGGAATGCCCGCCTCTTCGATGCGGCGGAACATCTCGACGGTCCAGTGTGTAGATGCAATGAGAAGGATGTCCACGCGGCGGGCGATGAGCTGCTCGACCGCCTGGCGCTCGAGCTTCGGATCCTGCTCGGAAGAGGTGACGACAAGCGTGTAGCCGCTGTTGCGCAGAGAAAGCGATACCCCGCGAACGACCTCCGAAAAAAAGGAATGGAGAAGATCGGGGATGACGAAACCGATCAAGTTGGTACGGCCGGTAACCAGAGCGCGAGCGGAAAGATTGGGGCGGTAATTCAGTTCCTGGACGCGCTTGAGGACGCGCGCTTTCGTTTGCTCGCTAATGTCGGAGTGATTGCGAAGTGCTTTCGAGACCGTGATGACGCTGACGCCCAAGTCCCGCGCGATGTCTTTTAGAGTGACACCCATATCGGATTGTATCATGCACAGTGTTTGATGAGTTTTACGCGGAGAACGTTCCACAAGAAACGAAAAGGGAGGCGAGCCAGGTCTTCTCGCCTCCCCATTCTTCCCCTCACGGGGAATCCGATAAGCCTGACGGAGGGTGGCTTACCGGTCGTGTGTTGGCCTAATCCAGATAACACAAAAACGGTGAAAAGTGTTGCGGTTTCCATGAAGAAAAAGCCAAAATCTTTACGGTTTCTTTATAACTTTCGATTAGCCTGAAGGCCCATGTCACCAAGCTCTCCCTTGAGTTCGGATAATATCCTGCGTTTTCTACAAGTTAGACAGGATAGCGCGTCAGCCGGGGAAATTGCGCAGGGGCTGCGTCTGCCCAAAAACGAGCGAAAAGCGTTGTTCAAAATGCTTTCCAAGCTCAAAAAACGCGACCTGATCGTGGAAGTTGCGGCGGGGAAATACCGCCTTAAGTCGAAAAAGCAGACTCCCGAAGGGCAGAAACGGGAGCAGAGCCAGCCCAGGAAGCCAAGCGGGAGCGGCGTCAGCGGGCGACTGGTGCTCCATCAGGATGGGTACGGTTTCGTGATTCCGGATGAGCCGATCCCGAACATTGAAGGAGATATTTTCATCCCGCGGCATGCGACCGAGGACGCGATGCACGGGGACCAGGTGGTCGTAGAGATTGGCAGGAGGGGATTTTCGGCCGAGGGCCAAAGGATTGAAGGCAGAATCGTTCGGGTACTCAATCGCGCGCACCCAAGCGTCGTGGGACTCTTTCGTTATGGGCCGAATGGGAATGTTGTGCTGCCGTATGACACGCGCATTCATCATCAAGTCGAGATTCCGCCCGGTCAGGAGTTGACAGCGGCCCTGCGAAAGAAGCTGGGATTGGGCTCCGGGGAAGAGGCGGCGCACCGCGGGAGAAGGCTGCCGCGTTTGAAGGAGTTGGATGGAGCCGTGGTGAATGCCGAGCTGGTGCGATATCCCCGAGGTGGACTGGCTCCAGTCGGAAAAGTAATTGAAATTTTGGGGAGTCCCGGCGATCTCGGCGTGGATACGGAGATCGTGATTCGAAAGCACCACCTGCCACACGAATTTTCCGGGGAGGCACTTCGGGAGGCAGCGGAGAGAGCGCATCCCGTGAACGAGGCGGACCGCGCGGGCCGCGAGGATTTTCGCTCGCTGCCCATTGTGACGATTGACGGGGAGACAGCGCGGGACTTTGACGATGCAGTCTATGTAGAGAAGCGCGCGGACGGCTGTTGGCATTTGCAAGTACACATCGCGGACGTAGCGAACTACGTGCGCACGCTTACGTCGCTGGACAACGAGGCCCGGCTGCGCGGGACTTCCGTCTATTTTTTGCATCGCGCAGTGCCCATGCTTCCCGAAGAGCTTTCGAATGGAATTTGTTCGCTGAATCCGCACGAAGATCGCTTGGTGATGAGCGCGCTGATGGAATTTGACGCGACGGGCCGGATGACGGGTTCGCGCATGGCCTCGGGCGTGATTTGCTCCGCCGAGCGGATGACGTACACGAACGTAAACAAAGTGCTCGAAGGCGATGCGGAAGTGAGTGCGCTGTACGCGAAGATGGCGCCGCACTTCCGCAACATGAAGGAATTGGCGCTGCTACTAAACGCACGACGGAACGAAAACGGTTCGATTGATTTTGATTTGCCGGAGCCCGTGATCGAGTTTGATGAAGACCAGAAAATGACCAACATCACCCGGAGCGAGCGAAACATCGCACACCGTCTGATCGAGGAGTTCATGCTGGCGGCGAATCGGGCGGTTGCGGGCTACTTGCTAAAACGTGGAATTGAGACGCTGCATCGCGTGCACGAAAAACCGGACGCGAAAAAAGTGCTGGAGTTTGAAGAATTGGCGCGTGCCTTTGGGTATTCACTCGGCGTGGAGAATTTGCACCAGCGCGAAATTGCCGTGAAGCATGGACGCGTGCCGGCGCCGGCAAAGCGCGGACGGCCGGATTCGGCAGGGCATGGACGGGAGCGCGGGATGAAGGTGACGCTGCCCGGAGCCGGAGAACTAAGCATCTCGCCCCAACATTACCAGAGATTGCTGAAAAAGCTGTCCGGGAAAACGGAAGAGCGAATTGTTTCGTACTTGATGCTGCGTTCGCTGAAGCAAGCGCGCTACGCGCCGGACTCGCTCGGGCATTTTGCGCTGGGATTCCAGGAATATTTGCACTTCACGTCGCCTATCCGCCGTTATCCGGACTTGGTGGTTCACCGGGCGTTGAAATGGGCTTTGGCGAATCCCGGTGCGAGCCCGCCGAAAGATACGCACCTCGCAAAACAATCCACAGCGGCGCTCTATCCCCACAGGATTTTGGAAGAGCTTGCAACGGAAACTTCCGATGCCGAGCGGCGCGCGGCCACTGCGGAACGCGAACTGCGCGACTGGAAAACGGCGCAATTCATGGAACAGCACCTCGGCGACGAATACGAGGGTTTGATCATCTCCGTGCAGAAGTACGGATGTTTTGTGGAGTTGATGGAAGTCTTCGTGGAAGGTCTACTGCCAGTTGCCGCAATCGAAGAAGCGGCGGGCGCCCGGTGCATGTATCGTGAACATGAACACGCCATTGTGGCGATGCAAGGCCAGGAGCATCGGCGCGGCCGCGGCACGCCTCCACCAAAATCAAAGCAGCGGACCTGGAAATTGGGCGACAAGGTGCGTGTGCGCGCGGAAAGAATCGATCCGATGCGGCATCGCGTCGAGTTTGCGCTTGCAAATTGAAATGAAGGTACGAACTGCGCGGGATTATTACGAAACGCTGTCCGGCGCCCAAAGAGAAGAAAAAATCCGTCGCAAGGATTGGGCAGCGAGGGCAACCCTGCGCGCGATTGGGTACCAATACGCGCTTCTGCGGGACAGCCTCGAAATGATCCGTGCCAGGGCCAACTGCCTCGGCGAATCCAGATTTATTTGTTTGTCGCCGCGGTAGAGGCGGACGACGCGGCCCAGCACGAGCCCCCGATCCACGATACCGTCGGGCCGCGGATGCGCATCGCCCTTGGCCAAAAACTGGGTATCGCCAGGCGTCCCATGCTTTTCAACCAGGCGGTGCACGAACAAACGCGATTCGCGCTTGAACAAAACCACGTCCCCGCAACGCATTTCGTCAATCGCGGCGCAACGGATCAGCGCCACATCACCCGGCCGGACCCAAGGCAGCATGCTTGACTCGTGCACACGAAGATAGACGCGACCCTGCTGTTCGAGAAGTTTTGCGATTTGCACGATGTCATCCAAACGGCGCTCACCGCCGATAAGCGAAGGATTTGCCGGAGCTTCCATGTTGTTGTTGCTCTCTTTCATTGCGTTAGACTCAGGGCTCCATTTGAAATACCTGCCGGCCGATCGTCGCGCCATCGAGCGAAACCTCAACGCTCCACTGGCCCGTCAAGGAACGCTGCGTAATGAAGGTTCCCGCCACCGGGACAACGTCATCCAGCGACGGGGAACCGATGGTCCCGTCCGCCACGGAAAATCCATGGGGACGGCGCTTGCGCACGGTCCGTGCAATCAGCCGGTCCATCAAGGGCGTGGCCGCGATCTGTGCGCTGCTGCTCAACGCGCTGCGCCTCCCAACGGTGATTCCGTGGGGACAAGCAGTTTGCGCGTGGACAACTCTTCCAGCAGCTCCAGGGTGTCCGCCAGCGCGGTCTCGGGGGTGGCATCGTATTGCTCGACAAGGAGGGCCGCCAGATCTTCCGCGGTGCGGCGGCCGTCGACGTGTCGCCACAGGAAACTCCCCGTGTCGTTTAGTTCGTGCATCACGCTTTCGCCGGGCGAAATGATGACGGTCTCCTCGTCAATCTCACGCCAGGCGAGCGCGGGATTTCTTTGCCAAATGCCGTTCGCGGCCGCGTTCATGCGGGCAGGACCTCCCAAAAGGATCGATTCTTCTGGAACTGCAGGTTGTAGCCGGGGACTTCCAGACTTGCGTCAGCGAGAATTTGCAGCAAGCGATGATGATCGCCAAGCTCGGACGAGAAAAACAAAACGCAGGGTAGCAGCGATTTCAAAAGTTCGGCTGGGCGCAGCGGCGCGATTCGATTTTCCGGCGACTGTACCAGGCGAAAAATTCCGCCGAGCGGCGCGCTGATGTTTGCACCGTTGGCGCGAAATTCTCCCCAGAACGGTGTCCCAAACGCGCGCCATTCACGATTCACACGTTTGATTAATGAAATTTCGTCCGTCAGCACGCTTCCCTGCGGGCTGAGCGACGCCACTGTGCTTTTGCCGGCGCCGGACCGGCCGACGAACACAAACGCTTTGCCGTTTCGAACGACGCTGGCGGCGTGCAATAAGAAACCACCTTCCGGAAGCAGCGCCCAGCTCAAAAACATGCGCAGGAGCGAATCAAGAGCGTATTCGTGACGCACGCCGGAAAAATAAGCCCCGGCTAAATCTGCAACAACTCGAGCGCCTTCGAAATCGCATGCAAACGCATGTGGGCCATTCGTTTCGCCCGGTTCGCGGTCGACTCTTATTGAAAAGGGATTCTTTCCTGCTTCGTGGAAACCTTGGTAGCGCCTGGAAGCGGCGGCTAATAAGGAAGAATCACGCGAAGATAGCCGCAGCGCCAGACTTCCGATGAGGATGTCCACGTGCGTATCAACGCCGCTCCCAAGTATTGCGTGCACTTGCGTCAAACAAATTCCTCTTGCCAACTTCCGATTGGGGCGTCTGCGCAGGGTGGCAGCGCCATACCAGGACGAAATCCGCTATCAGAAAAGAGTACGGCAAGTTTGGCATTTCGCAATGAACGATGTAAGCGAAATGTTGACAAGGAACCACTGGAGATAAGACTAAAAGTAAGCGCTTATGCAGATTGTAAGTCAACTGCGAGTACTTGCTGCAACATGAGCGATGAAACGGTCACTGCTCAAGTGCCCGTCCACACCTTGCCGTCCACAATCACTTCCTGTTTCTCGTCGTCAAACGTTGCGCGCTGCCCCGTTTGCATCGCCGCGATGGTCATGCAGAGCGCGATCGAGTGGCTATATCCCGCTTCGATGTTCGCGTTTGGAGTCTTTCCGTTTCTAATACACTCCATCCAATTCTTCATGTTCGCGCTGGTCGCTTCGTCCGCTCCGGTGCGCGCCCCTGTGTCCGTGGTTGCAACTCCTTCGAGAAGGGAATGTAAGGTTAATTTATTCGTCTTTATTCCCATCGCTTTGCCGGCGCCTTCGTCAAGACCGCCCTCGGGGCTGATCACGTTTTTGTCGAGGTCGAGCGTGCCGAAATTCGACCGATAAAGCTCCTTCACGTCGCCGGCGGAGTTCGTTTGCCGAGAGGAATAAATCACTTGGAAACCCTTGGTCTTGTCATTGAGCGGGCCGTAATCAAAAACTGCCGTCAAGGTATCCCAATTTTCCCTGCCGTCCTTCCAGAGATAAATCCCACCGTTAACGACGACGCTGCGCGGCCTCGGCAAATTGGTGAACCAGTGCACGGTGTCAATCTGGTGGACCATCCACTGATCGGGAATTCCACTCGAGTACGGCCAGAACAATCGAAACTCGAGGTACTTGCGCGGATCAAAGTCCACCATCGGACGATTGATCAGGAAGCGCTTCCAGTCCGTGTCCTCTTCCTTCAGCTGATTGACCAGTTGCGGCCGCCGCCAGCGCCCCGGCTGATTGACGTTCCAGGTCATCTCTACTGCGACGATGTCGCCAAATTTTCCGGATTGGATGAAATCTTTCGCGATCTGATAATTACGCGCGCTTCGGCGCTGCGTTCCCACCTGCACCACGCGCCCGGTCTGGCGCTGGGTTTTCCGGAATTCGCGCGCGTCCTCCATGGTGTGCGCCATCGGTTTTTCCACGTACGCATCCAAGTTGTTTCGAACGGCTTCGATCCCGTGTTGCGCGTGCTGAAAATCGGCGGTTGCGATGATGACCGCATCCACATCCTTGCGGTCATACAGTTCATCATTGTTATGGCAGATGGCCACGGCATGGCCGGTACTGTCCTGGATGAGATTCACGCCTTCGTCACGGCGACGCTTCCAAATATCGGAAAGCGCGACAATTTCAAATTGTTGTACTCCGGCGTGCTTGAGAAAAGCGGGGAAGAGCGCTTCGCGAAAACGATCGGAAAAACCGATGACGCCCGTTCGCACTCGATTGTTTGCGCCAAGCACGCGCGCATAGCTTCTAGCGGAAAGCGCGCAGGCGCCAGCCGCGCTCGCGCTGAGCTTCAGAAACTCCCGGCGCGAATTTCTTATCGTCATGGCTGCACCTCACTGGGCTATTTCAGTGCGCCTGCGTTATGGAGCAAATCTTTTGTTCCGGCCATGCTCTGCCGCGTGGACTCTTCCGGCGTTCCTCCACCGTTCCAATGCGTCTCGAGGCTCATCGTGCCGCGATAGCCGTCGCGAGCAAGGGCCCGAAATTGTTCAACAAACTGGATTGTGCCCTTGCCCATCGCGGCCCAGCCAAATTTTCCATCCGGCTTGGTCATAACATCCTTCAGATGGACGTGACCGATGCGCCCCTTGGGAAGTTTCGCGTAACCGTCCGGAAACGGCGTCTCTCCCGCTGCGCCGGCATTTCCGGGATCCCAGTTCAACATGAAGTTCTTGTTGGGCACCGCCACAAGGGTCCGCGCCGCCTGCGCCCCGGTTGCGGAATTACATTCATATTCATTTTCGAGCAAAAGAATAATGTCCTTCTTCGCAGCTTTTTCAGCGGCCTCGCGTAACTTCGCGTCCATCGCTTCGCGATACGGCTTGTCGTCGTCCAACTGCCAGAAATCGAACATGCGTACCTTGTTCGTGCCAAACGCTTTCGCGGCCGCGATGCTACGCTCCAGCACTTCGTCCTGTTGTTCGAACTTGTAGCTGGAGCCGTAGGCCGCGCCCGTCGGGCTGAACTTCGATTTTGGTGCTCCGGGCCAGTCCACTTTGAAAAACGGGCTGGCGATATCGGTCACCTTCAAATCGTATTTCGCGAGCAGCGCTTTCGCCTCCGCGATCTCTTTCTCGTCCAGATTGACGATGTTTTTCTTCCACAAGCCGCGCAGCTCGACAAACCCCAGTCCAAATTCGTTCGCCGCGACTTCCAGCGCATGGCCAAAGTCCTGCGAGATTTCGTCCGAGATGACGGAAAGCTGAAAAATGCAATCCACCTTGGCACTCCTCGCGGCTATCAGCCATTTTGGCAGTGCCAGCGCACTTGCTGCCGCACTTGCTTTTTGCAACATTTCCCGGCGTCTCATCGTTTTTTCTCTCCGCGCACATTCTACATCTTCTTTTGCGCGATGGACGCCGTGATATTCTAAAGTGTCGCAGGTTCATTCGCGGCCCGGCAGTCCCCCGCCGCTTTGGCCTGCACGCAAAATACGGGCATTGTTGCCCTTCAGGAGAAAATCGTGTCTTCGTCAGTCACCGCTCCCGCCGCGAAACGCGTCTTCAATTTCAACGCAGGCCCTGGCGCCCTGCCCCTCGCCGTCCTCGAACGCATCCGCGAAGAGCTGCTCGATTGGCGCGGGTCGGGAATGTCCGTGATGGAAATGAGTCATCGCTCACCGGAATTTGAAAGCATCAACTCAGCCGCAGAAGCTGGGCTGCGCAAGCACCTTGCGGTGCCCGACGAGTACGCCATCATCTTCGTGCAAGGCGGTGGCAGCATGCAGTTCACAATGGCGCCGATGAACCTCTGCTTGCCGAACAAGCCGGTGGACCTGATTCACACGGGAACCTGGACCGCGAAAGCTCTCGGCGAATTGAAGAAAGGAATCGCGCACCGCATTGCGGGCACAACCGAACCAGTAAAGTTCACACGTGTGCCGCGCAAGGATGAGCTTTCTCTTTCCGCTGACGCGTCCTACGTGCACATGTGCACGAACAACACCATCGAAGGCACGCAATATCACGCCACGCCGGAAACGGGCGAAGTGCCGCTGGTCGCCGACATGTCCTCGGACATTGCCTCGCGTCCTGTGGACGTCAAGAAATTTGGCGTGATTTTTGCCGGTGCACAGAAAAATCTTGGCCCCAGCGGCGCGACGGTGGTCGTCGTCCGCAAAGATTTGGCCGAACGTGCCGACAAGAATTTGCCGACTCTCCTGCAATACCGCACTCACATCAAAGAAAAATCCCTCTATCACACGCCACCGACGTTCGCGATTTACATCATCGGCCTCGTCATGGAGTGGATCGATTCGCTGGGTGGCATCACTGCGGTGCAGAAGCGCAACGAAGCAAAAGCCAAATTGCTCTACGACACCATTGACACCAGCAACGGTTTCTTCCAATGCCCTGTTGAAAAAGATTCGCGCTCGCTGATGAACGTCGTCTTCCGAATCGCCGGGGGCGACGAAGCGGTCGAAAAGGAATTTGCCAAGCAAGCCGAAGCCGCGGGACTGGTCGGGACTCCGGGCCACCGCTCCGTCGGCGGCATGCGCATCTCCCTTTACAACGCCGTGGAACTTGCCGCTGTAGAAGCCCTCACCAGCTTTATGAAGGAATTCCAGCGCAAGCGCGGATAGCTATTTTCTCTGCATGATCCCGTGAAATTTTTCACGAATAATGGACGTAGTCCCTATTGCCGCAAAGTTTGGCCAACTATGGACGCGAGGTTTCCATGACTCTTTATGCTCTCATCCTCTTCATTCATCTCACGGGAGCTGTATCTCTTTTTCTAGCCTTCGGCATCGAGTGGGCTGCGATTTCTTTTCTTGGCAACGCTTCCTCAGCGGAAGAAGCAAAGCCGTGGCTTCGCCTCGCCCGCCTTTCGCCCCTCATTAACGGCCCTGCGCTCGGAGTGGTGATTCTCTCCGGCGGCTATCTCGCCTCAATCATTCACGTAATGAAGCAAGGTTGGATTCCTGCTTCGTTGGTGGGAATCGTGGTGGTCGCATTCCTCGGAAGCGTGATCAACGTTCCGAAAATGCGCGCGATCCGCCTCGCCATCCCGGACGGCGGCGAAAAACTCTCGTCCGCGCTCCGCAACAAGCTGCTTCCCATCTCCGTCCGCTTGCGAACCTTTCTCGCCTTAGCCATCGTTTTCATGATGGTCGCAAAGCTGCCTTTCACCCAGAGCATGCTCTCGCTTCTCGGCGGAATGATCCTCGGCCTGCTCTTCTGCATTCCGATCTTTGCGCGCAAGGCCGCGTAAATTCTTCTTTCGGAGGAATCGGCAATCCAAAAACAAAAAGGCACAGCCATCTTCAGGCTGCGCCTTTTGCTCTTTCCCTGACTTCAGCTTACGCTAGGTCAAACACCAGCACTTCCGCGTCCTCAACTCCAGCCAGCTCCAGCGATTTCTCTTCCGAAATCGCAGCCCCGTCGCCGGTCTCCAGCTTTTTCCCGTTCAGCTTCACGCTCCCGCGCGCCACTTGCACATACGCATGCCGCTCCGGCTTCAGCTCGTGCTTCACTCTTTCTCCGGCGCCAAGCACCGTCGCATACAAATCGTTGTCTTGCCGGATTTTCACCGAGCCGTCCCGCCCATCCGATGAAGCCAGCAGCCGCAGCTTCCCGCGCTTCTCCTCTTCGGAGAAATGCTTCTGGTCGTACGCCGGCGTATATCCGCCTTTGTCCGGGAACATCCAAATCTGATACAGGTGCACCGGCTCCGTCTGCGACGCGTTGAACTCGCTGTGCGCCACGCCCGTCCCCGCGCTCATGTATTGCACGTCTCCTGGTTTGATCACCGACCCGTTCCCCATGCTGTCCTTGTGCGCCAGCGCACCTTCGAGCACATACGTCACAATTTCCATGTCCCGGTGCGGATGCGTGGGAAAACCGCCCCCGCCCGCCACTCGGTCATCGTTCATCACTCGCAGCGTTCGAAATTGCACGTGCTTCGGATCGGAAAATTCCGCGAAAGAAAACGTAAACCGCGTGTCCAGCCAGCCGTGATCGGCGTGTCCGCGTTCGTTGCTCTTGCGAATGGTGATCATGTTCGGCCTCCCAGCTTCACTTCCCATCTCACAGTCGCATTATATATGTTATAACGACTATTGTCAAGAGGAGCGTCGTCCCTCTAAACCCTTTCCCCTCTTGCCCTTACCCCACTTCCCCTTTTCCTCACTCCTTCCACTGCACCCTTCGCTCTCTCCGCTCCTTTGGTGTAAAGTGAAAGATGGACTGAGGCTCATCTATGGATTCCGTCACTTCCACTGCCGAATCGAAGAAGGCCGCGGACATCGCCACCGCCCGCGAAACCATCAGCATTACCGACAATCGCACCGGCAAGTCCTACGAAATCCCCATCACCCACGGCACCATCCGCGCCATGGACCTCCGGCAAATCAAGGTGGACGCCAACGATTTCGGCATGATGAGTTACGACCCCGCCTTCAACAACACCGCTTCCTGCATCAGCCGCGTCTCCTACATTGATGGCGACAAGGGCATCCTTCGCTATCGCGGTTATCCCATCGAAGAGCTCGCCGAAAAAAGCACCTATCTCGAAACCGCTTATCTTCTTCTCAACGGCGAACTTCCCACCGAAACCCAGCTCAAGGATTGGACTTGGCATGTCTCCCATCACACCTTCGTTCACGAGAGCATCAAGAAATTTCTCGACGGTTTTCACTACGACGCCCATCCCATGGGCATGATGATTTCCACCATCGCCGCACTCTCGACCTTCTATCACGACGCAAAAGACATCCTGAATCCCGAATCCCGCCAGAAACAAACGCTTCGCTTGATCGGCAAGATGCCCACTATCGCGGCGTTCGCCTATCGCCATACGCTGGGCATGCCCTTCGTTTATCCCGACAACGACCTTAGCTATCCGGGCAATTTCCTCAACATGCTCTTCCGTACTACCGAAGCGCGTTACCGCCCGAATCCCACGCTTGAGCGCGCGCTCGACGTTCTGTTCATTCTCCACGCCGACCACGAACAAAACTGCTCCGCCAACGTCATCCGCGGCGTCGGCAGCTCGCACGTTGATCCCTATTCCGCCACTGCCGCCGCTATCGCCGCGCTCTATGGCCCGCTCCATGGCGGCGCCAACGAAGAAGTCGTGCGCATGCTCCACGAAATCGGCTCCGTCCAAAAAGTCCCTGAATTCATCAAGCGCGTGAAGGCCGGCGAAGTAAAACTCATGGGCTTCGGCCACCGTATCTACAAGAATTACGACCCCCGCGCGCGCATCATCAAGCGCGTCGCTTACGAAGTTTTCGAACTCATGGGCAAGAATCCTCTGCTCGAAATCGCTCTTGAGTGCGAACGCATCGCCCTCGAGGACGAATATTTCGTCAAACGTAAGCTCTATCCGAACGTGGATTTTTATACCGGCCTTATTTATCAATCCATGGGTTTCCCCATGACCATGTTCCCGGTGCTTTTTGCCATGCCCCGGACGTCCGGCTGGCTCTCTCAGTGGCAGGAAATGCTGCTCGATCCCGAGCAGAAAATCGCGCGGCCGCGCCAGATTTACCTGGGGCACGACACGCGAAGCTACATACCGATGGAAAAACGCAGTTAGGGTCCAGACGTTTCATTCACGACCGCTGAACTTTTCGTGAACCCCCTCTCCGGTTCTCATGGTGAAACGCGGTCGGCGTCGATAAAATAAAGAGAGCGAGAAAGCATGGCTCAGGTTCCCAACACATCCACACATCCCGGCCCAAAGCGCCGCAGCCAGCGCGTTCTCATGCAGGTTCCGGTCCGCCTTCGCGGCACGGACGCGCAGGGCAGATCCTTCGACGAGGAAACAGAAACCCTTGCCATTAGCGCACACGGCGCGCTTGTCCTTCTGCAAACGCGGCTCACCAGCGGCAGCGTAATCCAGCTTCAGCACAAGAAAACCTCCGAAGAGCAGGAGTGCCACGTCGTATTTCTCGGCCCCGTGCGTGGTAACAAAGCCGAAATTGGCCTCGAATTTTCTGCCCCGCGCCCTCAATTCTGGCGCGTCGCGTTTCCTCCAGAGGACTGGTCCCCAAGAAATCCCGAATCCCGCACCGCTTCGAGCCATCGCCCCCAACAAAAATAGTTCTCAGGCCTTTCCGTGCCTTTTCTCGTTTTCTGTAGCCCAGGGGCTTTCACGCGTTTTGTGGTCCGACTCTTGTCGGACAGCCCCGGTTGGTCTTGGCACGAGCCGTCTCCGGGCTGGCTCTCAACTCGCGCAAAATCCCCGCTCAATAGATATGAAAAAAAACATCCTGCCGCTGCAATCTCACCGGTACACCGAACAATTCTCGCAAATTCCCTTCCGTCAAAACCGCTTCCTTTGCTCCGTCCACCATCACACGCCCCGCCCGCATCAAAATCACCCGCTCGATCTCCGGAATGATCTCGCTCACGTGATGTGTCACCAGAAGAATCGCCAACCCCGATTGCGCCAGCTCTCGCATCGTGTCCCGCAACTGAAATTGCGCGGAAATATCCAGTGCGTTGCTCGGCTCATCAAAGAGCAAAGTCTGCGGATTGTGCACTAGCGCTCGCGCAATCAGCGTCCGTTTCGCTTCGCCGCTCGACATCTGCGCGACGCTTCGCCCTGCAAGGTGTTCAATCCCCAGCCTCGCCAGCGCCGCCTCGGTCTTTTCCAAATGCTCCGGATCGGGATGATGGTGCGGAAAAATTCGCGTGCTGCTGAAAAACCCCGAAAGCACCACGTCCCGCCCTGTCGCATCGGTGGTACACGCTGCCAGCAAATCCGGCGACACAATCCCAAGCAAATCTCTCAGCTCAAACACGTTCCAGCGTTCTCTTCCGAGGATAGCCATCGAAGAATCCTCTCGCGCCAGCGGGTAGCATTCGCGCGTGATGGTCTTGATCAACGTGGACTTGCCGCAGCCGTTCGGCCCCAGGATGCAAACATGCTCGCCCGCGCCTATCCGCAGCGTCACGTCCTCAAGCGCCGCGCGATTGCCTCGCATCACCGTCACACGGTTCATTTCCAGCAAAGGCGCATTCATAGAAAAAGCGAAATCCTCCGGCCTATAAGGGCTCGCCTATCTTAGCGGAGGTGCTTCGCAACGAAAAACGCCCGCCAGCTTGCGCAGGTTTTGGAATGGTTAATGTGGAGGCGAAAACCAGGAGATTCTCGCCTCCCGGGGTGGGGTGTTACAGAACGTCGCCCTCAGCGGCCGCGCTTCCCTGCTCTGCCAAGCAGGGGCGCTGCATCACTCGCGTGTGCTGGCCGCATCGCGGTAAGAGACTTACCACCAAAGGGCACGTCTTTGCTGCTGTTTAGCACTTGGGAACGTAGGTGTCAACGCGAATCTGGAAAGAGAAGGAGTACCTTGAATCAGAATTCATACTAACCCATTCCCGTGCGAGCCGGCAGTTTGCGCGTGCTGGTCCCGTACGTTCCTTACCACCCTTCCCAGGGCCGTCGGGCTATACGGCTTCTGAAGGTAGCTCGTCAGGCGCATCGTGGCTGGCAGTCCGGTGGCGTCCTGCGTGTAGCCGCTGGTAAAGATGATGGGCAGCTCCGGGAAGCGCTCCACCAGTTGAGCAGCTGTCGCTGGGCCCTCAGCTTGGGCATGACCACGTCCAAAACCGCCAGCGCCGGTACTCCAGCCGAAGCAAGGAATGCCGGGCCATTTCGCGAATCGATTCGTGGTCCTCCGCGATCAAAATCAGCTCTGTCCCGCGCAACTCATGACCCACGCCTCCCGGCGCAGGAAGTGGGACGGGTGACGCCACCGTATTTGGTGTCGCCGGTAAATAGATACGGAACAGGGTTCCTTGCCCTGGTTCGCTGTACACATGCGTAAAGCCGCCGTGCTGTTTCACGATTCCGTAAACCGTCGCCAGCCCCATACCCGTGCCTTTTCCCGGTTCTTTCGTCGTGAAGAACGGCTCGAAGATGCGCTCCTTGGTTTCCGCGTCCATTCCCATTCCCGTGTCCAATGCCGAAAGCACTGCGTACTTCCCAGGCACCACCTGCGGATAAAAGCGGCAGTACGCATCGTTCAGCTCCGCCAATTCCGTTTCGATAACCAGCCGGCCTCCCGTCGGCATGGCGTCCCGCGCGTTGATGCACAGATTCATGATGACCTGTTCGATCTGCGTCGGATCGGCTTTGATCGGCGGCAGAGGGGCCGTCATAACCTTTAGCCCGATGTCCTTGCCGATCACGCGGGCCAGGAAGCTGACGAGCCCTGTCGCCGTATTGTTCAGGTCAATCAGCCGCGGTTGAAGCGCCGCGCGAAAGCGAGAAGTTCTTTGGTCAGAGCCGCCGCGCGTTCGCCTTGTTCGCGGATTTTCGCAAAACGGTCTGCAATTTGCGGATTTGCCGCACTCTGATCAAGACCAATTTCTGCCCACCCTAAAATCGCACCCACGACGTTATTGAAATCGTGTGCGATTCCTCCCGCAAGCTGCCCGATCGCTTCGAACTTTTGTGCCTGCGGCAGTTGCCGCTCCATAGCCCGCAGCTCCGTAATATCCTCCCCGATAATTTCAAATTCCGGTTTGGCGTTCTTTCTCTTCAGCAAGCGCACGTGCAAGCGCATGCTCACGAATCCGCCGTCCAGCCGCCGCCATTCGGCCTCGGACTCGCGAACTTGCCCCACCTCCCGGCAGGAATGAAAGAGCTTCACGTGTTGTTCCGGAAAGCGAAAGACATCGCGGAAGAGATGCAGAGTGCGCAGTTTCGACATCGAGTCGCAGCCCAGAATCCGCAAGAGCGTCGGATTTGCATCCAGAAACTCTCCCTCGGCGCTCGCCCGGCAGATTCCGTAAACGGAGTTCTCCACCAGGTCGCGGTTTCTTTCCTCGGAGATTCGCTCCCTACTTGTTACCTGGCGTGGACGGGCCGGAGGCGTTTCGAAGGAGGAGGACGAATCCGCCAGAGACGAGCCCCCCAGCGATCACTATTCCTTCCCAAACGAGGCCTGCTGCAAGGACCAGCGCGCCCGGCGCGCCGAACGGAGTCAACAGCGCGACGAGCGCGGCTTCGCGCACACCCATTCCTCCTTGCGTCAGCGGCAGGATCGCGGCCAGTTTTGCGAGAGGCCAGGCAAAGAGCCACACACGCAGCGGAAGTGTGAGTCCGCAGGAAATTGCGAGCAACGCAGTGAGCACAAGGAACGCGAATTGGATTAACGTTCCGGCGAGCCAGCCGGAAACGAGAACGATCGGGCGGCGTTTTACGAAACGCAGCGCGTGCCGCAACCGCACGATTCGACGGCGCAATTTCCACGAGCTTCGCGCAATCGTCGCGCGATAAAGGAAGTACGCAACAATTCCACACAGAAAAGTCCCGGCCGCAAGCAGCAACAAATATCTGGCGGCCCTTCCGCTGATCGTTGCAGGCAGAGAACCAGGGAGCAGAAATAGTCCGCACAAAACTAACCCAGCTTGCGCGGTGACATCGAGGAAGCGATCGGCCACATTGCCAGCGAGGACGGCAGCGGGGCGGGGACTCTTGCGAAGACCGACAGCGAGACGCACAACGTCTCCGCCGACGATGGATGGAAGGAACAGCGTGCCGAAGAGTCCGCCGAAGTAGCACTCTGCGGAAGTGCGGAGATCGAGCGCGGCGCCGGCGGCGTTGACGACCATGCGCCACTTGAGAACGCCAATGGCATGCGCACAGAGATACAGAACGAGAACGATTACGAAGCGTGCAGGAGGAATTTTAGCGATTGCGGAACGAAGCGTGACCAGCGGGAAAAAATGAATGAGAGCCGCGAGCACAACTACTGCAAAAATCCAACGTAATAAGGTGAGCGGCCAAGCACGGAACCCGGATGCCGGCTGGTGGGCGCCCATCATGAGCCGGATTTTTGTTGACGAGCGAGCAAACCGGAGAACACCTCTTCCACTTTTTCCGCGAGAACAAAATCGAGATCGCTGATGCCTTTGACGCTGTGCGTGACGAGATCAATCACCACTTTGTTCCAGACGTTGAACCATTCGGGATGATGGTTCATGGATTCGGCGATGAGCGCGACCCGCGTCATGTTGCCGAACGCGGTGACAAAGTCCTTCAACTCAAATTCGCGATGGAGCTTGCCGTTTTGAATTTGCCAGCCGGGAAGGCGGGTCATGAGTTTGTTGATTTCGTCGTCGGATAACTTGCGCGCGTGCATGGCATATCCTCGATTCTCTGGGCTGCCCTCATTATGGTACGCGCTTTGGCCATGCTGCAATGACTGCACAGCCAGGAATGGCTGTGCCACAAACGGACCAGCGGAGACACCAGCGTTGCGGCTGCAGCGCGAATCCTTTATCGTATAGGTTTCCTTTACACCAAAAATGCGCGGTGTGAGCCTGCGCCGCAAACGTGGAGAGTCCAAGTGAAAAAGAAGATACGCGCCATACAGTACGGGATAGGCCCGATCGGCGCTTCGATTGCGAAATTGCTGCGCGAAAAGCAGTCCGTGGAAATTATTGGAGCGATTGATACGGATCCGGCAAAAGTGGGACGCGACCTCGGCGAGGTGGTCGGCGCGAGCGACGCGCCGTGGGGCGTGAAAGTTTCCGCGGATGCCGCGGAAGTGCTGGGACAGGCTGCGGACGTGGTGATGCACACAACTTCTTCTTCGCTGCCGAAAGTGATGGACCAGTTGCTGGCGTGTCTCGAAGCGGAGTCGTGCGTGGTTTCGACGTGCGAGGAACTTTCGTATCCGTACCGGACGTATCCGGAGCTGACCACGAAGCTCGATACAGCGGCGAAAGAGTGGGGCGTGGCGCTGGTCGGCACGGGCGTGAATCCGGGATTCGTGATGGACAAGCTGGTGATTACGCTGGGCGCGGTGTCGCAGCGGATTGAACATGCGAAAGCACTGCGGATTGTGGACGCGTCGAAGCGGCGATTGCCGTTGCAGAAAAAAATCGGCGCGGGATTGAGCGTGGAGGAATTTCGAGCGCGCGTGAAGGAAGGAACGATCAAACACGTTGGTTTGCCGGAGTCCGTCGCGATGGTCGCGGACAGTTTGGGACTGGCCGTGGATGAAATCACGGAAACGATTGAGCCAAAAGTGGCGACCGAGAAAGTGCAGACGGAATTTCTCGCAGTCGAGCCGGGACAAGCTGCGGGCGTGCATCAGATTGCTCGCGGGCTCGGCGGCGGCAAGGAACTGATTTACATGGAGCTGCAGATGTACGTCGGCGCGAAAGATCCCGCGGATACGGTGACGCTGACGGGTCATCCGAATATTTCACTGACGATTCCGGGTGGCTCGCACGGAGATATCGCGACGGCGAGCGTGGCAGTCAATTCCATTCCGGTGATTCTGAGTTCGCCGGCTGGATTGCGGACTGCGCGCGATCTGCCGATTGGGTTTTTTGCGCCAACGGCGAAACCGTGAAACAACCGAAGTAATGATGTAATGAAATAAAGACGTAAAGAAGGCAGGGCGTGTACGCTCGCCGGATGCGTGAGAGGTCCCTCGCACTGAAGAACTTGCTCGGGACAGATTTCCTTCGTCGGAAATCCGGTTAACCATAATCACCCTATACCCCCTGTTTTTTTAAGTATTGAAAATAAAGGGACTTTAAGTCTTTAAGTCCTTTGCGCCACAAGTGTTCATTCTAAAAGGGTTGCAGAGCAATTCTCCGCAAGTGTTCATTACAAAAGAGAGGCAATCCAGATGGTGATCAAAAGAAAGGAGTTGCGGGAGAGGCAAAACGGATCGTTGTCAAAACAAAGGGGATAAGATTTGCTTGGCAAGTTTTGCAAGCGCGGCGGAGATGAATCAGTTGTGTTTGACGAATTGGCCGGGGTGACCGGTCAGGGAGTTGTAGAGGGTTTCGATGAAAACGTCCTGGCTGACGAAGTCGTTGGACCATTTGGCCCAGGGCGCGAGGATTTTTTCCTGCTTCATTTGGCCTAGCGTTTTGTGTGCGTCGAGGGCTTTTTGCACGACCGCCGATGTTTCCTTTAGCATTTTGATGTAGTCGCGGACATCATCGAGATTCGAAAGGACGCCGTGGCCGGGGATGACTTTTACGTCGGCGGGAAGCTGCGCGGCGGCTTTTTCGACGCCGTCAATCATGCCCTGCACGCTGCCGCCACTCGCGACGTCAATGAAAGGAAAACCGTAGCGGACAAAATCATCGCCCATGTGAACGACATTGTTTTGGGGAAAGAAGATGATGGCGTCGCCGTCAGTGTGGCCGGAAGGAAAGTGCAGGGCGCGGATGTCTTCGCCGTTGAGGTGGACGGTGACGTCGTGCTCGAAGGTGATGATGGGAAGAGCGGCTTTTTCCGAGGGCTTTACCTCGATTTTCATGGAGCTGCCGTTGCCGGCAGTCCCGCCGGTGGCGAGGCGCTTGCGGACGTTGTCCTGTGCGATGACGGTGGAACCTGACGTGGCGAAGGGAGCGTTTCCGCCGGCGTGGTCGCCGTGATAGTGCGTGTTGATGACGAAGCGGACGGGCTTGTCCGTGATGCCGAGATTCTTGAGCGCGGCCTGGATTTTCTCAGCGAGCGGAGCGAATTCGTCGTCCACGATGACGATGCCGTCTTCGCCGACAGAAGCAGCGATATTGCCGCCCTGGCCTTCGAGCATGTAGATATTTCCGGAGACTTTCGTGACCTTGATCTGGACCTTGGACCAATCGGGCGTTTTCTCCTGCGCGGCGGCGAGGGTGCAGAGAAAGGCCGCGGCCAAAGCGACGAGTGCGGCGGAAGTGCGGGTGATGCGATTCATGAGGGCCTCCGAAGTGGAGGGAAAGTTTAGCAAGGACGACGGCGATATAGAATCAGGAGCAGCGAGACAATGAGAATTCGCGAACGGGGCGAAGGAGGCGGGATGTTGGATGTGATCTTGAAGCGGTTTGAGAAGGCGGACGAGGTGCGGACCTTTGAGAAGGGAAAGTTTGAGTTGGTGACGCTTGGCGGCATGACCATCGGCCGCGCGACTTACGAGCCTGGATGGAAATGGTCGCTGCATGTGGGGGCGGCAACGGGGGCGAAGTCCTGCCAAGTGGAGCATGTGGGGATGGTGATTTCTGGATGCGCGACAGCGGCGATGGATGACGGGCGCGTGATTGAGATGAAGACCGGAGATGTGTTTTACATCGGGCCCGGACACGACAGTTGGGTGGTGGGAGCCGAGCCATACGTGTCGTTGCATTTTATGGGGGCGGAGAAATACGCAGCGGGAAAGAAGTAGGCTGGAGAGGCGATGAGGAAAACGTTGCGGATGAGCTGGGCTGTGGCGGGGCTGTTTTTTGTGTCTGAAAGCGGAGCGGCAGGGCAGGCAGGCGCGGAGAAACATTGGGGCGCGCAGTGGATTACGGCGGCGCACGCGGCGGAGCGGGATGAGGCGGTGCTGCACTTCCGGAAGACGATGGAGTTGAAGGAAGCGCCGGCGAAGTTTGTGGTGAACGTGAGCGCGGACAATCAATTTATTTTGTACGTGAATGGGCGCGAGACGGGGCGGGGACCGAGCCGGGCGGATCTGGCGCACTGGCGCTTTGAAACGTACGATATTGCTCCGCTGCTGCATGCGGGAAAGAACACGCTGGCGGCTCTGGTGTGGCATTTCGGGACGCATGCGGCGATTGCGCAGATGAGCGAACGGACAGGATTCTTGTTGCACGGTGCGGGAGACGCAGAACGCGCGGCGGATACGAATGCCACTTGGGAAGTGGAAGAAGAAAAAGGGATCACGACGCTGAGACCTCATGTGAATGGTTATTACGCGGCGGAGCCCGGCCTGAGGATTGATGGAACGAAGTTCGATTGGGATGCGAGTAGCGAGGGCGCAAGCAAGGGAGAGTGGACGAAAGCGGTGACGCTGGGCCGCGGAGCGCTGCGCGAAGAGAGAGATGCGCCCAACGACTGGCAACTCGTGAGCGATCCGCTGCCAGCGATGCAAATGGCGGAGGTTCCGGCCGGGAAAGTTGTGCGGGCAAACGGGATTGGGACAACGACGGGATTTCCGCGCGCGGGATTTACGGTTGCGCCGCACAGCAAAGCGAGCGTTTTGATTGACAACGGACAACTGACGACCGGATATCCGGTGCTGGTGGTGGGCGAAGGGCGCGGGGCGACGATTCGACTGACGTACGCGGAAGCGCTCTATAACGCGAAGGGTCAGAAAGGAAATCGCAACGAGATTGAGGGGAAGCACATCGAGGGAGTTGTGGATGAGTTCTTGCCGGGCGGCGAAGATGCGACGCGGGAGTTTACCCCGCTGAGCTGGCGGACGTGGAGATATTTGCAACTGGATGTGGAGACGGCGGACGCGCCCGCGAGGATCGAGAGGCTGAAGACCTGGTTCAGCGCGTATCCGTTTGCGGAGAAGGCGTACTTTCATTCGAACGACAGTTCGCTGGAGCAAATCTGGACAATCGGCTGGCGGACGGCGCGACTGGACGCGCACGACACGTACATGGACACGCCGTACTGGGAGCGTTTGCAGTACGTCGGCGACACGCGGATTCAGGCGCTGATTTCGTACACGGTGGCGGGAGACGACCGGCTGGGACGACAGGCGATTGAGGCGTTCAGTGATTCGCGCACGACGGATGGGCTGACGCAGAGCCGGTATCCATCGTCGCTGCGGCAGATGATTCCGACGTTTTCGTTGATGTGGGTCGGAATGGTGCATGACTTCTGGATGTACCGAGGCGATGCGGAGTTTGTGCGCCGGCAAGTGGCGGGGACGCGGACGGCGCTCGACTGGTTTTTGCAGCGGCAACGCGCGGATGGATTGCTGGAAAAAATTGCGTGGTGGCCGTTTGTGGATTGGGGTGCAGATTTTGTGGATGGCGTGCCGCCGCAAGAAGAGGATGGCGGTTCGGCGCCGATGACACTGCAGCTTGTGGAGGCGCTGCGATACGGCGCGGAGCTGGAGCGGGCGTTTGGAGAAGCGGCGGTTGCAGAAAAATATGAACGCGCGGCGGCGCGGGCTGCAGACGCGGTGCTGAAACTTTGCTGGAACGAAGAGTATGGGTTGCTGGCGGATACGCCGGGGCAGAAACATTTCAGCCAGCATGCGAATATTTTGGGCGTGTGGCTCGACGTGATCCCAAGAGCGCGGCAGAAGGAAGTGCTACAGAAGATTTTGTTGAAGAGCGACGCGAGAGTTACAGAGGGTGACCTTGGGCCGACCATGACGATTGCGACGTACTACTTTCGTTTCTATCTGGCTCGGGCGATCGAACATACCGGGATGGGAGACGAGTACCTGAAACTGCTGGGGCCGTGGCGCGAGATGATGGCGATGGGATTGACGACTTGGGCGGAATCGCCGGAGCCGACGCGATCGGATTCGCATGCGTGGAGCGCGCATCCAAATTTCGATTTGTTGCGCATCGTGGCGGGGATACGGCCGAAGAGCGCGGGATTCGAAACGATTGTGATTGAGCCGCATTTGGAGGGGTTGAGGGAAGTGAAAGGGGGGATGCCGATTCCGCGCGGAATGGTGGAAGTAGAATACAAGCGGACGCCGAAGGGGGTCGAGGCGCGAGTGAAGTTGCCGGCGGGAGCAAAGGGGACACTATTGTGGAATGGAAAAGAATGGGCGCTGGGCGAAGGAGAACAGACACTGATTTTGCCGTAGTGAAGCCGCGCCATGCGCGAGAATCACGTGAACGAGAAATACCGAGAAGAAGAAATCAAATTCAAACCCAAGACCCACCCTCTAAAAACCGAGGGTGGGGTACCCTCCGCATTTCAGAAAGTAGTGCGCGTTCGTCAAGCAGTGGCGGAGGCGAGGACGATTTCGAGAGGGAAGGTGATGTGGCCGTCCTTCAGGTATTTTTGCAGGCCGTCGATGACAATGGCGCGGACGTCGTCGCGGCGGGCGGGTGATAGCTGCATGAGCAACGGACGGAAGGGCGCGGCGACTTCGGTGAATTGCTCCCAATACTGTTCGAGTGTGCCGGTCCAAACGGCGGGGACCGAGAGCGGCTGCTCTTTTACGTTTTGATAGCCGGCTTCCTTGAGCGCGGATTCGAAGCGGCCGCGAACTCCAAACATGAACATGCTGGGCGCGTCGGGATCGGGCTCCGGCGGTTTCACGAATTTTAGAAGAACGCCGACCGTGGTGGACGTGAAGGGCTGCTCGCGGACTCCCCAGACAATAAATGTGATTTTGCCGCCGGGATTGAGGACGCGGCGACATTCGCGCAGGGCTTTTTGCAAGTCGGGAAAAAACATGGCGCCGAAGCGGCAGGTGATTTGGTCGAAGGAGGCGTCAGCGAACGGAAGAGAATCGGCGGCAGCTTCGCGAAATTCGATGTTGCGGAGATTTTGTGCGGCGGCGAGTTCTGCGGCGAGGGAGATCATGCCCGGGCCGACGTCGGTGGCGGTGACGTGGCCGGAAGGGCCGACGATAACTGCGATGCGGAGAGCAGGATCGCCCACGCCGCTGGCGAGATCGAGAACGCGCTGCCCGGGCTCAAGGCTGGCTTCGCCGAGGAGAGCGTCCGATGCGCCGCGGGTGAAGGCGGCGATTTCCTTGTGCCATTTGCGCCAGGCGGCGACGGTTTCGTCGCGCGTCCAGTCGGATTTGAGTTGCTGGCGGAATTGTTCGATTTTTTCGAGAGAGGGTGTGGACATGGGGAGATTGTAGCGCAGACGCCGCCAAGATGGCGGCGCTACGATTCGGACGTCATTTTTTCCAGAAGCGCATAATGCCGGCGTAGTCGAGGTCTTCGGAGGTGGAGCCTTTGACGTAATTGTAAGTTTCGCGGGCGGCGGCGGTGGCGGGGAGAGCGACGCCGATTTGATTGGCGAGGTCGAGCGCGAGGCTGAGGTCCTTGTGCATGAGGCGCAGAGGAAAGCTGGGTTTGAAATCGCCGCTCAACATGGATGGAGCTTTGATGTCGAGAATGCCCGCGCGGGCCATGGAGGATTGCATGACTTCGACGAGTTTTTCGCCGGGCAAGCCGGCGCGTTGAACGAGCGCGAGCGCTTCGGCGAAGGCTTGCACTTCGACGGCGAGAAGAGAGTTCATGGCGAGCTTGATGGTTTGGCCGGCGCCGTTCGGGCCGAGGTGAAAAAGTTTTTTGCCCATTGCGCTGAGGACGGGACGCGCGGCTTCAAGCGTTGCGGCTTCTCCGCCGATCATGAAAACGAGTTCGCCCTTTTCGGCGCCCCAGGTGCCGCCGGTGACGGGAGCGTCGAGGAAGCGAATGCCTGCAGTGGCGGAAGCGGCGGCGATTTTGCGGGCGAGGGCGGGAGAGACAGTGCTCGAATCAATGTAGATGGCGCCTTTTTTGAGCGCCGCAAACGCGGATTTTTCGCCGCTGCCCCAGAGAATCTCTTCGAGCGCGGGCGGATCACTGACGATAGTGAGGAGGACGTCGGACGCGGCGGCGACTTCGCGGGGAGAGGCAGCGAGTTTTGCACCGGCCGCGACGAGAGAATCGGCGCGCGAGGCCGTGCGGTTCCAAACGACAAGAGGAAAACCAGCCTTGAGAAGATTGTGGCCCATAGGAAGTCCCATGAGGCCGAGACCGATAAGTCCTACAGTAGGTTGCGGCACGACGACGCCTCCGAGAGGAAAAGAGAGATTGTAGCGGAATTGGGTAGTCGTGCGAAAAAGTTCAGGCCATTTTAGGGGTGTGAGTGAAAGGAAGAGTGGAAGATGCGCCACCAGCGCCCGCCGCTGTGGCGCTGGCTTTCGGTTCGGCGGATTCGTGCGCCGCATCCGCTTCGGGTTCAGGCGCGGAAGTTACCAAGACAGTAGAGGCAGCGCCAGCAAACTCAGAAGGGCTTTGCTCGATGCGAACGATGTAGGCGTACGGAACTTCCCAACGGAAGGTCTTTTGCGTGCCGCGCTGGTCGAAACGTTGTTCGAGGAAAATGGAGCGGCCGGAATCCGCGATGAAGGTGCCGGAAGCGGGCAGGCAGACATCTCCAGCGCGATACTGCACTTCAACTTTGCGCCCGAGAAAGGCTGAGTAGCGGGCCATGTGGCCAGTTTCCGGAGCAGGAGTACCGTGGTCAATAGTACGGAGGATTATGAGTCAGAAAGGGTGTGGAAAAGCTGTGAAGCGGTGTCTAATACAACGCGGAGGACGATAGATGCGCAAGCTGTTTTGTTTAGTTTTGCTCGGCTTGCTGCTTGGTAAAGCAAATGGTCAGGTGAAACCCTCAAGCAAGGAAGAGTCTGCGGCGATCGCGGCGAAATGCAAAGCGAAGCTGATCTATCAGCCAAAACTACAATTGCCTGAGGACTGGCTCGGAAAAGATGAAAAATATGTGCGTGAGCCGGTGATAGCATTCACCATTCGAGAGGACGGCACAGTACGTGACGTCAAGTTGATTCATCGCACGGGCGCGAAAAAGCTCGATGCCTACATCGTGAGATATGTCCGTCAATGGAAATTCCGGCAGATGCCTCGTTGCCCAGGCGTGGAAACTACGACGTCCATCACAATAGATTTCAATTAGTGATGCGGAGCGGAAAACGCAGCAGGGCCGGAGACGTGGACGATGGCGTAGGCCACGGCAACGCTTAGCAAAATAACGATGATGACATTGCTGATGCGGCGCACCGCGCGGCGGCGGTGAACGTAATCGCGAGGAAGCGCCGGGAAAATACCCCGACGACGAGAAAAGCGCATGGTGTGCCTTCGATGATGGCGATGGCCCGTTTCTGACGCTGGCTCAAACCCAAGGATTTGGAAAAGGTTGCGCAATGAATTGCGGACGGAGTCTAGAAAATTGTGGGGAGAGGGGGAACCTGTAGAGACACGCAGACTTGCGGGCATAACAACCACCTCAAACTTTGTTTATGGAACGTGGCGGGGCGGCTCAAGCAGTTCAGCGAAGGGTGCGAAGGTTCGCCGGAGAGGACAACCGCTCGCTAGAGCGTTCCAGTGAAAGGCTAACAAGAACGGACTGGGAATGCCAGTACTTTGGCGGGAATTATTGAAACTTGAGTAACTTCGGCGAAGAAGTCCCGCATCACTGGCGTGTGATTGCTCGCTGCATGCGAGAGCAGCTTGACATTTTCGCCCGTCAGAATATTGTGGGCGATTCGGTTGCGGGCAAAGAAAGAGACTGAGGTGAGGCGAATGAACCGAGCGAGAGCGGTGGCGGCGATTTGTTGCTTGTCGCTGTTGGCGATGAATGGACGCGCGCAGCAGAAGATGGAGAGCAAGAGCTATGTGCTCAAAGCGGCGCGGATGTTCGATGGGAAGAGCAACGGCATGACGTCGCCGGGCGTGGTCGTGGTGTCGGGTGGAAAAATTGCCGGCGTCGGCGCGGGCGCGACGATCCCTTCTGACGCCGAGGTGATTGACCTGGGCGATGCGACGCTGCTGCCGGGATTCATTGACGCGCACACGCATCTGACCATGCAGTACCGCGAAGACTACACGAGAGCTGCGCTGGATAATCTGCAGAAGCCGATACCGCAGATGGCGCTGGAATCGAGCGTTGCGGCGCGTGTCACGCTGATGGCGGGGTTCACAACCGTGCGCGATGTTGGCTCGCAATACTATCTGGACGCGGGGCTGCGCAATGCGATCAACAACGGAACTGTGCCCGGACCGCGCATGCTGGTCGCAGTACACGCAATCGGGGCCACCGGTGGACACTGTGATGAAACGGGCTACCGCGAAGGCGCGCTGGGAGCGGAGACAGGGCCGGAAGTGGGCGTTGTGAACGGAGCGGACGAAGCGCGGCGCGCGGTGCGCTTGGCACACAAGTACGGCGCGACAGTCATCAAGACCTGCGCGACGGGCGGCGTGCTTTCCCTGGCGGACGCAGTGGATACACCGCAACTGACGCAGGCAGAGCTCGACGCGCTGGTGGATGAGGCGCATGGGCTGAGGCTGAAGACGGCGGCTCATGCTCATGGAAATGAAGGCGCGAAGCGCGCGGTGCTCGCGGGAATCGATTCGATCGAGCATGGGTCATTTCTGCAGGACGACACGCTGCAACTGATGAAGTCAAAGGGGACGTGTTACGTTCCGACTTTGATGGCAGTGCAGGGGCTTTCCGAACAGATTTCGAAAGGCGTCGCGATCCCGCCCGCGATTCGCGTGAAGGCGGATGCGGCCATTGCTTCGGTACACAAGACGTTTGCAAAAGCGGTGAGCATGGGGGTGAAGATTGGATTGGGAACGGACGCAGCGGTCTATCCGCACGGGCGAAACGCGGAAGAGTTTCATCAGATGGTGGATTTGGGGATGAAACCGATTGACGCGCTGAAGGCGGGCACTTCCAACGATGCGGATTTGCTTGGGCTTGCGGACAAAATCGGTACGCTGGAAAACGGGAAGCTGGCGGACGTCGTGGCTGTGCCGGGCGATCCATCGCAAAACATCCGGCAGACGGAACATGTGTTTTTTGTGATGAAAGAAGGAAAGATTTACAAGAACGAGCCGGCGATGAAATAAGGCTCGATAACATTCAGTCCAGATAGCTAAGAGGTGCGAGTTAAAGATGACGAACTTGGCGCAGACGATTGCGGAGGATTTGGCCGCGTATTACGAAATGGTGCGGGATCAGGTGCACAAGTGGGGGGACTCGCTGACTGCGGAGCAAATTTGGCACAAGCCTTATCCTTACGGAAACAGCGTCGGGCACTTGATTCTGCATCTGACCGGGAATTTGAACTACTACATCGGAGCGCGAATCGCCGAAAACGGATACGTGCGCGACCGCGACCGGGAGTTCACCGAACCCAAGCCAATGCCAAAGGAAGAACTCTTCGCAGCGTTTGACCGGACGATTGCGATGGTTGCGGCGACGATTCGCAAGCAAGAACCGGAAGACTGGCTGAAAGAATATTCCGCGGAGCGCGAGCCGGAGGCGAAAGAGCGGTTCAACATTTTTCTTCGATCCGCCGGGCACGCGTATCATCACGTCGGCCAAATTATCTATTTGGCGAACGAACTGAAGAAGTGACAATCAAAGGGATGACGAAAAGTCCTTCCACGCCCAAGGGGATGCCCGGCGAAGGCTTGCGCGGATGGCTCGGAGCAGGCGGCGTTTCGCCCGCCACTGCGCTTGCGATCTTGGCGCCGTTCCTTTGGCTCGGGACGGCTTCCGGACACGACATTCAATTTCATATTTCCTCGTGGCTGGACGCAGCGGGACAGTGGAAAGAAGGAATTCTTTTTCCACGCTGGACCGAATGGGCGAATTACGGTTTCGGCGAGCCGCGATTTCTTTTTTATCCGCCGCTTTCGTGGATGCTGGGCGCAGCGCTGGGAACTCTGCTGCCGTGGACGTGGATCCCCGCTGTTTTTGTATTGGTCGTGCAGACGTTTGCAGGGATTTCTGCTTTCGCGCTGGTGCGGCGGTTTGTTTCAAGTTATTCCGCAGCATTGCTGGGAACTGTGGCATATGCAGCGAATCCGTACGCGCTGCTGGTGATTTATACCCGCAGCGACTATGCGGAATTGCTTGCGACTTCGTTTTATCCGTTGTTGCTGCTCGTGGCGCTCCGGCTTAGTGGATTTTTGGAAACGGATGCTCCCCCGCGAAAAACCCTAGTCCAATTCGCGTTTCTGTTTGCTGCAGTGTGGCTTTCGAATGCGCCTGCGGGCGTACTGGCGAGTTACAGCCTGGCGCTGCTGTTTTTCTGGGCGGGGGCCACGCAACGAAAGTTCCAGCCCGCACTGCGGGGCGCGGGTGGGCTTGCGCTTGGACTGGGACTCGCCGCGTTTTATCTGATCCCCGCGGCGTATGAACAGCGCTGGGTGAATATTGCCGGCGCGCTCGCCGAAGGCCTCACTCCCGCAGACAATTTCTTGCTCGCTGTGACGCCGGATGCCGAACACGACGCGTTCAACCGGATCGCGTCCTATGTTGCGTTGCTCATGATTGTGATTACGTTTGCGGCGGCGTTTGCCTGGTGGCGCAACCAGCGCGCGAGCGAAGCGACCGGGCATTCGCGAAATGCGATGCGGGCAACGCTTCTACTGGCCGCCGCGGCAAGTCTGATGATGCTGCGCGTGACGAACGTTTTGTGGACTTATCTTCCGAACTTGCGCTTCGTGCAGTTTCCCTGGCGATGGATGGCGATTCTAAGCGTGGTTTTTGCGCTATTCGCGGCCACGACTGCGGCGAGGCGCTTTGCCGCACTATCTTGGATTGCGCTCGCGCTGGTGCTTACGCTTACCAGCGCATATCTGATGCGCCATACCTGGTGGGACACGGAAGACGTGAACAGCGTGAAAGAGGATGTAGACAACGGTACGGGTTTTGAAGGCACGGACGAGTACGATCCGCTCGGCGACGATCATTCGGACATTCCGAAGGATCAGCCGGAAGCAAAGCTCATAGGCGAAGAAGAAGTTAATCAGGCAGGCAAGACAGAGCTGCACGTAATCCGGTGGACGGCCGAGGATCGAATCGTGGTTGTAAAGACAAAGCAGCCGGCAATTGTTCGCCTGCGTCTGCTGCATCACCCAGCATGGTCGGTGACCGTGGATGGCAAACCAGCAAAGACAAAGCGCACGGTTTCCTACAACGCGATTCTGGTTCCGATACGGGCGGGCGAGTCGCGCATTGAAGCGCATTTCACGCGAACGACGGATCGCACCATCGGAGGATGGATGTCAGCGGGAAGTTTTGTAGGCGCAGGCTTGCTTGTTGCCTGGCCATTCAAACGACGTCGGACAGGCGCTTAGCGGCGGTCGACGGTGGGGTGGCGGACGTCTTCGCCCTGCACAAGATAAATGACGTCCTCGGCGATGTTAGTGGCGTGGTCGCCGATACGTTCGAGATTTTTGGCGACAAGAATGAGTTCGAACGCGGGGAAAACCACGCTGGAATCACCCATCATGTACGTGAGCAACTCGCGAAAAATCTGATCGCGGTAGTGGTCCACTTTGTCGTCGCTGGCGAGTACTTTGCGAGCTAGCTCCACGTCGCGGCGCACGACGGCGTTCAACGCGTCGCGGACCATCTCTTCCGCAACTTCGCTCATGCGCGGCAAATCCACGTAAGGCTTCACACGAGGATGGCGAAGAATGCGCTGCGATCCCTGAGCTATGTTCACGGCCTGGTCGCCGATGCGCTCGAGATCGTTGTTAATGCGCGAAACGGCGAGAACGAAGCGCAAATCCATGGCCATGAGCTGATGGAGTGCCAGGAGTTGGACCACGCGGTCGTCAATTTCCATCTGCAATTCGTTGATGGCGTCTTCTTCATCGAGCACGCGCTTGGCGAGCTGTTCATCCGAATCCAGCACGGAGTGAACAGCCTGATGCACGGCGCGCTCGGCGAGGCTGCCCATCCAGAGCAAGCGCTCTTTTAGTTCGTTCAAATCCCGTTCGAAGTGGCGTTCCATGTACGACCTCGTCCTCTGGCAATCAATCGCGCGAAAATTTGACTCGCGAAAAACTCATCCAAAGCGCCCGGTGATATACGCTTCGGTGCGCGGATCGCTGGGCGTGGTAAACATCTGCGGCGTCGGGCTGAATTCGACAAGCTGGCCCATGAGCAGGAAAGCCGTGTAATCGCTGACGCGTGCAGCCTGCTGCATGTTGTGGGTAACAATCGCGATGGTGCAAAGATCCTTGAGCTGCACGAGCAATTCTTCGATTTTCGCGGTGCTGATGGGGTCCAGCGCGGAGCACGGTTCATCCAGAAGAAGAACTTCAGGTTCGACGGCAAGACCGCGAGCGATACAGAGACGCTGCTGCTGGCCACCGGAGAGTTCGTAGGCGGACTTGTGCAGATGATCCTTTACTTCGTCCCAAAGAGCTGCGTGACGCAAGCTCTTCTCGACAGCATCCGCGATCGGCAATTTCGATCCATTGACGCGCAATCCGTAAGCGACGTTGTCGAAGATGGATTTTGGGAAAGGATTTGGCCTTTGAAAAACCATTCCAACGCGGCGGCGCAGTTGCGTGACGTCCTGCGAAAGAATGTTTTGGCCGTCGAGGAGGATTTCACCTTGGAGGCGCGCATGGCGAACCGTCTCATGCATACGGTTCAGAGTACGAAGCAGCGTGGACTTGCCGCAGCCGGACGGCCCAATGAGCGCGGTGACTTTGCTAGTCGCGATGCCCATGTTGACGTCGAAGAGCGTTTGCTTCTGCCCGTAAAAGAAATTTACTTTGTTGATGCTCATCCGCATCGCCAGCGGAGCCGCAGTTTCGCGGCCTGGCGTTACGGTAGTGGGATTAATGTTTACGGACACAGCCGGCCTCACGGAAGCGTGCATGTTTACGACCTCGGAATCGCAGCGCCACGGGCCAGAATCGCCCTGGCAAAGATATTCACTATCAGAATTAACGCCAGCAGCACAAGTCCGGCAGCCCACGCCTGACGGTGCCAGTCCTCATAGGGAGAAAGGGCGTAGGAATAAATCATCGCGGGCAGGGACGCCGTCGGCTGGTTGAACCCCGGGCTCCAATAACGGTTACCGAGCGCGGTGAAGAGAAGCGGAGCGGTTTCCCCCGCTACACGGGCCAGGGCCAGAAGAATCGCAGTCATGATACCGCGATAGGCGGCGGGAACTACCACGGAGGTAATCGTGCGCCACTTGCTTGCACCGAGGGCCATGGACGCCTCGCGCAGGGCACGCGGAACCCCGTGCAAGAATTCTTCCGTGCTGCGAAGCGTGATGGGAATCATCATTATGCCGAGTGCGAGCGAACCCGCCCACGTTGAGAAATGTTTGAACGGCAGCACGGCTAGCGCATAGGCAAAAATGCCGATGACGATCGAAGGCACGCCGTTCAGCAAATCCGCCGCGTAACGCACCACAAAGGCGACCGACGAATTGCTGAACTCCGCCATGTAAATACCGCCAAAAAAACCGATCGGTACTCCGAAAAGGGAGGCGAGGAGCAGAAGTTTTGCGCTGCCTACAATTGCGTTGGCCATGCCGCCGCCAACTTCGCCAACCGGCACAGGCAACTTCGTGAAGAAATCCCAGTTGATGGAGGTTCCGCCGTTGTACACGAGGTAGCCCAGGATGAAAAAGAGAACCGAAACTGCAACGGCGGCGCAAACACCGGTGAGCGTCAGCATGAATCCGCTGACAAATTTGCGCCAGCGCAGGCGGGCGTTCATACGTGCCCCATTCCGCTGCCCTTTTGCGTGGTGAGTACCATCATGAGCCGGGCCAGTCCATTCAAAATGAACGTGAGCAGGAACAACACAAGACCGAGTTCCACCAAGGACTGAAAATGAACTATGTTGGCCGCCTCCGTGAGTTCATTGGCGATAACGGCTGCAATAGAGTAGCCGGGAGACAAAAGAGACGCACTGATTATGGGCGCGTTTCCGATAACCATAGTGACGGCCATCGTTTCGCCGAGCGCACGGGCCATGGCGAGGAAGATTGAGCCCATGATTCCCGTACGCGCAAAGGGCACAACCACTTTCCAGGTCGATTCCCAGCGCGTGGAGCCAAGAGCGAGCGCCGCTTCGCGCTGATCGCGCGGAACGGAAAGCAACACTTCGCGCGAAACGGAAATGATGTAGGGAATGACCATGATCGCCAGAACGATTCCCGCTGTTAGAAAGCCGATGCCATACGCCGGACCCTGAAAGAAAGGCAACAAGCCGAGCGAATGCTTCAGAGCGGGCTGAATGTATTGGCGCATGATAGGAACGACAATGAAGATGCCAAGGACACCGTAAATGACGCTGGGGACAGCGGCTAGCAGGTCAATAAAGAACTGAAGCGTGTCTGAAATTTTCTGCGGAGCTAGTTCCGCCAGAAAAATTGCAGCGCCAATCCCGAGCGGAACGGCAATCAGGAGCGCGACCGCGGCGGTCACAATCGTGCCGTAAATGAAGGGCAAGGCGCCAAATTGTTCGGCAATGGGGTCCCAAACGCGCGTGGCAAAAAAGTTTAATCCGAACTTGTGGCGAGGAAGGCTCGAGTCATGCCAAAGCTGGAGGACCAACAAAAGCGTGACAAGCACCACCGACGAGGCAAAGAGAAACGTGACAATGCGGGCAATTTCGTCACCGCTGCGCAGGCGGGAAATAAACGAGCGCGAGCCCGCTGAGGGGCTCGCGCCGGGTACCATTGTTGTAGAAGTAGCCACAGTTTTCGCTTACTGGATCGAATCGATGGCCTTCAGCTCCTTGGCCACAACTTCCTTGGGCAACCTCGCATAGGCCAATTCTTCCGCGTCTTTCTGCCCATCCGTGATCGCCCACTTCAAGAAGTGCTTCATCGCATCGCGCTTTGCCGTATCCGAAAACTTCGCCGGAATCAACAGCCAGGTGAAGCTGGAAATTGGATACGCCTTTTTGCCGGGAGCGTTGGTGATGGAAACGCGGAAATCATCCGGCATTTCCTTTGCCGCGCCTGCCGCCGCTTCGCTGACGCCCGCGAGGTCTGCTTTCAGGAACACACCCGAAGAGTTTTTCACTGCGCCATACGAGACGTTGTTTTTTGCGGCGTAAATCAGTTCCACGTAGCCGATAGAATTCGGCGTCTGCTTGACAAGGCCGGTAACGCCTTCATTGCCCTTTGCGCCGAGACCCACGGGCCAGTTGACGGAAGTGCCTTTGCTGACTTTGTTCTTCCACTCGTCACTGACTTTCGAAAGATAGTCGGTGAAAACATAGGTCGTGCCGCTGCCATCGGAGCGGTGCACTACGACAATATCTTCGGCCGGCAGTTTGACATCCTTATTTGGACCCGCTATCGCAGGATCATTCCACTTGGTGATCTTTCCCAGGAAGATTCCCGCGAGCGCTTCCGGCGTGAAGTTCAGGCTAGCACTGACACTAGGGATGGTATAGGTCGGAACCACGGCGCCAAGCACCGTTGGGAAGTGCAGGAGGTTGCTGCCGTGCTTGTCGCTATAAGCTTTGAGCTGCTCGTCAGACATCGGTCCGTCCGAGGCGCCGAAGTCCACCGTGCCATCCGTCGCCTGCTTGATGCCTGCGCCGGAACCAACCGACTGATAGTTGATCTGAATGCTGCTGTTGGCTTTGTGAAATTCGTCAAACCATTTGGAATAAATCGGGTTCGGGAAAGATGCACCCGCACCATTAATCAGGAGTGCGTTCTGCGCCAGGACAATACCGCCCAAGGCGAGAACAACCAGGAGCAATCCTGTAATTCGTTTCATAGGTGTTCTCCACACGAAATTGAGATGAGTGACCGTACTTAAGTGTCGGCTGCGGTTGTTACAGCTGTGTTACAACTCATTCATAGTTGAATAAATCCGGAGCTAAAGTCTTCGGCCTTAAAGCATTTCTTTTCAATGGGTTCATTATTGACTGCCACTGATCTCCAAGGCCGGGACGACTGACAGCACAAAACCAAAGGCAAGTGGAAAATTATTTCGCGCGAAGGGAGGAGATGGGGATCGCTGCCAGGGGTGCGGCGATCCCCATGGTGGGTCATAACACTGAAGCTCAAGCGGGGCTAGTATCGCCGATCACATTCACGCCAGAATGAAGCTCGTGTGAATTCTCCGTAAGCGGCGGGGCTTGTTGAAGTTCCTCGGTTTGCACCTCGGCGTTCGCAACGAGGCCACGGCCGTGGCGTACATCCAACCCGCGCACCCAGAAAATGATGTCTTCGGCGATATTCGTGGCGTGATCCGCAATTCGCTCCAGATGGCGCGTCGCAAGCACGAACTGCATCCCGGAGCTGACTAGCGAAGCCTGCTGCGTCATGTTCTCCATCAGTTTTTCAAAAATTGTGTCCCGGTACTTGTCCACGACATCGTCGCTTTCGAGGACCAGCGCGGCCAGATCCGCGTTTCGAAAAATCAGCGCGCCGAGGCTTTTGCTGACCATCGCGCGGACGGCCGCAGCCATCGGCGCAAGCTCTTCGGGCAATTGCGCACCGGGCATTTCGCGAAGTGTGATCGCGCGCTGCGCGAGGTTCACCGCAAGATCGCCGATCCGCTCCAAATCGTTCGTGATTTTCAACGCGGAGACGATCATGCGCAGCTCATCGTCCGTGTACGAACCGCGTCGCAGCAAGCGTACGGCCTGCTCGTCAATCACGATTTCCATCTCATTGATGCGCGGCTCAAGGAGGAACACTTCGCTCGGCAGTGCCGCAGTGCGCGGGCTGTCCAGACTGACGATGGAATCGAGCGCGCGGTTCATGGCGCTTTCCACCGTGCGCGCCATGGAAATCAGGTAATTCACCAGCGTGTCGTACAGAACGGCTTCGGTGAGTGAAGCAGGAGCGGCCATTCGTTTCTCCTCGTAAGCCCTAGAGGCTACCTGCCTCTCCGGATACCTGCGAGCATGCAAACGCATTCGTTACAAAGGATTTACACCAAGATGAATAAGCGGAAATATTTCAGTGGGGATTGATGCGGGCGTTCGCGCTTCGCGCGCGCGGACTCAAGCGCCTATCGAAGATGGGAACTGAAAAATGGAATTGTGAACCGTTGCCGACTTCGCTCTCCACCCAAAGCCGCCCGCCGTGCGCCTCCATCAAGTGTTTGGCGATGGAAAGTCCCAGGCCAGTGCCGCCGACTTCACGCGAACGCGCAACGTCCACACGATAAAATCGTTCGAAAATGCGCGGCTGGTCCGCTTGCGGAATGCCGATGCCAGTGTCGGAAACGGTGATGACCACTTCGCTGTCTTTTGCTTCCGCGCCCACAATGATTTGCCCGCCGGCAGGCGTGTACTGGATCGCGTTATCGATCAGGTTTTGCAAAACTTCCGTCAGCCGCCGGCGATCTCCCGCGATTTCGGGCAGATTCTTTCCAAGATTCACGGAAAGCCGCAAATCTTTCTCAACAGCGCGCGGCTGAGCTGTTTCGACGCAGCCAGCGACGAGTTGCTCGACAGGCAGGCGGCGAATCTCTAACTCCAGTCGGTCGGCGTCCATCTTCGAAAGCATCAGCAAGTCATCGGTCAGGCGCGCAAGGCGGCGCGCATGCTCCAGAATGATGCCAAGGAACCGATCCCGGTTTTGCGGGTCGTTCATTGCCCCGCCGAGAAGCGTTTCGGAAAATCCTTGAATGGCGGTAAGCGGCGTGCGGAATTCGTGCGATACGTTGGCGACGAAGTCGCGCCGCACTCGCTCCAGCTTGCGCAAATCCGTAATGTCATGCAGCACCAGGACCGCGCCATTCGCCTGTGTCGTGTGCACCGCCGCAACGGTTGCAGCAAAGAAGTGCTGCCGCAGCGTTCCGGTAACAATTTCCGATTCGACTCGTGGTTCCCCCGCAAGCACCTTTCGCACTGCTTCAATCAGCTCCGTTTGCCGCACCACTTCCACAAGTCCACTGCCCGGCTGAGGCGGCGAACCCAAACCAAGAATCGAAGCGAAGCTTGGATTGGAGAAAAGAACGCGCTCGGCCGCGTTCACCACCGCCACGCCTTCCACCATGCTTCCTAAAATCGCGGAAGAGAGATTTCTTTCCTCGGTCAGTGTTCGAATGGAATGATTCAGCCGTGCTGCCGTCTGATTGAGCGATGTTCCCAGCGCATCCAATGCATCGCCGGAACCGCCGGCCGGCTCCGCGTGAAAATCTCCTTCGGCAACGCGCCGAGAAAATGCGGTCAGACGGTCAACCCGATTTGTGAAGCTTCGCGATACGAGCAGCGTTACGGCGCCAAGAATCGCCAAAATCAGAAAGGAGGCAAACCACAGGCTCTTGCGGAATTGCGTGACGACCGACGTCACAGTTTCGAGTGGCAAAGCAAAGCGCAGCAAGACAGGCTGCCCCGCGGCGGTCGACTGGCGCACTGCGTAATAAAGAAGGTCGCGATTAATCGTCACACTGTGCCGGATCGAATGACCTGAGCCCACGCTCAAAGCTTCTTTTACTTCAGGCCTCTCTGCGTGGTTTTCCATGGTTTGCGGATCCGATTGCGAGTCGGCAAGCACAAGCCCTTGTTCCGTGATCACCGTCACGCGCGCGCCGCTGGCCGCCATCTCGCCAACCCAGGCTTGCAGCCCATGAATCTCTTCCGGTTTTGTGGGAGGAAGCGCGGAAAGAATAGGTGCGCCCGATGAGCCAATTCCCGCAATAGCCCTTAATTGTTCCAGACCGGCGCGCTCATAATCACGCCGCAACGCACGCTCGGCGAAATAGTCCACGCCAATGAGCGCTGCCAGCAGCAGCGTCAGAAACGTCAGCGCAAGTTTCCAGAATAAATTAAGCCGCACGGGTTTCGAACAAGTACCCCGCGCCGCGAACGGTTTTCAGGTGAATGGGATTTTCCGGGTCGGATTCGATCTTCTCGCGCAGGCGGCGGACATATACGTCCACGCTGCGTGGAGTCACGAAACGGTCGGTGCCCCATACTGCATCCAGAAGCTGATCCCGCGTGAAAACACGGTTCGGACGCGAAGCAAGATAGTAGAGCAGCCGGAATTCAAGCGTACTCAGCGGCACCGGTTTGCCCGAGTGGCTCACGCGATACGACGCCGGATCGATGGCCAGCCTGCCCACCTCAATCGTTCTCGGCGAATCCACGGGCGGCTCGGCGCGCCGCAGCAGCGCCTTGACGCGCGCGATTAATTCGCGCGGACTGAACGGTTTGGTGACGTAGTCGTCCGCGCCCATCTCGAGGCCAACCACGCGGTCGGCTTCTTCGCCGCGCGCGGTCAGCATCAGAATGGGCAGACGATTGAGCGACTCATCCTTGCGAATTTCCCGGCAGATATCCAGACCGGAAAGTTTCGGCAGCATGAGATCAAGCAGCAGCAAATCGGGAGGCGTTTTTTTCAGAGTGTTCAGGCCCGTCGCTCCATCATGCGCGGAGCTGACCTGAAACCCTTCGTTCGCGAGGTTATAGCGGACAAGCTCGACGATATCGCGGTCGTCTTCGATAATCAGGATTCTTTTCATTTGAACCGCTTTACGGTCACCCGGACTTGAAACGGGGCGGACCGCCTGCCGGCTTGGCGTCAGTGTATCCCAGGCGTGTGAGTTCCGGTAGGCAGGCGGCTTTCCGGTCGTGCCATGAACATTTCGTAACACGGCGTGAGTATTGCAAACCTTCGATAACAAGCGATTTACATGAATGTGAATGGATGATGAACAAAATGCCCGGCCGGCAATCCAGCAAAACTGGATTGTGTTACGCCGTTGTAGTGGTAAAAGCCAGCGATAACAGCGTTTTTTGTTCGAGTTCGTGGGCTTTTGCCGACCCGGTCGCGGGGCTGGCGCTGGCCGAACGCTTCACGGACCGCAGACTAAGCCCCCGTGCATGGACCAAGTGTGTCAGACGAGGCATAACGTAGAAAAACGCACCCATGTTGCGAGGCTCTTCCTGCACCCACACGATTTCGCGTGCATTCGGGTGAGCATCCAGCGCTGCGTTAATTTCCGGCCGAGGCAGTGGATATAACTGATCCAGAAACAAAATTGCTGTCGTCGTATCTTTGCGGCGGCGGCGTTCGGCCCTCAGTTCGTGGCCAACTTTACCGCTGGCGATCAGGATGCGCTTCGCGTCGCTGACTTCCTTGTCCGGAACCACAGGCAAAAACATTGGCTGCGTGAATTCTTCAATCGATGAGCTGGCGTCGGGGTGTCGCAGCATGCTCTTCGGCGTGAACACCACCAAAGGCTTGCGCCACGGGCGCCGCGCCTGCCGCCGTAGCATGTGGAAATACTGTGCAGCCGTCGACGGCTGGCACACCTGAATGTTTTCTTCCGCCGCCAACTGCAGATAGCGCTCCAACCGCGCGCTCGAATGTTCTGGTCCTTGCCCCTCGTATCCGTGCGGAAGCAACAGCACAATGCCTGCCGGTAAATCCCATTTGTCTTCGCCCGCGCTGATGAATTGATCGATGATGACCTGCGCGCCGTTCGCAAAATCTCCGAACTGCGCTTCCCACAAAACCAGGGCCTCCGGAAAATCACGGCTGAAGCCGTATTCGAATCCGAGGCAACCGGCCTCCGAAAGCGACGAATTGTGAATCTCGCAAAAGGGTCTCTTCGCGGAAGTTTTCGCCAGCGCGGCGAGCGGAACGTGCTCCCACTCATTTACCGTATCGATCAGCACCGCATGCCGCTGGTTGAACGTTCCGCGCTGCGAATCCTGCCCTGTCAATCGCAGCGGCGTTCCTTCCTGCAGTAACGAACCGAACGCGAGCGCCTCGGCAAATCCATAGTCCACTGCGCGCTTGCCATGCCCCATCTCCGCGCGCTGTTCGAGCAGCTTCACAATTTTCGGGTGCGTGTGGAAGCCTTCCGGCACGCGCACAAGTCCGTCCGTGATTTCCGCAAGCTTCTCCAGCGACAGCCCCGTCTTTACTTCATATTCCGGCTTGAACGCGCCGCGATGGAACGCGGACCAATACTTCGGCAGTTGTCGCAGGTGCGGAATCTTCTTCAGTTGCCCGGCCTTCGTCTGCTCTGTTTCATATTCGGCGCGCACGGTTTCGAGCGTGGCCGTTGCATCAAGTCCAGTCCGCTCGGCATAAATCTTCCACAGCGGCGGATGGCTCTTGATTTTCTCGTAGAGCAGCGGCTGCGTGATCGTCGGGTCGTCCACTTCGCTATGGCCGTGCCGCCGGTAACCGATCAAATCCACAACGACATCACTGCCAAAAATCGCGCGGTATTCCGCGGCCATTCGCCCCACGCGCACCACCGCATCCGGATCTTCCGCATTGACGTGAAACACAGGAATGTTCTGCCGCTTGGCGAGGTCCGCCGCGAACCGCGATGAATGTTCCTGAATCGGCCGCGTCGTAAACCCAATCAGATTGTTCACGATGATGTGAATGCTGCCGCCTACGGTGTATGCGTCGAGGTCGGCCAGATTCATCGTCTCCGCCCAAATCCCTTGCCCGGCAAACGCCGCGTCGCCATGCATGATGATGGGCACAACTTTATTCGTCACATCCCGATCAAAGCCGCCTTCAAACCGCGTCAGCTTCGCGCGCACGCGCCCTATCGCCACGGGGTCTACTGCTTCCAGGTGGCTCGGATTCGAAACAAGGTGAATCTCGATTTCTTCTCCAGACGTTGTGACGTAAACGCCGGTCGCACCAATGTGATACTTCACGTCGCCCGCGCCCAGCACGCTGCGTGGATCCACATCCTCAAATCCGGCCACGACTTCGTGCGGCGTTTTGCACGCCGTATGTACCATCACGTTCAACCGGCCACGATGGCTCATCGCCATCACACATTCCACCGCGCCGTGCTCGCCGGCCATATCCAGCATCGCGTCGAGCATCGGAATCAGGGAAGTGTTTCCTTCGAGCGAAAACCGTTTCGTCCCCAGGTATCGCGCCTGTAAAACCTGCTCAAACAAATCTGCGCGCACCAGCCGTTCCAAAATTTTCTGCTGATCCACTGCGGCCGGTTCCGCTTCCATACGCTCGGCAACCCAATTCCGGCGCTCGGGCTGCGCCAGATGCATAAAATCCGCGCCAATCGTGCCGCAGTAATGCCGCCGCGCTTCGTCGGCGATTTCACCCGTGAATTCCAGGTCAGTCGAGGCCAGCGGCTTCAAAAACCCGAGAGGATCCAGATCTGCCTGCAAATATCCCCAGCGCCGAAACGCTTCGAAAATTCGCTCGCGCTCGGCTTCGTTCGCGGATTTCTTCGGTGCTTTTGCGGGCTTGGCGGTGCGATCTGCTTCCAGCGTTGTCCGGTGTGCCATGAGGTCAGCCTTCCAATCCTCAATTTTGCCATAGAACGGCCGACGCCGCAGGCGAACCGCCGTTAGCGTTCCGGATGCAATGCGAAACATGCGACTCGACGTTCACCGCAGGAATCGGACAAGATAATTAAACCAGCCGCGGAGGGGTTATGCCGGGTCGGCGTTATTTGCGTGGTTCGTTCGTACTTCAGCCAATTTTTTGCGCGCTCGTCGCTTTTTCGTGCTGGAGTTGCGGCGGCGGAAGTTCTGCTCCACCCCCGCCTCCTCCGCCACCTCCTACCGCGACGTTCGAACTCGTACAGGTCGCGACCGGTTTTTCCAATCCCCTTGATATCCAGCAACCCGATGACAACAGCGGCCGGCTCTTCGTTGTTGAGCAAGGCGGGCACATCCAAATCATTCAGAGCAACGGGACGCGTGCGGCGTCGCCGTTTATGGACGTAACCGGGAGGACCGGATTCACTTCCGGAGGAGAAACTGGCTTGCTCGGGCTTGCTTTTCATCCGAACTATGCAAGCAACCGACGTTTCTACGTGAATTACACGCGCAACAGCGGAGCCCAACTGCAAACGGTCATTGCGGAGTTCACGGCCTCTGCCACCAACGCAAACTTCGCTGACCCGACAATGGAAAACATTCTCTTCACCGTGGATCAGCCATTTCCCAACCACAAGGGCGGCGGCCTCGCGTTTGGCAAAGACGGCTTTCTTTACATCGGCCTCGGGGATGGCGGCAGCGGTGGCGACCCGCTGGGTAACGGTCAAAACACCAATACACTCCTCGGGAAGATGCTGCGCATTGACGTCGACTCCGCGCATTCGCCGGGATTGAACTACGCGATTCCACCATCCAACCCGTTTGTGACCAGCGGAGGCCGCGCGGAGATATGGGTTTATGGCTTGCGAAATCCTTTCCGCTTTTCTTTTGATTCCGTGACCGGAGACCTTTGGATTGGCGACGTTGGACAGGACAAATTTGAAGAGGTCGACCGTCTCACCTCTAACCAAGCCGGCGCAAATCTTGGCTGGAACATTATGGAAGGGACGCACTGCTTTATGCCTGCGACGGGTTGCTCGACGGCGGGCCTCACATTGCCGGTTTTCGACTACGATCACACGCAAGGTGACGAAACTGTGATCGGAGGCCAGGTGTATCACGGGACAAAAATGCCCGCTCTTGCAGGTGCTTATGTATTTGGCGATTTCATCAGCGGCCGAATGTGGATCCTTACGCAAAGTGGGTCGACCTTTACGCGTACCTTGCTTTTTAACACTGCAGCCAATGATGTCTCCTCAATCGGCCGCGATCAACTCGGCGAACTTTATGTGGCGCGCTATTCAAGCGGCGCCGTTTCTCGCATTCATCAGGTCGGCCAGCCGTAATTCTTTTTCACAATCCAGCCAATTTGGAATCTGGCCAATTTGGAGCTTTTCTGCCTTTTGTACGGGCGCAGACTTTACGGTGGCGCGCAAAGTGATGGCGGAACATTTCATTCGAAAAGCCGGCATCCTGGAACTGGACGCGGCGTTCCGCATCGTCGAAGAGTACTACGACGCGGTTAGCGTCATCGCGCGCGATAGAAAAGGCGAATTCCGGGAACATTATTTTGGTGAACGCAGCGGCGTCTGGCTCGCTTCCCTAGAAGACACAATTGTCGGATGCATCGCCCTGCGTGAACTTCCCGAACTCGCGCGGAGCGGCGAAGTCAAGCGCATGTACGTCCAGCCTGCTCATCGGCAACACGGCATTGCCCAAGCATTGCTCGACGCGCTTGAATATTTCGCCGCGAACGCCGGCTACGAGTGGCTCTATCTCGACTCCGCTCCCGGAATGGACACCGCCATCCGCTTCTATCAGCGCAGCGGCTATGAACCGTGCCCGCGTTACAACAACAACCCACAAGCGAACATTTATCTCCGCAAAAGAATTCGCTGAACGGCAAACTACAATTCTGTAACGATTTGCCGCAAACTTCGCGCGATCTGTTGCGGCGCCGCGTCAACAGGAAATGGAACCGGCTGTCCTATATGAATGCTAATCTCCCCCCGATGTGCCCAGCGGCGCCGTTCGCGTTTCATTCCCCAAACTCCATCCAGCCTCATCGGAATAATCGGCAATCGTAAATTCTGCGCGAGCAATCCAATCCCCTGCTGAAACGGCGCCATCTTTCCGTCTTCCGAGTTGTTCACTTCGCCTTCGGGAAAAACCAGCACGCTATACCCGCGATCCACGGATTCTCCCGCGAATCGAAAACTTTCGCGAAAGCCCGAGAGCTGCGGCAGGGGAAACACATTGAAGAGCGCCGTCACCAAAAAATATCTCAACTCATACGCCCACCGTTTTGCGAAAAACCATTCGCTCGGCGGCTTTCGCATGCGCACCAGAGTTTCTCCGCCCATCGCCGTCGCCAGCCGGTGCCGGAAGCGCGCCGGCAGAGCCGCCAGAATCAAGCCAATATCCGCGCGCCGCGTGATGTGATTCGAAATCACAATCACCGGCCCACGCACGTCCTTCAAATGCTCGCGGCCAACCACCCGCGGGTGGCCCAGAATTTTTGTCGCAGGCCAAACCAAGGCGTAGTAAACCAAAAGTCGGAACCAGCGCACCGGCTCGCGTTGCGTCCAGAGCGGATATTCATAGTCCGTTCGTCGCGTCGCAGGTTGTTGCAGGAGTCTCTGTACATCCTCAATCGTCTTCGCATCCGCAAACGCCGTCTCGTTCAGCTCTACGTTGTATTGCCGTTCGATCGCCGAGAGCAGTTCCACGCGGTCCAGCGAATTCAGCGATTCGAGCGATCCTCCCTCTGGCGCAGAAAATCCCACTGCAGCCAGAAAGTCATTGGCGGGCAATTTTTTTCTGCCGGGTTCGAGCAGCTCCGGAATTCGCGCTGCAATTGCCGCAAGTCTTGGTTTGCCGGTCGAAGTCCGCGGAAAATCCGCTTCCGGCCAAATCACCCAGGAATGTATGCGCTGATACTCCGCGAGGAATTGGTTCGAGTGCGTGACCGCGTATGCGCATTCCTCTGCAATTTCCGCCGCGGCGCGCGCGGAATTGTCGTCTTGCAGCCGCGGCAGGAGGACCGCACAAGGCTCCTCGTCGCTCCCGCGCTTGATGGGAAGCACCGCGCAATCGCGAATCTGACGATACCGGCGCAGGTTCGCTTCCAAATCTTCCGGATAAATATTCAATCCCGCCGGCGTGACAATCACATTTTTCTTTCGCCCACGGAATTTTAGATTTCCCCCTGCGTCCAGTTCACCCAGGTCGCCAGTTCGCAACCACTCCGATTCCTTCCCTGTTCGTACCTCTCCGCCTTCCCAATAGCCGGCGGAAACATTTTCTCCGCGAACCAAAATCTCTCCATCTTCGGCAAGTTTGAATTCGCGCCCTGGAAGTATTTTCCCCACACTGCCTTCCGCCGCTCGAAACGGATGATTCAAACTAATCAGCGAAGCGGTCTCCGTCATTCCATATCCCTGTACCACGGCAAAACCCAGCCTCTTGAAAAACATCTCCGTTTCGGGCGAAAGGGCCGCGCCCCCACAAATAAACGCCCAAAACTTCCAGCCAAGCATTCGGTGAATCCGCCGAAAAATCCATGCACGCCTCAAAAATGGCTTCCCCGGCGCTTTTTCGACTGCAGTTGCAAACCACTCGCTCCACCCGCGCGCCGCGATCTCCCGCTCCAGTGCTCCGCGCAATGCATCCAGCATTCTCGGCACGGCGATCAAAGCCGTCGCGCGTTCTTCCTTGACCGTCCGCAAAATCTCCAGCGGATTCGTCGAAGTTTCGAACACCACTGTGGTACCAAGCAGCGGCGGCACAAACAACGTCATGAACTGCCCAAACACATGGCTCAGCGGCACAAGCGAAACAAACCTCAGCGGGTGCATCCATCGCTCATAGTTTCTGTACTTAGCAATTTCCTTTTCAATTGGTTCCAGATTCGCCAGAAAATTTCCATGCGTCAGCACCACACCGCGCGGCTCCGCCGTCGTCCCCGACGTATACAGAATCTCTGCGATCGCATTTCTTTGTGATTGATAGACTGAGGAATCCTCAGCAAACGATTCTGCTAAAGAAACTGTCTCCAAATCTTCGAACGCTAGCGACGGAGTTTTGCCGCCCAATTCCGGCAGCCCGCGATCGCGCAAAATCAATTTCACGCCCGCATCGCGCACCGTGCGCCGCGCAAATTCAAGGTTTGCCCCGGCATCCATGGGCACAGCAATCGCACCGCGCAGTTGTATCGCCCAAAAGCACGCAATCCATTCCGCGGAATTTGCGCCCCAAAGCATCACGCGGTCCCCGCGCGCAATCCCACGTCGCCCAAGCGCATCGCTCCAGGCCCGCGCGCTCGCGAGCATCTCCGCGTATGTCCGCTTTTCCCGCCGGTACCCTCGCTTTTGCGCGACAGCGGGATCGCCGCCGAGCCGCGCAAACAACTCCATCAAGCTGACAAGATTCGCTCTAGACATGGGCAATTCACGCCGCCATTCAGTGTGATGGTACGCCAAACCGGTTTCGTCCGGCGCCAAAGGAATTCGAATCTCTTTTTGCACTCTTCCAACCAACTGCAACCCCCTTGCCACACTGGAACTCTTCGCTGCATCCAACGAAATGCCCTGAAATGAAATTGAGGGTTCTCGGTTACAATAGTTAAGGCTGGGGGAGCCGCCGCTGGTTCCCCTATTCAATCCAAGCTTCTGGGGTAAAGATGCCGGTACCTGTTTCTCAGGCGTGGACAGTCGCAACCTACGTCCTCAAGCAAAAACTTGCGGGGCGCAGACGCTATCCGTTCGTACTCATGCTGGAACCGCTGTTCCGCTGCAATCTAGCCTGTGCCGGCTGCGGCAAAATCCAATATCCCGCGCATATCCTCAAGCAGGAACTGACCCCCGAAGAATGCTTCAAGGCCGTGGACGAGTGCGGCACCCCGATGGTTTCCATACCGGGCGGCGAACCGCTCATGCACTCGCAAATCGACAAGATCGTCGAAGGCCTCGTCGCCCGCAAAAAGTACATCTACCTCTGTACCAACGCGCTCCTGCTCAAGGAAAAGCTCGATCTCTTCAAACCCAGCAAATATCTGACGTTTTCCGTCCACGTGGACGGTCAGCGCGAGCATCACGACTTTTCCGTTTGCCGCGAAGGCGGTTACGACCAGGCCATCGAAGGGATTCGCGAGGCCGTCAAGCGTGGCTTCCGCGTTACCACAAACACCACGCTCTTCGACGGCGCCGATCCCAAGAGCGTCCGCTCCTTCTTCGACGAAATGATGGACCTCGGCGTCGAAGGCATGATGCTTTCCCCCGGCTACTCCTATGAAAAAGCCCCGGACCAAAAGCACTTCCTCGGCAAAGCGCGCACGCGCCGTCTCTTCCGCGCCATTCTTTCCAACCGCAAGAAGTCCTGGCGTTTCAATCAATCTGTGCTTTTCCTTGAGATGCTCATGGGTAAGCGCAACTATGCCTGCACTCCCTGGGGCATGCCCACCTACAACGTCTTTGGCTGGCAAAAGCCCTGCTATCTCTTGCAGGACGGCTACGCCGACACGTTCCAGGAATTGCTCGACGCCACCGAGTGGCAAAATTACGGCACCGAATCCGGCAATCCCAAGTGCGCCAATTGCATGGTGCATAGCGGCTACGAAGCATCCGCTGTTGATCATACGTTTAGCGGAATTGGCGGATTGTGGCAGTACGTTCGAGCTGCATTAGATGGAATTTACCCCGACTCCGATGCGAACGCGCTCTTGAACGAGCCGGTCAAGCCCGTACACGCCTTTAACCCACTCGTCCAGATCGACTCCTCCAAAACGCAAATGGAGGAAACCCGCGCATGAGCATCCCGACTCACATGAATCCGCGCGTCGAACCGGGCGTCGGCAAATTCGATCCCGATCAGCTCGAAGTTGCTCCGGGAAGAGCGCGCGAAAGTGTCGAAGGCTGGATCCCCGAACTAGCCACGGAAGAAGAATTGCGCGACGCACTCGAAAAAGCGTTCGACTATCGCGGCGACGTAACTCTCACCAAGAAAGATGGCTCAAAACTCGAGGGTTACATTTTCGATCGCATCTCCGGTCCCACTCTGGAAACCTCTTTCGTTCGTGTTTTGCCCAAGGACGCCAGTGGCCGCCAAAAAATCGCTTATTCCGAAATTGCCGCGCTCGCTTTTTCCGGACGGGATCCCGCTGCCGGTAAGAGTTGGGAAGCCTGGGTAAAGAAGTACTGGGAAAAAAAGGCTACAAGTGGGCAAGGAGCCAGCCTGCATCCGGAAGCCTTGGAGTGAGCCCCTTTCCCGTTATTTTCGCATAACTCTATTATTTTCAATGAATTAATGGAGTATCGCGGTTCGCTTCTGCGTGGACTTTTGCCCCTATCCTGTGTTACTATAAGTCTCAGCATTTGTTGATCTTGTACTGCCTTTTGATTCGTTTAAGGGCTGCAAGCTCAGGCTTTGCGGCTTTCTTGTCGGCAAGAGGATGTCACGGCACCTTCCCCGTAAGCTGACTGCCAGTTGACGGAACCCGGAGCACGGACCAAGCAAGACAGCAAAGCAATCCCATGCTGGCCCGGCTCGACCGGCGTCACGTACGAGAGGAACGCCAAGTGAAGGAACAAGGCACAGTGAAGTGGTTCAATGCTTCGAAGGGCTATGGTTTCATCCAGCGTCAAACCGGAGAGGATGTTTTCGTCCACTTCTCCGCGATCACGATGGACGGCTACAAGTCCCTCAATGAAGGTCAGGCGGTGGAATTTGAAGTGAAGAAAGGCCCCAAGGGGCTTCAGGCTGAGAACGTAACTAGCCTCTAGTCTGTGCTGAGGTGGCTCGTATGAGCCGCCTGTTTTCCACGAGTTTCGAGACAGAATTTACGTCTAGTGAGTGGCCCAGAAGGTACGAAGGAGGATACGGTGCAAGTAATGCAGGAAGGCCAGACCATCAAGCACGACGTATACGGACTTGGAATTGTAACCTCATCCGATCAGGAGCGCACCTCGGTTGATTTTGACGACCACGGTCCCAAGCTCTTTGTCACCAGCATCATGAGCGCTGAGCTCATTGGCGAAGCGCCCGCCGTTCCGCCCAAGACCAAGCGCCGCCGCAAGGCCTCGACCGCTGCGAAAGCCGCGAAGAAGGCCGCTGCTGCTGCCGCTGCGCGCTCCTAAGCGCCTCGATTTAGCGACGACCACTTGTAGGGGCGGACTTTAGTCCGCCCTTTTTGTTTGTCGCGTGCAATTTCCGACTGCAAACGGCGAACGGTAAACGGCAACGTTTTTCACGCCTCGCCATACCCTTCTCCTCCCGACCTGTGATAGGGTTTCAGCTCATGAAGCGATTCATCCTGGTGCTGGGTATCCTTCTGATGGTCGCGGGTGCGGTCGGGCTCATCCATCCCCGCTTCACTTACAACAAAACCGAAGAAGTCGCAAAAATCGGTCCCGTTCAGGCAAATGTGACCCAGGAAAAAGCCGTGGAGATTCCCATCCCCCTCTCTATTCTCGTTCTCGTCACCGGCATCGGCCTCACCGTCTTCGGCACAAAGTCAAAATCGTAGTCGGCTTCTAAGCTTCTCTTTTCGCCATTGACGCCTTGGCGCAATCGCCTTGCCTTCGATTGACTTGTCGGCAATTCAGGCGGATAAAGGCAACTAAGACCTCTCTCTCACTATCGAAGTCACCGAAGTTTTGGAGAAAAAAATGAATTCCTTGCTGCGTCTCTTCCCCGCGGCTCTATTTGCTTTGTTGCCCTACTTTTTTCTCCGCTCAATGTCTGCGCACAAACTCCCGGCGTAACCGGCAAAGAGATCACCATCGGCTCGTGTTCCGCCCTCGAAGGCCCTTCCAAATTCCTCGGCACGCAAACCCTTGCCGGCGCCCGGGCTTATCTCGACGCCGTCAATGAACAAGGCGGCGTTCATGGCCGCAAACTGAAATTGATCGCTTCCGACGATCGTTATGACCCCGCAAAAGCCGAGGACTGCTTCAAACATCTGCAATCTCTTGGCGTTTTCGCCATGGGCTTTTTCGTCGGCACACGAACTGCCGTCAAATACGTTCCGCTCGCTGAATCCAACAAAATCCCTCTCGTCGGCCTCTTCACCGGCGCCCAATCGCTCTACACGCCCCTGCGCCATTGGGTCATCAACGTTCGTGCCGGTTACGCCGACGAGACCAAGGAGCAAATTGACGGCATGTGGAAGACGCTCGGCTACAAGAAAATTGGCGTCATCTATCCCGACGACGCCTTCGGCGCTGCCGTTCTCGATGGCGTGAAAAACGCCCTCAAAGAACACCAGTCAGAACCCGTCGCCGTCGCGTCTTATCCGCGCCAAACCTCCCAGGCAGATGCCGCCATTCAAACCGTTCGAGCCGCGCAACCCCAGGCAGTGGTCATCGTCGGCCCTGCCAACACTGTGGCCCCCATCGTCAAATTGGCGCACTCCAAGGGCTGGTCTCCGCTCTTTGTAACCGTCTCCTTCGTAGGCGCGGACGATCTGATCAATCTCGCCGGGCAAGACGCCGAAGGAATGGTCATCACGCAAGTTGTTCCACCCTATTACCTCACGGATCTTAAGACCGTCGCTCTCTACCGCAGAACCATGTCCAAATACGCGCCCTCGGAGCCGCCGAATTTCGTCAGCCTGGAAGGGTTCGTGGATGCCATGGTTCTCGTCGGAGGGTTAAAGCGCGCGGGCAGGGATGTTTCGCGCGAAGGACTCATCCGGGGCATCGAGTCGCTACACGATTTCGACATCGAACTCGGACCGCAGCTCAAACTGAATTATTCCGCGCATGATCACAAGGGATTTGACCATGTCATTCCCACAGTCGTTCGCGGAGGAAGAGCCGTACCTTTCACGGATTGGTCCACCGCCGCTCCGCACTAATTTTTTCAGGGAAAGAACGCTTACTTGACCGCGGACTCCGCTTGGTCAAAGGCGTGATAGGAAGACCGTACCAACGGCCCGGATTCCACGTGCTTGAATCCCATGCGCTCGCCGGCAATTTTGTATTCGCGAAATTCGTCAGGATGAACGTAACGCTCGATCGGCAGATGCTCGCGCGTCGGCTGCAAGTATTGCCCCAGGGTCAGAATGTCCGTGCCCTGGTCTGCAAGCTCGTGCATCGTAGCCAGCACTTCGCTTTTTTCTTCGCCAAGGCCCAGCATCAAACCGGTTTTCGTCGGAACGTCCGGATGCGTTTGCTTGGCGCGCCGCAGCAATTCCAGCGACCGCTCGTATACCGCGCCTTTTCTCACTTGCCGGTAAAGCCGCGGCACCGTTTCCGTGTTGTGGTTCAGCACGTCCGGGCGCACGGCCAGAACTGCATTTAGCGCATCCCAATTCCCGCGAAAATCAGGAATCAGAACTTCGACTTTACATCCCGGCACGCGCCGCCGAATCTCTTGAATCGTTCGCGCAAAAATGGCCGATCCGCCGTCGGGCTGGTCGTCGCGATTTACGCTCGTCACCACTGCATACCGCAAACCCATTCGCGCTACGGCCTCTGCCACGCGCAGCGGCTCGTCTTCATCCGGGGGTCCAACCGGCTTACCCGAAGGCACCGCGCAAAATCCGCAAGCCCTGGTGCAGATGTCGCCCAAAATCATGAACGTCGCCGTGCCGTGCTCCCAGCACTCGCCCATGTTCGGGCAGCGCGCGCTCTCGCAAACGGTGTGCAGGTCCAGCGTGCGCATGGTGCGCTTCAGTTCCTGATAGCGCTCGCCCCCAAAAAACTTCACCCGCAGCCAGTCCGGCCGCGGATGCACTTCCGGCGAAGGCGCCATCGCCTGGAGTGAGTTGGGCGGCGGCTGCGAATCGGAGATGATGTGAAAGGGGGAAGCCATGAAGTCAGTCTGAACCATAGATTTTACGCTGCGCGGCGCACGGATACAAATCGCACGGAGACGGGCGAAGGGCAGTTTTTGCCTGTCTGCCTAAGAGGGTTTCTTGTCCAGAACCTCTCTAAGCTTTTTTGCGAAGTATTGGGATCCGTACGGTTTTTGCAGGACTGCGGAGTTCTCCATGGAGCGCACGGAGAGCAGGGTCGCTTCGGACGCATAGCCGGTCGTAAAAATGACGGGAAGGTCCGGCCGGACTGCACACATTTGAGTGTACGCGTTCGGGCCATTTAGATAGGGCATGACGACGTCCATGAACACCAAGTCAATCGAAGCGTGGTTCTCCTCAAACACGCGGACCGCATCGGCGCCGTCTTTGGCGAGCAGCACGCGATAACCGAGACTCTCGAGAATTTCCTTGGCGGCCTCGCGCAGTCCTTCGTTGTCCTCCGCGATCAGGATGCTTTCGTTGCCTCCGCGCAGGGCGTCTTCCTGGGGCTTCTCTTGCGCATCGGGAAGGCCTTCTCCCGACGGTAGGAAAACTTGAAACGTGGTCCCTTGACCGGGCGCGCTCTCCACATCAATGAAGCCCTTATGCTGCTTTACGATTCCGTAGACGGTGGCCAAGCCGAGTCCCGTTCCTTTGCCCGTTTCTTTGGTGGTGAAGAAGGGTTCAAAGACATGCTCCAGGGCCGCCGCGTCCATTCCTGTCCCGGTGTCCAGCACGCGCAGCAATACATAGGGGCCAGTAACGGCGTAGGGATGGAGGCGCCGGTACTCTTCGTCTATGGCCGAATTTTTCGTTTGAATGAAGAGGCGGCCACCGTCCGGCATCGCGTCACGCGCGTTCAGGCACAAATTCATCAGCACCTGCTCGATTTGACCCGGATCGGCCCAGACAACGCGCAGGTCTTCCGCAAGTTCCATCTGAATATCAATGCGCTCGCCGATTACATTTCGCAGGAGACTGATCGCTTCCTTGATCAATTCATTCAGGTTCGTATTGCGGGATTGCAGAACCTGGCGGCGGGCAAACGCCAGGAGCTGGCGAGTCAGCCCGGAGGCGCGGTCCGCCTGAGAACGTATTTTCAGGAATTTATCCTGAAGGTCGCTGCCGGCGACGGCGGCATGCGCGCCCAATTCAGCCCAGCCCATGATTGCTCCGATTACATTGTTAAAATCGTGCGCGACGCCGCCGGCGAGCCTTCCGATCGCTTCGAAGCGCTGCAGCAGGTGAACCTGTTGTTCGAGCCGCCGGCGCTCGCTGCGTTCCCGGGCTTCGCGCAATTCCCGCTGCACGGCGGGAATGAGGCGGCCCAAATTGGTTTTCATCAAGTAGTCTTGCGCGCCAACCTTCAGCGCGGCTACCGCGGCATCCTCGCCAATCGTGCCGGAAACAAAAATAAAAGGAACGTCCTGGCTTTTCTGCCTTACCAGCTTCAGCGCGTCCGTCCCCTTGAAATGGGGCATCGAGTAATCCGAGATAATAATGTCCCACCTCTTCGCAAGGGCCTCGCCCAGGGCCGCTGCCGAGTCGACGCGCTCGTAGGAGACGTCATAGCCACCCTGACGCAGCAGGCGCACCTGCAATGCGGCGTCATCATCCGAATCCTCAATGAACAATACACGTAGGGGTATAGGCACCTAGACACTCCTGGGCAGGGGCGCTCGCTCGTTCAGAATCAACCAATAGAGCCCCAACTGCCGGACGGCCTCGATGAACCGGTCAAATTCGACTGGCTTTCGCACGAAACTGTTTGCTCCCAGTCCGTAGCCCTTGATTCGGTCTTGGTCTTCGTTCGATGTAGTCAGGATGACGACAGGGAGAAATTTTGTTGGCTCTGAGGCGCGCAGCCGGCGCAAGACTTCAAACCCGTCGAGTTTGGGCAGCTTCAGGTCAAGAAGGACTACCTGAGGCATGTGATTCAAATCACGTCCGGCGTAAGCCCCGGTCCCAAACAAATAATCGAGAGCTTCGATTCCATCGTGGGCCACGACAACTTCATTCTTGATGTTGTTCTTCTTCAAGGCGCGCAGGGTAAGCGCTTCATCGTCCGGATTGTCTTCAACAAGCAGAATGACCTTGTCGTCCATTCCTTGCCTCCTGTGGTCTGCCGCGATCGCTCACAACGTAAAATAAACGGTTGCCCCTTGATCCACTACGCCTTCCGCCCAGACTTTCCCGCCATGGCGGTGAACAATGCGTTGGACGGTCGCTAGGCCGATCCCCGTTCCAGGAAACTCATTCATTCCGTGAAGGCGCTGGAAGGCTCCGAACAAGCGGTCTGCGTAAGCCTGGTCGAATCCCGCGCCATTGTCGCGGACAAAATAGGCGCGCCGTCCGTTCGAACGAATGAGTCCAAATTCGATTTGCGCATCGGGGCGCTTGGACGTAAATTTCCAGGAATTGCCTATCAGGTTCTGCAAAGCGACGCGAATAAGGCGGCTGTCGCCTTCGGCCTGGAGCCCCTGCCCAATCCTGAACTCCACATCACGCTCCGGCTGGCTGTTACGGAGGTCAGCGGCCACTTCTTCGGCGAGCGAGCTCAGATCGATCCGTTCCCTGTGGATTTCGGCCCTCGTCACGCGAGAGAGACCGAGGAGGTCGTCAATCAATTCGCCCATTCTCTGGGTCGCTGCGCGAATCCTTTGAAAGTAGTTCTTACCGTCGTTGTCCAACTGCGCCGCATGATCTTCCAGCAGCGCCTGGCTGAATCCGTCAATCGCGCGAAGCGGCGAGCGAAGGTCGTGCGACACCGAATAAGAAAACGCCTCGAGCTCCCGGTTAGCGGCTTCGAGTTCAGCGCTGCGTTGAAGAATTTCCTGCTCCGCGCGTTTTCGTTCGGAAATATCCCGGGTCACTTTTCCAAATCCCCGCAAACTGCCTGATTCGTCGCGCAGTGCAGTCATGACCACGTTGGCCCAGAATCGCGCACCGTCTTTGCGCACGCGCCATCCTTCGTCCTCAACCCGCCCGTTTTCCGTGGCTTCTTTTATTTCGGCCGCAGGTTTACCTGCTTTGAGGTCCTCGGCCGCATAAAAACGCGAGAAGTGCTGGCCAATAATCTCATCCGCTCGATAACCTTTGATCCGTTCGGCTCCTTCATTCCAGCTGATCACGCGGCCCTCAGTGTCCAGCATGAGAATGGCGTAGTCCTTCACGTTCGAAACCGTCAAGCGGAAGCGTTCCTCGCTCTGGCGAACCGCCTCCTCCGCTCGCTTGCGTTCGGTCACATCCAGGGCGGCAACCAGCCGCGCATCCCTGGCGCCAAAGCGCACGGGATACGATTTGATCTCCACATCAATGATCTCGCCCGACTTCTTTGTGTGTCTCCACGTGGTGGAATCTTCTTCCGTGCTGAAGCTTTTGGAAAGGTCGGCCAACAATGCCGGAACGTCCTCGGGGGGACGGATTTCCGTAATTTTGAGTTTCAGAAATTCATCACGAGAATATCCGTAGTGCCTAGACGCTTCTTTATTGACGTCAAGAATCGCCAAGGTTTCAAGGTCGTATACCCAAACCGGAATCGGGTTACTGTCGAAGAGAAGGTGATAGCGTTCCTGTACGCTTTTCAGTTCGTGCTCTGTGTCTATCCGCTTGGTAATTTCGCTCTGGACGACAAGTCCAGCGAGAGCAAGCAGAAGAAATGAAAGACTGTAGCCGCTGGCGATAATGAACTTGCTTCGGCGGGAACTGGACTCCGCCGCTTCGAGGCGTTTGCTGAGAAGGTTTTGCTCTTCCTGCCGCATTTGCAGAAACACCGCCCGGATTTCATCCATAAGTTGCTTGTCGTCTATTTCCTGTTTATCTTGCGTGACGATTCCTTGCCTGTACGCCTTAAAGAGAGCCAACCGGGAGGCAACCAGGGGATCGAGGCGATCCAGAGCTGCTTGTTGCTTTGGATTGTCGGAAGTTAGCTTTCTCAGGTCGGCGAGATTCTGCCGCAGATTGGCAAGCCCTGCATCGTAGGACCGAAGGAAGGAATTGTCTTTCGTAATGGGGTACGCGCGCTGGCCGTTCTCCTGCTCGACCAGACCCGAGGAAACCGAATCAATCTTCTCCAAAACGAGATGAGTGTGTTCCACCGATTTCTGATCCGCATCTTCCTGCAGAATTCTTCGATAGGAGAGAACCGCCACGCAGACGAGGATAAGGAGTGCTGCCCCGAGAGCAGCAAGGAGTTTTCCCCGGAAAGTAAGTTGGCCCATGGCGTCTCGTGACCGAATCTCGCAGGCAGGCGGAGGAACAATCGTCCGGTGCCCGAGACGTTCACCTAAAAAACCACTTCATTTTGACCCCAAACGCCACCGCTTAGCAGGTCAGATTCGATGACGCTTTCGAAGCAGTAAATACAGCCTTGCGGAACGCCTCGTAAGGAAAAAGGGGCCAGAGGGAAGGCAAAAATACTTAAAACAACTTCTTTCTATGCTTAGAGTTATAGGGAGTTGTAAACGGCCTAAAGCGGACTACGGGAAGAGCGCACGAAATCGCGAAGGACCGTGACGTTGGGGCCGTACACGCCGATGCGCCCCGCATCCACGGGCAGACCCAGCCTTTCGGCTTGCTCGAGGTCCACGCCCGCATCATCGAGCTCTGACAAGCTAAAACCCTGTGCCGGCAATACGCGATTCAAGCCCGTCGGATATACCGGGCGGGGCGGGCGATGACGCCGCCACGGGCGTCTCGCTATCTCGTAAAACTGCTGCCAATCGCGTTTTTGCCAAGTCGTCATTCTGAGAATCTCTGCTTCTTACTACACTCTTTCTACCGCGTTGGATGCGCCAGATTCTAAAAAGGTTCACCTATACTCCCGGACGAGTACATCCACAAGCGGAGACGATACGATATTTCTTCGCCTCCAACCCATTTTCCTCGGCTACTGTTTCAAACACGTTACGGGGGGATTTGTTGCGCCGTGGGTGGCCGGCGCAGAATTGCACCATTCGCGAACAAGGGAGCAGGGTACACACGCCTACACTCTGCGGCGCGTGGCTCGCCCGCAAACTGGCGCTATACTACGCAAGTTCGCTCTGCGCGCCAAGAGAAAATGCCAACTGCCGCTCACATCGTAGTTCATTATCACGAGCTTTGGCTGAAGCTCGGCAACCGCTTGTTCTTTCTTCACCAGTTGCGCCGAGCCATGCTTCGGGCCCTCGAAGGAATTTCCATCATCCGCATCACGCAGCCCGGCGATCGCTATCTCATCGAGCTCGAAGACGCCGCGCAAACGGATGTGGCCATCCGCAGACTTCAGCAAGTTTTTGGAATTTCGCATCTCGCCGTGGCCAGGCGCGTCGAATGGAGCCACCGCCGCTCCGAAGAGATTCTTCCGCAACTCTGTGAAACCGCTTGGGAGGAAATTCGCACCGAATCCTTTTCTACTTTTGCCGTCCGAGCCAAGCGCAGCGACAAACGATTTCCGCACAGCGGCATGTTTCTTGAGCGCGAAGTCGGCGGCGCTCTCTTCGACAAACTCGTGGAAATACGACGCCTCGCCAAGGTGGATCTAAAACATCCCGATCTCACATGCCGCATTGAAGTCACTCGCGGCCCCGTTCTGATTTACGCGCGCCGCATTGCCGGTCCCGGCGGCTTACCGCCAAACACGGCCGGCCGACTCACATGTCTGCTCAGTGGCGGTTTCGATTCGGCCGTCGCTGCGTACAAAATGATGAAGCGCGGCGCCCATCTCAGCTTCGTCCATTTCTGGGGCGGGGGAGCCGAGCCGGGCGAATCTTCCATTCACGTCGCGCGGCGCCTTCTCGAAAAGCTGGTCCCCTGGCAGGGCAGCGCAAAACTTTATCTCGTTCCTTTCGAACCATTGCAACGCGAAATCGTCGCTCGCGCCGACGAATCCTTCCGCACGCTGCTTTACCGGCGCCTCATGGTGCGCATCGCCGAGCGCGTTGCTCTTCGCGAAAAATCGAAAGGTCTCGTCACCGGCGACAGTCTCGGCCAGGTCGCCTCGCAAACACTCCGCAATCTCCAAGCCGTCGGCTCCATCGCGCGCTTGCCTCTTTATCGTCCACTCGTCGGCGACGACAAACTCGAAATCCAGGACCTCGCCGCCAAAATCGGCACATACGATATTTCCGCGGAACGCTTCCACGATTGCTGCCCGCTCTTCCAGCCAAAATCCCCGGCGCTCTTTGCCACGGCGGAACAACTCGACTTCGCCGAGGCGCAATGCGACGCGCGCGCGCTCGTCGAACGCGGTTTGCAAAACACATCTCTCGAACGCTTCCGCTTCAAGCACGGAATCGTCGAAAGACACGCGGCCAGACACAGACCTGCCGCTGAACGCCTTTCGCAGGGGTAAAACTCGGCAAGCCAGGCCGGCTTGCCGTCGCTATCTCAGGAAGGTCTAACTACCAACGATTCCCGCGGTCGCCTCGGTCTCCGCGATCGCCGCGATCTCCACCGCGGCCTCCGCCTCGTCCGCCGCCACCGCCATGACCGCCGCGCCCGCCTCCGTAACCGCCGCCGCGGCCTCCTCCGCCACCGCCGCCGCGTTCGGTCTGCGGCCGCGCTTCATTCACCACCAGATTGCGTCCCCCGAAATTCTGCCCGTTCAACGTGTTGACCGCGCGATCCGCTTCTTCGTCGTTTCCAATTTCAACGAACGCGAACCCGCGCGATTGCCCCGTAAAACGGTCACGAATCAGATTCACTGCCGAGGGATTGACACCCGCCTGCGCGAAGTATTCGTGCAAGCTATCCTCCGTCGCGGAAAACGGAAGATTTCCTACGTAGAGCTTCTTCACTTACCGACTCCTTCTGCCCGGAACCCACTTGCAAGTCGCGGAGCGCGCTGAAGAAACAGCAACCGTTCACGGGCAGATCAGACACTCTTCCACCGCGGGCTCGGACCTTTACTTCAGCGGTCAGTTGCATACTCTCGGAAATTGACGCCTTTTGCAACGAAAATTCTCCCCGTCAACCGGGCCTGAAATCAGGTATCCGCTCTATGTGAGTTCTTCTCTCTCGGTGATACCATTCGCTCCACTTTCGTCCCGCCGAGGTCTTCATGCGTGGAACCATGATGAACTTTCCGCTCACGCTCCCGCATATTCTGGAGCGCAACGCGAAGCTTTTCTCGCACGTGGAAATCGTTTCCCGCAAACCGGACCGCTCCGTCGTCCGGTCCGCGTACGGTGATTTCTATCACCGCGCTCGCGGGCTCGCCTCCGCACTCACAAAACTTGGCCTCGAACCCGGCGACCGCGTCGCCTCCATGATGTGGAATCACTCCGGCCATCTCGAAACTTTTTTCGGCGTACCCTGTGCCGGCGGTATTCTTCACACGCTCAATTTGCGGCTTCATCCCCACGAAATCGCCGCAATCGCAAAACACGCCGGCGATCGCTTTCTCATCATTGACGACGTTCTTCTCCCCATCCTTGAAAAATTCCGCGCCGATGCGCCCTTCGAAAAAATCATCGTCGTCCCGTATGGCTGCGGTTCCATCCCCGGCGGCTTTCTCAATTACGAAGAAGTCCTCGCTTCCGCACCGGCTGATTTCTCCTATCCGCAAATCGACGAAAACGATGGTGCCGCCATGTGTTTCACCTCCGGTACCACGGGCTTCTCCAAAGGCGTCATCTATTCACACCGCGCCATCGTTCTTCATTCATTTGCCGAAGCCATGACCGATTCCTTCGGCATCAGCCACATGGACACCGTCCTTCCCGTTGCGCCGATGTTTCACGCTAACGCCTGGGGCCTTCCCTACACTTGCGTGATGATCGGCTCTCAGTTAATTCTTCCGGGCCCGAATGTGGACGCGGAGAGCGTTCTCGATTTAATGGTTCAGGAAAAAGTTAGCTTTGCCTGTGGCGTGCCCACCGTCTGGCTTGGCGTCCTTTACGCCCTCGAAACCAATCCCGGCCGTTGGAAATTTGATTCCCCTGTTCGCATCGCGTGCGGAGGAACCGCGCCTCCCGAACGCTTGATCCGTGCTCTCGATAAGCACGGTCTGCACATTCTTCATCTTTGGGGGATGACGGAAACCACGCCGCTCGCAACCGTGGGCAAACTAAAAAAACACATGCACGAGTGGGCGCCCGATCAACAATATGAAGCACGCTCCAAGCAGGGCTGGCCGGCTCCTTTCGTGGAATTGCGCGTCATGCGTCGCGAGGAATCCACGCCCGGCTCTCCTGTACCGGAAGGGGTCGAAGCGCCATGGGACGGACAAACTCCCGGCGAACTGGAAATTCGCGGCCCGTGGATCGCCTCACATTATTACGAATCTCCCGACCAGGCCCACCGCTGGACGCCGGACGGCTGGTTTCGCACGGGCGACGTTGCGACGATTGATGAAGAAGGCTTCGTCAAAATCGTGGATCGAGCAAAAGATCTCGTGAAATCCGGCGGCGAATGGATTAGTTCTGTTGATCTGGAGAATTGTTTGATGGGCCATCCCGCGGTGAGAGAAGCGTGCGTTGTCGGCATTCCTCACCCGAAGTGGCAGGAACGCCCTTTGGCCGCGGTTGTTTTGAAAGAGGGCCACAGCGCGACGCCGGAAGAGTTACGCCAGTTTCTCGGCGCTTGCTTTGCCAAATGGCAGTTGCCGGATGCCTTCGTTTTCGTCGAATCCATTCCTCGCACCAGCGTAGGAAAGTTCAAAAAAATCGAACTCCGCCAGCAATTCGCCAACTGGAATTGGGAGCAATGAGCACACGGTTCGATCCGCCGGCGGCTGCCTTTCGGCTTCGAATTGTGCTCGTAAGAGCACAGCCAGGAATGGCTGTACCACAACGAATTTGGCTCTCTTACCCGGGGTACACAGCACTCTGAATCGGCAACATCGATCCTCCGGCGTCCACATTCAAGACCGCCGCCGTCATCTGCGCTGATTCGTCGCTCAACAGATAAATCACCGCATGCGCTGCATCTTCCACCGTTTGCATCCTGCCCAGCGGCAATCTTTTTCCTTCCTTCTCCAGATCCGCCGCTCCGCGTCCTTCCCCTTTTTGAATCGCCAACTCTCCTTCGGTGGCAATCCAGCCCGGAATCAAATAATTCACGCGGATACGATCCGTCGCTAAGGCGCCGGCCAGCGTTCTCGTCATCGAAAGCATTCCGCCCTTGGCGGCGGCATACGCGACCAGATTCGGCAATCCTTGAATCCCGCACACCGATCCCATATTCACCACGCTGCCGCCGCCGCATTTGCGCATGTGCGGCACCGCGTGCTTCGTCACATAGAACGTGCCACGCAAATTCACCTGGATCACTTTTTCCCAAAGCTCCGTCGTTGTCTCTTCCAAGCGCGCTCGCGGAAACCATCCGGCGTTGTTTACGAGTCCATCTAGCTTTCCATATTTCCTTACTGCTGCGTCCACCAGCGCCGCGCACTGCGTTTCGTCCGTCACATCCGCAAACTGAAAAATCGCCCGCCAGCCTTCCTCTCGAATCTTCGCCGCCGCCTCTTCCCCTCGTTCCTTCCGAATATCTCCCAGCACCACGGCTGCGCCTTCCCCGGCAGCCTTCCGCGCGCAACCAAACCCAATCCCTTGCGCCGCTCCCGTCACCACCACCACTTTTCCCGCAAGCCGTCCGCTCATATCGCTAACTCTCCTCTGCCAATCGCACAGAGTCTACGCGCGTCCGCGCTATTTTGCAGGGCGGGCCGGAACAAGAAGGCGAGGCGCTCCAGCAGGGAGGATTTCTCAAGAGAACTTGTCAAGTCCGGTACGACGCGTTGATGCGGACGTATTCGGCGGTGAAGTCGCAGGTCCAGTACTTCGCGGAAGCCGGACCCGCATGAAGATGCACGAGGACGGGCACATGCTCCGCGAGGAGTTTGTTGCTCGCGGCGCGCTCGTTGAAATCGAGCGGCTGGCCGCGCTTCAGCACTTTGATTCCCGCCATCGTGATTTCCACCAGCGCGGGATCGAACTTCACTCCGGACCGGCCTGCCGCCGCAAAAATCCGGCCCCAGTTCGGATCGCCGCCCGCGAAGGCGGTTTTTACCAGTGGAGAAGTCGCGATCGTTTCCGCAATCTTTTTCGCCGCGGCTTCCGTTTTTGCGCCGCGTACTTCAATTTCAATCACGCGTTGCGCGCCTTCGCCGTCGGAGACGATTTGTTGAGCGAGCGAGCCGCAAACGCCTTCGAGCGCCGCGGCAAATTGCCGGTGTGCTTTGCTTCCGTTCGCGATCGCGGGCGCGCCCGCGGCGCCATTTGCCAAAACGAGCAGCGTGTCGTTGGTCGAAGTATCTCCGTCCACGCTGACCGCATTGAATGTGCGCGAAGTCACATCGCGCAAGGTCCGCTGCAACAGCGAGGGAGAAATATTCGCATCGGTCGCGACGAACGCAAGAGTAGTCGCCATATTCGGATGAATCATTCCCGCGCCCTTCGCGCACCCAATCAAGTGAATTCGCTTGCCGCTCGTGCGAAACGAAGCCGACGCGGTTTTCGGCCGCGTGTCCGTCGTGCAAATTGCCAGCGACATTTCCACGAACGAACGCGCCGAGGCGCGGCGGTTCCGCGCCAGCATCGGAAGCGCGCGCAGAATCTTTTCCACGGGGAGTTGCACTCCAATGACTCCCGTGGAACAAACAAAAACTTCCTGCGCCGGAAGGCCCAATCGCTTCGCGGTCTCATCCACCGTACGCTGCGATGCCAGATCGCCTTGCTGGCCCGTCGCGCAATTCGCGTTGCCCGCGTTCACCACCACCGCGCGCATGCGGCCCTTCGATTCCACCAAATGTTTCTTGGAAAGCGTGACCGGAGCAGCCACGACCAGATTTTGCGTGAACACTGCCGCTGCCGAAGCCGGCACGTCACTCGACAAAATCGCCAAATCCAGCGCGCCTGTCTTTTTCAAACCGCACGCCGTCGCCGCGAACCGGAACCCCTTCGGCAGTGCCGCTTCACCCGGAGCCTGTGTCACTTCGTTGCTCCGATTCCGCGGATTCTTTTTTCCAGTTCGGTAATCGCCGCGCGCACGGAATCCGGCGAAGTTCCGCCGGGGACATTCTTCGCGGCAAGCGCCGCCTCCACACTCAAACTTTTCGCGAAGTCTACACCGAATGCGGGAGACATTTTCTGCAACTCAGCGAGCGGCAATTCGATCCAGTTCTTTCCCTGTTTTTCCGCTTCGCGCAGAACCTTGCCGACGATGTCGTGCGCCTGGCGGAACGGAACACCCTTATGCACCAGATAGTCCGCAGCTTCCGTCGCCAGCAGTGCGGGATTCGCGGCGAGGGCACGCAATTTTTCGTCGCGAAATTGTGTCGCGGCAATCGCGCCTGCGGTAATCGCAATCATGTCTGCCACTTGGTCGTACGCGGAGAAAAGCGCCTCTTTGTCTTCCTGCAAGTCGCGTTGATAGCTCGTAGGCAAGCCTTTCAGAGTCGTCAGCAGAGAAAAGAGGGCGCCCGTGACGCGGCCGGTTTTTCCGCGAATCAATTCCCAGCAGTCGGGATTTTTCTTTTGCGGCATCAGACTGCTTCCGGTGGAATATTCGTCAGGCAAAATTACGTACGAAAATTCTTGCGACGCGAAAATTACAAAATCTTCTGCAAGCCGCGAAAGGTGCGTGGCAATTCCCGAAAGCGCAAAAAGAAAATCGAGCGCGAAGTCGCGGTCGCTCACCGCGTCGAGGCTGTTCAAAGTAATCTTGGAAAATCCCAGTTCGCGCGCAATCGCTTCGCGGTTGATACCGAATGCATTCCCCGCGAGCGCGCCGGAGCCCATCGGACACGCGTCGGCGCTCGTTGTCGCATTTTGGAGACGTGCGATGTCGCGCGTAAATGCTTCGGCATGCGCAAGCAGAAAATGCGAAAGCAAAATCGGCTGCGCGTGTTGCATGTGCGTCATGCCCGCCATCGGCACGCCAAGTTTCGCTTTGGCTTGCGCGAGCAGCGAATCGAGCAGTGCAAGCAACACACGTTTCAGTTGCGCAGCCGCGTCAATCACGAACAGACGAAAATCCGTGGCGACGAGTTCGTTGCGGCTGCGGCCCGTGTGCAGTTTCCAGCCGAGCGGACCTAGTTCTTCGACGAGCGCTTTTTCGACGAAGTGGTGGACGTCTTCAGCATCCATGCCCATTTTTTCGAGCCACGCGGCATCGTTCTTGGCACGCTCGGAAATTCTGTCGAGCGCGGCAAGCGTTTGCTTCGCTTCGTTTGCGGTGAAAATGCCGATCGGTTCCAGCGCTTTTGCCCACGCGCGGTCCACAGCAATTTCGTACGGAAGCAATCTGCGATCAAACGAGAACGAGCGCTGGAACGCGTCGAATTGCGCATTCGGTTCGCGTTCAAAGCGCCCGCCCCAGAGTCTGTCGTCCTTGCGTTCCGTCATTCAGGAATTGCCTTCGGCTTTGGCCTTGGGACGCACGGTCACGGGAAGCGCGAAGAGGTTGATGAATCCTTCGGCGTCCTTCGGGTTGTAGCGACCCATCGTAAAGCTGGCTAAATCGGCGCGATAGAGCGAGAAAGGAGATTTCCGGCTCGTGACGTTGAGCGAGCCTTTCCAAAGTTTCAAGCCGACGGAACCGGTGACGCGCTCCTGCGAAACGTTAAAGAATCCGTCGAGCGCTTGCCGTTGCGTCGAGAACCACACACCGTTGTAGACGAGTTCTGCGTAACGAACGGCGAGACTCTGCTGCAAGTGCGCGGTTTCGCGATCCACGGTGAGGCGTTCGAGTTCGCGATGCGCGGTGACCAGCAGCGTGCCGCCGGGAGTTTCGTACGCGCCACGGGATTTCATCCCGACGAGGCGGTTTTCGACGAGGTCAGTGCGACCGACGCCGTGGCGCGCTGCGATTTCATTCAGCGCGTTGAGCAAATCCACGGGGCCGAGTTTCGTTCCGTTGATGGAAACGGGCGTGCCGGATTCAAAACCGATTTCGACTTCCTCGGCCTTGTCAGGAGCTTTTTCCGGAGAAACGGTCCACTGCCACATGGCTTCGCTCGGCGCGTTAGCGGGGTCTTCGAGTTCGCCGCCTTCGTGACTGAGGTGCCAGATGTTGCGGTCGCGGCTGTAAATATTTTTTTTGCTCTGCTCGATGGGCACGTTGTGCTTTTCGGCGTAGGCAATCGCGTCTTCACGCGAATCAATGTCCCACTCACGCCACGGCGCAATAATTTGGACGTTCGGTGCAATCGCTTTGTAGGCAAGTTCGAAGCGAACCTGATCGTTGCCTTTGCCAGTGCAGCCGTGGGCAAGGCCGTCCGCGCCGAGTTTCAGCGCGATCTCCGCCTGGCGTTTTGCAATCACAGGACGCGCCATAGAAGTGCCGAGGAGATACGTGTGCTCGTACACAGCTCCTGCACGAAGCGTGGGCCAAATGAAATCGCGGACAAATTCCTCGCGCAAATCTTCGATGGTTGCGGAAGACGCGCCCGTGGCAAGCGCTTTCTTCTGCGCGGCTAGCAAATCTTCCTGCTGGCCGACGTCGCCGATCATGGCGATGACTTCGCAGCCGTAGTTTTCCTTGAGCCACGGAATGATGATGCTGGTATCGAGTCCGCCGGAGTAGGCGAGGACGACTTTTGTCGGTTTTGGAGCAGTTCTATTCACAATTCCTCTTTCGTTGGAGATATGCGTAGTTCAGGACAACACAATTTCGTTCAACAGAAAAAATCAACGATACAGCGTGTGCAGAATCGCTTTTTGCACGTACATGCGGTTTTCCGATTGATCGAGCACAACGGAGCGCGAACCATCGAGAATTTCCGCGGTCACTTCGTAACCGCGATGCGCAGGCAGGCAGTGCATGAAAAGAGAATCGCGGCCGGCGAGCGCCATCAATTTGCGGTTCACCTGATACGGCTTGAACACTTCGCTGCGGACTTTTTCTTCGGCCTCAAAGCCCATGCTCGTCCAGGAATCGGTGTAAACGGCCTGCACGTCTTCGACGGCTTCGCGGGGATCGGTGAAGAGTTCGATTTTTGCTTTGGTTTCTTTTGCGACGCGCTTGGAATCGGCGACGACATCCGCGTCCGGCGCGTAGTTTTCCGGAGTGGCGATGCGCAAATTTACACCGAGCCGCGCGGCGAGATAAATCAGCGAATGGCAAACGTTGTTGCCGTCGCCGACATAAGCAAGCCGCACGCCCTTGAGGCCGCCGAATTTTTCTTCCAGAGTGAAAAAATCGGCAAGCGCCTGACACGGATGAAATTTGTCGGAGAGCGCGTTCACGACGGGAATGTCCGTCGTCGCGGCCATTTCATCGAGCACGCGCTGTTCGTAAACGCGCGCGACGATGCCTTGCACCCAGCGCTCGAGATTGCGCGCGACGTCCGCGATGGATTCGCGTTCACCGAGCCGCGCCTGCGTGTGATCGAGGAACACGACGTGGCCGCCCATGCTTTGGATGCCGACTTCAAACGTGACGCGCGTGCGCAGCGAAGGCTTTTCAAAAATCAGCGCGAGAAATTTGCCGCGCAGTGTGTCCGCGTAATTCGCGGGATTCGCCTTGATGTCCGCGGTGATCGCGAGGAGTTCTCGCGTGTGCGCCGGGCTCCATTCCGCCCCGGTGAGCAGATCGTTCGAGACCAGAACAGGCGCTGCCAAGGTAGTTGTTGCCATTTTCTTTCGTTTACCTCGCTGCGGAGTGAGCCGCGAGCCGCGCCGTTTCCGTCGCAGCCATAGATTTAGACACATGACCCAAAACTTCTTCGAAAATTCCGAGAAACTCGCGAACCTGTTTTGCGCCGATGATGAACGCCGGGAGCAGGCGCAGCGTGTAATCGTGCGTGCAGTTGATCAGCAGGCCGCGATTCATCGCTTCCGCGACGAACGGGGCGCCGTCTACGGAGAGTTCTACGCCGATCATCAATCCTTCGCCGCGGATTTCCTTGATGAAGGAGTATTTCCGCGCGAGCTTTTCGATTCCGGCTCGAATTTCAGCTCCGCGTTGGGCGGCGTTCGAGAGAACTTTTGTTTTTTCGAGAATTTTCAGAAATTCGAGAGCGACGGCGCAGATCATGGGGCCGCCGCCGAAAGTTGTGCCGTGAACACCGGGACTCACGCGCGCGGCGACTGCTTCGGAGGTAAGAATCGCGCCGAGGGGCAAACCTGCCGCGAGAGGTTTTGCGATGGCGACGAGGTCCGGTTTCGAAGAAAACTTTTGGTACGCGAAATACCGGCCGGTGCGGCCGAGGCCGCATTGAATTTCGTCGGCAATGAGGAGAGCGCCATGTTGCGTGGTGAGTGCGCGGGCGCGGTTCCAGAAAGCTTCGCTGACAGGATGGATGCCGCCTTCGCCTTGAATTGTTTCGAGAATGACGGCGCAGACATTTTTATCGAATTTCGATTCGAGGCTAGCAACGTCGTTGAATCCGACGAATTCGACGCCGGGAACAAGTGGAGCAAAAGGCAGGCGATATTTCTCGGTGGCAGTGATGCTGACCGCGCCAAAGGTGCGTCCGTGAAAGGAATTTTCGAGCGCGAGAATGCGGTTCTTTGGGTTGAGGGCCGTTAGGGGTGCATCGGCAGGACGGGAGTAAAGGCGCGCGAGTTTCAGAGCGCCCTCGATGGCTTCCGTGCCGCTGTTGGAGAAAAAGACGCGGTCCATGCCGGAAATTTCGGCGAGCTTCCTGGCGAGCGGACCTTGAAATTCGTTATGAAAAAGATTGGAAAGATGAATGGCGCGTGCGGATTCGCGGCGAATGACTTTGACGATGTTGGGATGCGCGTGGCCGAGGCCGTTGACGGCGATGCCGCCGAGAAAGTCGAGATAACGCTTGCCGTTGGAATCGAAAACATAAGGGCCGCGGCCATGCGTGAAAACGAGCGGCTGGCGCTTGTAGGTCGGGAGAAGAAATTTCTCCGCATCCGCTAACGCCGCGGGCGTGACTTGCTTGCGAGTTGTGACGGTGCGTTTCATTTCGCTATGCGGCGGAAAACGCGGCTGAATTCGCTTCGCGCAGGATGCGCGTGCCGGGAATCGTGTCAAAAGTGGCGGAACTGGATTCGGCAGTGCGCATGGCAGCAAGCAAAGCGCCGGGTTCCGTGCCGCCAACGATGTGAACGCCTTTGACACCGCCTTCGAGCGCGCGCTTCGACGCTTCAAGTTTGAGAATCATGCCGCCCGAGACAGTGCGATTCTGGACGAGCGATTCGATTTCATCGGAGGCGATGGCGGAAATGACTTTTTCACCGTGGAGCACGCCGGCCACGTCCGTGAGGTAGATAAGTTGATCGGCGCCAAGATATTCGGCGCATGCGGCGGCCATGTGGTCGGCGTTGATGTTGTAGAGCTCGTGGTCCGGGCCAATGCCGAGGCACGCAGCGACCGGAACAAGATTGCTTTGCCAAAGCGATTCGATGAGCGAATTGTTCACGCCGGTGAGATAGCCGACAAAGCCGAGGCCGCCGGCAACTTCGTTATGGACAAGCGGTTCGGCGTGAAATGCTTGCGCATCGGCAGCGGAGACGCCCATGGCAGGCTGGCCTGCCGCGGAAATTGCCGCGGAAAGCTGCTTATTTAACAGACCGGCGAAAACCATGACGGCAACGTCGCGTGTCTCGCGATCCGTGACGCGGAGGCCGGAGACAAATTTGCTTTCGATGCCGAGACGCTTAAGCGTGGCAGTAAAAATGCGGCCACCGCCGTGAACGACGAGGATTTCGTGACCCTGCTTGGCGAGAGCGGCAACCTGCGCGGCGAGTTCGCGCACGACGGAATCGCTTTCGAGCAATGCTCCGGCAACTTTGATGACGAGTCTCATTGCAGTCCGGTGTTCTCCTCAATTTGAAGAAGGTGATTGAAATTTTGGACGGCCTGGCCGGCAGCGCCTTTGCCGAGGTTGTCGAGACAAGAGACGACAATGAGGCGGTGGCCGGAAGAATCGAGCGCGAAGCCGATGTCGGCAAAATTGGTGTGTGCGACATGCTGAATTTCCGGAAGCGTGCCCGCCTTCCAGATGCGGACCATGGGCCGTCCTGCGTACGTCCTGCGGTAGAGCGTTTCGATGGCTTCCGGTGTTTGCGGTTCGGAAAGCCTGACGTAAATCGTGGAGAGAATTCCTCGCGCAATCGGAAGAAGGTGCGTCGAAAAAACGAGTTGCGATTCAGACAAGCCGGTGTGATCGAGAATCTCCGGCGTGTGGCGGTGGGAAAACAAGTTGTAAGCCTTGAAATTTTCGTCGAGTTCGGAGAAATGCAAATCGCGGCGAAGTTCTTTGCCCGCGCCCGTCGCGCCGGATTTGCAGTCGGCGACAACCTGCGAGGCCGAGTCCAGTAAACCCGCGCAAGCGAGTGGCCGAAGAGCAAGGATGACGCTTGTGGCGTAGCAACCGGGATTGGCGACGAGCCGCGCGGAGGCGAGCTCCTTTGCATAGAACTCGGGCAAGCCGTAGACGGCAGAATCGAGCCATCCGGCATGGGGCGCAGGGAGTTTGTACCAGGATTGAAAAACGCCGGCATCGCGGAAGCGAAATGCCCCGCTGAGATCAACGATCTTAAGGCCGGCTTCAAGAAGCTTAGGCGCAAGCTCCGCGGATACTTCGTGCGGCGTGGCGAGGAAAGCGGCCCTGGCGCCCGAAGCGAGAATATTCTCGACGGAAAGCTGGCGCACCGGCGCCCGACCAATGCCGCGTAATTGCGGAAAAAGTTCGGAGAGACAATGGGCGCCCTGGGTGTCACGCATGAAAAAAGTAGCGGCAGGGCCGGCGGGGTGGCGTAGCAAGAGTTTTGCCAGCTCAAGTCCGGTGTAACCGGAGACACCTACGACGGCGATGGGTTCGGGTGATTTCATTTCAGCAGGGATTCGATCTTTTGCTGGAGGGAGATGCGCGTCTTTTTGTTCGACGTAATGATGAGAACGGTGTCGTCTCCCGCGATGGTGCCGGCGATTTCCGGAAATTTGGAAGCGTCCACGGCGGCAGCAAGAGGCTGCGCGCCGCTCGGCGGCGTTTTAAGAACGAGAAGATTTTCCGCCGGTCGCACGTCGAGAAGGAATTCGCGCAGGGCGCGAGCGAGGGGCGGAAGTGGCGCAGGTTCTTCGCTGAGAGCTGCGGCCTGTTTGTAGCCTTCGGAGGTCTTGACCAGCCTCAATTCCTGAAGATCGCGGGAAAGCGTGGCCTGGGTGACACGGAGACGCTGCTGCGCGAGACGGCGGCGCAGGTCGTCCTGGCTGGCAATGCGTTCGCCGGAAACGAGGCGAAGGATCTGGCCGTGACGGAATGTCTTGCCAACGCTCATGACAGTAAAATTATACATTCGCCTGTATAAAAATACAACGAATAAAACCCGCCGTCAAACAGATTTTTGAGAATGGCAGTGGGAGCGGAGCGTGCAAGATGCGAAACAACGGGAACAAGGACGCTGGATTTTCGGCGGAGGGTGATGTTAGCTAGAAGTGTTACGGCTGCGTTACCATACGCACTGGGCCATGCCTACCGGATGCCAAATTACCGGATGCAAGAGTTCGACGCCTGCGGCTCTCGCCGAGCAGCAGCTCTGCGTGCTGCACTATACCCTTTCGATTGAAGCAAGCTGCGCGGAGATGAGGCGCGAAACAGCGATGGGAAACGCGCCGCACGAGCGATTGAAAGAGATCATGAAATTCCTGACGGAAAACGGCGAAAGATTGGCGCGCGTGGCCACCAGCGGAATGCCACTGACGGACGATTTGAAAGCGCGAATTTTGAGCACATTTTTGACGCTGATGAATCTGCGGGAAAACCTGGACCGCGCGTCCATGCGCGGTTCGATGGGGCGCAGCGGGGCGTTCCGCTAGCCAGATTCCTGAAACAAATTCCCAGTCAATTCAGGCACCGATGAAGCGAGCGTAGAGCGAGCGCGCAACGGCCGGGTCTTGCGAGCCTTTGAGAATTGCGCGACCGTCGGCGAAAACAGTCATTTCATACGGCGGAACGCGGAAGCGGAGAAGGAATTCATTGTGACGGACGGATTCGGCGGCAGTAGCAAGGCGCGCGCCGAGGGCGGCGAGATCCAAAGAGCGGAAACGCTCATGGATTTGCACGGAGTCGCGGCCGCACATAGTGACGTGAGGCTGAGCGTCGCCCTCGAGGTAGGAAAAATCGCGGCGGGCGCAGGCACGGCAGTCTGCGTTGCGGGAGATTTCCACGGATTGGAAACGCCCCGACCAGACATCGCTGGAAATGAGGCGGCCGTGAAGCGCGTCTTCTTTGCCGGCAAGGAATTTTAGCGCTTCAGCGGATTCAAGCGAGGAGATCAACTGAACGACGGGGCCGAGAACACCAACGGTGTCACAAGTTTCTTCGACGCCGGAAGCGGCTCGTTCGCCTTCGAGCAGGCAGGCGAGGCAAGCGGTCAGGCCCGGGCGAATCGTCATGGTAACGCCATAACTGCCGACGGCGGCGGCGTAAATCCAGGGCCGGTTGTTCTTGACGGCGAAATCGTTGATGAGGAAGCGCGTTTCGAAATTGTCAGTGCCGTCCAGAATGACGTCGAAGCCGGAAAGAAGTTCGTCGGCATTTTGCGAAGTGAGATCGGCAACGATCCCTTCGATGGAAATTGAAGAGTTTACGGAGCGAAGCTTTTGCTGTGCGGCAACGGCTTTGGGGAGCGAGTCGCGCGCGTCGGATTCGTCGAAGAGCGATTGGCGCTGAAGGTTGGAAGGCTCGACGAAGTCGCGGTCGAGGATGCGGAGACGGCCGACGCCGGCGCGAGCGAGAAGTGAGGCCGTTGCTGCGCCGATGGCGCCGCATCCGACGATGACGGCGCGGGAAGAAGCGAGACGCTGCTGACCGGCTTCGCCGACGCCGGCGAAGAGGATTTGGCGGGAGTAGCGTTCGAAAAGAGAGGCGTCTTTGGGAGGAGAATTCAAGGCGTGAAGGTCCCGTCTGCGCGATATGCACGCATATTTATGATAGCGCCAAAGTGCGGCGGGGAGGCAACGCCGCTGTGCTACGCTTCGTCTGAGCGAATTGAGTGCATGAAATTGAACTGGGCGAAGGGATTGAGGGGAATGGCGCTGGGAGCGCTCCTCGTGGCGGGAGTTGCGTGTCCCTGCGCGGGGCAAGAGGCTAACGCGAATCCTCCGAGTGCAGTCGCGGAGAAGCAGGCCGCAGGCGACGCCGTGGTCGTAAGTATGCGGATCGTGCGCGAGGATGGCACCGTTCTAAAAAAAACGCCAGCGGGACTGCAGGTGGAGCTGGGGAGGCCCTTGGACCGCGGGCAAGTTGCGGCGAGCCTGCGGACGCTTTACAAGAGCGGCGACTACGGAAATTTGCGCGCTGTGACGACGCCGATGGAGGGCGGCGTGCAACTGGACTTCGTCGTGGAAGAAAACCTCTACTTCAATCAAGTGAACTTGCGCGGGCTGATGGAGCCGCCGAGCGAGGCTTCGGCTGCAGCGGCAATGCAGATTCAGCTGGGCGAGGTTTACCGGAAAGAGAAGCTGGATGCCGCGATCGTTCGATTGCAGGACATTTTGAAGGAAGAAGGTCTATATCAGGCGAAGGTGACGGTGGAGACGCAGGTTCACGAAGAAAACCATCAGATTGATGTGATCGTGCACGTGTCCCCCGGGATGAGGGCACACGTTTCGGCAGTGCAATTGACGAACAACACGGAATATCCGGACGCGCAGATTCTTTCGCGGTTGAAAATGAAAGCGGGAAGGGCGATCACGAATGCGCGCGTGCAAAAAGGAACCGCGAACATCCGAAAATTTTTGGCGAAGAAAGGGCATTTGAGCGGGCGGGCGGCGGTGCGACGCGGGGCGTACGATGCGGCGAAGAACAGTGTGCCGCTGACTCTGGATGTGACGGAAGGGCCACGCGTAAAAGTGGAAGTTGCGGGCGCGAAATTTTCAAATGGAGATTTGAAGAAGCTTTTGCCCTTCTACCAGGAAGGCGCCGTGGATACGGATTTGCTGGAAGAGGGCAAGAAGAATCTGCGAGAGCGATTGGAACGGCAAGGATATTTTGACGCGACGGTGGATTACTCGACGGCGACGCGCGACGTAAAGGAAAAAGGAAGCGGATGGCAAGGAACGGAAGAGGTGATTACGTACACGGTGGAGCGCGGAGACCGACACAAATTGATTGGGATTGAATTTGCGGGGAACAAGTATTTCGACACGGAGCTTTTGCGAAGCCGAATAACGGTGTATCAGGCGGCACTGGGGTCGCGCGGAAGATTCAGCAGGCGGCTGATCGAGGCGGACCGCGTTTCGATGGAGGGACTGTACCGATCGAACGGATTTCTCGATGTGAACGTGGATGCGCAAATTCTGGACAATTACCTGGGAAAAGAGGGAGATCTGTTTGTCCGGTTCGTGGTAAACGAAGGAATCCAAACGCGAGTGGCGTCGCTGAAGATCGAGGGGAACCGCGCCTTCACAGACGAAGAGCTGCAGGGAGTGGTGGGATCGCTGCCCGGACAGCCATATTCAGAAGTAAGCGTGGGAAGCGACCGCGCGAACATCCTGGCCCTCTATTTCAACCAAGGGTATCCGGAAGCGGCGCTGCGGCCGACCGCAGAAGAAGTGGACTCGAAGAAAGAGGAACCAGCGGCAACGCAGTTTGCAATGGAAAAGAATGGCAAGAAGGCGACGACAGAATTCAAGGAAGTCAATGTGACGTATCACATCGACGAGGGGCCGCAGACGAGAGTGCGAAGAGTGCTGGTGACGGGGTTTGTGCACACGCGACCAGGAATGATTCGAAGGCAGATTCAAGTGAAGCCGAATGCGCCTTTGCGGCAGGGCGAAGTGGTGGATTCGCAGCGGCGGTTGTACAACTTGGGAATTTTCAATCGGGTGACCGTATCGCCGCAGAATCCCATGGGCGCGGATCCGGACAAAGATGTTGTGGCGCTAGTGGAGGAAGCGAAGCGGTACACGCTGGCGTATGGCGGCGGATTCGAAGTACAGAGACTCGCGAGTTCGTCGAATCCAACGGCGGGAGCCGTGGAAGCGGCACCGCGTGCGATTTTGGAGATTTCGAAGCTGAACCTGACGGGACGCGCGGATGCGCTGTCCCTGAAATTGCGCGGCAGCACACTGCAGTGGCGCGCGTTGTTGGGATATTCCTCGCCGAACACCTTTGCGAGTCCGAATTTCAGTTTTCAGGCGACGGCGTATGTTGAAAAGACGAGAGACATCAACACGTTCGACGAAAGGAGATATGAAGGAACGCTGCAGTTAACGCAGCAAGTCTCGCCGCGGACGACCTTGCTGTACCGATACACGTTCCGGAAAATCCTGGTTTCGGATTTGAAGATTTTGCCAGAAGAGATTCCGCTGTTTCAGCAGCCGACGCTGGTGTCGCAATTCGGGATTTCGTGGGTGCGGGACACGCGGGACAATCCGGCGGACGCGACGAAGGGGACGCTGAACAGCGCGGATTTTGGAGTCGCAGATACCTATTTTGGTTCGAGTGCGAGCTTCACGCATTTTCTGTTTCAAAATTCTTCGTATTATCCCATCAAAAAGCGGTTCAGCTTTGCGCGATCGATTCGGATTGGCGTGCTGAATCCTTACCGGGATACCGTGTCTTTGACGTTTCCTGCACCGACGGGACCGAATTTGCCGCAAGTGATTCCGTTGCCCGAACGGTTCTTTGCGGGCGGGGGAACGTCGCTGCGTGGATTCGCATTGAATCAAGCGGGTCCGCGAGACGCCACGACAGGCTTCCCGGTAGGCGGGCAGGCGATGCTGGTGACAAACCAGGAATTTCGTTTTCCGATGAGGCTGCCATATTTCGGAACAAGTTTGGGAGGAGCACTTTTTTACGACGGCGGAAATGTATACAGCCGGGCAAACGGCATTTCTTTTCGCGCGAATGTGCCGAAGCCGACGTTTGACACTTCGGCGACGCCGCAGTGCCTGACGAATTGTTCGAATGAATTGAACTATTTTGCGCACACAATTGGACTGGGATTGCGGTATGCAACGCCCGTGGGACCGATTCGAATTGATATGGGTTACCAGCTCAACCGGCCGTTCTTCGTGCTGCCGATTCCGTGTCCGAGCGGGTCGACGACATGCACGACGGGTTCACTTGGATTTAAGGCAGGGCAACTGCCGCGGTTCCAGATATTTTTCAATTTGGGGTCGTCTTTCTGATGGGGGCGAGAAAACACCGTGGGCTTTTCGCAGTGCTTCTCTTGCTGAGCGCAAGCGTGGTGTGCTTTGCCCAGCAGCAAAAGGTAGTGGACCGGGTCGTGGTGCGAGTGGAAGAAGACATTATTCTGCAGAGCGACGTGGAGCAACTCGCGCGATATCAGATTTTGGTTGACGGGAAGTCCGAGAGTGAAACGCGAATTCTGGACCGTCTTATCGATCAGTGGATTGTAAGAAAAGAAGCGGAGGCTTCGCACTTTCCCGGACCGGTGAAAGCTGACGTAGACCGTGGCCTACAACGGCTGGAACGGTCGTTTGCAAAGAAAGAGGATTTTGACGCGCAACGGAAAAAAGCGGGAATCAGCGAAGGGGAATTGCTTCAGATTGTGACGGCGCAGGCGTATTTGAGCAACTATCTCGATTCGCGATTTAGACCGACGGTGCAAGTGGACGAGAAGGCGATTCAGGACTTTTATGACACGGCGGTGATTCCGAGGGCGAAAGCGCGCGGGCAGGAGCCGCCGTCATTTGACGCGGCGCGAGATTTGATTCAGGAAGCGCTGACGGAGCGCGGCATCAACGAGCAAGCGGACAAATGGTTGACGGAAAGCCGAACCCGGCTAAGCATCACGAAATTCTCGAACGAGGGCGGCGCATGACGCAAGAGACGCGACGCCGAAAATGGCGATGGCTGAAGCATGCGGCATGGGTGCTGGGGGTCAAACTAACGGTGATCGCGCTCGGCATAATCATTTTCTTTGGAAGCGGCGCGGGAAATCCGTTTTTGAAACGGGTGCTGATCCGGCGGCTGAATGCGGCGACAGGCGGATACAGCAGCGTGGATTCGCTGTCGATCAAGTGGCTGTCTTTGCGGGCAACGATCAAAGGGCTTGTGATTCACGGGAAAGAACCGAAAGGAAGCGAGCCGCTCTTCAGCGCGGAAGAGATTGATGCGGGCTTGCGAATCGATTCGGTTTGGGGGCGAAAAGTTTCGCTGAACGATTTGAAAGTGACGAAACCGCAGGTGCACATTCGCGTGGAGAAAGATGGTTCGACGAATGTGCCCGCGCCGGGAGGACCGAAGGCAAAACCAGGAAAGCCAGTGAGCGAGACGCTCTACGATTTGCACGTGAAGCAGGTGCAACTAGTGGATGGCTGGATTCTGTACAACGACGTGCGAACGCCGCTGGCGGTGCAGGGGTCGGAATTTCGATTGACGCTCAACGCCGGCGGGGACGGGGCAAAACCGCTTTATGTAGGGGCGCTGGATTGGAAGGATGTGCAATTCGCAGCGAAGCGCTTCGTCCCAGTGCCGGTAAATATCACTTCGAAATTTACCGTGCAGCGTGACGGATTCACGCTGGAGCAGGCACAAATTGGAGCGGGGCGCTCGAAGGTGGATGTGCAAGCCGCGGTTACAAATTACAACGCACCAAATTGGAAATTCAAATACCGCGCGTGGATGGATTTGCTGGATTTTCGAAAGACGCTGCGGTCACCGATGACTCCGGCCGGAAAAGTGGACGTTCGAGGGGAAGGGACGTGGAGCGCGGGGGTTGTGCAAGGAAACGGAAGTTTTGCAGGTTCAGAAATTGATTTGAATTACGAGGTTTTTCGGGACTCGGGAATCACGGCGAGAGGCCTCTATAGATTCGACAAGAACGGCGTGCAAGTGCCAGATTTCGTGGCGAGCGCATTCAGCGGCACCGTGGGTGGCCCGGTGTCCGTGAAATTCGCGGGGCTGCAATTCCAAGCGCGTACGCACCTTCAGAACATTCGACTGGCGCAGATGCTGCCAGCGCTGGAGCGCACCAGTTTTCCGGTGAACGAACTGCATTGGGATTCCGTGGTGAGCGGGGACACAATAGAAACATGGACAGGGGCGTTCGAACACTTTGAAGTTTCAGGGACCCTCGATTTGGAATCGCCGGCGCAACTTGCCGCGCGGCACGTACCGGTGACGGGTGGGGCAAGTCTTCGCTACCGCTACGATCAAGGATTGTTGCAACTCGATACGGCGGAGTTCAACACGCCGACCGGCAGAATCCACGCGGCGGGAACGCTTGGCAAACGAAATTCGGCGCTGGAGCTGCAATTCGAAACGGGAGCGCTCGAGGCGTATTCCGATCTTATTGACGCGATTCGCGGGCCAAATACAAATGGCAGCAAAACGGCACTGAGCGGAAGCGCGCGTTGGGACGGAAGGCTTTCCGGTCCGCTCGGAGGGCCGACACTGACGGGGCATGGGCGCGGAGAGAACGTTTCATACGAGGATTTGCATTTCGATTCTGTGGAAGCCGATTTGACTTATTCGCCTTCCGAACTTTCCATTTCGCAGGGGCACGCGCGGCTTGGCGCGATGCAGGCGGACATTGACGGCTCGCTGGATTTGGATAATTGGATTTTTCGGCCGGAGAACGAATGGTCGGCGGATGTGAATTTCGAAAAAGTGCCGGTGGAAAGCTTTCAAGGGTTTGTGAAGAACAAATATCCGGTGGAAGGAACGCTGACGGGCCAGTTTCACGGGCACGGGACGCGGGAAAATCCGAACTTCAACGGGTTGTTCGATTTGGCGGATGGAAAGGCTTACGGCGTTACGTTCAGCCGGCTGCGCGGGCAACTGAATCTGACGCCGGATGAAGTTCGCGTTTCGAACGCGGAGTTGAGGCTGTTTGCGCCGGGAAACGGAAAAGCCGGCTCGGGAATTGTGACGGGCAACGCAGGTTACCGCTTCACCGACGGAAATATCGCGCTGGAGCTGGTAGGCGCCGCGTTGCCGCTGGAAAACTTTGAAAAATTGCAAAATCCGCGTTTGCCGGTGGGAGGACAAATCACATTTCGCCTGAACGCTTCCGGTCCGGCAAAGACCCCGCAGGGGGAAGGATCGATGCGCATCGTGGACCTGCGCGTGGGCCAGGAAACGATTGGGAGTTTCGACGGAACGCTGACATCGGACGGACGCGAAGCAAAGCTGGAATTGAGTTCGGCGATGACGGATGGAAGCATCTCCGGCGGATACACGATCGGGCTCGTGCCACCGTATCCGGTGCAAGGAAAAGCGTACATCCGCAACATCAACCTCGATCCATTTTTGGTGACGTACCTGCACCTGAAGAATTTCAGCGGCCACGGGAATGCAGAGGGAGAGATTGCGCTGGAAGGAAATTTGAGCCAGCCGGGCGGGATCGTCATGGACGCAAAATTTTCGCGGCTTACGTTCAATTATTCGAACGTGCAACTTGAGAATTCGGGGCCGGTGCATTTTCGCGCGTCCACGGAAGAAATCAACATTGATCCAGTGACGTTCCAGGGAAAAGAAACCAATTTCAAGATAGAAGGAAACGTGCGATTCGCGGGACGGCGCACGGTGGGGCTGAGGCTGAACGGCGCTTTGGACTTGCGCCTGCTGAGCGGATTCGTCCCGAACCTGGATGCGCGAGGGCCGGCCCAGGTGAATGCGTCGTTCGAAGGGACGCTCGACAGGCCGCGCATCACAGGACGCGTGCGCATTGACAACGCGTCAGCGCGCGTTGCGGACTTTCCAACGGGACTGAGCGCGATCAAAGGCGATTTGATTTTCGATGCGACGCGGCTCTCCTTCGACAACCTGACGGCCGAAGCAGGCGGCGGCACGCTTACGCTGAGCGGAAGCGTGAACTACGCCGACAGCCCGATTCACTACGACATCACCGCGAGGACGGACCGCACTCGAATTCGCTATCCGGAAGGAATGAGCTGGCAAGTGGCGGGGAATTTACGGCTGTCGGGAACGCCTGATGCGGCACTGCTTTCCGGGCGAGTGACGATCGATCGCGTGAACTTGTCCGGAGGACTTGAAACGGCGGGGGCGCTTATTGCCTCACGCGAGTCGGGGGGACCAACTTCCCAGTTCCTGCGGAACTTGCAGTTTGACATTGAGGCGCTTTCGACGCCGGATGCGCGCATGGAATGGCCAAACGCGGAGCTGGAGGCCGACGCGAATTTACATGTGCGGGGAACCTGGGAGCATCCGATTCTGCTGGGGCACATTCACGTGCTTTCCGGCGACCTGTATTTTCATGGGAATCGTTACCGCGTGGCCCGCGGCGACTTGAACTTTGCGCGGCCGTTGAACATCGACCCGGATATCAACATCGAAGCGACAACGACCATTCAACAGTATGAAATCACGTTGAATTTCAGCGGGCCTGCGAGCAAATTGAATTTGTCGTACCGTTCTGATCCACCGCTGCCGGGGAATGACATCGTGACGCTGCTCACGCTGGGCCAGACGAGCTCCGAGGCGGAGTTGCGGGCTGGAGGAACGGGCGCGACGGGGAGTTCAAGCGCCGGCGCATCGGCGCTGCTCTCTGAGGCGATTTCAAGCCAGCTGGGAGGCCGGCTCGAGCGGCTGTTCGGGATTACGAAATTGCGCGTAGACCCGGGGCTTGCTGGAGTAGGTTCCACGGGATCGGAACAGAGCGCAGCCGCGCGCGTGACCGTGGAACAGCAAGTGACACGGGATTTGACCATTACTTACGTTTCGAATGTGAGCTCTACGCAGCAGCAGGTGATTCAAGTGGAATACAACGTGAACCGGAACGTTTCGATTGTGGCGCTGCGCGATCAGAACGGCACATTCGGCATCGACCTGAAAATCAAGAAACGGTTCCCCTAAAACAAAAAGAAAACCTGCTTGCTTCGCGGGGGATTACGGCTGCTGGGAAGCGGCCTGGGCCTGCTGATCCGAATTGCTCTGATTCTGGCCCTGCTGCCAGCGGCGGCGTCCGGCGAAAGGACGGTTCGGCGTGGAGCCGGAATTCTGTGTATGAAATTCCTGCCAGGCTTCGCGGGCGGCTTGAGCGGAGAGCGTGCGATCGGCAAGCTGGATTTCCTTCGAGATTTTCGGCATTTCAGCGGCCGCCTTTTGGCCTAGCGGCGAACCGTAAAACTGGAGCAGACCTTTGATTTCCTCGTCCGTGTAGTGCTTGTCATAAATCACGACGAGCTGTTCGTTAAGGGCGTCAACGTCAAACTTCTTCTGGAAAACGGCAAGGTACGAATTGAAGGCTTCCTGTGCCTTGTCATCGCTGGGCGCAAGCGAGGTGAGCTTCTGGCGGTATTGTTCGGTGGAATTGCTCGCCGCGTCCTGAATCATGTCACGCGCGCCGACAAGTTCGAGCAGGGAGCGAATATCCGATTCTTTTTGCGGATCGATGGATTTCGCGGGTGATGGTTTTGGGGCGGACGCAGCGCCTTGCTGGGCGGCTTGCACTGGCGCGTTCGAAGCACCCTGGATCGCCACAAAAAAAGTTCCGACATAGATGATGATCAGCGCGAATAAGGCTTTCATGACTTTGCTTCCTTCAGTACCGGCTCTTCTACCGGCGGTCTTTTTGTGCGACCGCACGAGAATCATTCTATGGAGAGGGGAAATTCGAAGCGCAACGTCAAGGGACAGGCGTGTCCGCTCGGTGACTGTACCGGGGGACAGGGACTCGCTTACACGTTGGGGAAGGCGCGCGAGTCTGTTAGGATGCGGCGCCATAACACGAGAGATTCATGCCGGCAAAATGACGAAAAGCAAAGAAACAAACGAGCTGGTTCAACGCGAAGCGGGACTGCAACACCGGCTGAGCCCTGCGCAGGTGGCGATGATTGCGCTGGGCAGCACCATCGGGACGGGACTCTTTTTGACCAGCGCGATCTCCGTGAAACTGGCGGGGCCGGCGGTCATCTTGAGTTTTGCGCTGGGAGCGCTAATCACGCTGGCGGTGATGTGGGCGCTGGCGGAGATGGCCGTGGAACATCCGGCGGCGGGTTCGTTTGGTTTGTATGCGGAGATGTACCTGGGCCCGTGGGCGGGATTCGCTGCGCGGTATACGTACTGGCTGTGTCTGGTGATTGTCATCGGCAGCGAAGTGGCGGCCACGGGAATTTATTGCAAATTCTGGTTTCCAAATATTCCGTCGTGGCTTTGGATCGCGGGATTTTCCGTTGCGCTCGTTTACGTGAACACGCTGAGCATAGGCAATTTTGGAACGATTGAATTTTGGTTCGCGATGATCAAAGTGCTGACTACCGCGCTTTTTCTGATTCTCGGAACGGCGCTTGTGCTGGGGATCGGATTTCCAAGAATCGGAACAGGCAATTTCACGGAACATGGAGGATTTTTCCCGAACGGATGGAAAGGCGTGGGATTGGGCGTGACGATGGCGATATTCAGTTTTCTCGGACTGGAAATCGTCGGCGTCACGGCGGGGGAGGCCGCGGATCCGAAAAAGGCGGTTCCCCGCGCGTTGTGGCGGACGCTGTCGTTCCTGGCGCTGTTCTATCTGGGCGGGCTGGCGCTAGTGGTGGGGATTGTTCCGTGGGGAGAGATTGGGCTGGACAAAAGCCCGTTCGTTACCGTGTTTGAAAAGGTGGGAATTCCGGCGGCGAGCCACGTGATGAATTTTGTGGTGCTAACAGCGGCGCTTTCGAGCGCGCTGTGCAATTTGTATTTCACCGCGCGGATGTTGTTTTCCCTTTCCCGGGGAAATTACGCGCCGGCAATTTTGGGAAAGCTCAGCAAACGCGGCATGCCAGTGGCGGCGGTGCTGGCATCGAGCCTCGGAATGGCCGCAGCCATCGTACTGAATTGGAAATTCAAAGAGACGGCATTTCTATTCTTGATTGGCGTGGCGTTTTTCGGCGGGCCGTTCATTTGGATCATGATTTTGGCCACTCATTTGGCTTTCCGAAAGAGAATGGAGCAGCGGAAAAAAGAATATGTGCGGTTTGCGCCGCGGGGGTATTGGAGCTCCGTAATAGGGCTCGTGGCGCTGCTGGCTGTGCTCGGCTCGACGTGGTGGGTGCCGGATTTTCACATCTCGCTGCCCGCGGGCCCGCCGTGGCTTGCGTTCCTGACGCTGTGCTACTTTATCTGGCGCGCCTATCAAAGCCGCAAATCCGGCACTGGAACGATGAAACATGAATGATTTGCTTCCCTGGCGGAGCGAGTTTCCGATTCTGGAGCGCACTACCTATTTGATCAGCAATTCGCTTGGGGCGATGCCTCGTGGCGTTAGCGCAGGCTTGCAGGCTTATGCGGACTCGTGGGCGCAGCGCGGCGTGCGCGCGTGGGAAGAAGGCTGGTGGGAGATGGCGGTCGGCGTGGGCGACAAGATCGCTCCGCTGATCGGAGCCGCCGCCGGAGAAATTTCGCTGCATCAGAACGTCACGCAGACGCAGGCCGTGATTGCCTCGTGCTTCGATTTTCGCGGGCCACGAAACAAAGTGGTGATGACCGAGCTCGAATTTCCGTCGATCCAATATTTTTATCATGAGCAAAGACGATTCGGCGCGCGAGTGGAGCTGGTGCCGAGCGCGGATCCCGTGCGGTTCGACTTGGACGCGTTTCTTGCGGCGATTGACGAAACGACGCTGCTGGTGCCGGTTTCGTTGGTCCTGTTTCGTAGCTCGTTCATCGTCAACGCGAAAGCAATTGTGGAAAAGGCGCATCGTGTGGGCGCGCGCGTGATTTTGGATGTTTTCCAAGGGACAGGGACGATTCCTTTTAACGTGCGCGAACTCGGCGTCGATTTTGCCGTTGGTGGCGTTTTGAAATGGCTGTGCGGTGGACCGGGCGTGGCGTATTTGTACGTAAGGGAAGATTTGCGAGCGGAGTTGAAGCCTGCGCTGACCGGCTGGATCGCTCATCAGAGACCGTTTGCGTTTGAAACCGGCGCGATCGACCGGCGGGAAGATTCATTTCGCTATTTGAATGGGACTCCGCACATTCCGGCATTGTATGCGTGCCAGCCGGGGCTGGATATTTTGAATCAAGTTGGCATAAACGCAATTCGAGCGAAGTCTGTGCAGATGACGACGCGGTTGATAGAGGGCGCTAAGGCGCGTGGATGGCGCGTGAACACGCCAGACACTGCTTCGGAACGTGCGGGGACCGTTTCCGTTGAATGTCCGCACGCGGTCGAAGTGTGCCGCGAACTTTTGGCGCGGGAAATTCTGGTGGATTACCGGCCGAAAGCGGGAATTCGAATCTCACCCCACTTTTATAACAAATTGGAAGAGTGCGACTTCGCGCTGGCGCAAATCGAAGAGATTCTGGAGACGCGCGCGTGGGAAAAGCATGCGGCCTCCATGGCGCCCGCCTAACGCAATGGATTCACGCCCCGCGCTCACGATTATCGTTCCCTCCTACAATGAAGAGTTGAGACTGCCTCCGTCCCTCGAACTGATTGCGTCATACATTCATAGATCGGGACGCGAGACGGAAGTTTTGGTCGTTGACGACGGCTCGAAGGACAAGACTGCTGCGGTCGCGGAGGTGTTTCGCCCACAAATCCCGCTGCTGCGCGTTGTGGCAAACGAAGAAAATCGCGGCAAAGGGTACAGCGTGCGTCACGGCATGCAGGAAGCGCGCGGGGAGATTGTGCTGTTCACGGATGCGGATCTTTCCGCGCCGATTGAAGAAGCCGACAAATTGCTTGCGGCACTCGGGGAATACGATGTGGCGATTGGCTCGCGCGCTCTGGATCGAAATTTGATCACCGTTCACGAGTCGGGATTTCGGGAGTTTGCGGGAATCATCTTCAACAAGATCGTGCGAATTGTGTTATGGCTGCCGTTCGTGGACACGCAATGCGGGTTTAAGGCGTTCCGGCGCGAGCGATGCAAAATTATCTTCGAACAACAGCGGATTGAGCGGTTTGGCTTTGATCCCGAGCTGCTCTATTTGGCGCGGCATCATGGATTGAAGTCAGTGGAGATTCCCGTGCGATGGGCGCATTCGCCGGCAACAAAAGTGGACATGCTGCGGGACAGCGTGCAGATGTTCGTGGACGTGTTCACAATACGGTGGAACGCGCTGCTGGGGCGATATCGCAGGCAAAGGCAGTCGTAATACTTTATGACACAAAGTACTTGACACCATGCAGCGTATCGAGTATATTCCCACCATGGCGCTGACCAATCCATCGCCCACGCCTCGCTCCGAGCCCATCCCCATTGATGCGCGGGCAGCGGATCATCTCCGTTACATCCGCGAGACAATGGAGCGAGCGGGAGAATTTACGGCCGTGCCGGGTTGGGGCGGCGTGGCCATGGGAATCACGGCGATCGCGGCGGCGTATTTCGCCTCGCTGCAGACGACGCCGGCGCGCTGGCTGCTTGTCTGGCTGCTGGAAGCCGGAATTGCCGTGGCGATTGCCGCACCGGCGGCAGCAACCAAAGCCCACCGCGCAAACGCAAAGCTTTTTTCCGGGCCGGGGCGAAAATTTTTGCTCAGCTTCGCGCCAGCGATTGTTGCGGGAGGCTTGTTGACGTATGAACTGGCGCAAGCGGGACTCTATACCGCGCTACCCGGCTTGTGGCTATTGCTGTATGGGACTGCGATTGCTACAGGTGGAGCATTTTCTGTGCGGGTTGTGCCTGTGATGGGATTTAGCTTGATGCTGCTGGGAGCGGTCGCGCTCTTTACGCCTGATAGGTGGGGCAACGTGCTGATGGCGGTGGGGTTCGGCGGCGTGCAAATCGGATTCGGCATTTGGATCGCGAAGCGATACGGCGGCTAATGGGAATTCATGGCTAGAGCATCCACAGCAAAACACGAACAGCAGCGGGAAAAGTCCGCTGCGTTGAGCACCGTTCGCGGTAATGCGCGTGAAGCGGTGTCGCCGGACCTCGACCGGTTGATTCATGAACGGATCCGGCTGGGAATTGTGAGTGCGCTCGCGGTAAACCGTTCCCTGACGTTCAACGAGCTGAAAAATCTGCTGAAGACAACGGACGGTAACCTGAGCGTGCACGCGCGTAAATTGGAAGAAGCGGATTATATCGTGTGCACGAAGTCTTTCGACGGACGCCTGCCGAAGACGGAGTACCACCTGACGGGAATGGGACGGAAGGCGCTCGAGCGTTACTTGAACCATATGGAGGCGTTGATTCGGGCCACGCGCGAAGGGTAAATTTTTTTGCGGGTGTACTTTGCAATACAAAGTTATTTGTATATTGTTGCGGCGGAGAAAGTAGTTTCTTTATGAGTGTTCAACCAGTTGTTTTGCGGCAAATTCCTTCCCCGTCCCCCGTTGTTCCGGCACCGTCCTTGCACGTAGCCATTATTACGGATGGCAACGGACGGTGGGCTACTTCGCGGGGATTGCCACGCTCTGCAGGTCATCGAGCGGGAGCCGAAGCAGCACGCGGGGTGATTCAGGCCGCGCCCGCGCTCGGAATTCACACGCTAACTCTATTCGCGCTTTCGTCCGCGAACTGGAAACGACCAGCGAACGAAGTAAACGCGATTCTGCGTTTGCTGCACGAATATCTCCTCACGGAAACTTCGCACTGCGTGGACGAGGGCGTTCGCTTGAGCGTAATCGGCCGACGCGACCGGATTCCGGCGACGCTCCGCGAAGCGATCTCCGACGCGGAAGCCCTGACCGCGAAGGGCAAACAATTGCATCTTCGCCTGGCGATTGATTATTCCGCACGCGAAGCGATTTACCTGGCAGCCTGCCGTTTTTACAAAGTGACCCAGCTTTCGCCGGAGACATTCTCGGACGTCCTATCAGAAGTCTTGCACGGCGGCTCGACGGAAGTTGACTTACTCATTCGAACCGGCGGCGAGCAGCGGCTCTCCGATTTTCTGTTGTGGGAATGTGCGTTCGCAGAATTTGTGTTCCTGCAGAAACGCTGGCCGGATTTCACCACCGGCGATCTCGCAACAGCCGTGCGGGAATTTCATCAACGGGAAAGGACCCGCGGAGCGCTCCCCAAGGATGTCGTGAGCTAAAGAAGTAAGTCCAGTAATACGGAGAACCGACCATGGCGGAAACTCCACGAATGGCACATTTGATGACATTATTTTTTCTGGGCGCAGGCATGGGAACAATTTCCGGGATGTTGGTTCTCCTGTTGAGCGCCCTCCGCAAGTCAAAATTAGTGTCCCAAATGGGAGCGGCTCTGGCGCTGACTTGTTTTGGGGGCTACGTCTTGCTTTTGTTGGCCATAGGCATCGCGACTCCGAGCAAAATCCTGCCCATGGGAAGCTGGAAATATTTCTGCGAAGCGGATTGTCACATCGCGTACTCGATTGCGTCCGTACAAACCGCGGCGATGCTGGGAACTGAATCCAGCCCAAGTCAGCCGAAGGGCGAATACGTCGTCGTGAAGCTCAAGACCTGGTTTGACGAGCACAGTATTTCCAAATTTCGTGGAAACTCGCCGCTGACGCCAGATCCGCGTCACGTGTTTATCGTGGATGCGAACAAGCACCGTTTTCTTCCCGTGCAACTGAAACCGAGCATTTTGCAGGACACCTCGACCCCGCTAAGGCAGCCGCTTCGGCCTGGCGAGAGCTACTTCACGACACTCGTATTCGACGTTCCGAAAGATGCGCGCGGTCTGCGGCTGCTGATTACAGACGACGATCCTATTTCAGCGGCGTTGATCGACCACGAAAACAGCCCGTTCCATGGGAAAATTTATTTGAGCTTGCAGCCCTCCCCGCAAACAGCAGCCCAAGCTTCTCGTTAACCAACCTATAATCAGCTGCTTAGGAAGAATGCCTGAACCCTGGCCTACCCTGACATTTCGCTATTCCGTGTCGTCTATACCTTAGGAGCGAGGTATGGCAACGATGGGACTTGCGCTGCCCTGGAAGGCTAGAATCTCCAGCGAGGAGCGCCAGCGGGAGACGCGAGTGGAAGCTTCAAGAAATCCGGCAAGTACAGCGCCGGGAATGCGCGAAGTCCATCACGAAGATTTACAACTGGCGGCAGCTTGCCAGGCGGGCGAGCTGCACGGCTATGAGCGCCTGTATTCGCAGCATGGCAGGCGCATGAAGAGCATTGCGCGCAATCTACTGGGAAGTACAAGCGACGCCGAAGACGCGGTGCAGGAAACTTTCATGAAAGTGCAGCGAAGCATTGCGACGTACCGCGGGCAATCGAGTTTTGTGACGTGGACGTTTCGAATCCTCATCAACACGTGCTACGACGCGCGGCGAAGCCGGATGAGAAAGAAGGAAGTTACGAGCGAAGGAACGGAAGAGTCTCCCATGCCGGAGCCGCGCGCACCGGGCGCGCATCCTTCCGTGAAATTGGCGCTCGAGCGAGCGCTGGCGCAGCTTACCAAGCACCAGCGCGAAGTTTTCCTGCTCTATGAGGTTGAAGGATTCCGGCACGCGGAGATCGCGGGGATGCTGGAGATTACGGAAACGGCTTCGAAGAACACTTTGTTTCAAGCGAAGAAAAATCTGCGGACGATGCTCGAGCCACCGCGGAGCCAGTCGGCGGAGGCACGGTGAACGATATGAACGTAACCTGCGGGGATCGTGAAGGGATTTTCATGGACGGGAGCGCCGAAGAATGGGCAGCGCTGGAAGTGCACGCGGCGAATTGCGCGGAGTGCGGCGAAGAAGTGCGCATTTGGAAGAGCATGTCTACCGCCGCCGGTGAACTGCGGCAGGAATGGGAAACGCCCTATCTGTGGGCAAAGATTGAGCGTGGGCTTGCCGAACAGATGGCGGAAAAGCCGTCGCGGCTGCGGGCCTGGATGAGTGCGCTGGGAATGGCAAGAGTTCAATGGCAGACGGCGGCAGCATTGGTATTGGTGATTGCTGTGTCAGTCGTGGGGATTCGCATCATCGGTACGGGGGGATCGCACGAGACTTCCGGGGCCTTCTTGCAGAAGGGCGCCGTGAGCGATGTGGAACACGCGGAAGCTGAGTATCGAAAAGCAATCGACAAGCTGGATGCGCAAGCGCGTACCCAGCTCAAAGCTCCAGCGACGCCTCTGATGGCGAGTTACCGCGAAAAGCTTTTGGTGTTGGACAACGCGATTGCCGAGTTGCGTCAGGAAGCGGGACAAAACCCTGCGAACGCGCACCTGCGGCGGCAGTTGCTGGCCGTGTATCAGGAAAAACAAGAAACGCTGGAGGAAGTTCTGGAGGCTAAGCGATGACGGGGGAGACGGAGAATCAGATTAGGGGGGCGCGCGTGTGGCGTTGTTTAGCACTCGCGGGACTGCTGCTTGGCGCCGCTACAGGAGCGCGCGCGGCGAGCAGCCCCGAGGATCAGGTTCAGCGCACGTTTGAAAAAACGGTTGCGCTAAGCGGCGGCCAGGGCTTGAGCCTGGATAACCGGTTCGGAAATGTGCGCGTGAACGGCGGCGGCGGCCACGAGGTAAGGATTACCGCGACGATTCGCGTACAAGGAAAATCGAAAGAGGATGCACAGGAATTCTCCGACAAGATTCAGATTGATGTGCAGCAGGCGAACGATGGCGTCCATGTAAGAACAATTTATCCTGATGATCATTCGAAATACGTGCTGCGGATTCAGTGGAAGAAGACGTCTTATTCGGTTGACTACGACGTCACTCTGCCCGCAGACGCTCCCCTCTGGCTCCACAATGACTTTGGAAACGTGGAAACGTCCGGAGTCCGCGGCTGGGCACGAATCGAAAACGGCCACGGCGCCATTGACGTAAAAGACGCGGGCCAGACGAAGATTACCAACGCCTTCGGCCGAATCGCGCTAAGCAATGCCAATGGCACCTGCACCGTCGTGAATAACAATGGTTCCGTGGAGCTTACCAACATCAAGGGCACAACCGACGTTCGCAATCGTTTTGGAAACATTACGGCCACAAAGTTGGGCGGGGCCGCGACGATTTCCGGGGGAAACGGAAACGTGGAAGTCACGGACGTGACGGGCGGCGCGACCGTAACCAATTCGTTCGGAAACGTGACGGTGAGAACGGTCAACGGCAATCTGAGCGTGCGCAATAGCAACGCGAAAGTGGAAGCTTATGACATTACGGGAAACGCCGAGCTTGCCACCACGTTTGGCGAATTGAATGTGGAGCGCGTCGCCGGCACGTTGAACGTCGAGGACAACAACGGCCAGGTGATAGCACGCGAGATTCACGGCGCTTCAACCATTCGCACTTCGTTCGGACGAATTTCAGCAGCGAATCTCCACAAGGCTGCGAATCTGGTTACCGGCAATGGAAACATCGAAGCGGATGGTGTGGAAGGTGACCTTTTCGCCAAGACCAGCTTTGGGGCCATTGACGTGAAAAATATAAAGGGCAATCTGACGGCGCAGGATACGAACGGCGCGGTCACGGCGGCTGGAGTGAGCGGAGACGCCACGGTCGGAACGTCTTTCAGTGGAGTGTCCTTGAGCGGAATCGGCGGAAGAGTTCGTGTAGACAATCAGAACGGCGCGATTGAAGTGGCGACCGCATCCGCAGGCTGCAAGGACGTTTCGCTGAAGACCTCCTTTTCGCACATCATCGTGCGCGTTCCTGCCAACGGAGGTTACCGGGTTACGGCGCGGACGTCCTTTGGAAAAATCTCCTCCGAGCTGCCGATCACTTCAATGGGAACATTGGGGGCAGACATTCTGAACGGCACCATCGGCAACGGAGCTTGCACTCTGGATCTTGCCAATTCCAGCGGCAGCATCGAGATCGCAAAGCGTTAGTCAGGGACGAATGGACTTTACCTGCCCGCGGCCAAACGCCGAGCGCGCTCCATGGCAAACGCTTTGCGAAGAACGCGAGTGGCAGCCTCTGTAAGCCCATACTTGGGAAGTTCATCTTCCGCGGCATAGGCGATGTCGACAGCATCGCCGCCAGCCTTAGCCTCGCCGCTGATTTTTTCGCACAGATAGTCCACGATGACGAAGTGAAATCGCGGACGCTGAGCAGGGTCACGCAACTCGGGCGGCGAATACGGATTGATGCGCTCGAAAACTTCGATCAGATCCAGAACGCGGACGCCAATGCCCGTCTCTTCTAGCATTTCGCGCGCAACGCCCTCTAATATGGTCTCTCCTAGTTCCAGTGTTCCACCCGGGATGGACCACTGGCCTAGCAACGGCTCCGACCCGCGCCGGATGAGCAACGCTTTCCCGTTTTCAATGAGCACGCCGCCAACGCCCACAATCGGACGCTCCGGATATTCGCGGGGGGAAGGCATTTTGAAGAAAGAGTGAACTCCTGGTTACGTCCTGAAGAAGAGCGAATGGGTCTGGATTTGACTTGCCCTTGCACGGTATATAATACGCTGAATGGTGGGAGCCGCGCGGTGCGTGACGCCCAGCCGGGGAAACTCCCTACGGAGGAAGTGGCCGTGATCCGCTGCCCTGATTGTGCCGCTGAATTGGATGTGGATGAAGACGAAGTGGAAGAGGGAGAGATCCTGAGCTGCCCGGAGTGCGAGGCGGAGATGGAAGTCACGCAAACTCACCCTGTGCATGTGAACGTCATTTCGGATGACGACGAAGTGGAAGAGGATGAAGAGGGCGAAGAAGAGGTGTCCGAAGAGGCTGACGACGATGATGAGGATGACGAGGACGAGGAAGAAGAAGACGAGGAGTGAGCAGAGCATCGTCTCGTCCCCAAATGCCATCTAAGTTAGGGGAGCCCTTCATGCGCAGGCAGCAGTGGATTACTGTCTTCGGCTCGGCAGTGCTTTTGCTGCCCGGGTTTGCTTTTGCGCAACCGCAACAAACTCCTCCTCCGGAGCCACAGACTTCGCCTGCAGCACCACCAACGTCCGCGGAATCTTCTAACAAGAAAAAGTCCTCTTCGCGGCACCAGCACGATTTCCTGATTAAGGGAACCGTGTTCACTCCGGAAGGACTCAGCTTCGCGGGAGCGCGAATTCGGATTCGAAAAGCCGGGGACAAATCCTTTCATTGGCAAGACGTTGCCAATTCCCGTGGAGAATTTGCGATTCGCGTGGTGCAAGGCGCGCGGTATGAAGTTGTGGTGGACGCCAGGGGTTGCAAGGAACAAAAAAAGCCCGTGGACACGACCGGAAATGAGAGGATTGAGGACGTGGTGTTTCACATGGAACGCGAAGGGAGCAAACCGTCATGAAACGCCGTGTTGGCGTCTTTCTTTTTCTGGCGCTGCTGAGTTTTGCGGTTGCGGCGAACGCGCAGGATTCTAAGAAGGAATCGCAACTGCGGACCGTGCGCGGCGTAGTGGTAGACAAGGGCGAATCGCCCGTGCAAGGCGGCGTCGTGTTTCTAAAGAATCTCCGGAACAACCAAGTTCGCAGCTATATCGCGGACAATGAGGGCTTATTCCGTTTCAGCGGCCTCGATCCGAACGCCGATTACGAAGTGCACGCGGAAAAAGACGGCGCAAAATCACCCACGCGCCAGGTTTCGAGTTTCGACAATCGAAAAGAGATCGTGCTCACGCTGAAGCTCGACAAAAAGAAAGATTAAGGCTGACCAAATTTTGGCGTGAGAAATTTCACTGCACTGGGAACCACTTCGATTTCCACAGGTGTAGGTCCAAGCAGTTCTCCATCTCCTTGAAAGTAGGCTGGCGCCTCAGTTTCCAGGCACATTTTTCGGAATTGCAGTGTTCGCAACGCCGGAAGGTTAAGCGTCCCTTGTAACACGAGTTGAGGCAAAATGCGGACCAACCGGCCAACGCCAAGCTCTTCAAGAAAAGCAAAATCCAGTAGGCCATCGTCAATTCGCGCCTGCGGCGCAAGCCGGATGCCGGCTCCATAGGTCGGCGTGTTCAGAACGCACGCTAAAACACAACTTTGCCACGGGGGCACTTCGTTAGGAGGCTCTACCGTAACTCGCACACGCCGCAGTGTGTACCGCGCATAGGCATGAATCGCGGCAGCCAGATAGCGCGACCGGCCCGGCCAATTCCGGTAACGGACTCCCGCAAGTTGCGCTGCGTCCGCGTCAAGACCCAGGCCGCCTCCTCCGAGGAATAAGCGTTGGTGGCGATCGCAGGTTCGCACTCGCGCTAAATCCACAGAACGCGGTTCGCTACAAAGTGCGGCGCGAAGGGCCGCTAAAGGTTCCCGCGGAAGATTCAAGGCGCGCGCAAAATCGTTTCCGCCGCCCGCCGGAATCACACCTAGAACGACGTCGTGACCATAAGCCGCATTGACGAGTCCTTGCAGAGTCCCATCGCCTCCGACGGCAAAAAGCAATCGCTCGCCGCCTTGAATCGCCTCCTTGGCCAGCGATTCAAGCTCCTTCGAATTCGGCGTCGTTCGAATCTGTGTCGAAATTCCGTGCTCGCGGAAGATCTGTTCAAGGACGGGGAATAATCTCTGGGCTTTGCCGCCACCAGCTCGTTCATTTACAAAGACCGCGGCTCGATCAAAGCGCGTAACACTTTGGCTTGAACCATCACTATTCGACTGAGAAGTCATCTAAGCGGCGCGTAGTCTGTCACAGCAGGCGGTGTGGAGCAATGCTAGGAGTAAGCTGGATGGGAAAGCGACGAGGAAACCATGGTGCCGGCGGGGGGAATCGAACCCACGGCCTAGGGATTATGAGACCCTCGCTCTACCACTGAGCTACGCCGGCGTGAGTGAGCCTTTAATGCTACGGATTCCGAGTCATTCTCGTCAAGCCGTGCGTGCAGCTTGAGCGAGATGCTTGGAATCCAACGGACAAATACGGTGAAAACACTCACTTTGGTACCAAGTTTTTTGGTACCACCGTACTGTTGCTCACACAACGCGGCAACGCTTACTCTGCCGCTGGTCGCGGATCAGGTGAGTTCGCTGGCAGGCGAATTCGAGGCGAAAGTTGCCACCCTGGTTCTGTGTACTGTACTGGTACAGGCTCGTTCAAAGAGCTGCTTGACATTAGTGTATATATAGATAAAGTGTCTCCGGGTTGTTTTCCATCCTCGGAGGCACATAATGTCACGCAAACTCACCGTAGTACTTCTCGCCATGTTGATCCTGGTGGGAGCAATGAGCCTGAAGACGGTTGTCACGGCGCAGGATAACGGCGCAGTGATCATGGCGAATGGTGGCGCACCAGTTCCGCCGACGCCGTGGAAGAACGGTGGAGCACCTGTTCCCCCGACACCGTGGAAGAATGGCGGAGCACCCGTACCACCGACGCCCTGGAAGTAGCTAGACCGCTGAAGTGAGTAATTGAAGTAAGGCGGGGCAAGGCCAGGGCTGATCGCAGAACGGACAAAACGCGTGCCTGGTCTAGTCGAATATGTTGTTTGGTCCCTCTGCACGCTCCTGGAAGCGGCTGTGGTGGTGTGCGCGCTGAAGCGTGGCGCCTTCCGAAAGTATATTTTCCTCAATGTTTACATGGCCGCGTCGGTTTTGGTGAGCGTCGTTCGTTTTGATATCCTTCATCAGTACGGCCTGACATCCTCTCAGTACGTCTACTTCTACTACTACACTGACGCGCTTCTCACGATCTTCCTCTATTTCGCTCTCGCCAGCCTTTTTTCCTGCGTTTTCAGCGAAATGCACGCCGAGCAATATGTGAAGCTGGGAGCAGTGCTGCTCTTGTGCGGCACAGCGCTTTTCTCTTATGCGGTGGTGTACCAGTCCCAGGCAAAGCTCGTGACCCACTTCGTTGTGGAGCTCTCGCAAAATCTCTATTTCGTTGGGTTGGTTCTCACCTACGTCTTGTGGGGCGCTGTTCTGAAGCTGCGCGAGACGCGTACGCGGCTCATCCAGTTGGTCTTGTCTTTGGGAGTTTATTTCAGTCTATTCGCAGCCAATTACGCGCTCAGGAATCTGTATCCTTCGATGAATTCTGTCCTCCAATTCCTGCCTCCGCTATTCGCTTGTTTCTTGCCGGCTGCATGGACTTATGCCTTCTTGCGGATTCCTGAAGATGCGCGCCTCGCGCCTGCTCGATTGGCGGTGATTCGATGATGGCCGCTTTCATTCTCGTTTGCTCGGTCATTCTGTTGCTGCAATTTTTCGTTTCCTATTGCCGCTCGCTGATTGCAGCCTCGGTTCGCGAGCAGATTTCTCAGGAAGTGCAGGAAGTGACTGGCATGACCCGTCCTGCTACCGAGGAAGAATTCGCGCGAGTTGTGCAGCTTTTGCAGCTCTGCCCGGAACGCCCCGAGGAACGCGGGGAAATCAGCCTAATCCGCACTTACTTCCGCATGCTAGGTGTGATTCGCTCCACGATAGCTCGCGTGGTACCGTCGCTTGAGCGATGGGCTTCGACCGAGCGCGGCCAGTGTACACATTTCGTCGCCGTGGTGCTCGGCAGGCGTATCGCGTTCAGTCGCAACCTCTTCGCGCAACAAATGGGCGGTTGAATAACCCTCTCTTGTTTCTCTTCTCCGCTAATCGCTGCTGCTTGTTTCGCAACAAACGTCATAATTCCTGACATCCTTTTTGCTTGCGGTGCTATCCTACTTGTGGATCACTCCTCGCCGGAGTGCATGCGTCCGCAGCGCAAAACGCACCGGTGACAAAAACATGCTTGCAGTGTGGCGCCGTACTGCCCTCAAACGTACGGATATGCAGCTTTTGTGAATCAACTCTCCCCTCGGGAAGCCGGGAACCCGGCGGCGAAGCCTATCCACGCGCTTCGCGCATGGGATCAAATCCTCCTGGCGAAACAGCCTGGCGCAACGAGCTCTCCGAGCGGCTTGCGTCCTACCGCGCGCGGCGGCGAAGATCGTCGCCCAACGAGGACCAGTCTCAGTTTACATTCGAACAGGCGGATGCGCCGCCGCTAGCAGCACAAGTCGCTGTCGCGGAACAACGCCCGGAGGCAGTTGGCGATGAAGATTTCTCATTTACCATCGCAATTGGGCGGTGCGCACCTTCCAAACGCAAAGAAGACAGCGAGATGTTCATTGACGTCTCTTTGCCTCCCAATCCGTCACAGGGCGAGTCGGCGAATGATTCGGCAGTTCCGGTCGAACAGCACTCGGGTCTTTATCCCGTTGCCTCCATGGATGAACGCAGAGTTGCCGCGTTAATCGACGCGGCTTGCCTGCTTTTTGCGTACGGTGGTTTTCTGGCGCTCTTCGGCTCGCTCGGCGGCCAGTTCACGTTCAGCAAAATGAGCGCAGCTGTCTACACGATCGCGTTCGCCATCGTCTATCTGCAATATTTTGCGCTCTTCACCGTGTTTGGGGGCACCACGCCCGGCATGATGCTGCGCGGATTGCAGGTCGTCGATTTTTCCGGCGAGCCCCCCACCCCGCGAAGATTACTCTTGCGCGCGGCTGGTTACGTCCTGTCGGCCGGCACATTTTTCCTCGGTTTTCTATGGGCAATGTGGGATGAAGACGAGCTGACCTGGCATGACCGAATCTCGCACACCTATCTCAGCTCCGCCGGACGCGTCGCGGATTCCGAAATCGGCGGAGCGATTCACGGCCACTTGTAATACCTTTCTAGCCGCTGCAGGCCATCGCGGCGCCCGCTTCGCTGCTCAGCGGAATGGTGGCGCCATCCGGCGCTGTTTCGTTTCTCTCCGCCTGCGCCAAAGGCGCCGCAGCATGTGCGCAAAGATTCATGCAAACGTTCTTTGCACCGGACCGCGCCGCATGCTGATTCCGTTCGAGTCCGTGTTAAGCGCGGACGAGAAATAGCCGAGATCAATCTGAAATTGCGGGCTCATAGTTCGCGCAGAAGCCTGTGCGCGAACTGAATTGTAGTGTCCTCATTAATCCAGGTCGAGAAAAAACAGCCAGTGAGGGAGCTTACTTCTTGACGGTCTCGTCGGACGCGATTTTTCCGTCGCGGATGAAGATGATGCGGTGCGCATTCTGGGCAATGTCGTGTTCGTGGGTGACGAGAATAATGGTGTTCCCTTGGCTGTGCAGATTCTTGAAGAGCGCCATGATTTCCTCGCCCGTTTTCGAATCGAGATTTCCGGTCGGCTCGTCCGCAAGCACAATGGAAGGCGAATTGACCAGCGCACGCGCAATCGCGACGCGCTGGCGCTGACCACCGGAAAGTTCGTTTGGCTTGTGACTCATGCGGCTAGAGAGATCCACGCGTTCCAGAGCTTTCTTCGCTTTCTCGATACGCTCTTCGGCCGGCGTGCCGTTGTAAATCAGCGGCAGCTCGACGTTATGGAGCGCGGTCGCGCGCGGCAAAAGATTGAACGTCTGAAAGACGAACCCGATTTCTTTGTTCCGGATGTACGCCAGTTCGTCATCATCCAGCTCGCTAACGAGCCGCCCTGCAAGCCAATACTTCCCAGAACTCGGCGAATCGAGACACCCGATAAGGTTCATCAGTGTGGACTTGCCGGACCCCGATGGGCCCATAATTGCCACGTATTCGCCCTTGCGAATCTCGAGATCGATGCCACTCAACGCGTGCACCTGCTCCGCACCCATCTCATAAACTTTCGTCAAGCCTTCGGTCTTGATGACTACACCGGAATCAACAAGTTCCTGGCTGTAAGACTCCGTTGACATGGTCTCCACGGGCATGCTTTCTCCTAGCCTTGCTGGTCGTCTGTTTTCTTCGGTGCAGTGTTATCTACTTTTATCTGCGCGTTCGGTTTCAGCGTTCGCAACGCTTTATAGCTTCCAACGACAATCTCATCGCCGGGTTGAAGGCCTTTGGTTACTTCAATGTCCGTCACGCCCGAAATACCTGTGTCCACTTGGCGGAATTCCGCTTTCTTTCCGTTCACCACAAAAACGCCCTGCACTTCGTCCTTCTTGGGATCTGTTGGGGCCGCCGGAGGAGGCGCTGCGAGCGAGACACTTGAACCGCCGCCCTTCTGATCCTTCGCGCCTTTTGCCGCCTCTTCCAAATCCTTGCGTGAACGCACAGCAAGCGCCTGGATCGGAATCGCCACAACGCCCTTTTTCTCGGCAGTTTTGATTTTCGCCGTGGTGGAAAGTCCCGGTCGCAGATTCTCCGGCGGGCTGTCCAGCGTAACCACTACCTTAAAGTCCTTCGCTTCCTGCGTGCTCGTCGTTGTCTGCGTCGTTGCAAGGCCCGAGCTGCGAAGCACGGCCTGCGAGCCGATTTCCGTTACTTTTCCGTGGAATAGCTTTCCCGGCACGGCATCAATGGTCACATCGGCGTCTTGCCCCATGCGCACGTTCACGATGTCCGTCTCATCCACTTTCACTTCCGCGGTAACTACGGACATGTCGGAAAGCGTCATGATGAAGCTGCCCGTCGCGTTCTGCATTCCCATTACCACATAATCGCCTACGCGCTCCGGCAGATAGCTAACGATGCCGTTGATGGGAGAGGTGTAGGTCGTTTTGTTAAGAACGTCTTTCGTGCGCGTCAGGACGGCCTTGTTCTGGTTGAGCATCGCTTGAGACTGGCTCATTTGCGCCTTCAACTGCAGGACCTTCGAGGTCGCCGAATCCACGGCCGCAACCGCGGCATCGTACGCCGTCTTCCGCTGATCGAAATCTTGTTTTGGGATCAGTCCGTCCTTGAACAGTCCTTCGCCGCGCCCGTAATCCAGCTTTGCCTTTTCGAGATTCGCTCTTTGCTGAAGTAGATCGGCCTGAGCGGCTTTGTAGCTGGCTTCAGCGGCTTGAATTCCTGACTCGGCTGAATTAAGCGCCGCAGATTGAGCATCTACATCCGCGTTCGCCTGCACATTTTCCTGCAACAGCAACTTGTCGCCCTTCTTCACGTGGTCGCCTTCTTTGACAAATATCTGCGTGATTCTGCCGTATCCCTGTGCACTTATGTTTGTATAGGTCGTCGGCTTGACTTCTCCGGAAGCCGTGACGATGGAAACCAGGGTATCCTGTTTGGCAACTTTTGCCGTCTGCACCGTCACCACACCCTTGTTGGCAGCGTTTATACTGTAGATCACGACTCCGCCGATGGCCACCACCACCGCTCCGCCGATAAGTACCTTATGCCACGTCTTCATGCTGACCTTCCTCGCTTGCTAACAAATAATGGCAGGTTTGCTCAGCCGTTCCGCGCGCTTTGCGGCCGGACGCTTTGCTAAGACACGTTCGATTCCTGCCTGGTTAACCCCACTTTAGATACGGCTTAGACCCGCGAAATGTTTCGCCGATAGAGGCGGCAGCGTGATGGGGGTTCCAGTACGCCTTGCCCCTGGCGGAAGGATGCACTCAGCCGTTCCCAAGGTTGATACACCTATTCTAGAAACAATTTGGGCGAAATGGAACCACAGGATTACGCCCGCCCGGGCCGGTCGCTGCCACAACCGACAGTTTTATTGGACGCGAGTATGGGCGATTCCGTCAGCCCAAGAAGTGCAAAAAAGCGCCAGAATGGGCTTCCGGCCTTGGAAGGTGACATCAACCCCGCGCGAAGCCTACATCAGACCGTGGCGGCCGGCGTCCGCGCCGACGAACGGGCACCGTGGTCGCTCGGTTTCGTCCAGTTCTTTCGAAGTTCTTCGGCACGGCGGATAACGCGGTCAACCACTTCATGCGAACTAGGCCCTTCTTCAAGCTCTTTCGCTTTGCCAGTGGGCGGGATCTCTAGCGTCTCCAGCTTTTCGAACACGGACTTCATGGCTCGGGTGGGAGTTCGCAGAAATTCTGAGCTGCGGATGCGCGTGAAAATCCAGCCCATTCGTTCGAGTACTGACTGACGGTCCATATCCTCCGGTAGCTTCTCGACCGGCTGATAACGATCTCCATCGCACTCGATGGCCAGGCGCTTGCCGTCGCCTTCCACGACAAGGTCAATTCGAAACGTCCCGATCTTCCAGTGCGGAGTAACGCGGTATCCCGCTGCGGCAAGGCGTTTCATCACTTCCCGTTCGAAGCCCGACTGCTCGCGCTTTTGCTTTTCTTCAAGGGCACGCATCAGTCGCGCCGGGTCCTCCGCATGTTCGATCAACTGGCGGCGAAGGTCGTCGGCTTTCAGATCATTGTGCGGGCTGAGCGAATGCACGATCCACATCTGATCCCGGGCGCGGCTGGCGGCGACGTTGAACCGTTGCTTGAAAAGTTCCTGGTCGCGCAGCGAAAGTGCGCCGCGCTCTGCCGTATCCACCAGGGAAATAAATATGACGTCGCGCTCATCTCCTTGGAATTGCGCGGCGTTTCCGCAGAGCACTCGATGCAGTTCGTAACGATCGGGCGAAACTCGGGCGCGGATCAGGTTGTCGATTTCGATGGCTTGCTCGTCGCCAACCAGAGAAACTACGCCGATGCTCAGCGGCTGGCCCGCATCGTTCTTGCGATATTCCGGTTGCTCTATCGCGGCCGCAACGAGAGAAGCGATAGTCTGCGCTTCCTGGCGGTTGATCTTGCCGTCGCGGCTGGAGCCTGAGACGCGATGTGCGATCGTGTGCGGACGCAGACGCACGCGGCTCGCGTCACGCAGAGGCTTGATGCGCCCATCGTAGGAAATCATGTTGCTGAACTGAATGATCTCCGGCACGCAGCGGAAATGCTCCACAAGACAGGTCGTTCCGCCGAATGACTGCCGCGCGAGGTCGTAGATCGAGATTTGTCCATCGTAGAGGTCGGAGTTCGGAACTCCGCGCAGATATTGGAAAATTAGATTTTGAATTACGCCCAAATCCTGTCCGACGGCGGATGGGCTGACTTGCTCGTGGTCGCCGACAACGAGAACTGTTTTGCCCAGATACAGCGCCACCAGAGCCATCACGTCGCTCTGGCTGGCCTCGTCAATGATGACAACATCGAAGCGCGTCTCTCGCGGATCAAAGTTCTCGACTACTCGGGAGAGCGGCATAACCCAGACGGGAACCGCACCGCGGCAGTCGCTCATTTTTTTCGCGGCTTCGCGGCGCAAGAGGGAAACGCGGATTCCGTGACCTTTGCCGATGCGACGGATCGTGTCCAGCCAACCCACGAGCGCCTGGCGCTGCTTCGAAGAAGTGCGCCGTGCCTGTGAACCCCAGGCGCGTTTGTCAATAAGTTCGACCGTTGCGCGCCGCAGTTGCTCGCGGAGTTTTTCGCTCTTCGCCTGCAAGGTTTCCAGGGAGACAGCCGCGCGGCGGTCCAGCTCATCGTTCAGTTGGCGCCAAGTCCACGCGGACGCGGCATCTCGTGGCGGTTCGCCCTTGCCGTGTACACCTGTACGATTACGAATCACGCCTGCCCAAGCGGGCGCAGCAGTTTCGAGCTTCGCGAGCAATGCACGGCGCAAATCGAGATCCGCTTGCTTGCTCTTTAGCTCCAGCAGCCGTTCATACGCTTCGCGATAGCGACTGGGATTTTCGTCGGCCACTCCGCCCAAGAGCTGCCCGATCACTTTGGATGCTTTCGCGACTCGCGCCGCAAGTTTCAGTCGACTCTTGAGATCTCGAAATTCTTCTTCGAGTTGCAACAGCCGCAACTTCTTAAAGCGGGAATCAAAAATTGGCATCAGCGCATCGGTCACGGCAAGGTGAATGCGAGCCAGCTCGCCTTCCGGTCCAACAACCGCAGGCTGTTCCGCGAGGAATCTGTCCCAGCGGAATCCGACGTCTCCGAGCTGTAGCTGCAACGGCAGCCAGGTGTTCTTTTTCCAGTCCAGGCACCGTTCGATGGAGTCGCAATACTGCATTAACGTTTTCTCGACCTGCTCTCCCATTTCGCTCGAACCGGCGGCCCCAAGAACCGCCACTTGACGATCCCATCGCGCCCCGAGGTCCTCGCGAAGTCCTTTGAGGCGGAAGAATTGGCGCAGCGCCTCGAAATGTTCGGGCAAACGGGGCCGCGCGTGGTTTATCTTCGTTTGTTCCAGGAATTGGCTCCACGACTTGTGCGTGAACAATGTGATGGAGCCCAGCTTGCCGCCCTCCTCCAGATGTGCAAGGATTTCCGCGGCGGTGCGTTCGCGCTCTTTCGCCGGAAAAGTGCCCGCAGCCTCGGGGCCGTATTTGACGAACGATTCCTGCGCGTTCGCCGCTTCGCGATGAACTAACCGGACCAAACTCACGAGATCGTCCCATGGCTGCCGGTGCACGTCGCCATATTTGCCCGCGTAGACTGCCGCGAGTTTCCACTTGTCTTCGCCCGAGAGAGGCTCGACCGCTTGGATGAGAGCTGCTGATAATGCTTCTATTTCTTCCGGCGAACCTTGCGCCGTGCCGGACTCCCATAAATCCGTGCGCAAATCCAAATCTTCCATGCCGAGACGATTACGTTCGCTGACGCTGGCTTCGAACTCTTCCGCCCGCGGAAGATCGTTCAGCTCCGGAAGGTGACCCGAAAGTTCGTTCTCGTCTTCGCGGGAGATCGAAACGCTTGTGCGGTAAAGGTCTGCCAGTTCGCCGGCAGAGAGGGGTAGCGGCGCAACTGCAGCGACTGGGCCTGGAATCCACCCATGCGCATCTTTTTCCCGCACAACTTGCCGCGCGGCCTCGGCAGGCGTCCAGGATTTTCCACCAATCGCTATCTCCCTGTACTCGTCGGCACGAGCCTCCGCAAGCCCGTTTCGGATTTCCTCGAGCTTCTTCAGCAGGTCGTTGCGTTCCGCTTCGAGTTTTCCTGCTTCCATTTCGAGCGAGCCCGCATCCGCCCGAGAAAGCTTTTCTGCAATGGATCCCACGGCGCTTTCGAGTTGTTTGCGGCTGTCCAGATCGCTCTCAAGCAAGCTCACGCACAGGGGACGCAATTCGGGGACGATGTGATGCCGCACCATTCGCAGCGCCTTGGTCGTGTGACTCGTCACCAGCACGCTCTTGCCTTGCGCCAGCAAATGGCCGACAAGATTGCCAATCGTGTGCGTTTTCCCTGTGCCTGGAGGGCCTTGCACCAAAACTCCTCCATGCTCCTCGAGTTGCTGAGCGATTCGAATCTGCTCCGGGTTGGCAGGTTTGCTGAGCAGCACTTCTCCATCGGTATGATTAGGGCTCGCAAGCGAGCCGCCATTTTCGGCCTCGGCAATCGGCGACTCTTCTCCCACGATATTCAGAAGAGACCAGGGTAGATCTTCGCGTGTGCGTAAATCCGCCAGGATCCCTTCGATCGCTGCAGCAAATCCCAATGTGCGCGCGCGAAGGAATAGCACCGGATCGCGCCCAATGCATGGATCGCTCGCTTCCTTATCCGGCGCTTGCTCTTCCAAAAACTCCCCTCGGGGAGACAATTGCACAACCAGCCGCTTCAAGAAGCCCGACGTCGAACCGTTAATCAACGGATGAAAACCGCCTTCTTCCAACTCTTCGCGGCATCGTCCGATCGCGCGTCCATCCACATCCGCCATGGATTGGAATAACGCCGAATATAGCTCAACAGGATGGTCTGCTTCAGATAACGTAAATTCCGGAACCGAAGCGTCGAATTGCAATTGCAGTCGCTGCAGCAGAATCGGATGGTAGATGCCGCCTTCCGCACGCTGCCAACTCAGGACTCCATCCCCCAGAATAAGTTCCACGCGTTCCGCCTCGCGTTCGATGCGGCCGTAGAGCCCATAAAACATTTCGAAGATTTTCATTGCCGCGCGGACCGGCTTTTCCGTTTTCACCCACTCGTCGCGCAAAATTTTCCAGTGCTGCAAGCTCGCCGTCCGCGCCGGATCATCGTCGAACTTCACCATCCTCGGTTCACCGCGATTCTCGGATTCGTCCAAACTCTCTTCGACAACAACCTCGTTCGCGGGATCGTCCCACCCGTCTTCCAGCCAATCCGCGATCTCTTCGGGCGGTTCGGGCGGACGCATCAAGCGTGGCCGCCTCACTTTCAAAACGAAACTTTGGCCGGCATCTTCCTGAGATTGGCCGTTCGCGCCCTTCGCCTTCGAAGTGTTTGCCTTTGCCCCGCCTCGCTGAATGGACGAATGCTCGGGAAGCTCGCGCATCCACAAGCTCCAGGGCTGTTCGCGAAGCTGGCGTTTCGCTGGATTGCGATGTTCGTTCAGTGCTTCCAGATAGCGGAACACGCGCGTGAGTTTTTCTCGCGCAATTCGTAGTTTTTCGGCATCCATGGTTCTCTGCCTTCGTTAAGACACATGACGGTCTGAGGGCGGGTGGAGGAGGCTTCAGAATATCAACTTGGGGCGAACTTCCTCAATGGTACGGCGATAGTACTAACCGTATGGCACTTCCTCAGATTTCCGCAGGGCGCGTTGCCCCCGTGCATGGAAATCAGCGCACTTGTTCCGCATTTCAGCAACTGCTCGACAGACGATTTAATTGATTGTGGTAAACTACTAAAACCAAACCGCGGAGAGGT